>Ga0335072_10016138_pt1 | contig 10591 bp, 8 predicted proteins | sample Lox_Sample_21_FD_206725 | JGI IMG/M metagenome (GOLD analysis project Ga0335072, IMG submission 206725) | Soil microbial communities from Loxahatchee National Wildlife Refuge, Florida, United States - Lox_Sample_2.1 | ecosystem: Environmental > Terrestrial > Soil > Wetlands | place: USA: Florida... | reverse complement strand
CGGAAGATGCGGAAGGGTCTGAAGTAGGGAAAAAGCTTCTGATAAAGGAGCCAGTAGAGCAAACTTCCTCCGGTCAATCTGCGGGGGTGTCCCGCCTATCTTAAACCGCCGATTGTTCAGGCCCGCTGTCTTTTTGCGAGGACAGAAGCGCGTCCAGCACGCGCTCGAGGCGCACGCCGCGGGAGGCCTTCAGCAGGACGGCATCGCCCGGCTGCAGACGATCGCGAAGCCATGCACCGGCTTGTTCGGGCGTCTCCAGAAAAATGGCTTCGACCCCGGCAGAGCGGGCAGCCGCCTGGACGATGTGCTGTGCCAGACCGCGGACGCCGAGGACGATGTCGATGCCTGCCTGCCCTGCTGCCCTGCCACACGCCTCGTGGAGAGCAGCGGCCTCCTGGCCCAGCTCGAGCATTTCGCCTGCGACCAGAATGCGCCGCTGCGCCGGCATACTCCTGAGGGTGGCGATCATGGACTGCAGGGCTTCGGGATTCGAGTTATATGCGTCGTTCAGAATCGTTGCGCCGCGGAGCGTCACCACCTGGCCGCGTTTGTCCTCGGGGCGGAGCGCCTCGAGCGCACGGCAACATTCTTCGAGCGGGATGCCTGCCTCCCCACCGACCGCAATAGCTGCCAGCGCGTTGGCCGCATTGTGCGTGCCGGGCAGATGCAGGTGCAGCCGGCAGTGGCGGTCGCCGGCGCGTACCTGCAACGAGAGGCCCTCCGCACCGAGGCTTGTGGTGGATTCGACGCGCGGATCGGCGCAGGGCCCGCGGCCAAAGTAGATGACCGTGCCCTGGAAGTCGCGGCCAAACTGGCCGACGTACGGGTCGTCACAATTGAGAAAGGCGACGCCGTTGCGTGGCAACGCTTCGACCAGCTCATATTTGGCGCGGGCGATTCCCGCTACACCGTCGGGAAAGAACTCGGCGTGGGCGTGGCCAACGTTGGTCACTACTCCCCAGTCGGGCGCGGCGATACGGCACAGTGCGGCGATCTCGCCTGCGGCTGACATGCCCATTTCAATGACGGCTGCTTCGTCTTCGGGCTCGAGGCGCAGCAACTGAAGGGGCAGGCCGTAATGATTATTGAGATTGCCCTGCGACTTAAGGACCCTGAAGCGCTGAGCAAGGACGGCGGCGATGGCCTCTTTGGTTGTAGTCTTGCCGGCAGAACCAGTGATGCCGATGACCCGCCTGCCCCAATGACGGCGCACGGCCGCGGCCAGCCGCTGCAGCGCGGCGAGTGGATCGTCGGCTGCGATGAGGAAGCGCTTCGTGGCGAACTGAGGGAGCCTGGCGAGCATTTCACGGGCGACAATCGCCGCGCATGCTCCCCGCTCGAAGGCGGTTGCGATGAAGTCGTGCCCGTCGAAACGTTCACCGCGGATGGCAATGAACAGGTTGCCGGGTTCGAGGGTGCGCGAGTCGATGGAATATCCCGTTGCGGTCGTCGCGCTCAGGGCAACGGGGGACATTCCGGGCTGGATTTCACCAGCCGACCAGCGGACGATTTGCTCGAGGGTCAACTTCATGCGCGGCTCCCTGCGATTGCGCGCAAGGCCGCGGCGGCGACCTCGGCATCATCGAAATGGATGGTGCGATCGCGGAGGATCTGCTCTTTCTCGTGGCCCTTGCCCGCGAGCAGGACGATGTCTCCCGGTTGCGCGGCCTCGACAGCGATGCGGATGGCGCTGGCGCGGTCCGGCTCAGTGACGTACCTGGCGCCCGTTGCCCGGAGCGCCGGCAGTGCGTCCAGGAGGATCGCTTCGGGATCTTCGCTGCGCGGATTGTCCGAAGTCAGGACGACGAAGTCGCTGCCGTCGCCGGCGGCGCGGGCCATCTTCGGGCGCTTTGCGCGGTCGCGATCGCCGCCACAACCAAAGAGAGTAATGACGCGTCCTCGGCCGGCGACGAATTCCCGAGCGAGGGTAGTCAGATTGCGGAGGGCATCGTCGGTGTGCGCGTAGTCGACGACGACCGTGAAGGGCTGGCCGATATCGACGGTCTGGAAGCGCCCGGGCACACAGGCCAGCGAGGCGGCTCCTGCGGCAACCTGGTCGAGCGTGAGGCCCCGAGCAACTGCTGCGCCCGACGCGGCAAGGAGGTTGTAGAGATTCACGCGGCCGGTCAGCTTTGTGCGGAGGTTTACTTCTCCATGGGGAGCTACGAGTCGAAAGGTCATGCCTGAGGCCGCCATCCGGGCGTCTTCGGCGCGAAATTCGCCGGTGCCGAGGCCGTAGGAGAAAATCTGGGCGCGGTTTTCACGCGCGACAATGGCGAGTTCCGCGCCGTGCGTGTCCTCTATATTGATGACGGCTACTCTGGGCGGCACGCCGAGCTCGCCGTCGAAAAGCGCTCGCTTGGCGGCGAAATAGTTTGCCATGGTGCCGTGAAAATCGAGGTGGTCCTGGGTGAGATTGGTAAAGATCGCGACGTCGTAGGGAAATCCATGGACGCGGCCCTGCGCCAGGGCGTGCGAGGAAACTTCCATCACGGCTTCGGTCGCGCCCAGGTCGGCACCATCGCGCAGCAGCGCCAGCAGGTCGCGGGATTCGGGCGTGGTGTGAGGGCTGGGACGAACTGCGCCAGCCACATGATTCTCAATGGTTCCGACGAGGACTGTTTTGCGACCAACGGCGTTCAGCATGGCTTCGAGCAGAAAGGCCGTGGTGGTCTTGCCGTTGGTTCCGGTGACGCCGGTGAGCGCGAGCTGCTTTTCCGGATGTGCGAAAAAGTTCGCCGCGATCGCGGCCATGGCGCGACGGCCAGCGCCAGCAGGAATCTCGGTCACAGCCAGCTCGGGAAAGCGCCGCGCGGTATCGGCGAAGGCTGCAGCTGAGTCGGTCACGATCGCCACTGCGCCCTGCTCGACGGCTTTGCCGATGTAGCGATTGCCATCGGTTGTCCCGCCCTGCAGGGCGAGAAACAGCGAGCCTGTTGCCACGCGCCGCGAGTCGTAATCGACGCTGTGGACCTCAGGGTTCGGACCGGCACGGCGCACAACTTCGGCGCCGCTCAGCAGTTGTTCCAGGCGCATCATCACAGTGATTGTAAGCGTCAGGTTTGACCGGCGACGACCGCCGGAGGTTCAGCATGCTTTGATTCACCAGCCGCAGCTACTGCGCGAATCGCACGACGATCTCGGTTCCTGCGGGAACCATGGTTCCGGCCGCGGGCGCCTGATCGCGCGCGATTCCCGAGCCGACTACGCGCAGTCCGAGGCCCGCGGTGCTTGCCTGGATCACAACTTCGCGCAGGGACTTATCGGCGAACGACGGTACGGCGATGCGATCGCTCGGAACAGCGACGGATCCGGTGTTTTTCCGCGGCACGCTGTCTCGGCCGGGCATTGCGACGGGCGGAGGTGGAATGGGTTCCGCCTGGGCCAGAGCCGGGGAAGCGTCCGGGCCGGAGGCAGCCGGAGGGGTTCCTGCCCCGCCCTGATCTCCGTTGAGGGCATCGCCAGGAGCCGGGTTCTCCGGGTGGCGGAGCGGATCGTCCGGAGGCAGGTTGTTCACCTCCGCAAAGAGCGACTCCAGGTCTGCGGGATTCTCCTGCGGATCTTTCTCCTCGACGGGCTTGCTGTTCTTCGCCACCAGATTCTGCGGCTTCAAATCCTGATCGTGGGGCACGCCGAGGTATTCAAGGATCTGCTGCGCCAGATCGTGGAAGACCGGGGCACTAACCGCTGTGCCGAAGTGCGATCCTTTCGTCGGCGAATCCATGATGACGGCGATGGTGATGGCTGGGTCATTGACGGGAGCGAATCCGACGAACGACGCCACGTATTTCGTTTTCGAATAGGTGTGCGTGCGCGGATCGATCTTCTGGGCCGTACCGGTTTTGCCGCCTGCGCTGTAGCCATCCAGTTGTGCGGGGCGGCCGGTGCCGTAAAGGACGACGCCCTCCATCATCTGGCGCATTTCGGCGGCGGTCATTTCCGAGATCACGCGATGGGCGCCGGGCGGCAGCTGGCTGGGCAGCTCATCGCCCGGATGAAACGCCGCGGCCTTCAGTTCGCCGCTTCCTTTTGTTTTCTGCGTGCTTTCCAGCACGATATGCGGAGGCAGATACACTCCGCCATTCGCGATAGTTGACGCCATCGTGACCAGCTGAATCGGGGTGACGGCCACTTCCTGGCCCATGGGAATGGAACCGATGGTGGTGGGCTGCCAGCGTTGCACCGGTTTCAGCAGACCGCGCGTTTCACCGGGAAGCTCGATGCCGGAGCGCTGCCCAAACCCGTAATTGCGGATGTATTGATAGAAGCGTTCGGCACCCATCCGCTCAGCGAGCTCGATGGCTGCGACGTCGCTCGACTCCCACAACGCTTCTTTGGCGCTCAGCACATTCTGGTGATGACTCTCGTAGATCACTGCATCGCGGTCATCGTGGACGAGACGGCCCGCTACATTGATCACGCCCCCGAGCGTAGGAATCATGGAGTCCGGAGTGATGACCTTTTCGTTGAGTGCGGCCGAATAGGCCACGAGCTTGAAGGTCGACCCCGGCTCGTACACATCGCTGACAGCGTGATCGCGGAGCAGCGACGGATCGGTATGGCGAAAATCGTTGGGGTTGAAGGTGGGGCGAATGGCCAGCGCGAGGATTTGTCCGGTGTGCGGATCCTGAACGACGACGGTGCCGTTGGCCGCACCGGTGCGCTCCATGTTGGCCTCGAGCGCCTTCTCGGCCATGAACTGGATATTGGCATCGATGCTCAGCACCAGGTTGGAGCCGGGCAACGGATCGCGCTCCTGGCTGTCGAGCACATGGCGGCGCGCGTCGATGGCGGTGAGCATGCGGCCGGGCGTGCCGTGCAGCTGGCGCTCGAAATCTTCTTCGACACCGGCGAGGCCGTTGTCATCCATGCCGACGTAGCCCAGCACCTGAGCGGCGAGCTGCTGGTCGGGATAAAAGCGCTTGAATTCTTTCTGGAAATAGACGCCTTTGAGGTTCAGCGCCTTCACGCGCGCGATGGTGGCTGCCGATTGCTTGCGGGCGATCCAGGCGAAATTGCGCGAATCGCGCAGGCGAGCCACGATTTGTTTCTCCGACGTGAAGCGATCTTCGGGATCGGTATGGACGATTGGGGCGAGGGTCCTGGCCAGCTGCGCCCTGTTGCTTTCGGAGCCGATCTCGGACGGGACCGCATAGATCGAATCCGCCACAACGGTCATGGCCAGCTCGTGGAGGTCGCGATCGTAGAGAATGCCGCGCCTGGGCGCGACTGTGAAGGTGCGTTCCTGCTGCCGTGCTGCGCGTTCGGCCCACTCGCTGTGGTCGATGCCCTGCAGCCAGATGAGGCGTCCGACGATGATCAGCGCCCAGCCAAGAAAGATGCCGAGCACCCAGAGGATGCGGAACCGCCGCATGGGCGTAACAAGGTAAGGACCTTTGAGCCGGGAAGTGGAAACGCCACCTCGCACTCCGCCCGCGGGGGGATCGCGGCGGGATGAGGGCTGAGAGGAGAATGGAGCTGGACTCGCCACCGGATGGGTCTCCTCCGTCGAGGGGAAAACTTAGTGAATCGCCGGAATCGCGGGATGCGATTCGGCCATCACCGCGCCGCTGTTGATGGGATCGATAGCTGCATTCGGCAGGACCACCTGCCCCGGGTGCGGAGCGACCAGTCCGTAGTTTTTCGCCAGCGTGTCAATCCTTGAGGGATCGGCAAGTTGCGCCTGGGTCAGCCGCAGTTCGCGATTCTGCTCTTCGAGCTGCAGCATCCGGGTCTTTTCAGCCTCGATGCGGTAGCCGCACTCGATCGCGCTCAGGTGCTGCCACCCATAGACCAGAACGAGCGACAGGAGAAACGCCATGGCGCAGGCGAAGCTGCGCATCTCTTTGGCGCGAGCGGGGTCGTTCGTCTTGACGAGTCGGGTGTTGTCGATGCGCTTGGCGAAGAGAGCTTCAGGCGTGGGGCCGCGCCGGTTGCGGCGCTGCGCCGCCATCAAAAGTGCATTGTGCTCTGCCACCCACTCCGTGCTGCGGCCTAATCCGCCCATCGCCGGTGCCGCGATTACCTGTGTCGCCATCGCTCTTCCCCCTCAACCCCGCCTTCGATCCCGCCCCGTGTTGCCTGCTGCTTCCAATCGCCAATCTTTTTCTTTTCATCCTTCCAATCGACCGGGCCAGGGCCGCTGATTCTGGAAGGAGGTCTTGCGTGGAGGTCGTCCGAACTTCACCTTTCGCCATTTGGTACGGTGGGACGGCCCCGGCCCGATCCTGTTGAATACTGCTGTCAGCTTCCGGCTTTCAGCTAAACACCAGGAGCTAACGGCTTATTTTCTTTCCGCTGCCCGCAGCTTCGCGCTGCGTGCCCGCGGGTTGCGATCCGTTTCCTCCTGCTCGGCTGTCACGGGCTTGCGTGTCAGCACTTCATAAACTCCCTGCTGCGCTCCCTCGCGCAGCGCATCCTTGACACGCCGGTCTTCGAGCGAGTGGAAGCTGATGCAGACCAGCCTTCCGCCTGGCTTGAGAACATCGGGCGCGAGATCGAGCAGCGATTCAATTTCGCTCAGCTCGGCGTTGACGTGAATTCGGAGAGCCTGAAAGGTTCGGGTCGCCGGGTGGATTCGCTCCCCTTTCATTGCCCCGGCCGCGCCTGCAACGATTCGGGCTAATTGTGCCGTCGTCGTCACGGGCCGCGACCGGACAATGGCTCTGGCGATTCTCCGCGACCTCCTTTCCTCTCCGAATTCGTAAATCAGATCGGCGAGCTCTTTTTCCCCGGCCTGATTTACCACTTGTTCGGCGGTGACCCCGGTGCGCGTATTCATGCGCATATCCAGGGCGGCATCCGCCTGAAAACTGAAGCCTCGATGCGCCTGATCGAACTGCAGCGAGCTGACTCCAAAATCCGCCATCAGCCCGTCGACTTTCGCTTCGGCCAGCCTCTCGCGTGCCTGCGAAAACTCGACATCGTGCAGGATGAGCTTCGGCATTTCGCTTCCCAGCTCCTCGGCGACAGCGGCGAGTTTTGCTTTCGCGAGCTCCATCGCCTGCGGATCCCGGTCGAAACCGATCAGCGTGCCTTCGGGCCCCAACCGCCGCGCGATTTCGCTCGCGTGTCCGGCAAGACCCAGGGTGGCGTCCACATACGTGCCGCCACGGCGCACATTCAGCATTCGGATCGCAATTTGTAAAAGAACCGGCACATGCTTCGGTGCGTCGGACATGTGCTCCCCCTGGGGGGTCTTCATTGCTTACAGGTACTTCGACAGCGCAATTTCGTCTTCCGCAGTCAGCGGAGTCATTTCCTGCTCGTACGTCTCGCGGTTCGTGACTTCGAGGTGGGTTTCATTCGCCGCCACGATTACCTCCGCGATCAGGTTCGCCTTCTCCCGCAGGTTCTGCGGTAACAGCACCCGCCCCTGCCCGTCCATCTCTGCCGTCTGGCCGAAGTAGTTCAGCCACTTGAGCAGCTTCTTCTTATGCGGATCGAAGGTGGGAATTGCGGCGAGTTTCGCCTCAAACTTCTCCCACTCGGGCATCGGGTAAATCTCCGCCACTTTGCCATCCCGGCTGGTGATGTAGAACTGGGACCCGTATTGCTCATCAATCTGGCGCTTGAACTCCGCAGGCAGCTTCAGCCGGCCTTTTTCGTCCACACGCGTTTCATGATGACCGCGAAACATTCCGTTCTTCCTGCTGCCCTTCCGTTAACCAGGTTGAAACCTGGTGTTGCAAAAATCGTCGCCATCGCTCGCCTTCGGTGCTATGGTTATGGCCCTGTGACTGCGATATGGCCTGCAATGCGACAGCGTTCAAAATCGCCCTGCTGGGTTCAGCGCTCCACTTTCGGTCCGCCATACTCCCTTTTGGACCACTTTGGACCACTTGATCGTAACCGGTTAGGTGCTCCCTGCCTAGTGGAAAATCTCTGCATGCAAAAAGATTTACGGGAGGGGTCCGGGTGTGCCTGGAACCGTCCGGCGAAAACCTCACGCCTTGGGTGTTGGAGAGAGTCAAGACACAATATCTAGTAGTTATTCAGCTTGATTCCTGGCCTGGAATCTTCTGCATCGCGCCCTTGTCACATGCAGGCCCGTGGAGTAGGTCGTCGCCCGCCCAAGAGTGGGACAGATGCCTGCAGTCATCTGTTCGGATTTGAGATGCCTGCTCGCCGACGGCGTTCCTGCTGGATTACGCTGAAGCGTATGAACGGCGTTCGTCTCGATAAATGGCTCTGGGCCGCGCGCTTTTTCAAGACCCGCACGCTGGCGGCGAAGGCGTGCGAACTCGGCCGCATCGAGGCCGATCACCAGCCAGCGCGGTCTTCGCGCGAGGTTCGTGTCGGAGACAGGCTCTCGATCCGGAACGAGGGTGGAATATTCGAAGTTGAAGTTTTGGGCCTGAGCGAAGTACGGGGACCGGCTCCGGTGGCTCAGGCGCTGTACCGGGAGAGCGAGGCCAGCCGCGAGGCTCGTGCCCGTGTTGCTGAGGAGCGCAAAGCCGGGCTGCACTTTGCACCGGCTCCGGCGGGACGCCCATCGAAGCGCGACCGGCGGCGGATCGTCCGCTTTCGCAATGACTTGTGACGGGCGGAGTGGTCCGTCCTCCGGCGATCTACGGCCGAGTTCCTTTCGTCGTTTGCCGCTCGTTCCTAAGTTTCTGTATACTTGGCCGCCGTAGTGGTCGGACCACTCATGATTGATCGCAGCAACGGTCCGACTCTCGGAGGCAGATGTATGCACGTATTCCGACCATCGACCCTGCTCAGCGCAGGCATCGCCGTTATTCTGTTGACCCCCTTCGCGCTCGCACAGGTGCTGGCGACCGGTGACCCGCGCCCGCTCATTCCGCCCCATTACCCTCTGGTTTGCACAGTGCTGCGGGCTGGTTTCACTACCGCTCAACGTGCGACCCCGCCTTCAACCGACGACACAACCCGCTTGCAGGCTGCTCTCACCAACTGTTCCGGAAGCGGCAAGAGCGTCGTTCTGCTTCCGTCGGGCGGAAATAACGCCTTCTTCAGCGGGGCACTGAACGTGAATGGCGAGGCGCTGGTGGTCGGCTACGGCGTCACGCTTTTCGGCAACAATTATGGCACCAGCCAAATGATCAGCGTGACCGGCACCAACGCGGCGATCTGGGGACCGGGTACGATCGATGGCCGCGGAGACCTGATTTCCAGCACTCCGCGCCTGATCAACGTCAAGCAGATCCAGAACTTCACGGCTGCGTATGTCACCCTTGAGCATGCCGCAAAGATGCACCTCTATATCGAGGGCGGCTCGGGCGTAAACGTCTGGGGCATCACGATCGCAACCCCTGCGAATACAAAAAACACCGATGGGATCGATCTGGACAGCCTGAGCGATGCGACCGTTTTTGCCTCTTCGATAGAGGACGGGGACGATGGTGTTGCCATCAAGACCAATTCCGGCCCGGCTTCGAACATCACAGTGCTCGGCAATCGCTTCTACGGCACGCATGGCATGTCGATCGGTAGTCAAACCATGTATGGCGTGACGAATGTGCTGTGGGAAGACAACACGGTGTTCGGGACCGACCAGTGGGGCAACGTGTCGACGGACAACAATGGCATCAATATCAAGTCCGATTACGACTGCGGCGGTCCCGTCGATCAGGTGACCTATCGAAACACCGTGCTCGACGGTGTGAAGCATCTGCTGATCTTCAACACCTACTATGGAAGCTGCTCGGGAACGACGGGCATCCCGGTCTACCAGAACATCGTGGTCGACGGGGTGCGCGCGATTGACTCCCAGTCGGGCGCGTATTCCGAATTCGAGGGATATAACGCCGCGAATCCTCTGGGACTGTATCTGGCCAACGTCAACCTGGACGTGACGGCGCAGCAGGACAGTCAGTATGCGGTAGTGGGGCTCGACAATTCAAATATCACGCCAGCAGGAACCGGGGTGACGACCTTCGATTTCCACCTGTGGAGACCGCCGTTCCGCTGGTAAGCGGGAACCTAGGACTCTGAGACAGTGTATGAGCGTGTGCGTCCGAACGGAGAGGGCGCTCAGTCGATCTCTCGGCTGAGCGCCCGTCCTCCTGACGATGTGTCCTATCTACTTTATTGATCAGGGAATCGTCGTTGCATAGACATTGGACGGCGCGCTCTCGTTCCCCTGAGAATCGACGCTCGTTACTTCGTAGGAATAAGCGATTCCATTTTGTACCTTAGTATCGGCATAGGTGGTGAGCGTGTTCACCGATGCGTTGAGCAGTTGATAGGAACCTCCACTGGTTGCGCGGTAAATGTTGTAACCCGCCACCGGATCCGACGAATTGGCTGGTGCTTCCCACGTGAGGTCGACAGTATAGGAAACCGCCGTCCCGGTACCGCTCAGGCTGATGGCCATGGAACCCATCGAACAGTTGCTGGTCAGCGTGATGGCTCCGGCGGCGCTTCCCGTAACTGTGGGGTCAAACGTCGCGTTCAGTGTTGCGGTCTGGCCCGCCTGCATGGTCAGCGGGAAGGAAACTCCGGACATTGAGAACCCGGCACCTGTCAGGCTGCCGGAACTGACCGTTAAGGGTGCCGTTCCGCTCGATGTCAGGGTGATCGATTGGGTCGCTGGCGAATTGATGCTCACATTGCCAAATGCGACGCT
>Ga0335072_10016137_pt1 | contig 10591 bp, 9 predicted proteins | sample Lox_Sample_21_FD_206725 | JGI IMG/M metagenome (GOLD analysis project Ga0335072, IMG submission 206725) | Soil microbial communities from Loxahatchee National Wildlife Refuge, Florida, United States - Lox_Sample_2.1 | ecosystem: Environmental > Terrestrial > Soil > Wetlands | place: USA: Florida... | reverse complement strand
GAACCTGGTCGGCGTGACCGGGGGTGCCTTCGCCACCGAGGCGACCGCGCTCACGAGCGTCCGCAGCCTGCGGGCCTATCTCGCCGGGCACAATCTCGCGCTGGCCGTGATCGCACTCCCGCTCACGATCGGCCTCTCGTTTGTCCTCGCTGCGGCGGCGGGTCACCCGCTCGACGGGTTCCTGGCGGCGGCAGTCGATGCTGCCGCAATCGGAGCTGGGCTGGGGCTGTCCAGCATTTACACGGCCGAGATGGCGTTCCCGACCCAGAAGCGCATCGGCAGTCCGCTGCCCGGCACCGCGGATGGATACAGCGGCCAGGCGCTGGCGGCCGCCTTCGGCAGCCTCTTCGGAGTCGCGCTGGCCGCGCTGCCCGTCATCTTCGCCATCGAGTTCTCCCAGCACGGGGCTGCGGCGGTTCGGCTTCCGGTTCTGCTCGTCGCGGCGGCCGCCTACGGCCTCGGCCTGGCCTGGGGTGGCACCCGCATTGGCGCCCTCGCAGCCGACCGCAAACTGCCCGAGCTCATTCAGATCGCGATGCTCAGCAAGATCTAGCCGACAATCTGACCGTTGACGAATCAAAATGAACGGTCGTTAAATAGCACCTACAGGGACAGGGCGCCGCCCGGGGGTGCTCGACAGGTCAGGAAGGTGCCGGCATGACGGATCGCAAGAGCCCCACTGCGGTACTCCGCGAGGGCCCGCGGGCGCTCAGTGACGCACAGGTCCGCGAAATCGAGGAGTCAGATCTTGCGGCGGTACTCGATGTCGACATCGACGACGTCATCGAGTACGTCCACAGGGACCTGAAGTCGCTGCCGGACTTCACCACGCTGTACCGCAAGTACCTGAAGCAGCGGTGGGACGTCTACGATCTCGACTTCACCCAGGACAAGATCGACTGGACCGAGAAGATGACCGAGGACGAGCGGCAGTCCTTCATCGCGGTCTCGTCCGGGTTCCACCACGGCGAGCGCCAGGTGGAGATCGAGCTGCCGGTGTTCATGATCGGCGCGAGCGAGGAAGAGAAGCTCCACATCGCGGCCCAGATCGAGGACGAAGCACGGCACACCGTCTTCTTCGACAGGTTTTACCGCGAGGTCGTAGGACTGCAAGGTAACGACATCATGGACGTGCTCGATGCCTCGTTTCCCTGGGTGTCGGAGACCTTCGTCGGGCCTTTCGGGCTGCTTGCCTACCAGGCGGACGAAGTCCGGCAGAACCCGTACGACGAGCGAGCGCGGGTGCGCTACGGCACCAACTACTTCCTGTGGATCGAGGGCGTGCTCGCGCTGTCGGTCATGAAGGTGACGCTGTCGTACGCGCGGTGGCGCGGCTTCCTGCCCGCGTACTACACCGGGTTCACGGCGACCTGCCGGGACGAGTCGCGCCACGTCCAGGGCGGCATGAAGTACCTGCAGGACGCGGTCCGCAAGGATCCGACGATGATCAACGAGATCCACGACACGCTGCGCACGATCTTGTCGCTGTCCGGTGTGGCCAGCCGCCGGATCTACTTCGAGCCACTTGGCTGGACCGAGGACGAGGTGACGGTGCTGTTCTTCCAGCAGCTCCGGCGCAAGCTCAATGACGTCGGCATCGACTTGTCGCCGGACCTCGAGGAAATGCTGCAGTTCGTGCAGCCCCAGCTGGCAGGTGGGTGAGCGATGACCGAGCCGAAGTTCTTCACCGCGGACTGGGCTGCCGCCGTCCGGGAGACTCTCGTGGCGGGGCCGTCAGAGCAGGTCAGGGAAGGCAAGCTGCAGGAGTACTGGGATTTCTTCGAGCTGGTCACGAGCATGTACACGGCATCGTGGGCGCTCGGCTGCCGCGACCTGCCGCCCGAGCTCGGCAAGGGTCCCGCATACCTGCTCGTCCAGTGGGGCGGTGGCACGGTCACCGACTGCCGGATCATCGGGCCGGATGAACCGCTGGACGCGACGTACGTGCTGCGGATGGATTACCTGGACTGGAAGGCGCTGCACGACGGCTACGACGCGCAGCGCACCGTTATGTACCGCAAGGTCCTCCTTGAGGACGGCAACCTGCTGGAGTTTTTCAAGACGATCTACTTCTTCGTGGAGTGCCTGGCGCTGATCGGTGCAGTACCGGCTGACTATCCTGAGTTTGCCGTGCGCTAGTGCCGGAAAAGTTCAGCGGGGCCGCGTACGTGACCGGATCTGCGTCGCGTAGCGTAACTCTGGATGGCTTGGATGCACGCATAGCGTAACGGGGGGTATCGCCCGAGATGTCGTCGGCAGGTCCTTCTACTTCGCAAGGCAGTCCTTCCGTTTCGCAGGACGGTGCGGCCGGGGCGCCTGACCGGCGCTGGCTGATCCTCGTGATCGTCGCCATCGCGCAGCTGATGGTGGTGCTGGACTCCACGATCGTGAACATCGCGCTGCCGTCCGCGCAGCGTGAGCTAGGGTTCCCGAACGGCGACCGGCAGTGGATCGTGACGGCATACGCGCTGGCATTCGGCAGTCTCCTGCTTGTGGGCGGCCGGCTCGGGGACATGTTCAGCCGCAAATGGGTCTTCGTCACTGGCCTCGTCGGATTCGCATGCGCCTCGGCAATCGGCGGCGCCGCTGGCTCCTTCCTGATCCTGGCCGGGGCGCGCGCTCTGCAGGGCGCGTTCGGCGCGGTCCTGGCACCATCTGCACTCGGCACCCTGGTCAGCACGTTCCGGGATCCGCGGGAGCGCGGACGGGCATTCGGCGTGTTCGGCTCCGTCGCGGCCGGCGGCGGCGCGGTGGGGCTGATCCTGGGCGGTGCACTCACCCAGTACTTCTCCTGGCGGTGGTGCCTGTACGTCAACCTGGTGTTCGCTGCCATCGCGGTGTCGGGCGCCGTGGCCTGGATCCGCAGTAGCCGCCCCGACGTCAGGCCCCGGATGGACTGGCCCGGCGCAGTGCTGGCCGGTGCCGGGCTGTTCCTCATCGTCTTCGGCTTCTCGCGCGCCGAGAGCGCCGGCTGGACCGCCGCGCTGACCCTCGGCTGCCTGGTCGGCGGCGTCGTGGTGCTCGCCGGTTTCGTCGTCGCCGAGCAGCGTTCGCCGCACCCGCTGCTGCCACTGCGTGTCATCCTCGACCGCACCCGGGGTGGTTCCTATCTCGCCGTCTTCATCTCCGGGATCGCGATCTTCGGCACCTTCCTGTTCCTCACCTACTACCTGCAGGTGGTCAAGGGCGAGCGGCCGCTGACGACCGGCCTGCTGTTCCTGCCCATGATCGGCTGCATCCTGCTCAGCTCCAACCTCTCCAGCATCGTGCTACTGCCCCGGCTCGGTCCCCGCGCGCTGATCGCGACCGGCATGCTGTTCGGTACTGGCGGGATGGCCTATCTCACCCAGGTCACCGTGACCTCCAGCTATGCCTCCTCGGTCTTGCCTCCGCTGCTGATCCTGGGGCTGGGCTTCGGCATGATCTTCGCGCCGGCCATCAACACCGCGACCTTCGGCGTGGCGCGCCGGGACTCCGGAGTCGCCTCCGCCCTGGTCAACACGATGCAGCAGGTCGGGGGGTCGATCGGCGTCTCCGCCCTCAGCACGATCGCGCTGACTGCGACGGCGAGCTACCTGGTCGCCCACCACACCAGTCCGCTGGCACCGGCAGTCGCGGCTACCCACGGCTATACGCTCTCGTTCGCCGTGTCAGCGGGGCTGCTCGGAGTGGGCTGTATCCTCACCATCCTGCTGCTCCCGTCGAGGCGGCGGGCAGCCGAGCTCAGGAGGGCTGCTGCCACGACGATGCCGCCTGCGGCTGCCCCGGCCGGGTCCGCTCCGGCCGCGACTGCTGCGTCCGCGCAGGCGGCCGACGCTGCATCCCCGGCCGCCGCGAGCTCGGCATCCGCTCCGGCTGGCGCGACCTCAGCATCGGATCTGGACGGTGCCACCTCCGCATCGGCCCCGGCTGCTGAGCGCTCCGCTGCTGCGCCGGCCGTGGCCAGCGCTCCGCCGCTCGAGGGCCTGCAGCACGGTTTCGAGGCGATTCCGGTTGCGCTGTGCAGCTGCTCGCCGGTAGTTTCCCGCGCGCCCGGCCTGGCAGTCGGACCATCGCGCGACATGTGACTGCGCTCCGGGTGGCCCGGCCCGGACCGTGCGACGGCCGTCGGGTTATCCTCCGTCGGTGAGCACTGCGACACCGCCTGCGGCCGATATTCGCCTTGTCATCGGCTATGACGGATCTCCTCCCGCGAGCAGGGCGCTCGACGCTGCTGTTCGCCTGCTGCAGGGCCGGACAGGGCAGATCGACGTGGTATACATCGCCCACCTGCCCAGCGTCGCGGCCCTGTCCGCCGGCGCCGTGGGCGAGCTGGAGGAAAACTTCGACGAGGTCGCGGAGGAGCTGCGCGCCGCGTGCGCGGAACAACTCCGCGGCGTGGCGGTGGACTGGCGTTTCGAGTGGCGCCAGGGCGCCATCGTCGAAGAACTCATCGCGGCTGCACAGGACATCCACGTTGCCGAACCGCAGCTGGTCGCCGTGATCGTGGTCGGAGCGTCGTCTCTGGTCGCGCACCGCGTGGTGGGCTCGGTCGCCGTCGGCCTGGCGCGCCACTCACCGGTGCCGCTTCTCGTCGTCCCCTGAGGCGGCCGGATCGCCCGGCTCGGGCGGCTTCGGCTGCGCGCGGGCCGTGAGCCAGTGCGTCACGGTCGTCGGCGTCGCGGAGTCGGTCAGGGCGCGGATCCGGTCGAACCGGTTCTGGTCTCGGCGTGTCATACGTTCGCGCTGGCGCAGGTGGTCGAGCCAGGACGCGACGACGAACTGCTCGAGGATGCGCTGGGAGTCCGCGGCGTCCTGCCAGGCACGCCATCGGGTGGCGCCGGTGCGCCGCCTGGCGAATCGCGCGTCGCGCAGCTGGGTGATGAGTTCGTTCGCCTGACCGGGCAGAGCCGTGTACTGGACCGACACCAGCACCGGGCCATCCGTTTCCGCACCCGATGCGGGAGGGCCGGGGTGCGGCACGTCGCCGGCCGGAACGAGGTCCGCAGGCTCGATGCTCTGGAACCGCCAGCGGAGATTGGCCAGCGGGCCGAGGGCTAGGCCGGCGGCAGCCACGAGCAGAATGGGCGACAGGCCTGCGTGCTGGGCGGCGACGCCCAGAGCGGCGCTGCCGATCGCGTTGCCGCCCTGGAATACGACCAGGTAGAAGGACATGCCGCGAGCCTTGATCCAGGCCGGGAGAGAAAGCTGGTACGCCGAGTTCAGCGTCGACAGCGCCAGGATCCAGCAGATGCCGCCCACGGCCAGCGCGATGGCCACGACAGCGCTGATGTGCACGAGGGCCATAAGCAGCGCCACGATGGCCAGTCCGATGGAGCCAACGGTCAGCAGGGCGTTCGGGCCGAGTCTGCCGCGCAGCCGCGGCAGCAGTGCGGCGCCTGCGACGGCGCCGACCCCGACGCTGCCGAGTAGCAAGCCATAACCGCCCGACCCCAGGTGCAGCTGCCTCTCGGCGGTCAGCGGCAGGAGCGCCCAGATGGCGGCCGAGAAGAAGATGAACAGCCCGGCCCGGATCAGGATGGCGCGGAGCACCGGGCTGGCGGCGACGTACCGGGCGCCGGCCCGTATTGCCTCGCCGGCATGCTCCCGCGGGAGCGCGTCGGCGGGCCTGGTGCCCGACCGCCACATGGCGATCACGGCGATGACGACGATGAAGGTCGCCGCGTTCACCAGGAAGACAGCACCAGCGCTGGTCGCGGCCAGCAGCAGGCCGCCGATGGCAGGTCCGATTGCGCGGGCCAGATTCTGGTTCACCGCGCCGAGTGAGATCGCCTGAGTGCGCTCGGGCGGAGAGACGAGCTCCGGCTGCAGCGTCTGCCAGGTCGGCGAGGTCAGTGCCTGGCCAGTCCCGACAGCGAACAGCAGCGCGAGCAGCGTCCAGGGAGTGACAAGGCCGGCGAGCGCCAGTACGCCGAGCGCTGCTGCCGCAACCAGCATGACGGTCTGTGTGACCAGCAGGAACCGGCGGCGGTCGACGAGGTCCCCGGCCACGCCCGCGATGACCGCGAACAGCACCACGGGCAGCCCTGCCGCGGTCTGTACCAGCGCCACGTAGGTCGCCGAACTCGTCAGCGTGAGCATCAGCCACTGCGCGGCGACTGTCTCCATCCAGCTGCCGATGTTGCTGACGAACTGAGAACTCCACATCGCCGCGAACATCGGGTGGCGGAAGGGCGCCCATGCCGATCGCTGCTGAGATGAGGTGTGGTCAGTCGTCATGCACGTCGAGGCGGTCGGCGGGCGGCAGCGTCATCTGCTGACATTCTCATACGCACGGGCGGGACGTCGCCGCAGGGCGGCCTCACGCCATGGCTGCCTGCGGACAGCTCTCGGCACTCCTGCCGGTCAGTCGAAAGACGGCTTGCGGTCCCTGGTGCGCTTGAGCTCGAAGAAGCCGTCGGCCTCGGTCACCAGCGCCACGCCGTCCCACAGCCGACCGGCAGCTTCGCCCTTCGGCGCCGGCGTGATCACCGGGCCGAATATCGGGTTGCCGCGGACGCGGATGACCGGCGTGCCTACGTCGAGTCCGACCTCGTCGAACGCCTCGTGGTGCGAGGCCCTGATCTGCTCGTCGAACTCGTCGCTCTCGGCCGCACTGGCCAGCGAAGCGGGCAGGCCTACCTCCGCCAGCGACTCGGTGATAATCGAGGGATCTTCGCGGCGGCCCTCGTTGTGGATTCGCGTGCCGAGCGCCGTGTAGATCGGCCCCAGCACTTCGCTTCCGCGCTCGCTGGCAGCCGCGGCGACCACGCGAATCGGTCCCCACGCCTTCGCCATCCGCTCCAGGTACTCGGGGCTGAGGTCCTTGCCCTCGTGCTGCACCAGGTTCAGGTAGGCCAGGGACATGATCCGCCAGTCCACTCGCACCGGCCGAACTTGCTCCACCTCCAGCATCCAGCGCGAGGTGATCCAGGCCCACGGGCACAGCGGGTCGAACCAGAACTGCACGTCTTCGCGGTCGGCTGCCGTCGCTGCTGATGCTTCTGATGCTGGCTGCGCTGTCACGTCGGCGGCAACCTCGTCCCGCGCCGGGCTATTCCCGGTCCGCCTGAGGAATCCTCACTGCCCGCCTCGCCCGCCAGCGAGTCAAGCCAGGAGACCACCCCGGCGCCGGCGGACAGTCGTGCTCATCACGCAGTGGTACTTGCCCTTGGGCCGCTCGTAGCGGAAGCCCGCCTGTTCGAACAGGCTGCGGGTGCCGCTATAGAGCGAGGATGCCGAGACCATCTCGAGACCGGTGTCCTGCGGATACGCCTCGACCACACCACCGCCTGCCTGCGCGATCAGGTCGAGCGCACCGCGAAGCGCGACGCTTGCCACTCCCGCGCCCCGGCGGCTCTTGTCCACGAAGATGCAAGTGAGCCGGTAATCGGGCAGCCTGCCGAGGCCTGCCTCGTACGCCTTTCGGTGGTAGATGTTCGGCAGTTCCTCCGGCGGGCCGTATTGACACCAGGCCACCGCGACATTGCCGTCGAACACGAGGGCGGCGTGCGCCCTGCCTTCCCTGACCAGCCGCTCCTTACGGGCGCGGTTGCCCGCGCGCGGGTGCCGCTCGGCACATGACCGCTGGAACCGCATGCACCAGCAGCCGCCACCTTCCGCCCAGCAGGAACCGTGGACCGCGTTCCAGCAGCCATTGTGCCGTTCGGCGAGGCCCGCGAAGTCGTCCCAGGTCTCGGTGCTCAGCGCTCTGATCGTGTACTCGCCCATGCCGCCTCCGTCTCCCGGCGTCGGTCACGTCGCAGCCTAAGAGGATTCCCGGACGATCCACGACCGGAAACGCGGCAGCGAGAATCAGCGGTCCGCTGTCAGGTAACCGGCCAGGTGGTCGGTCACCGCTCGCGCGTCGTCCTCGATGCCGTAGATGAACGTGGACTTGCGCCGTCGCAGGACAGGCAGGCCCAGTGCGTATAGTCCCGGACTGGCGACAACGCCGCCCTCGTGCTGCAGCTGGCCTTTCGCATCGACGACCGGCACGTCGAGCCACTGATGGTCGGGCCGGTAGCCGGTCGCCCAGACGACTGAGCGGATCTCGCCGCCGCGCAGGTCGAGCTGCAGCCGGGCGGCTTGCGGGACGCGGGTCGGGGCGAAGCGCTCGGGGGGACCGACCTCGAGGTCACACCCGCTCGTCTGGTGCCACTCGTCGAACCCGTCGAGGAGGCGCTCCAGCTTGAGATCGGCGAGGGCGAAGACGTTGCGGAGGCCGCCGGAGAACAAGGCCCGGCCGTCACGTACGGCGGCCCAGCGCCCCACCAGTTCGACGCCCATTGCGGTGAGCGCGTTGAGATCGAGCGTCGCCCGTTCCGGGGTGCCGACGAGCTGCGGGGAGGGCAGGCGCCGGGCGCGGTCGAGGTCGTCGATCTCGTCGTGCCGCTGGTCCCAGACACCGGAAAAGTCCATCCACCACAGGATGTCGCGTCCGCGGTAGGTGCGCGGCATGCGCACGTGCTCTCCCACGGCAAGGGTCACTGGCCGGCCCGACTTTGCTAGCTCGGCCGCCAGCTGCACGCCGCTGGCCGACGCTCCCACGACGAGCACCCCGCCATCGGGCAGCTTGCCGGGATCGCGGTAGTCCCATGCGGTCACCTGGTCGACGGACGCGGGCACCTCTGCCGCGAACCGCGGAACCGCCGGCTGGTTGCAGGCGCCGGTCGCGATGACCACCGCCCGGCTGCGGATCTCACCGAGACTCGTCGTGACGCGGTATGCGTCACCGGCGCGTCGCAGCGACGTCACGTTGGCTCCGGTCCGGACGGGGGCGCCGGAAGCAGCGGCGAACCCGTCGATGAACTCGGTCACGTCCGTCAGCGACATGTAGCCGTCGGGATCGGAGCCCTGGTACTCGTAACCCGGCAGGCGACTTTGCCAGTTGGGCGTGAGCAGCCGCAGCGAGTCCCAGCGCTCACGCCGCCAGGAGTTGGCTACCTCGCCGCGCTCCAGCACGACATGATCGACGGACCGGCTGCTGAGGAAGTGACTCGCGGCGAGGCCAGCGTGACCCGCGCCGATGACGACCGTGCTGACGCGCTCGATGGCAGGTCCTATTCGGCGACTTCGACCGTGACGTCGGTCGGGTTGGTCAGCGCGTCGAAGACTGCCGAGCGCTTCTGCGACTGGGCGACCAGCGCCTCGATCTCCTGCCTCGACGCGTCGGCATCGATCTTGAAGGTCACCTTGATGTCGTTGTAGCCGTTGCGGACGTCGGAGTCAGCTCCGAGGATCCCGCGGATGTCGTGCGCGCCCTCGACCGTCGACTCCACTGAACGCAGCTGGATGCCGCGGTTCTCCGCGACAGAAGCGACGCCCGCAGTCAGGCAGCTCGCCAGGCCCACCAGGAGGTACTCGATCGGCGTGATCCCGCCGTCCTGTGCCCCGAACACCTCGGGGTGGTCGGCTTCGAACGACCACTCGTCATTGTGGTTCTGCTCTTCCCCGAGGCCGAAGAAACTCTGCACCTTGATCGAGCTGTGCACGCCGCTGCGCCAGGTCGCGGACGCCCGCCAGGTGAACTGAGCCGCCTCGGGTGCGCCCTTGAGCACCTCGCGCGCGTCGAGCAGCGCCTGGACATTGACACCGTTAGTAACTGTGGTCATGCCGCCCTACCTACCCCTTCGGATCCGTTGCATAGTTTCCAGATAAATTTGATCGACAATATACCTGGTGGAGGGCGTTATGATAACCCGCATGCCAGAGCCAGGCCCTTCGCTCACGGCTGGTTCTGTGGGAACGATCGAAACGCGGTATCTCGACCTCTCAGCGCCAGTGCCGCTCGACTCCGGGCGGGAGCTCCAGGGCGTCCGAGTGGCCTACGAGACCTACGGGACTCTCGCGCCGCAGCGCGACAACGTCATCCTGGTGTGCCACGCGCTCAGCGGTGACGCGCACGCCGCCGGATTCGCGACGGCGCCGGCTGCGGAGAGCACGCGCGACGGGTTCGCGGCCGAGGATCGTGATGGCCTGGCCGGCAAGGCTCTTGGCTGGTGGGACGGCATGATCGGCCCCGGCAAGGCGTTCGACACCGACCGGTTCTTCGTCGTCTCCACGAATCTGCTCGGCGGCTGCCGCGGCACCACCGGCCCGTCCTCTCTCGATCCGCTGACGGACCGGCCGTACGGGCCAGACTTCCCCGTGATCACGGTCGCGGACATGGTGCGGACCGAGCGGGCGTTCCTCACCCAGCTCGGGATCGACCGCCTGGCGGCAGTCGCCGGGGGCTCGCTCGGCGGGATGCAGGCATTCCAGTGGGCGGTCCTGTTCCCTGACCAGGTCGACGCCGTGGTGGCGATCGCCAGCACTCACGCTCTTCACCCGCAGGGAATGGCCTGGAACGCGATCGCGCGCGACGCCATCATGCGCGATCCGGCCTGGCAGGGCGGCCGTTACTACGGGACCGGCCGGGCGCCGGAGGCCGGCCTCGGGCTGGCGAGGATGGTTGGTCACGTGACCTATCTGTCTGCCGAGGCCCTGCAGGACAAGTTCAGCCGGCGGCTGCAGTCTTCCGACGAGGTCCGCTACACGATTACCGAGCCGGAGTTCCAGGTGGAGAGCTATCTGCGCCACCAGGCCGACTCGTTCGTCCGGCGGTTCGACG
>Ga0335072_10016135_pt1 | contig 10591 bp, 6 predicted proteins | sample Lox_Sample_21_FD_206725 | JGI IMG/M metagenome (GOLD analysis project Ga0335072, IMG submission 206725) | Soil microbial communities from Loxahatchee National Wildlife Refuge, Florida, United States - Lox_Sample_2.1 | ecosystem: Environmental > Terrestrial > Soil > Wetlands | place: USA: Florida... | reverse complement strand
CATGACCAACACGCTGCGCCTGGAACTGGCCGCGCAGGGCACGAGCGTTTCCGCGCTGCACGTGGCCTTCATGAAGACCGACATGCTGGCGGGCAAAGACGACCTTCCCGCGGCCGACCCGGCCGACGTCGCCCGCATCGCTCTCGACAGGCTGGCTGCCGGCCTGCCGGAGATCCTCGCCGACGACATGGCCAGGTCGGTGCTCGCGGGCCTGTCCGGAGGCGTCACCGCGCTCTACCCGCAAGCCGCGTAGAGCCGATGGCGCGCGCGGATGGCGGCCGCCGCTACGGCGGCCGCCGGAGGGCCAGCCGCGGCCGGCGTTCGGAGAACGCCTAGGTCGGCTGGGGCGGGGCGAAGACGTTAAGGAACGTCGCCAGCAGCTCGCGGCTTCCGTCCAACTGGACCAGCCCGCACTTGGCGGCCTGGATGAGGGCCTGGTAGGAGGGCAGGTCGTCGGGCTGGAAGGTGATGACCAGGTCAGGCTGGCTCGGGGCGGGGCCGACCCCGGCCTCGAGCTTGCCGTCCGTGACGAGCAGGTGGAGCACGATGTCTCCGCCGTGGACCTCCCAGGACGCGGTGAGCCCGGCCGCCGCGTCGGCGTTGAACACGGCCCACAGGGTCATCGTGACTGATTCAGGGGTCACGATCTCGCCTGGCCTGGGGTCTTCAAGCTGGGCGGCTCCCCAGCGGCCGAGGGTGAGGACGGCCGGCTCCAGGGCCTGGCCGGCCGGAGTCAGGGCGTACAGGACGCCGCGCTGCGGCGCGGGCGCTACCCGGCGCTCGACGACGCCGGACTGCTCAAGCTCCTTCAGCCGGGTGGACAGCACGTTCGTGGGGATGCCCGGCAGCCCCTCGAGCAGGTCGGTATACCGGCGCGACCGCACCGACAGGTCACGAATGATCAGCAGGGCCCACCGCTCGCCCACCAGTTCCAGCGCGCGGGCCAGCCCGCAGTACTGCTTGTAGTCACGACTGCTCACACCATCTAGCGTAGCAAACTTTTCATGTTGATGATGTTATCGTTTTTAGAACTTTGCTTGCTCAAGCGAAGTGCTAACTGCAACGTGGGCTGCAGACAGCGACAAGGTCCGCTCGGCGGCCGGTTGCCCGCGTGATAATGCGACGTCCGGCCCCATTGCGGGTGGCGAACGTCGCACCATCATGCGGGACACCGAGGGGTAGCGTCCACCATCATCACAACCTGTAACCTCCGTCGTCGATGATCTTTAGGCGGGGGCGGGGCCGACGTTTGACGGCGTCCGGATCGGCGGCGACATCGCCGGGCAGGCCACCAACAGCCTGGTCGTCACCGCCAACAACACCCTGATCAACGACATCTGGGGTTGGCGCGCCGACCACGGCAACTCGGGCAACGTCGGCTGGACCATCAACACCGCGTGATCGAGCACGTCATCAACGGGAGGGCACGGGCCTAACGGCTGGCCTGCCACAGGTCGCGCAGCCGGCGGGCGGCCAGCTTGGGCTGGCGGTCGCGGGTGAAGACCCCCTTGAAGTTGAGGGACTGCGGCCGGTGGTCGGCCTGCGCGGTGGCGAAGTCGGCGAACGCCCAGATGTGGGTGCCCACGACGAAGTCCCGCTCGCCCGCTACTCGCAGCAGCCGTTCGATGAGCTCGGCCTGGTATTCCTCTGTCCACATGGCCGGCGGGTCCGCGTGGGTGCCGGGCATGGCGTCCGCGCCGAACTCGGTCAGCACTATGGGCTTGCGGTAGCGCTCATAGACCCGGTCGAGCGTGTCGCCGAGGGCGGACTCGGCGGTGTCGAGTCGCCCCGGGTCCCGGTACCAGCCGGGATAGCTGTTGAGGAAGATGATGTCGGCGGCCTCGACCCCGGGCTCGTCGGGCAGGTCGGTCGCGTAACTGGCCGGGCGGGACCCGTCGAGCGCGCGGGCCGTGGCACATAGGTCCCGCATCGCCGCGGCCGCCAGCGGGTGATTCGTCCTTGGTTCGTTGGCCACCGACCAGCTGATGACGCAGGCGCGGTTGCGGTCACGGGCGATCATCTCGGCCAGCAACGCGCGTGACAGTTCCTGCCGCCGCTCGCGGTCCTCGTCGCCGAAGTACAGCGCGACGGCCGGGGTTTCCGCGATGACCATGAGCCCGAGCTGGTCGGCGAGGTCGAGTGTCTCCTCGTCACAGGGGTAGTGCGCGGTGCGGAACGAGTTCGCGCCGGCCTGACGCATGAGATGCAGGTCGCGCGCGGCGACCGCCGGGCTCGCGCCGCGCCCGAGAACGGGGAAGTCCTCATGTCGCCCGAAGCCCCGCAGCCGGACGGGCGCGCCATTGAGCAGCAGCCCGTCATCCCCGACCTCGATGGTTCGTATCCCGCAGCGCAGCGAGTACCTGTCGGCCAGCATGCCGCCGCGGTGCAGGTCCACTTCCAGCAGGTGCAGCCGCGGGCTGGCCGGCGACCACAAGCCGCTGCTCTCGACAGGGTGCGAGGACCCGATGGGCTCACCGTCCAGGGATAGCCTGATGCCGCCGTCACCAGCATCGGCCATGACGGACAACACCGCCCCATCGCCGTTATGCACCGTGTCGAGGCGCAGGTCCCTGATACCGTCCCTCGGCGTGATCACCAGCTCAACCCGCCGGTGAATGCCGGCGTAGGGAAAGAAGTCGTAGGGCACGTCCGGATGAAAGGTCCGGGGATGACGCTGGCCCGGCGGGACCAGGCCGGGCGGAACCCGGTCTCGCCCGAGGCGCCCATCGACCCTGACGACCAGAACGTTCTCGCCCTCGGTCAGCGCGCCAGTGCACGGCAACGCGAACGGCAGGTGGCCGCCCTCATGGCCGCCAATCCACCGGCCGTTGAGCCAGGCCTGCGCCGCGTAGCAGACCGACCCGAACCGGAGCGCGGCCTCCCGGCCGGCCAGCGGCGGCGCCTCAAAGCGCCGCTCGTACCAGGCCGGGCCGAACTCGTCCCTGGCCCCGGGCAGCTGGTCATTCCACGAGCCCGGAACCCCGACAGGCGCGCCGTCAGGGACACCGCCCTGCCAGTTCCCGTCGCCCAGCCGGAGCATCCACAGGCCGGACAGGTCCACAGCCATCCGGCACGCGTTGGTCTGCGGGCGCAGCCCGGCCCTGGGCGCGTGCGATGCTGCCTGCTGAGCGCCGGCCTTGAAGGTGTCGGAGAGGGAGTCGTTCACAGCCTGCCTTTCATGTCATCCGGTCAGGACCTCGATGCCGTTGACCTGGGAGTTGTCCTTGACGGTGGAGAACTGGAAGGTTTGTCGACAGAAATCTGGCTTATTTTAAGCTGTAACTTAACTGGGCAGAAACTCCTCGTCAAGACCATTCACGGCGAAGCCCTCTCCCCTCTTCACGGGCAAGTTCCGCCACTCCAGTCACACCAGAAACATCAAGCGGCACTGACGTCCTGTCTCGCACCCGGATCACCGTGGTGATCAGGATGTGTCAGCTCACAGGATTCGACGCGATAGCCACAATGACCCTACAGCCGTCACTTCTATACCACCTTTAACGAAGCCTTGAAATAAGGTCAAAATCGCGATTCGATGATGCTGCGTCACAACAGGCGCGGGTGGGGCTTACCGAAGGCACCGTCCGGGCCACTCAGTACGGCGACTCCAGCTACGAATTCCAGGTCTACGGAGCTAACAGTGAACCGAAGAAACCAGAGACAAGGGGAGTGAGGCGCGTGCGGCGGCCATCCCCCATCGCCATATTCGCCCTAGCGGCAGCGCTAGCGATCACCGTGGTGGGCTGCAGCAGCAGCTCGAGCCATGGCACCAGCGCGGGATCCGGATCCGGATCGGGCGCGACGATCACCTACTGGGCGAGCGACCAGGGCAGCAGCATCGCCGACGATTACACGGTGCTCAACCCGGAGCTGGCGAAGTTCACCAAGCAGACCGGCATCAAGGTGAAGCTCGAGGTGATCGGCTGGCCCGACCTGCTGAACCGCGTCCTGGCCGCCACCACCACCGGCCAGGCACCCGACGTGGTCAACATCGGCAACACCTGGTCGGCCTCGCTTCAGGCCACCGGCGCCCTGCTGCCATGGTCCGCCCAGAACTTCTCCGCCATCGGGGGCGAGAACAAGTTCGTGACCTCGGCCCTGGGATCTACCGGGGCGGCGGGAAAGCCGCCGGCCGCGGTTCCGCTGTACTCAGTCGCCTACGCGCTGTACTACAACAAGGCGATGTTCCAGCAGGCCGGCATCGCCGGCCCGCCGGCGACCTGGGCCGATCTGATCGCCGACGGCAAGAAGCTCACCCACGGCGGCCAGTACGGCCTGGCCATCGAGGGCGGCAGCATCCCTGAGAACATCCACCACGCGTTCATCTTCGGCCAGCAGCACGGCTGCAGCTTCTTCAGCTCGTCAGGCGCCCCGACGTTCACGCAGCCAGGATGCGTGCAAGGCGTCCAGCAGTTCGTCAACCTGATGGGGTCGGACAAGATCGTGAACCCCGGCGACGCGGAGTACGACCAGAACCAGTCCCTCTCCGACTTCGCGAGCGGCAAGGCCGCCATGCTGATGTGGCAGGCAGCGGGGGCCAACCTCAAGGCCCACGGCATGTCATCGAGCCAGTACGGAGTCGCTCCGGTGCCGGTCCAGTCGGGCGTCCCCGGGCAGGGCACCAGCGTGGACTCGATGGTGGCGGGCATCAACATCGCCATCTTCAAGAACACGCACAACCTCGCGGCCGCCGAGAAGTTCGTCCAGTTCATGACGAGCCCGGCCGAGCAGATGATCCTGTGCAAGGAGTACGGATCCATCCCGCCGGTCAGCGCAGCGCAGCAGGACCCGGCGTTCGCCACACCGGAACTGTCCGTGCTCAGGAATGTCCTCGCCACCAGCGCGGTGGCGATGCCACAGGTTTCCGGAGAGTCGCAGTTCGAGACGCTCGTAGGGACCGCGGTCAAGAACCTGTTCGCGGACGCCGTGAACGGTCCGGTCAGCGCGCAAACGGTCGAGCAGCAGCTCGCGAGCGCACAATCGCAGATGAGCGGGTAAGCGTTGGCACGAGCCAGCACATCAGCCCCCGCCGGCCCGGAGCGTACCCAAGCCCGGGCCGGCGGGATCAGTCCTCGGGCCAGCGCCCGTCGCGCGCGACCCGGCCGGCTTCGCCGGATCAGCCTGCCGTACCTGCTGCTGCTACCGGCGCTGCTGTTCGAGCTGCTCGTCCATCTGGTGCCGATGGTCGTGGGCGTGTTCATCAGCTTCAAGGCGCTCACCCAGCTCTACCTGGCCCAGTGGGAGCACGCGCCGTGGGCGGGCCTTGGCAACTACCGGACCGTGGCCGACTTCAACGGCCCCATCGGCCAGGCGCTGCTGCACTCGTTCGTCGTCACCTGCGCGTTCACCGCGATCGCGATCGGCTTGTCATGGCTGTTCGGCTGCGCCGCGGCGATCCTCGCGCAGGACCGGTTCCGCGGCCGCGGCGTGCTGCGGGCCATCTTCCTGACGCCGTACGCGCTGCCGGCGTACACGTCGGTCATCACCTGGGCGTTCATGTTCCAGTACAACAACGGCCTGGTCAACCAGGTGCTGCACAACGAGCTCGGCATAACCAGCCGGCCTACCTTCTGGCTGCTCGGCGACAACAGCTTCATCGCGCTGGTGACGGTGTCGGTGTGGCGGAACTGGCCGTTCGCCTTCCTGGTGATCATGGCGGGGCTGCAGTCCATCCCGCGCGAGTTGTACGAGGCCGCGGCGATCGACGGGGCCGGAATCTGGCAGCAGATCCGGCACATCACGATGCCGGGGTTGCGGCCGGTCAACCAGGTGCTTGTCCTGGTGCTATTCCTGTGGACCTTTAACGACTTCACGACGCCGTTCGTGTTGTTCGGCAACGCCGCGCCACAGAACGCCGACGTCATCTCGCTGCATATCTACAATGCGTCGTTCCTCACCTGGAACTTCGGGGAAGGCTCAGCGATGTCGGTGCTCCTGCTGCTGTTCCTGCTGGTGGTTTCCGGCGGCTACCTGCTGGTCACGTCGAGGCGGCGCGATGCCTAGCCCCGGCGGGAAGGCCGCGGCCATCCGGGGGCCGATGGCGCCGCCACGGAGCTTCATCTGGACCCGCCGGATCGTCCTCGGCGTGCTGACGATCTTCGCGCTGCTACCGGTCTACGTGATGGTCAGCAGCTCGCTCAAGCCGCTGCAGGACGTGTCAGGCACGTTCCGCTGGATCCCGTCGCCGATCACGTTCAGCCCGTACATCCAGATGTGGCAAACCGTCCCGCTGGGGCGTTACTTCGTCAACTCGCTGATCGTGTGCACCTGCGCCGCCTTGGTGTCGGTCCTGCTCGCCACGTTCGCGGCGTACGCGGTCAGCCGCTACCGGTTCCGCGGTCGCCGGGTGTTCACGCTGGTCGTGCTGTCCACCCAGATGTTCCCGGGGATCTTGTTCCTGCTCCCGCTCTTCCTGATCTTCGTGTCGATCGGGAACGCGACCGGGATCACGCTGTACGGCTCGCTGACCGGGCTGGTCATCACCTACCTGACGTTCTCGCTGCCGTTTTCCATCTGGCTGCTGGCCGGCTACTTCGATTCGATCCCGCGCGGCCTTGACGAAGCGGCACTGGTCGACGGCTGCGGGCCGCTTAGCGCATTGTTCCGGGTGGTGATCCCGGCGGCCATTCCAGGCATCATCACGGTGGCGATCTACGCGTTCATGACGGCCTGGAGCGAGGTGCTGTTCGCCTCCGTGATGACGAACGACACGACCCGGACGCTGGCCGTCGGACTGCGGGACTACTCCACGCAGACCGATGTCTACTGGAATCAGATCATGGCCGCCTCGATCGTCGTCAGCATTCCCGTGGTCGCCGGATTCCTGCTCATGCAGCGTTTCCTCGTCGCCGGGCTCACCGCGGGTGCCGTCAAATGAGAGCAAGTCCGGGACGCCATGCCACCGGGACCGGCCGACGGCCCGGTCGCCCGAGCCGGGTCATGAGCGCAGGCTGAAGCTCGCCGCCAGCCGCGTCCGGTGCGGTGGGCGGGACGTGCCGTTGAGGAAGTCCTCCATCGGGAGCGTCGCCGCGCCGAACGTGACCGCTTCTGGCCCGAGCTGGCCGAGTTCGATCGATGCGGCGGCGAACCGGTACCGCAGCGAGTTTCGCCGCGCCGATTCACGAATGGCAGGCAGCAGCCGGCCACCGAGGAGCAGGCCGGCCCAGCCGCCGAGGATCACGCGCTCCGGATTGAACAGGTTGATCAGGCTGCCGATGCCCACGCCGAGGTATTCCGCGGTCTCCGCCAGGACGGCTTCCGCGGCGGGCGACGAATCGGCGGCGGCGATGAGCGCGGCCAGCATCGACTCCTCGCGCTCTGCGCCCGCTGCGCCCACTGCGCCTTCCGCGCCCGCTGCGGACGGCGCCACCGGGCGGCCGGACCGTTCCAGGATGGCCTCGGCGCCGACGTACGCCTCCAGGCAGCCGGCCGATCCGCACCGGCAGCGCCTGCCCCCCGCCACGACGGTGGTGTGACCCCACTCCGCCGCGCTTGAGGTCGTTGCCTGGCATGTGCTGCAGCAGGAGATCAGCGACGCGCCTACTCCGGATCCGACAAGTACCACGGCGGAGTTCCGCGCGCCGCGCCCCGCACCGGCCCACAGTTCAGCCTGGCCCATCGTCTTGGCGCAGTTCTCAAACCGCAGCGGAAGGTCTGTGTGCTCTTGCAACAGCCGTCCCAGCGGCACGGCGTCCCAGCGGTACGTCTGGCCGTGCACGAGGATCTCGGGATCCTGCTCGACGATCCCGGGAACCCCGATTCCGACGCCGAGGACCGCCGTAGGGTCGACTCCCGCATCGGCGAGCACCGCGGTCAAGCCGGACGCGATGTCCCTGACGACCTCATCCACCTCGTGCTCGACGGGGTTGAGTGGGTACTCCGCTTTCGCGCGCTCGGTCATCGCCAGGTCGAAGAGGGCGACCCGGATGCGGGTCTCGCCGATGTCGACGCCGATTACGTAGCCGTAGTCGGGGTTGATGTCGAGCAGCACGCGCGGCCGCCCGCCGTCGGAGTCCTCCCACCCGGCCTCAGTGACAATGCCCTCGTCGAGCAGCTGACGGGCGACGTTGGTGACCGAAGCCACGCTCAGCCCAGACGCGGCACTTAGATCCTGGCGGCTGCCCGGACGGCTGAAATACAGCGCCCAGAGGACGACGGCCCTGTTCTCGCGCCGAAGGTCCAGGACCGTGCCGCGCCGTCGATGCTGCATCGCCCCCCTAAATTCACAAGCTTGTGAATAAAGCTACCTTATAGACAAAGCGCGGAGGTAGCGCCGCCCGTGGCCGCGTTTGACCGGCGTTTTCCCGAGGCCAGGTCCGTGAGGCCGCAGGCGTCAGATTGTGCCAAAGCCGAAAGGGGCGGCCGTATCGAGCCGATCTCCGGCTGGCAGCCCTCGGCGTTCATCGCCTGGCAGTGGGGGAGATGGCCCACCCGGGCGGCAGGCCGCGACGTCCTTGGTTCCTGCGGTTGCCCTGCGCCGCCTCCAGCTGGGGGTTACAGTGAGTGACTACAGGATGGCGTTCCGTCAATTACATTTTCGTATTTGACCGGACACGCTGTCGTTACCTGGGAAATTACGCCTGGAGCACAGGCCATTCCCATGAGACGGAGGGGGGTAGATGTTTGCGTGTTTTCACGCCATCAACGGGCGACAAGCCCGCACCGTCGCCTGAGCGGCGCGATCGTCGCGCTGTCATTGGCGGTCCCTGTGGTCGCGCTGTCCGCCGGGCAGGCGGTCGCGCAGGTAAACGGGAACGCCGGAGCATCCAATTACCACCACCACCAAAAAGGACAATTCGCGGCCCACTGGACGGTCAAGTCCGGCGGCCAGGGTCACAGCCTGCCGGCGACGCGCACTGGCCCGAATGGCAGCGTCACCCAGAGGGTGGACGCCCCGCCGATTGTGCCAAGCGTCACGACCAAGGTGTCCCGCACCTCGGTGATCCCGGCCGGTGGCACGCTTACCGACACCGCGACCCTCAAGGGCTCGGCCGGGACGGTCACGGGCACGGTGGACTTCTACCTGTGCTCGAACACCACCTCTGGTTGCCCGCAGGGGACCGGAGCGAAGATCGGGTCGACGAAGACACTGTCGGGTGGATCCGCCACGTCGGATTCCTTCGGTTCAGTCCTAGGCGCCGGGAAGTACTGCGTCGGTGTCCAGTACACCCCTAGCCGGGGCTCCAACTACAGCAGTGTCTACTCCGCCAGTGCTACCGGCGAATGCTTCACGGTCGGCAACGCGCCCTCGATCGCGACGAGCCTGTCGGCGAAGTCGATCACGGTGGGCGGGACGGTGCACGACTCGGCCATGCTGACCGGTGCGACGAAGAGCGCGGGTGGCAAGGTCGACTACCGGTATTACGACGACCTGGGTGACTGCCAGAAGGATACCGGCGCGTGGCCGGCTCCCCCGATGCACGGGGCGACCGCGGGCACGGTGAACGTGAGCAGCGGATCGATCCCGCCCTCGCCGGGCGTGACGTTCGGTACTGCCGGGACGTACTACTGGGCCGCGTTCTACACCGGCGATTACAACAACCAGCCGGCGGCCAGCAACTGCGGGTCCGAGATGCTGACCGTCAACAAGGCGAAGCCGTACATCGTGACGAAGCTGTGGCGGTACCGGATCACGGTGGGTTCGCCGGTCCGGGACACGGCCCGGCTGCTTGGTGCGACCGGCAATGCGGGCGGGAAGGTCTACTACCGCTACTACAACAGCCTGGGCTCGTGCCTGGGGGACACCAAGTCGTGGACTGGGTGGCAGTACCTGCACGGCTACAGTGCCGGCACGGTCATGGTGAAGTACGGCATGGTGCCGCCGTCGGAGCTGGTCTGGTTCCACACTGCCGGGACGTACTACTGGGCGGCGTTCTACACCGGTGACTACAACAACGAGGCGGCGGCCAGCAAGTGCTGGGATGAGAAGCTGACCGTCGAGAAGAGGAAGCCCTACATCGCGACGAAGCTGTCGCGGTCGCGGATCACGGTGGGTTCGCCGGCCCGGGATATGGCCTGGCTGCTTGGTGCGACCGGCAACGCGGGCGGGAAGGTCTACTACCGCTACTACAACAGCCTGGGCTCGTGCCTGGGGGACACCAAGTCGTGGACTGGGTGGCAGTACCTGCACGGCTACAGTGCCGGCACCGGGATCGTGAAGTACGGCAAGGTGCCGCCGTCGCAGCTGGTCTGGTTCCACACCGCGGGGACGTACTACTGGGCGGCGTTCTACACCGGTGACTACAACAACCGGGCCGCGGCCAGCAAGTGCTGGGACGAGAAGCTGACCGTGGCGAAGAGGAAGCCGCACATCACGACGAAGCTGTCGCACAACCAGGTGAAGGTGGGCGACTCAGTCCGGGACATGGCCTGGCTGCACGGTGCGACCGGTAACGCGGGCGGGAAGGTCTACTACCGCTTCTACAACAACCTGGGCTCGTGCCTGGGGGACACCACGTCGTGGACCGGGTGGCAGTACCTGCACGGCTACAGTGCCGGCACCGGGATCGTGAAGTACGGCAAGGTGCCGCCGTCGCAGCTGGTCTGGTTCCACACTGCCGGGACGTACTACTGGGCGGCGTTCTACACCGGT
>Ga0335072_10016134_pt1 | contig 10591 bp, 8 predicted proteins | sample Lox_Sample_21_FD_206725 | JGI IMG/M metagenome (GOLD analysis project Ga0335072, IMG submission 206725) | Soil microbial communities from Loxahatchee National Wildlife Refuge, Florida, United States - Lox_Sample_2.1 | ecosystem: Environmental > Terrestrial > Soil > Wetlands | place: USA: Florida... | reverse complement strand
AATCCAAAAAGGCTTTGCAGAGACCTCCAGATCCCCCACCTTACAAACGGTGGTCGATTTGTTGAGATTTGAGTTGCAAAATACGAGTTTTGGCGCTAAGAGATAAAGGTCCCTATCGCTCGCCGCAGTCGCGGCTTAACTTCGCTCACGCTCGACTTCGCTGGGTCGTAGAGGCGTTGACAAACATCATTTCGAACTCCAGAGCAATCGGGTTCATTGTTGCTATCACTCCCTCTCATGTACTAGTATCTCAGTAGATTCAGTATCTTTCAATATGCTTTTGTCGGGTATGTAATATGTGCCTGTTTGATTATATGTCTAAAAGTTTCTAATAGTATTCCCCCCCTCCCCCCGAGGGCTTCATACATGACTGCGGCCCTGAAATGATACCATTTTATGCTTCCAGGTTCATGCACGATGAAAGGTCCAACGCTGACTTCTCCTTTATACGCCATCTCTATGCAATGGGCAGTCCAGGTTGTCCTTCTCAACTCCCGTCCATCGACACATTTCCCCAGTTCTAGATATTATAGAAGTCTTCCAGCCCGGCACCCTGCGTCTGCGCCCGCTTCATCTTCCACGTGCTCTTCTTCTTATCCCTTTTCTTCTTCATTTCCACCCATCCTTGGTCGTCGTCCTCATCATCTGGTGCCTCTTTCGCATTCGACTTCCCGTGAGACGACTGGTCACCAATAGAACGGATGGTACTCAGCGCACCGGGAGATCTTCTACCCGTTGCACCGTTCGTCCACATCGGCTGAACAGTCCCAGAAGTAAAGGTCGACGACCTCTTCGCTGCGGGACGAACGCCATCAGCAGGCGCGATGCTCACAGGTCGGTATCTGCTCGCCAAACCCACATTACTCCTTTCGGAAGGGGCGATGGACGGGGTATAACCTGGTCCAACGCCAGGAGCAGAAACCTGCATGGAGGGAGCAAAGCTCAGCGGCCTATTCCAAGGCGCCATTCCCGGGCTCAGCGAACTCATGGTCCTCTGGCCTAGTCTGGGCGATCCCACTTCTGGCATCGGCATCGACAGCGGCCTTGCAATCTGTGCTGGTGGTGCCAGAAGGCCGGTTGACCCGGGCGAAGCTCCTGGCTGCTGCATGACATTAGGTGGCGGTTGCATTGTCTGGCCTTGACCTTGCTGCACCATTTGACTCATTTGCTGCATCCACTGCATTTGCATTTGCATCATCTGGGTCATTTGCTGCGACATTTGGATCTGAGCCTGGTCCGCGGGTGTCAGGGGCAAAGCCATTCCTGGGACCATTCCCGGCACCATTCCCGGCGCGGATCCCATCGGAAAGTTGCCCATGGTCTGAGAGCGTATCATGGCAGGCGGCATTTCATACCCGCCTGAAGGATTTGGGCTGCCTCGGCGCATTGCCCTGGCTCGTTCTTCGCCAGCAATAACCCCTACTAGGCCAGCAGGATGAAGTCCAGGAGGGGTTCCTGTAACTTGTCCTCCATGAACCGAGCTTCCTCCGCCCATGGCGAACGACTCGCGATTTGACGGGTTTACCAGACTTGCACCGTAATATGGATCTTGTGGCAGATGCCGGGCAAATGGTGGTAAGCCTCCTTTCGGTGCTTGCTTTGGCTCAGCGGTAATGGAACCTACTCCGGACACGGCTCGAAGGTTGGGATTTGACGACTGGTTGGTTAATCGTGTCGGAGGCCTATTCTTGTTGGGAAACCCATGTGCAGCCAAGATACCCAGAGGAACGTCTTCGTCTTCATCCTCTTCGCCACTACTCTTTCCATTGGCCACGGAGGCCTTCGGATCCAAGGCCAGGTTCGAGATGGATTTCGTCAAGTCTAAAGAGCCTGAGCTCGGGATTCTGGAACTTAGGCGTTCAATGCTATCGGCCCTGCTTTGGGGACGTTGCTCGCCCGTTACTTTCATCATTGTCTGACGATAGACGGCGAGCTGAGCTTCCTGTTTTCGTCGTTGGGCCGTGGCTCGACGGTCTCTTTCAGCCTCATCTTCGTCCTCGTAGTTGTCGCTGTCGCCATCGGACTGGTCGTCTTTATAGACCTCTGCCTTCTTGCGTTCGATCTCTTGCTGTTGTCGGTATCGCTCGAATTGTGCAGGAGTCATCACTTTATTCTTGCTCACAGGCTTTTGCACAGCAGGCCGCGCTTCCTCTCTCTGTTCCCACTCTGCGGCTAGGAGGGCGCCAGCGGCGAGGGTTGGACTTGGAGGAGGCGATGCAGCCTCAGATTGCTGAATGGAGTCAGAATCTGAAGTCCTAGATGCCGTCTTATACTTCTGAATGGAGTCGGAATCTGAAGTCCCAGATGCCGTTTTAGATTTCTGAATGGAGTCGGAATCCGAAGCCCTAGATGCCGTGTTTGAAAGAGTTGAATCTGGTTTGGGTGCTCCACTACCATTTCTTTCTAGTCGTCTCGCCTGTTGATAGCTTTGACGACGCTTCCGCATGAAATCACTGGGTAGTCTCGCAATCCCTTTCGGCAACTGTTGTGGAAGACTGCTAGGATATTGGGCATTAGAGTGCCCTGCCGGTTCTTGATTGCCCCTGTCAGCCGCAGAGGCCACATTTGGTCTTTCCTGTGAAGCAGAAATAGCTTCTCGTGGGAGAGGTGGTAAGTTTCGCTCTCGAGTATCCGGACTTGGCGAACGTATTAGTCCGTCTTGGGAATTCTGACTGGTGTGCGAATACGGTGATGATTCAATGATTTCCGATCTGTCAACGTTTATCGGTGAAGGTGTGGTAAACCTCTGCGGTCGAAGGTGATCTGGCCGTCCCGGTGCTGCAGCCGGTGAAGACGGGAAGGCCTGTCACGTTTTAGCTTTCATAGACAATCACATGCTTGGAGCCCTCATACATTTGATGGCAAGTCTTGTTTCGAACTCGTACTTTTATTATCCCTTTCCCCAATATTATCAAACATATTGCTGAATTCGTCTGCGTCGTTGTTGCCGAACGCTAGATCCGCATCCAGGAGTTTAGGTGGAGTCGCTGTGCTGGCAGTACTCGCAGAGAAAGCGCGGTCTCTACTGCTGTCTGAAATTGGTGCAGCACGAGGGACCGCGGGCAGAGGTGGCTGAGACAGCATTGAAGACGACCCACCTGTCCTGTTGCCGAAAGAAAAGGTGCGCGCCGAAGAGCGAAACGAAAACGGTGGCCGTGGGACCTGAGTAGGAGGAACTGGAATGTCGCGGAAAGGTTTGGGGTTTCCTGAGGCTGCACTTACGTCCGATCGTGTATCGGTAGAAGAAGGAATAGTCGAGGAAGAGCTCAGACGTGCGGAAGAAGCAGCACTGCTGTACGGCGCTTTAGTAGAGATGGAATTGTCCGTCCAGGTACTGTTACTGAAATTTCATGTTAGAACGGAAGCCATGATTTTTCGACGGTGATTGTTACCGTTTGGCGAGATCTGCTCTTGATACCGTGAAGAGTGGCTCATTGGCCTCTTTAAGTCCCAATTTTTGTGACACTACCGGACGCTCCTCGACCGCAATGATTGATCTCCCGAGGACGTGGCCCCCATCAAAGGACTTGCTTGCATTGTGAGGGCGCTCGAATACTCTGAAAGAGGGCTCAGGCGGATTAGGAATTTCTTCAAGAGCCGGCCCGGAGGACTTTCGACGTTGAAATCCCTTGGGAAGCTTGATGGGCATGGGTGTGGTTCAGGCCACAGCTGCCCACTACGTTGAGACTTGTAGATAGGGCTGCAGCTGGCGTGGGAGGTTATATTCACAGGTCTAGTCGAACAGAGAGATTGGGCGGTGCTTTCGGAGTCTTGCGGAGCCTTCTGTTGCAAAGGCACGTTAGCGACCCCATTCCAACATCCTACTCGCTCAAAATAACAATCAGGCGTTTAAGTGTAAAAGGGCAGGCCAGGGGCTGTACAGGAAAGTGGCCGTTGGAGCTAATGATGTGGTAGGTGGATGGGACATACAGGTGATTCCGTTGTTTCAAAAGGTGCGAGGAAGATTGTTTTAGCATTCGAGGAACCACGTTCAAGGGTAGAGGCAGACGGGGACACGAGGCGTTGAAAATTGACTGGCTCCAAGTCTGGTTTTTGGTGTAGGAAGACTTGGAAACTCGGCCAGAATGATGGTGATAATATGTGGACAAAAAGATTTCAACCGTAAAGAAACAAGGAGACTGGAGACTTCAGTCCGATGCGAGACATTTGCGATGTGCAGCATTGGTGCATCCCCCTAGTTGGCTAGTTGGGAGGCGCATCAGTCAACAAGCACTAACAAAGCCAGCAAACTAGGTCACAGTAAAACCAACGAACTAACGACCTTGACCTTTTCGGCGGCCGCTCCAGGAACCACTTCCGACGTCACGGTAATTGGCTGAACCGAGCGCCTCCGAAAACAGCGTACGTCAGGGTCGGACTTTAGCATGCCAATTCCCCCAGATTTGAAGGACTGGTCTCTCGCTCTAGGTATCATTGAGGAAAGAGACAAGGGTAGTGTGCATGACAAGCTTTGCACGAGCACAGGGAGATTGATGGTGTTGGTCGTACGGATCTGGACAGATCGATCGCGCTCAAGTACCCTCTAGTGACCCGCCTATTCCAGTCAAGTTCCTTGTGGAGCGGACCGTGTCTGGCCAATGTGAAACACAATTTACCGGCAATGATCACATCAGCACATTGAAGATTAAGTTCGGAGATATGAATGTGAAGGAGGGCTTTGGAAGGTGAAGCCTATTGCTTAGAATAAAAAGCAGATCGCCTTGGAGTTATCTTCGTGCTTTTATCATGATCTCGTTCTCTACAATACCCTTGTGTTCAAAAACATCAAAAACGCCGTTCCCCATCAGAAGTCAGTTACCCCCGCCAGCGCTGGCCTAAAGCTCACCGACGACATCTCCTTCGATAACTACGGCATCCTGTGCGTTTGGAAGTCCAATCACTGCAACTCCAGCGGGGATCCGTGCATCTCTGGCTTTAAAGCAGGCGAAGACGGCCAACTTTGCCAGATTGGGACAGCTCTTGAAGATGCCAGTCATGATGAAATCATCAACCACAGTGACGAACGACAAATCAATGTCCTTTAGCAAAGGGTATTGTAAGCGCCCGTCGAAGATGTCGGAAAGCGCCTCGTGGGAGATGTGTCGACAAGAATGGATATTCAGCCGTTCCAGCCGGCATCCAGAATGCTTCATGAGCGCCTTAAATCCCTCCGAGCCCAGCCCAATGGGTGCTTCTGACGGTCCATCCGGATTGCCCTTGTCGAGATCGCGATTGTCGGACAAGTCAACGTAGGGCAGTGGAGGATTGTCCCAGTTAGTGAAGAGGTTTGCAAAGCCACTATCTGAGCAGACAACGCTACCTGTAAGTCGAAGTTTGGAGAGTCTGGTGCAGTTTGAGTGAATGGCCAGTAGAACGTCATCATCTGCTTCGGCATAATTTTCGAGGCACAGTGTCTTCAGCGATGGTCCCAATGTTTGAATCAGGTCCACAAGGGTCTCGGAGGAGGCACTTTGCCCCACCGCCAATGTCAAATGTTCAAGCGTGGTCATGCTCGAAATTGACTTGAGGGAAAGCTCATGCAGTTTCGAGCAGGTCCTGAGTTTTAGGCGCTGGAGTTGCCCACAATGCTGTGCCATCTCCTGTACGGTTTCGTCGTTAAACGAGTCATTCAACTCGGAAAGTTTGAGACTATGCAGCTGTGGGCCAAGAGTCTCAAATAATAACCGCCATGTATCGTCACCGATGAGGTTCGAAGCGCCTAGCTGTAGCTGTTTGATTTTCGTATTCTTTTCGATCATGTACCTTAGCGCCTCACTCTTCAGCTGACCCGCGAAACGTAGGTTGACATTCTCGACCTGTGGAAGGAACGCGAAGATGCGCTGGAAATCTTCCTGTTCAAGCTCTATCTTCTGTTAGTGGCTACATATTATAGCGACGGAATGTGGCACGTACTTCCACAATCGTAGATGGCAATTCGATCGACATCTGGTTTCAGGAAAAGATCAATTGTCCGTGAGGTGATGACTCTTTTCTTCGACAGGATCTGACTTAGGCGATCAAGTAGGTATTGTGGCAGATCTCCAAACTCTTCAATGTCGTGAACAACATCTGCGACTCGCTGGGTAGTGTCAGATCAATGATGTGCTTTCGATGAAAAGGCCACTGCTTACCACAACGCATGTCTCCAATAAACTCTTTGAGCCCGGCTTGACGTTGCCCATCATCCTGTCACTTTCGGTTTGCCTCCGTTTTCCCTTTGGAGCGCCTCGCTTCTTCGGTTGGCTCTTCCTCTGTTCATTAGCCAGCTCTTTCGAGCACTTGGCACAGAGCAAGCCACCATCTGGTCCAGTTTTACTGTAGGGGGTAACTGTAAAGCGCTTCTCACAAATCTCGCAGTTCTCAAGCTGGCCGGGCAGAGGCTGCGCTTTCGCAAGCATACTTCGTGCTATTGCGTCGTCGGATTCGTCGTCGCTATAGTTCCGTTTGTGCTCAGACTTCTTGCGCTTAAACTCCTTGCTTTGCTTGATCTTCGCAAGAGCCTTCTCTTCCTTTCTCTTTCGCTTTTTACGCTCCTCAACTGTCTCTCCATTTTCGTCTTCCTCAGCTTCCATTTCATCTTCCTTATCCTCATCCTGATTATTGCTGGGTGACTGTGCCGCCTGCTCCTGTGCCTCCCGAAGTCTTCTCTGGTAGTCGGTGTGGATTTGCTGTGCAGAGATATTGTGCGAGGCAAGAAAGTCTGTCAAAGCGGATTGTCTGCAAGCAACGAATGTCAAATGACTGACAAGTGGTAATGGGATTGTGGACTTACGGCCCGCGAATGCGGTTGTTCAATGCCCTCCTAGACCTATGCAGAAGTTAACGATTTAGGGGATGAAGTCTACCACGAGGTAACATACATGATGGCGATACTTAGAGCCTGATGCAGATGTATCGGTTAGGGGGGTGAAGTACCAGGTATCCAAAGCGAGAGGGGTTGAAGCTGATAGATCGGCTTCATGAACAACAACAATAGCCGAAGGTCAGTGAATTAGAGACGGGTCAGCCAAAAGCCGCTCAAGCAATTTTCTCAGTCACGAATGCCAGGCTGCGCTTTGGCTTCATGCACCAATTAAGACGCGTGGGCACCTGATTTCGCGTCGTGTTCAAACACGCCTAACCGATCTTAGCTTCGATCTCTCGATAAGGGCCGGGGTTTTACCTTCAAACGCCCCTACGGTCATTCTTTTTTTGCAGCTCCCATTTACTCGTCACATTTGCTGCTAGAAGACTTTCTTCATTGCAGGAAAACGCTGCGGCTACAAATAATTCTTTTGCGTCCCCAGCGCCCAACTTTTCAGTTGTTAAGGCCTCTGATTCGGCGCCTTACATCCTTGCAGCCTTCGAGTGCCCAGCACCCTGCGAATCCGCCGCCCGCCGATGGCAACTCCCAAATCCACGCCTCGACCGCGGGGTCGTCCACGCAAATCCCGAATGCAAGAGATACTTGACTCTGACGATGTCGATAGTTCTTCAATTGTCTCAGCATCCTCCTCTAAGAACGATCGATTCGAAGGTGTTGTGATATCGCCTCGGCAGCCCTCAGCCCGGCAGCCCTCAGCACGGCAGCCCTCAGCCCGTCAGAAAAAAGGTCGGCACAGTATGATGTCCCAGACGCCCTCATCTATTGCGGACTCGTGCGAATCAAGCGACTATGAGACTCCTGCTACTAGTGCTGCTGTCACACCAGCTGTCGACGGTGGTAGTTCTAGCCGTCAAGCACAACCAAAGATCAGTGCCTCAGCCAGAGCCTTGGAGCTTAGATCCTCCTCTCATGCTCTAGCACCAGCAAGAACTGCTTCCAAAAAGCGTCGTGCAGAAAGAGAGCTATCCGCCGAGGATTTGGATCACGAAGACCTCGACGCAAAGCTAGCCCGAAAGCTACAAGCTGAAGAGTACCTGGCGGTCGAGGAAAATAAGTTTGCCAAACCTGCCAAGCGAAGAAAAGGCTCAATTCTGTCACCCATTGTACTCACAGACAGCGACAGCGAAGAGGATCTCTTGGCTTGGACAAGACAAAAGCCGAGGGCCATTCTCAGCATGCCAGGAACCTCCAAGACTACCCTCCCCAAGCTTGAACACCTAGCTAGAAAACCCATATTGACCAAGTCTGCACACAACGACAATGCCACGGCCGCGCTTCTAGGTAGTGATACTTCATCACTCTCAGTGCTCGACTCCGAAAACAGTGAAGGCGACTATGAGTCAGAATTCGCCGAAGACATTTCTATCGCAGGCTCGGACACCAGCATCGCTGATGCAGTTGGCAATAGCTCTGCAGCCATCTCTACTACGGGTAATGCTCTCACAGCAAGAGGTAGCCGTTTCACTAGACGACCAGGGGGTCGTTGGAGGCGTGTTGAGCTTAGTGAGTATCTGTTAAATCCAGCCAGCAGACGAGCAAAACGAGAGAGACAGAAGCTTGAAAGGGCTCATCCCGAGATCAAAACAATGTGGGATGACTTGAAACAAGTTCAACCTATCACACCCATCCCAGCCGAACAACCTACCGGCATCTCTCGGAAGCTCAAGTCATTCCAGCTTGAAGGCTTGAACTGGATGATACGCCAGGAACAGTCTCAATGGAAAGGTGGCCTACTCGGCGACGAAATGGGCATGGGAAAGACGATTCAGGCTGTCAGTTTGATAATGTCTGACTTTCCCGCGAAAGATCCAACATTGGTAGTAGTCCCACCTGTTGCGTTGATGCAGTGGCAAGCTGAGATCAATGACTACACCAATGGGAAACTCAATGTGCTCATATACCACATCTCGGCCAATCCCAAATGCAAGACCCTTACTGCAAAGGACTTGAAGAAGTACAACGTCATCATGGTCTCGTACTCGGGCCTCGAGTCAATGTATCGAAAGGAGAACAAAGGCTGGAACCGCAATGACGGCATAGTCAAGGAAGATAGTATTCTGCATGCCATCCACTTTCACCGACTCATCCTTGACGAGGCTCATAGCATCAAGTCTCGCACAACTAGTGTTGCCAAGGCATGCTTCGCCCTCAGGGCTGACTACAAATGGTGCCTGTCTGGAACCCCAGTCCAGAATCGTATTGGCGAGTTCTTCTCCCTGCTTCGCTTCCTGGAAGTCACGCCTTTCGCATGCTACTTTTGCAAAGAATGTGATTGCAAGGAACTTCATTGGTCTCAGAATGAGAACAAGATGTGCAATCACTGCAACCATAGCGGCTTCAATCACATCTCGGTCTTTAACCAGGAACTGCTCAATCCAATCACGCAAGGCGAAAATCCTGCGCTTCGGAAGGAAGGCCTTGCCAAGTTACGACTGATCACTGATCGAATTATGCTGCGCCGAATGAAACGGGACTATACCTCATCTATGGAACTTCCACCAAAAGATGTGATTATCCACAGCGAGTTCTTCGGTGAGATGGAACGCGACTTCTCTCAGAGCATCATGTCCAATACACAGCGCAAGTTCGATACCTATGTCAGTCAAGGTGTGATGCTTAACAACTACGCAAATATTTTCGGCCTCATCATGCAGATGCGGCAGGTGGCAAACCACCCAGATCTGATTCTCCGCAAAAATGCAGAAGGCGGTCAGAATATCATGGTGTGTTGTATTTGTGATGAACCAGCTGAAGAAGCTATTCGGTCTCGGTGTCATCATGAGTTCTGTCGACAGTGTGCGAAGAATTATGTTCGATCATGCGAAGGCCTTGAGGGCAGTGCTGACTGTCCGAGATGCCACATTCCGCTGGTCATTGATTGGGATCAACCAGATATCGAGCAAAATGAGGAGAATGTCAAGAAGTCTTCGATCATCAACCGCATCAAGATGGAGGATTGGACATCATCAACTAAGATTGAGATGCTGGTGTACGATTTGTACAAACTGAGAAGTAAGAAACAAACGCACAAAAGCATCGTCTTTTCTCAATTCACCTCTATGCTGCAACTTGTTCAATGGCGTTTGCAGAAGTCGGGTTTCAGCACTGTGCTCCTGGATGGAAGCATGTCACCAGCTCAGCGCCAGAAATCAATCGAGTACTTCATGAATAACGTCGACGTTGAGGTTTTCCTTGTCTCACTCAAAGCAGGTGGTGTGGCGCTGAATCTAACGGAGGCATCGAGAGTCTTCATCATTGATCCGTAAGTCAACGTCTTTTGTGTCCACCTCTGATACTGACTCACCTTCTAGCTGGTGGAATCCTGCTGCAGAATGGCAGAGCGCTGACCGCTGTCACCGAATTGGACAACGACGACCATGTGTGATTACTCGGCTGTGTATCGAAGATTCCGTCGAGTCGAGAATGGTGTTGCTGCAAGAGAAGAAAGCCAATATGATCAATGGCACTGTCAACAACGATCAGGTCGCTCTAGATAAGCTCACGCCAGAGGACATGCAGTTCCTATTCCGTGGATCTTGAGACATGCGTCACTACCAAACTATTATGACAACACTTCTGTTTCATCCCTTAATCACAACATCAACGATGGCTATCCTGGCTTTGATTCAATTTCACATTCGTTCAATCGGGCGTTCATCTCGAGTATTTCGGTGCACAGTTATGAAAACGAACGTTCTCCTATTACCTCAGGCATAGATCATTGAG
>Ga0335072_10016133_pt1 | contig 10592 bp, 8 predicted proteins | sample Lox_Sample_21_FD_206725 | JGI IMG/M metagenome (GOLD analysis project Ga0335072, IMG submission 206725) | Soil microbial communities from Loxahatchee National Wildlife Refuge, Florida, United States - Lox_Sample_2.1 | ecosystem: Environmental > Terrestrial > Soil > Wetlands | place: USA: Florida... | reverse complement strand
AAGGGGGCAGTCTGGCCGATGTCATCTCGCGTGGCAGCCACCGCGAGGTAACGGTCCGGCGCCGGATCAGGTTCCGCCGGAGCGGCCGGAAGACTTGCCGAAGAAGGCCTGGGCGGCGGCCGCGAATTCCGGCATACGCAGGCGTGCCGCGAATTCCCGCAGCTCCTCGTTCATGAGGGCGGTGACCTGCGCAGCGTGGGCGGAGCGCATCAGGCGCTTGGTGGCGCGCACGGCCCCGGGGGGCTGGCGGGCGGCGGCGGCGGCGAGGGCCCGTGCCTCCTCCAGCAGCGCCTCATCCTCGACCACGCGGTTGACGAGGCCCCACTCCTTGGCGGTCTTGGCATCGATGGGCTCGCCGAGAAAGAACATCTCCGCGGCGCGCTGATGGCCGAGAAGCTGCGGCAAGAGCAGCGTGCTCGCCGCTTCCGGCACGACGCCGAGCTGCACGAAGGGAGTGATGAGCCGGGTGCTGCGGGCGGCAGCGATGACGAGATCACAGTGCAGGAGCAGCGTCACCCCGATCCCGACCGTGGGCCCATGAACGGCGGCGATGAGAATCTTGCCCGCCCCGCTCAGCGCCGAGAGGAAGCGCGAGATCACGTGATCGGTGCCGATGACTGCCGGTGCGCTCAGGAAGTCCTTGAGATCGTTGCCCGCGGTGAAACACGCGCCCTCGCCACTTAGGAGGATTACGCGAACCTCACCGTCACCCTCCGCCTCCGCGAAGGCATCCACGAGGGCTTCATACATAGTAGAAGTGAGCGCATTCCGCTTCTCCGGGCGGTTGAGACGTATCTCGCAGACGTGTTCTCGGCACGTCACCAGCACCTGCTCGGAAGGGCTCACGCGGGCACCTTGGCTTGCCGCCAGGACTTAATAGTCATATTATATGACCTCGAAACGCCGTCTCACCGGCGCATGATAGCGGGGTCCGCGGCCCCATGAACCCACAAGCGCAATATCGTTCCTCTCGTCCAGCGGCGCCCCGGCCCATGCCGCGCTTGAGCCGCCTGGCGGAGGAGCGCGGGAAATCCAGTCACGATCAGATCGCGGCCACCCTCGGCACGGAGCTGCTGAAGGGAGTCTACGCTCCCGGCGGCAACATGCCGGCGGAGCCGGATCTCATCGCGCGCTTCCAGGTGTCGCGTACGGTGATGCGCGAAGTGATGAAGACGCTCGCCGCCAAGGGCTTCGTCATCTCGAAGACCCGAGTCGGCACGCGGGTGCGCGACCCGGTGTACTGGAACTACTTCGATGCCGACGTGCTCGCCTGGCGCGTGCGGCTCGGGCTCGATGACGAGTTCATGAAGAGCCTGACCGAGGTTCGCCGCTCGCTCGAGCCGGCCGCGGCGGCGCTGGCGGCGCAGCGCCGCTCCCCTACCGACATCGCCCAGTTGCGCGAATGCGTGCGGCAGATGGCGCGCACCGATCACACGCGCCAGAGCTTCGCCGAGGCGGATCTCGACTTTCATCTCGCCATCGGCAGCGCCTCCGGCAACCCGCTCATGCGCTCCATGGCGAGCGTCATCGAGACGGCGCTGGTCGCTTCCTTCGCCCACAGCTCCCCGGTGGATGACCCGGAGGACCACGAAGCGACAGTCAACGGCCATGCGGCCATCGTCGATGCCATCGAGGCCGGCGAGGAGCGGGCGGCGGCGGCGGCCATCCTGAGAGTGATCGACATCGGGGTGAACCGGATCGACGTCACCCGCAAGAGGCAACGAGGACAAAAGAAGTGAGCCCTTCCAACGGCCCGGGCGGCGGTGGGCGCCGCCTGCGCTCGCGCGCCTGGTTCGACAACCCGGCGAATCCCGACATGACGGCGCTCTATCTGGAGCGCTATCTGAACTATGGCATGACGCTCGAGGAGCTGAAATCGGGCAAGCCCATCATCGGCATCGCGCAGACGGGCTCGGACCTCTCGCCCTGCAACCGTCATCACATCGTGCTCGCGGAGCGAGTCGCCGCCGGCATCCGCGCTGCGGGCGGCGTGCCGATCGAGTTTCCGGTGCATCCCATCCAGGAGACCGGCAAGCGTCCGACGGCGAGCCTCGATCGCAACCTCGCCTACCTCGGGCTGGTCGAGGTGTTGTACGGCTATCCGCTCGATGGCGTGGTGCTCACCATCGGCTGCGACAAGACGACACCGGCCTGCCTGATGGCGGCCGCCACCGTCAACATCCCGGCCATCGCCCTTTCCGTGGGGCCGATGCTCAACGGCTGGCACCGCGGCGAGCGCACCGGCTCCGGCACCATCGTCTGGAAGGCGCGCCAGATGCTCGCGACCGGCGAGATCGACTACCCCAGATTCATCGAGCTGGTCGCCTCCTCCGCGCCCTCCACCGGCTACTGCAACACCATGGGCACGGCGACGACCATGAACTCCCTGACGGAAGCTCTCGGCATGCAGTTGCCGGGATCGGGCGCCATCCCGGCCCCGTACCGGGAGCGCGGCCAGATCGCTTATCTCACGGGCGAGCGGATCGTGCAGATGGTGCGCGAGGACCTGCGGCCGTCGGCCATCATGACGCGGGATGCCTTTCTCAACGCCATCGTCGTCAGCTCCGCGATCGGCGGCTCCACCAACGCGCCGATCCACATGGCGGCCATAGCGCGGCACATGGGGGTGGAGCTGACGCTCGAGGACTGGCAGAAGTACGGTTACGAAGTGCCGCTCCTCGTCAACCTGCAGCCCGCGGGCGAGTACCTGGGCGAGGATTATCACCGCGCGGGCGGCGTGCCTGCCGTCATCAACGAGCTGCTGCAGCAGGGCCTCATCCGCGAGCGCGCCCTCACCGTCAACGGCCGCACGATCGGCGAGAACTGCCGCGGGCGGCAGATCGCGGACACGGCCGTCATCCGGCCGTTCGCCAGGCCGCTGAAGCCCAACGGGGGCTTCCTGGTGTTGCAGGGCAACCTCTTCGATTCCGCGATCATGAAGACGAGCGTGATCTCGGAGGAATTCCGGCAGCGATACCTCAGCGATCCGGCCGACCCGGATGCCTTCGAAGGGCCGGCGGTGGTGTTCGACGGGCCGGAGGAATACCACGCCCGCATCGACGATCCTGAGCTCGGGATCGACAGCCACACGCTGCTCTGCATCCGCGGCACCGGCCCCATCGGGTATCCCGGGGCGGCGGAGGTCGTCAACATGCGTCCGCCGGCTTACCTCATCAAACAGGGGATCACTTCCCTCCCCTGCATCGGCGATGGAAGGCAGTCAGGAACCTCGGGCTCACCGTCAATCCTCAACGCCTCGCCGGAAGCGGCTGCGGGAGGGGGACTCGCCATTCTCAAGACAGGGGACCGGGTACGGGTAGACCTGCGCAAGCGCGAGGTCAACATGCTGGTGCCCGCAGCGGAGCTTGCCGCGCGGCGCAAGGCGCTGGAGGCCGCAAACGGCTATCCCTTCCCGCCCTCGCAGACGCCGTGGCAGGAGATCCAGCGCGGCATGGTGGAGCAATTGGCCGACGGCATGGTGTTGAAGCCGGCGGTGAAGTACCAGAGGATCGACGAGAAGTTCGGCGTGCCGCGGGATAATCACTAGGACGATCACCCGGCACTCACGGCGGCGGCTTGAAGCCTGCCCGGAGGGCCAATATGACGAGCTCCGCCGGGGTTCTCGCACCCAGCTTTTTCATGGCCTTACTGCGATAACTCTTCACGGCGCTCTCGGTGATCCCGAACTTCGCCGCGATTTCCTTGTTGAGCATCGTATCGAGCACAGCCCTGACCACGTCTCTCTCACGCCGAGACCATCGCGCCACTCGCTGTGCCAACACCGGATCGGGAATCGCATCCGTGGCGCCGATCAGGTACGACTCCCCGCGCATCACGGCAGCCAGCAGCTCTATGCGCCGGACGGGCTTCATCAAAAACGCGACGGCTCCGGCCTCGATGGCGCGCTCGGCACTGGCCAGGTCGGCGTGACCGGTGAGTACGATCACGGGCCATCGACAGCCTGCGGCCATCAATTGGCGTTGCAGCTCGAGACCGCTCATGCCCTGCATCACGATGTCGACGATGATGCAGCCGGGCGGGAGCTTCGGATAGGCGCTGAGGAAGGCCGCGCCGGAAGGGAAGGTCGGCGCCTCGTACCCCGCCTGCTCGAGTAACAGTACCAGGGCCTCCCGCAGTAGCGAGTCGTCGTCCACGACATAGACTCTGGTCGGTGGGCGGCTCATTCTGAGCTCCGTACCCGGCCAATATGGCCCGGGTGCCTCATGGCGGGATTGCCCGATCACTGCTCAGTCTACGCCCAGGCCCGGCCCGCTGTCATCTTGGATCCCGAAGCGACAATCGAATGATGATGGTTCCCTAAAGCGGGCGCCGACCGTCTTTAGACGGTTTGACAAAAAGTCTGGAAGGTGTTTTTAGAGGTAACCCCCCAACATACAGCGCATTCGAAAGGGGGGGCAGGATCAGGAGTGGAGGGTGGAACATGAGCCAGGCACAGGGTGAAATGTCGCGACGGTTTCGCGAGTTCGACTGGTCGATGACCTCGATCGGACCTCCGGAGAGCTGGCCGAGCACCTGGCTGAATGCCTGGAAGCTCATCCGCGACTCGAGCTTTCCCGCCGCGCTCGCGCTCGGCCCCGATCTCAACTATCTCTACAACGATGCCTTCATTCCACTCGGCGGAGCCGCTCGCCATCCTGCGGCCCTCGGGCTCCCGGCGAGCGGGGTCTGGAAGGAGATCTGGCAGCCGTATCTGGAGCCGAGGTTCCGGGAGACTCTCGCCACCGGGATGCCGACCGGGGAGATCGACCTGCTGATGCCGATCCTGCGCAGCGGTTATCTCGAAGAGACTTACATGCGGTTCTCGTTCGGGCCGGTACGGGATGATCACGACACCCCGAGCGGCATCCTGTGCACGGCCACCGAAAACACTCAACTCGTCATCTCGCGGCGGCAGAGCGATTGTCTTCGGCGCCTCGCAGCCGACTGTGCCTCCGCCGATTCACCGGAAGAGGCATGCCGTCTCGCGGCGGCCGTGCTCGAGGATCAACATCGTGACGTTCCCTTCGCCCTGCTGTACGTCTTCGATCGCAGGAGCGGCCGAGTCGCGCTGACAGCGAGCGCGGGGCTCGACACCATCCCGGAGGCGGTACCACAAATCGTCGCCAGCGATGCTGCCCGTGATCCCTGGCGGCTCGCCGCGGCAGCTTACGATGGCAAATCCCCACTCATCGACGGCGTTGCGGCCCTGATCCGTCCAGGCTTGCGCAGACCGGAGCTGGTACCGCAGCAGGCGGTGGCTCTTCCGGTAGCAAGCGAGGGCGCCGAGATGCCATCGGGCATTCTCGTCACCGGGCTCAATCCCATGCGTCCGGCCGCAGAGTGCCGCGAATTTCACGAGCTCGTCGCGACACAGCTCGAGAAAGCGGTCACTCGCGCCCGCATGCGGCAGCTCGCCGAGGAGCGGGCCCGCGAGCTCGCGGCGCTCGATCGCGCCAAGACGCTGTTCTTCAGCAACATCAGCCACGAGCTCCGCACCCCGCTCACGCTCTTGCTGGAGCCACTGCGCCAGGTGCTCGAGTGCGCGAGCCTGGAGCCGGAGCACAGGGAGCTGCTCGGGATGGCCCGGCAGGCCGGCGGACGGCTGGTGAAGCTCGTCAACTCGCTGCTCGACTTCTCGAAGATCGAGGCCGGCAAAACCGACGCCCGCTATCTGCCCACGAACCTCGCGGTCCTGACTGCCGACCTTGCCGCGATGTTTCGCTCCGTATTCGAATGCGCTCACCTTGCCATCATCGTCGACTGTCCGACCACGTCCGAGCCGGCCTACGTCGATCGTGAGATGTGGGCCAAGATCGTCCACAACCTGCTTTCCAACGCGCTGAAATTCACGCTCGAAGGCGAGGTCACGGTGCGGCTTCGCACCGGCGAGGACCAATTCGAGCTCGAGGTGAGCGATACCGGATGCGGCATCGCCAAGGAGGATCTCGAGCGCATCTTCCAGCGATTCGCCAGGGTTCCCGCTGCCCGGGCGCGCACGATGGAAGGCACCGGCATCGGCCTGTCGCTGGTGCAGGAGCTCGCGAGACTGCACGCGGGCACCGTCGAGGTATGCAGCGAGCTCGGCGCGGGCACCACCTTCCGAGTCCGCATTCCCAAGGGCTTCGCCCACTTGCCGCAGGACCGGGTCGGCACTGCGGGCGTCCTCACCCCGCTGGATACCGGCGCACAGCCGTTCCTCGACGAAGCGCTCGGCTGGGTGCGCGAGGATACCGCCGCGACATGGATCGGCGGCCCATCCGCGGCCGCTGCGGGCGGCGGCCCAGCGGGAGCTCACGATGGATTGGCCGACGTCGTGCAGGACTCGCGCGAGCGGGTCCTCGTCGTGGATGACAATGCTCAAATGCGTGAGTACTTGTCGCGGCTGCTGCGAGATCAGTGGCAAGTGGAGACAGAGCCGGACGGGGTGGCGGCGCTGGACCATATTCGCGCCCGAGCTCCCGACGTCGTCATCGCAGACATCATGATGCCGCGCATGGACGGTATCGCGATGCTCCGGACGCTGCGGGCCGAATCCGTGACGGCGGAACTCCCGGTCCTCTTGCTCTCGGCGCGAGCCGGGGAAGAAGCATCCGTGGAAGGCCTGCAGGCGGGCGCCAACGACTATCTGGTCAAGCCGTTCTCGCATCGTGAGCTGGTTGCGCGGATCGAGACGCTGCTCGCGCAAGGCAGGCAGCGCGCCGCGGAGCGACTTGCGCGCCGACAGGCCGAGCAGACCATCCGCGCCCGCGAGGAATTCTTCGCGGCCCTCGCTCATGAGCTCCGCTCGCCGGTGTCATCCCAGTTGGCATGGATCGAGCTGCTGCAGAACGAGAGGATTTCGCGCGCGAAATTGCTCGAGTCGTTGCAGTCCTTCGAGCTCTCGACCCGCGCCCTGCGGCGCCTGGCGGAGGATCTCTATGACCTCGCGCGAACCACCTCGGGCCGGATGCGTGTCAATCTCCGTCCTTTCGCCTCCATAGCTCCAATCGTCGCCGCGGTGGTCGAGGCCTTCGCGCCGGCCGTCTCAAAGAAAAAACTCACTCTGCACCGGATGCTGGAGGAGAAATGCGGCCCGGTGAGCATCGATCCCGATCGGCTGCAGCAGATTCTCGCCAATTTACTTTCAAATGCGGTCCGCTTCACGCCGCCGGGAGGCCGTATCGATGTCTCCTGCGCGTGCCGGGCGGACACCGTGGAGTTGCGAGTGAGCGACTCCGGCCGCGGAATCCGCGCCGACGCCCTACCCTATGTCTTCGAGCGATACTGGCAGGGCAAACAGGCCTCGGAGGATGACAGCGGCCTCGGCCTGGGCCTGACCATCAGCCGCGGGCTCGTTGAGCTCCACGGCGGGAACATCGAAGCGCTGAGTGAGGGCGAAGGTCTGGGAGCGACCTTCGTCGTTCGGTTTCCGCTCGCTCGCTCCTGTCCCGAACACGATGAAGCGCGTGAGGCGGTCAATCCGCTGGATCGCGTGCGCGACGCGGCCCTTGCCGCCGAGAGGCTCGCAGAACAGCAAATAGCCGGCGACACCACGGTTGCGGCGTGAAGCCGCGCTGTTACCGATCCTGCCGGCGTGCAGTGCGATCGCCGCTCGCGCGCACCGGCCCCAGTTTGCGCCGCGCGTCCCTGGCGAGCAGGTTTGCCGCCGCGCCCCAATTGTCGAACCTGACCCAGAACGACATGAGCTCGCCCAATTCGAGCCTGTCGAGATCGGGATCCCGCAGCGCCCCTACCACGCGATAGATCCAGCGGGCCGTCTCTGCGCTTGCCCATGCCGCCTTGCCGTACCATTTGCGCAGAGTCTCGCTCGACGGCGCGGACAGCCCGAGCGCATCGAGGAAGTGTGTCAGGGCAAGAGCCTGATGAAACTCAAACGGCAGTCCCGCCAATTCACCGCTTCGGTGTAGCCGGATTTCGAGCGTCTGTGCTCGTGCGGCCAGGTATTTGATGAATTCCTCACGGCTCATGAGACCTCCCCGACCGGAGTCGGCCTGCAATGCGGGAGTCCCACCCCATGTAGGGTCAACGCTCAAGCAGCGCGCTCTTGCGACCCCGTATACATACCAGTGGTGGCCTCGGCGTCCGTCATACAGTCATCGAGCGTCAAGCGCATGTATTCATAACTACGTTGCAGGGCCCGGCGCACCGCCTGAATTTCCCTCGGGCTGGGGTGTGCACCGAGGATCGTCGCGACGATCTCCAGTGCCTCCCACGGGTGGGCATCGTCATAACGGGCATGGGCGCGCAGCCAGCGCATTCCGGATTTGCGCTTCTCCTCCGGCAGTGATTCGGCGTAGCGCTGCGAAGAGCAGATGAGATGCGCCCATTCCCCCGTAACCCCCTCTATGGCGTAGTTGGTCGCCGCCACGGCCACCGCGAGTGGCTCCCGGTCGCAGACGTACCAGCACCAATGCGACAGGGCGGCCGATGCGGCGGCCTCAGCGCCGCTCACCAACTCCTCGCGCGTGACGCCGCCCGCCTCCGCCCATTCCACCCAGAACTGCGCGTGGCTTTGCTCGACGCGGACATTCCTCGTCAGGAACGTCCTGGCCAGGTCGTGCCCCGGCGCGCCAAACTCGAGCTTGGCGAGATTGCGCCCCATGTATTGCGGGAACTGCTCGATCACCGGCCAGACCCGAACGAAGAAGTTCCGGGTAGCGCAGCACGGCAATACGGCATCGCGCATCTGAAGGAAGAGCCGGTGGGCGGTAACTCTCTCCTTCCGAGCCCGCAGCTCAACGACGATATCCTGAAGCCACCGCGGATAGCTCTCGAGATTCCGCAGCTCGCCCGTTCTCAGCCAGTGACTCGCCATGTGGACCTCCCGGTCGCTGATTCGCTTCTAAGGTCTGAAGAGGTGCCTTCGCCGCCTGCATCTCAGCAGATTGCAGCGGACGGTCAAACCGTCTAAAGACGGTTCGCTCCCGTCATCAAATGCCACTAAGCTGTGCCACGCTGCGGCCAACCGGAGACTCGGCCTCTGGACCATGAGTCGCCGAGCTCGTTTCGCGAGCGGCGTCGGGGTTGCGAGCCTGGCGGCGCAGGCTTGGAAGAGGGATAGGGACCATGAAGCATTTCGATGTCGTGCAAGGCTTCATCGAGCGAACCGAAACCAGCGTCTTTTCGGTCGAGAAGTTGGGCGCCAATTTCCGCAGGGCAGTTGCGGAGCTCGGGTTCCCTCGTTTCGCGTGTTGCTCCCACGTCGACCCGCTGCATCCCCCGCGCGAAGCGGTCATGCTGCACAACTACCCCGCAGAATGGGTGCGGCACTACAGCGAAGCGGGCCTGCACGCGGTTGATCCGGTATGGCGGCGCGCGGAGCGTGATCCGCATCCGTTCTTCTGGGATACGGCGTTTCGCGGGGAACCCTTTACCCCCGCGCAGAAACGAATGATGGTGGAAGCGACGGATCATGGGATCACCCACGGGTACACCGTGCCACTCTCCTTGTCCTGGATCCCGGGCTCACTGCGGGCTTCATGCTCCTTCGTGCCGGATTCCAGGTGCGTCGACGGCCCCAACATTCACGCGGTCCGGGTCCTGGCCACTTACCTTTACGCCACGCTCGCTCCGGCACGCACCGCCTCACATGCACCCATCGTCACACTGACAGCACGTGAGCGCGAGTGCCTGACTCTCGCCGCCGAGGGCAAGGGCGATTGGGAAATCGGACAGATACTGGGTCTGAGCGAGTCAACCGCACATACGCACTTCGAGCGCGCCAAGCAGCGCCTCGGAGTGGCTACCCGCATTCAGGCTGTCGTTCTCGCGCTGATATCCGGTCAGATCTCCTGCGGTGATGTCGCACGCAAGGCAACGACGTCCGGCTAGAAGAGCGGCGGCGAGACCTTCATCCGGCGCATGGCTGCGCCCGTTGGCAATGGGCGTGCCACTCCTTGCCCCATCCCGTCCTCTGATCAGGGGACTCCCCGTGCCGTTTTTTCCGGCATGCTTCGCGCGGATCAAACGGTTAGGAGGCGCGGATGATCTTCATTGCCAACGCCGAGAACCGCTGGCAATTCGAGGACGACCTCACGGAAATGCATCGGCAGCGCAAAATGGTCTTCGTCGATCGCGCCGGCTGGAAGCTCAACGTCGTCTCCGACCTGGAAATTGATGGCTACGATCGCCAGGACACGATGTACCTTCTTGCTAAGGATGTAGCCGATGGCTCCTTGCTCGCCTCAGTGAGGCTGATTACCACCTTGGGGCCGTACCTCATGAGCGACCTCTTTGCGCAGTCATGCCCCGCAGGCGTGCCCCGTGGACCGAATGTATGGGAGGTCTCGCGATTCTGCACTACTCCTAAGCTCCAGGACCGTGCCAAGCGTCTGAGCCTCCTCTGGCAAGTCATCTGCGGCGTTATGGAAACGTCGCTGCTGTACGGCATTGACCAGGTCATCTTCGCCGCCAATCGCGCCCTGCTGCCCCTTGCGATGACTTGCGGATGGGAAGCCAGACTTCTCGGGCCGACCTCGCGTGACGATAACGATGACGTGACTGCTGTCGCAGCGGCAGTCACGCCATACGGCCTGCAGCTCGTGCGCGAGAGACACTCGGTTCCGGCCCCGGTAATCAGGTTTCCAGCCGGT
>Ga0335072_10016132_pt1 | contig 10592 bp, 5 predicted proteins | sample Lox_Sample_21_FD_206725 | JGI IMG/M metagenome (GOLD analysis project Ga0335072, IMG submission 206725) | Soil microbial communities from Loxahatchee National Wildlife Refuge, Florida, United States - Lox_Sample_2.1 | ecosystem: Environmental > Terrestrial > Soil > Wetlands | place: USA: Florida... | reverse complement strand
TATCGGCCGGGACGCCGCGTGGACACGGGCTTGCGCGCTTGAACGAGGCTGCTTCGCCACGTCGCTCATCTGAACGGACAAGCAGGCCGTATTTCTCGATTCTCCGATAGCGGACACTCGCGGCACGGGACGTCCGATCGCCCAGGCTCCCCATCCACCACCTACTTCTGCGGCATAGTGACATGCCCCACCGGCGCGGCAGCGGACTTTGCTGGCGACGGTGTTGTGGCGATCAGATCTGCCGCGTCGACTTGCCCCACAAACAAGGTCACCCAGCGCGTATCCAGCTTGTCGTGCACGAGCAGGGAGATCAGATACCCATTCGCCGCGTCCGCATGATCCAGACGGGCCATGACCGCGCTGGCCGTGGTAGCCGGATCGTCGCCGACCATTGTGATGACTTGGCCAGGTTCAAATCCGAGGCTGTCCGCTTCCGAACCATCCGTGACACGATCGACGACAACGCCGGTGGTCATGGTCAGGTCGAAGCGTTTCCGCACGGCAGGCGTGTTATTGACGAGATGCAGGCCCGTGCCTTCGGCTTCCGCTCGCTTGATGCTTGCCGCGCTCGCCAGAACGTTGTTGCGCAGCGCCATCATGTGCGGCCAGGGTTCGCCGCGCATCGTTACGTCGCGCGTCTGCCCCTGCCGCCAGACCGACATCGTGATGGGTTCGCCCGGCGGCTTGTCGACCACTGTGCGCTGAACGACGCGGGAATTGAACACCTCGCGGCCGTCGATGGCAGTGATGATATCGCCCGGTGCAAAAGAAGCCCGCGCTGCCGGGCTGTCCTTGTCCACGCTCGTGACGATCGCTCCACCCGTGAAGGAGCTGCCGAACGATCGACCGATCGAGGGTGTGAGGTCCTGCAATTCCAGTCCGACCCAGTTCGGGCTGACATGTTCCGGATGCATCAGCTTGGCCGTGAGCAGCGCCGCATCATTGGCCGGCAGCGCAAAGCCAATTCCGATCGATCCCAGCACCGAACTGTTCGACAGCAAAGCGGTGTTGATCCCCACGACTTCGCCGCTGCAATCAAGCAAGGGACCGCCGGAATTGCCCGGGTTTATGCTGGCATCGGTCTGAATAAAGTTGTCGAGCGGCGTCTTCATCAGGTTGCGGTCAACCGCGCTGATGACGCCGGTGCTGACGGATGTGCCAAGGCCCAGGGGATTGCCGATCGCGATCACCGGCTCACCGATCTGCACCGTGTCGCTGTCGGCGTAGCGCAACGTCGGCAGCGGCTTGCCGACGTTGACTTTCAACATCGCGAAGTCGAGCAGCGACGAGGCCGCGATCAACTGCGCCGGCACTTGGGAGTGGTCATGGAACGTGACCCGGATCATCGCGGCATCCTGGATCACGTGCTTGTTGGTGACGATCACGCCGCTCGGGTCCACGACGAAACCTGTTCCGACGAAGAACTCCAGATGCTCCCTGCCGACGGATTTGCCCCGGCTGTCCTTGGCACGAAGGATCTTGGCGACCCAAATATTCACAATCGCGGGGAACGCACGGGCGACGACGTTGGCCGCGTCGCATGTCGATGGTGGCGCCGCCCTGGCCGGCACCGATGCCGACAGCAGCGCGAACGCGATCGCCAGCGTCACCGCCCGAACCGGGCGGATGCACCAACGGTTCCTCATAGGCACCCCCTATACTGCGCAACGGTCATGCCAAACCGCCGCACTATCCCTGATAACCTTGCGGGCGCGCGACGGCTGCGCGCGCCGCGATGGCAGGCACGATTCGGCACGGCGAACATCTGCTGCAAGCAACCATCTGCTGCAAAGCGCGATCCGCGCCCGCGCGAGCGGATGCACGGTTCGCCGCACGGCAATGCTTTGTTCGCAACCGCACGACGACGCCTTGTCTCCCAAGGCAGGCACGGGCCGTCGCCGGCCGCGGCCTGATGTCAGGAAGGCGTGGGTCATCGTCAGCAGCAGCGTCACGTCTGTCGTGAATCGCACATAGGCACCGCCACGGCCCACGACAACGTGCGCGCCGCTTCGATCGCCCATATTATCTCGCACCCTCCGTCAGCTCTGCTGCCGGCCCGCCTCCGCAACGCTCAGCAGGTATTCCGCGAGCTGTCCGACATGCCGGTCGCGCTCCATCCCCGGCCGGCGCCTGATCACGAAATCCGACGACCCGGGCAGCATCCGGCCGGGAAACACGCGCACCAGGCGATTCGCAGCCAGTTCGAAATCGATCAGCGGCTGCCGGCCAAGCGCGATGCCGGCCCCGGCAATCGCCGCCGCCAGTGCGGCATTGAATGTGTGGAATCGCACGATCGTCGCTTTCACACCGGGCGCGCAGCCGAGCCACTCCAGCCAGGTGGACCAATCCTTTTCCGGGCTTGCCCCATGCTCCTCTTCCAGCAGCGTGTGGCGCGGCAGGTCCTCGCCGGTGGCTTCGATCCCCAGCGACGGACTGCATACCGGGAACACCGTTTCGTGGAACAGCAGCCGGTCGCCGTCGGGCAGTGTGCCGCGGCGGACGCGCAACACGGCCAGATCGAGCCCTTCGCGCACCATGTCGGGCGCCTCGTCCTCGACCGCGCGCATTTGCCATTGCACCGACGGATGCTGTGCGGCGAACGCTGCGAGGCGTGGCGCCAGCCACAGCGACGCCACCGAGCCGTTGGCGGAGATCGTCAGCACCGGGCGCTTGCGCCGGTCGCGCACGGCCTCGCAGGCGGCGCCGAGCTGCGTGAAGGCTTGCTCCACCGCGCGTTGCAACGCCGCGCCTTCCGCTGTCGCCACCGTGCGGCCGGCGCCGTTCCTGGCGCGGGTGAGCAGGGTGGCCCCGAGCGTGTCTTCCAGGCCGCGCACCTGGTGGCTGACCGCGCTGGTGCTGACGTTCAGTTCCGCCGCCGCGTGGGCGAAACTGCCCAGCCGCGCCACCGCGGCGAAGGCGCGCAGGCTGGCCAGAGGGGGAATGCGGTCGGGCATGGGAACGGGACTGTAGTGATTTGGTACGAGGCGTGGAACATGGGGTGACGGCCGTCGGCACTGGCGCGATAGCGGCGCCGCCGCCACATTGCCGCGAAGCGTGACTCCGGACACTGTGAACGCATTCACATGGCAGGCGCGCACATGCCTGACGAGCACATCCGGCTGGTTCATGCCTCAGGCGAGTGCGAGATCGATTTTGCTCGCCGTGAACTGCGGGTGCTTGGCTCTGCCGTGCCGGTTGGCGGCCGGGCGTTTGAGGTCGTCGAGGTGCTCGCCCGGTCAGCCGGCGAAATCGTCACCAAGGATGCGCTGATGGATCGCATCTGGCCCGGCGCCATCGTCACGGAAAACACGCTGCATGTCCATGCGATGGCGGTCCGCAAGGCGCTTGGTCCCTATCGGAACCTGCTGAAGACCGAGGCGCGCCGCGGCTATCGCCTGATCGGCGACTGGACCGTCAGCAGTCAGAAGGCGACGAAGCCGCCGATCGCCGTGCAGCGGACGCGGATCGGCGGCGGATCTCCGGTGACCAATTTCCCCGCCCCCGTGACACGCCTGGTTGGCCGAAAGACGGCGGTGGCGCGGCTGCACGATCTGGTATCCGCGTATCGGGTGGTAAGCCTGACCGGCCCCGGCGGCATCGGCAAAACCACACTGGCATTGAAGGTGGCGCGCGGCGTGGTCGGCGAGTTCGCCGATGGCGGATGGCTGGTTGAACTGGCGTCGCTCTCCGATCCCGCCCTGGTGCCGGCCACCGTCGCCGGGATGCTCCGACTCGCGGTGTCGCCCGAGCTCGTGACGCCTCTGGCCATCACCCGCGCCATCGGCGACAAAAAACTGCTCCTGGTCCTCGACAACTGCGAACATCTCATCGCGGCGGTTGCGGCCCTGGCGGAAACCCTGGTTACCGTCTGCCCCAACATCACCATCCTGGCGACCAGCCGGGAAGCGCTGCGCATTCAGGGTGAACATGTCTGGCGCGTGCCGCCGCTCGAGGTGCCCGCGGCCGGGCAAGACGACGCAGCAGAAATCCTCAATCACAGTGCTGCGCTATTGTTCATCGAGCGGTCCCGGGAGTCGGGCGCGGACGTTGCCGCCAATTCAACCCGTGCCCAGGTAATCGCGGCGATTTGCCGCCATCTTGACGGCATCCCCCTCGCGATCGAGTTCGCGGCGGCGCGCGCGGCGACGCTGGGCGTCGAACAAGTCGCGAGCGGATTGCAGGATCGTCTTGCCATGCTGACGGATGGGCGCCGCACCGCGGTACCCCGGCATCGGACGCTGCGCGCGACACTCGATTGGAGCTACCACCTGCTGAACGAGGCGGAGCGCGACCTGCTCCGCCGCCTCGCCATCTTCGCCGGCACCTTCTCGCTGGACGCGGCCTGCGCCGTGGTGGCGGAGGGCGCGAGCCACGCCGACATCCGCGATGGCGTCGCCGAATTGGTAGGCAAGTCGCTGGTGTTCCGACAAGCGGAGCCGGCGGCCGCTGACTTTCGTCTGCTTGAAACGACCCGCGTCTATGCCATGGACCGGCTGGCGGAAAGTGGTGCCCTCGCCAGTGTCGCCCGCCGTCACGCGACATATTTCCTGGGCAGACTTGAACACCTCGGCGAAGACCGGCGGTCGAAGCTGCCGGATGAGTACCTGCCAATGTTCCGCCGTTATGCCGACGAGGTGCACGGGGCGCTCGATTGGGCGTTCTCCGCGACGGGGGACGCCGCGATCGGGCTGGCATTGACGCTCGCGGCGGAGCCTTTGTGGTTCGCATTGTTCCAGATGGCGGCGGCGCGTGGCCGCGTGGAGCAAGCACTCGCCCGTGCCGAGGCAGGCTCGGACGTGGAAATGCGGCTGCGTATCGCGTTGGGGCGTGTGCTGTGGTACTCGGACCCCGCGGGCGATGCCATCGAGCCGGCGTTTGCCCGTGCGTTGGAGATCGCCAGGCAGGTCGGCGCGACCCACGTGCAGGTCCAGGCGCTGTGGGGACTTTGGGCGGCACGCCGTGGCCACGGCGATTACCACGCCGCGCTCGACCTCGCATACCGTTACGCGGAAGCCGCCGCCGCCGCAGGGAACGTCGGTGCGATGCATATCGGCGACCGCATTCTTGGTTTGACCCATCATTTCATGGGGCATCAGGCGATCGCCCGAACCTTCACCGAACGCGCGCTCGCCCAGGCGGACCATTTCGACCCGGCATCGGACATCGGCTTCCAGATCGCAACACGGTCGGCGATGGCGGCTTCGCTGGCGCGTATTCTGTGGCTGAGCGGCTTCCCTGACCAGGCCAGGGAAGCGGCCGACCAGGCCGTGGCGGCTGCGGCAAAGAGCGGCCATGCGTTTTCCATATGCCATGCCATTACGCTCGGCGCCCTGCCGGTCGCGCTGTGGACCGGCGACCTGGGCGAGGCGCGGCGCTTGTTCGACGTGTTCATCGCCCATGCCGGTGGCAGTCAGCGGATGAAACTGCGCGTGCCGGTGTTCGCACGCGTGCTGGCGTTGCACGGCGGCGAGGAACGCGAGGCGCTGATCGCGGCCTTCATCGAGGCGCACGGGGACCCCGCACTCATTCATCCATTCGCCGACCTTGATCCTGGCGTGGATGTCGCGGTGCCGTCGCCCGGTGAAGAGCCCACCGAAACGATCTGGAACACGCCGGAGGCGCTGCGCGTCGATGCGGAACTATTGCTTTGGCACGCCGCACCGGGCGCCGCCGCGGCGGCGGAAGCGAAGCTGCTGCGCGCCCTGGAGATCGCGCGGGAACAAGCGACGCTGTCATGGGAACTCCGCGTCGCCATGACGCTGGCAAGGCTGTGGCAGCGTCACGGGCGAGCCAGGGAGGGGCGCGATCTGCTGGCCCGCACATATCGGCAATTCACCGAGGGGTTTGGCACCGGCGACCTTGTTCGCGCGGCAAACATGATGGCGGAGCTTGGATAGGTTAGCGCCACGGTTTGCCGCCGTGCCGCGGAATTGAGCCAGTCCGTCGACTAAATCCTGATCCTCACGCAGCGTGACCGGCTCCGGTCAGCTTCGGCGGTGCATATCCGCTTCTCTCCCAAAGCGGCAGTCCGATCAAAACAGGACAGCAGGTGCCGTCGACCCAGCGCCGATGCCGCCGAGTGACTTCGGTTGCGCCAGCCTGGCCCATGGCTAAGGCGGCGTCGGCAATAAGTGCGTCAGCACGGCGACAAAGCTGCCGATCAAAACAAAGGCTTAGGGCTTGTTCGACGTAAGAGCTTAGGGCTTGTTCGACGTAAGAGGGGCAAAACCCCGGGCAAGTTATGTAAAGTCAGTCCTTGTTTCGCTTCCCGCAGCCGCAACAGTGGCGGATTTCCGCCGCTCCGTTGGCTGCCCCCCGATCATGCTGCGCCTGCGTGCCCGGGGTTTTGCCCCTCTTACTTGTTCGACCTTGCAACCGATGCGATTGTTCTCGCACAAGCGCTAAGCTTTCGCGCGCATGGTGAAGGATGCCTGTCCCATGGTTGCCTACGTCGTGTTCACCCGCGAGAAGATGCGAAATCCGGACGAATATGAGCAGTACCGGGACAAGTCGCGCTCCGCGAATGCGAGTCATGCGCTGAAGCCCCTGGCGCTGTATGGCACGTTCGAAATGCTCGAAGGTCCGGCTATCGAGGGCGCGGTAATCCTGGAGTTTCCATCCATCGATGCCGCAAGAGCCTACTATTTCAGCGCTGCCTATCAGGAAGCCGTGAAGCATCGGTTCCTTGGGGCGGACTATCGCGTGTTCATTGTCGAGGGCATGCAGGCCTGAAGCCATCGACTGCGGCTGCGTATTGCCGCCAGGATGTGTCCGCCTTCTGGTCGCGCGGCGGGCCCGGTGCGTCTGGTTGTCCCTGACTTCTTGTTTCTGACTTCGGACCCGTGCACCACGGCGGCGCAGTCCGCGTGGGGTGGCGACAGGCCGCTTTCCGGCCGGGCGGCCCCGATACCGGGCAGGACCGCCGTTCAATCCAGCTCAATAGCGGTTGAAAAACGGTCGTTTGCGCGGCGCGCTTCAGCCGCACAGGATATCACCGGGCAAGGAGACCGGACCGATGCATTTCGACCTGACGCTCTGGCGCATGACCCGCGGATATCGCTGGCGCATCGCGCTTTCGGTCGGCCTCGGGCTGCTGGCGCTGGTATTCGGCATCGCCCGATTCGTCTTCCTGGGGCGCTTCCTGGCCGGCGTGTTCCAGCACGCCCCGCCCGATGCCCTGGTGTGGCCGCTGGCCGGCACCGGCATCGCCATCGTACTGCGCGCCGCGCTGGACCACAGCCGCACCATGGTCGCGCACCGCACTGCCATGCACATCCAGCAGGAACTGCGCGGACGGCTGTACGACAAGATCGTCGCACTTGGCCCGGCCTGGTTCGGCGCCGAGCGCACCGGCGGCGTCATGCTCTCGATGGTCGATGGCGTGGAGCAATTGCAAACGTTCTTTGGCCAGTACATTCCGCAGGTGGCGATCGCGGTCGCCGCGCCGGTGGCGATCTTCGCCTTCATCGCATTCTGGGACGTGCCGGTGGCGGCCGTGATGCTGGCCGGCGCCTTGTTCACGCTGGTGCTGCCGGCGTTCGTGCATGAACGGTCAGGCCAAGCCTCGCGCGCGCGCCAATCCGCGTTCAAGGCGTTCGGCGAGGAGTTCCTCGACGCTGTCCAGGGCCTGCCCACGCTGAAGGCGTTCGGCCAGAGCAAATCCTATGGCGCGATGCTGGCCGCCAAGGCGCAGGCACTGTCCGACAGCACGTTCTGGGTGCTGGCGGTCAGCGTGCTGACCCGCTGCTTCACCGATGTCGGCACCGCCGGCGGGGCGGCGCTGGCAATGGCGCTGGGCGCCTGGCGCGTCAGCAACGGCGAGATGTCGCTGACCGCGCTGCTGATCGTGCTGATGGCGGGCACCGAGATCTTCCGCCCGCTGCGCGACCTGCGCACGGTGCTGCATCAGGGCCTGAACGGCCAGGCGGCGGCGCACGGCATCGTCACGCTGCTCGCCACACCGGAAACCGCGCCCGCCGTGCCGGCGCAGCCCATCGCCACCATCAGCCTGCGCCCGCGGATCGAGTTCCAGGACGTCCGCTTCGCCTATCCGGGCGGGCGGCGTCCGGCGCACCAGGGCCTGTCCTTCGTGGTGGAACCGGGCGAGCGCGTCGGCATCGTCGGCCCCAGCGGCTCGGGCAAGTCGTCCATCGTGCGGCTGCTGCTGCGCCTCTATGATCCGCAGACCGGCAGCGTGCGGATCGACGGGCAGGATTTGCGTGCACTCGATCCGGACGCGCTGCGCCGCATGGTCGCGGTGGTGTCGCAGGACACCGTGCTGTTCCACGGCACGATCGACGACAATCTGCGGCTCGGCCGGCCCGATGCGTCGGAAGCCGAGGTGGTCGCCGCCGCCAGGGCCGCCAATGCGCACGACTTCATCATGGCGCTGCCCGACGATTACGAGACGGTGATCGGCGAGCGCGGCATGCAACTGTCCGGCGGCCAGCGCCAGCGCATCGCCATCGCCCGCGCGCTGCTGTGCGATGCGCCGATCCTGGTGCTGGACGAGGCGCTGTCGTCGGTGGACGCCGAGAACGAGGCGGTGATCCAGCAGGCGCTGGACCGGCTGATGACCGGCCGCACCACGCTGATCCTGGCGCACCGCCTGTCCAGCGTGATCGGCGCCGACCGGATCCTGGTGCTGGAGGACGGCGCGGTGGTGCAGACCGGCCGCCATGCCGAGCTGATCGTGGCGCCCGGCCCGTATCGCGCGCTGATGGCGCCGCAGCTTGCAGAGCATGACGACGCGCTGATCGACGAAGCGCCCGCGCCGGGCGGGCTGCGCGTGGTGGAAACCGCCGCGCCCGCCGCGCCGCTGGTGCGTCCCCTGTCCGACGACGCCGAGGAGGTCGGCTGGCCGGAGACGATTCGGACCTTGCTCGGCTTCGTCGCGCCGTGGCGCGGACAGATCGGCGTGACGGTGCTGTGCGGCATCGGCCGCGTGGTGGCGTTCATCGGCGTGGGCGTCTGGGGCGCGCTGCTGCTGGGCGCGGTGCGCGCGCATGCGCCGATCCTGACGCTGGTGCTGGCGCTGCTGCTGACCGCGCCGCTGGCCGGCCTGCTGCACTGGCTGGAATCCTGGCTGGCGCATGCCATGGCCTACCAGCTTCTCGCCCAGATGCGCATCGACCTGTTCCGCAAGCTGGATGCGCTGGCGCCGGCCTATCTGCTGCGGCGGCGTGCCGGCGACCTGGTGGCGCTGGCGACGCAGGATGTCGAAACGGTCGAATATTTCTTCGCCCATACGATCGCGCCGTCGATCGTCGCCGGGCTGGTGCCCGCCGGCGTGCTGCTGGTCCTGGCCTGGACGTGCTGGCCGCTGGCCTTGGTGCTGGCGCCGTTCCTGATCTACGCCGGCGCCTCGCCGGTGCTGGGGCGGCGGCGGATCGACGCCATGGGCTCGCAGGCGCGGGCCGCGCTGGGGACGTTGGGGGCGTTCGCCGCCGAGACAATCCAGGGCCTGGCGGAACTGGCCGCATTCGACGCCACGGCGCGGCGGCGCGCCGCTTTCATGGCCGCGGTCGGGCGTTACCAGACGCAGCGGCTGGCGCTGCTGGCGGACCTGACCTGGCAGACCGCCGGGCTGGAGGTCGCGACCGGCCTGGGCGGGCTGGCGGTGGCGGCGCTGGGCGCGCCTCTGGTGCTGCAAGGCTGGCTGCCGCCGTGGATGCTGCCGCTGCTGGTGCTGGTGTCGATCTCCGGCTTCCTGCCGGTGTCGGAGATCGCGCAGGTGGGGCGGCAACTGGCCGACACCATCGCCTCGACGCGGCGGCTGCACGTGGTGCATGCCGAGCCGGTTGTCATTATCGACGGACCGGTGGAGCCCGCGGCCCCGCCGGGCGGGTCGGCCGTGACGTTCGAGGACGTGAGCTTCGTCTATCCCGGCCGGCTGCGTCCGGCGCTGTCGGACGTGTCGTTCACGGTGCCGGCGGGGGCGACGGTGGCACTGGTGGGGCCTTCCGGGGCCGGCAAGTCGACCATCGCCAATCTGTTGCTGCGGTTCTGGGATCCGGATGTCGGGGCGATCCGCCTGGACGGCGTCGATCTGCGGGACCTGACACTGGACGGGCTGCGCGGGCGCGTCGCCCTGGTGGCGCAGGACACCTATTTGTTCAACGACACGCTGGGGGCGAACGTGCGCCTGGCGCGGCCGGATGCGTCGCCGGCGGATGTGGCGACGGCGCTGGAACGCGCGGCGCTGGCGGAGTTCGTGGCCGGGCTGCCGGAGGGGCTGGAGACGCGCGTCGGTGAGCGCGGCGTGCAACTGTCCGGCGGCCAGCGGCAGCGCGTGGCGATCGCGCGGGCCTTCCTGAAGGACGCTCCGCTGCTGGTGCTGGATGAGGCGACCTCGCATCTCGATACGATCAGCGAGCAATTGGTGCGGGCGGCGCTGGACGGGCTGATGGAGGACCGGACGACGATCGTGGTGGCACACCGGCTGTCCACGATCCGCGCGGCGGATCTGATCCTGGTCTTGCAGGCGGGGCAGGTGATCGAGGCCGGGCGGCATGCCGAGCTGGTGGCGCGGCGGGGGGTGTACGCGCGGCTGGTGGAGCGGCAGATGGCGGGGGTGGTGGCGGCGAAATAGG
>Ga0335072_10016130_pt1 | contig 10592 bp, 9 predicted proteins | sample Lox_Sample_21_FD_206725 | JGI IMG/M metagenome (GOLD analysis project Ga0335072, IMG submission 206725) | Soil microbial communities from Loxahatchee National Wildlife Refuge, Florida, United States - Lox_Sample_2.1 | ecosystem: Environmental > Terrestrial > Soil > Wetlands | place: USA: Florida... | reverse complement strand
AATCTGGAAGAAGTGCTGGGGCGATACTTGTCGTTCCAGCGGGTGTCGCTGGCGTTCCGCAAGAAGCTGCAGGCGTCGCTGATCTATCCGGCGCTGCTGGTGACGCTGGTGATCGGGATGTTCATCTTCATGATCACCTTCGTGGTGCCGCAGTTTGCCAAGCTCTACGACCAGATAGGAACGTCGCTGCCGACAATCACGCTGGTGATGCTGTCGATCGGGCGCGGCGCGCAGCACTACCTGCTTTACGTTTTGCCGGCGGTGGCGCTGGTCGCTTTTCTGGTGTGGCGCTGGACGAAAACGGAAAAGGGCGCGGAGAGCATTGACGGCGTCCGCATCCGGATGCCGATCTTTGGGAAGATCTGGCTGAAGTACCAGGTGGCGATGTTCGCGCGGACGCTGTCGACGCTGCTGAGCGGAGGCATTCCGCTGGTGCCGTCGCTGGAGACGGCGGCGCGGTCGATCACGAGCAAGCGGATCAGCAAAGCGGTGTTTTCGTCGGTGACGAAGGTGCGTGAAGGCAAGGGGCTGTCGCACAGCCTGCAGGGAACGAAAGTGTTTCCGGAGCTGTCGACGGAGATGATCGAGGTGGGCGAGTCAACGGGCGCGCTGCCGCAGATGCTGAACTCGGTGGCGGAGTTTTTCGAAGAAGACGTCCAGACCGCGCTGACGGCGGCGCTGGCGCTGATTGAGCCGGCAATTCTGATTGTGATGGGCGTGGTGGTGGTGATTATTCTGATCGCGCTGTATCTGCCGATCTTCTCGATGGGCAATTCGATGGGGAGCGCGAGGTAAGACCGGGCTACGGGAAACAGGTTGCAGGTTTGAGGGAGTGGAGATGCCAGAGACACCGACACTGACATTACCGACCGAGCAGGACGAGACAGTCCAGGCGCAGGCGCTGGCGCGGCGGTATCGCGCGGAGTTTGTGGACCTGAAGAACTTCCGCATCCAGCATGAAGTGCTGCGGTCGGTGCCCGTGGACATGATGTTCCGGTACAACTTTGTGCCGCTGGAGCAGCTTGAGGACCGGCTGGTGATCGCGGTGAGCGATCCGAGCAAGCTGATGATGCTGGACGAGATCAGCGGCCTGCTGGGGCAGCGCATCGTGACGCGCGTGGCGACGCTGTCGCAGATCACCGACCTGCTGAAGAAGACGGAGCAGAGCCAGCGCGTGCTGGACGAAGCGTCGGAGGGTCTGACCTTCGACGTGCTGTCGTCGGACGACAATCCCGACGAGAACATCTCGATCGAAAAGTTGACGTCGGAAGAAGACCTGAGCCCGATTATCCGGCTCGTCGATACGACGATCTTCACGGCGCTCGAGCGGCGAGCGTCGGACATTCACATCGAGACGTACGACGACTCCGTCATCATCAAGTACCGCATCGACGGTGTGCTGCAGATGGCGATGGCTCCGATTGCGAAGGAGCACCACACCACGATCCTCTCGCGCATTAAGGTCATGAGCGAGCTCGATATCGCCGAGCGCCGCGTCCCTCAGGACGGCCGCTTCCGCGTGCGCTACAAGGGCCGCCTGATCGACTTCCGCGTTTCCATCATGCCGACCGTGCATGGCGAGAACGCCGTGCTCCGCGTACTCGACAAGGAGTCGATGAGCGAGAAGTTCAAAAAGCTGACTCTGGACGTGGTGGGTTTCGCGGACGACGACATCAAGCGGTTTCGGCGGTACATTCGCGAGCCGTACGGCATGGTGCTGGTAACGGGACCGACGGGATCGGGCAAGACGACGACGCTCTACGCAGCACTGAACGAGATTAAGAGCGACGAAGACAAGATCATCACGATCGAAGACCCGGTGGAGTATCAGATTCGCGGGATTACGCAGATTCCGGTGAACGAGAAGAAGGGGCTTACATTCGCGCGCGGCCTGCGGTCGATCCTGCGCCACGATCCGGACAAGATTCTGGTGGGCGAAATCCGCGACCAGGAAACCGCGCAGATCGCCATCAACTCGGCGCTGACCGGACACCTGGTCTTCACGACGGTACACGCGAACAACGTTCTCGACGTACTGGGGCGCTTTGTGAACATGGGCGTGGAGGTTTACAACTTCGTCTCGGCGCTGAACTGCATTCTGGCGCAGCGGCTGGTGCGCACGATCTGCGAATACTGCGTGCACACGGTGCATTACCCCGACGAGATGCTGGCGGAAAGCGGGATGGACCTCAAGGAGTGGCGCGATTTTCCTTTCCGCGAAGGCGCGGGCTGCATTGAATGCGGAGGCACGGGGTATCGCGGGCGAACGGCGATCCACGAACTGCTGGATCTGACGGATCCGATTCGCGAGATCATTCTGGAAAAGAAGCCGACGTCGGAGATTCGCAAGCTGGCGCAGCAGGAGGGGATGCATTTCCTGCGCGAGAGCGCGCTGGACCGCGTGCGGCGCGGGCTGACGACGCTGAAAGAGATTAACAAGGTAACGTTTATCGAGGCATCGCGATAGTGGCGGGACTGAACGAAATCTTTAAACCGGTGCCGGGATCGCGGCCGCGGCTGGCGTGCGAGATCCGGCAGGAAGGCGTGATCGCCGGATACGCGGCGCAGAACAAGCGCGCACAGGAGACGGCGCTGTCGTTCGCTCCATTGAGCGCGGGCGCTCTGACGCCGGGGCTGAAGACGCCGAACCTGGCGGATCGCGCGGCGGTGGTGGCGGCGCTGCAAAGCGCGCTGAGCGCGACCAACGCGCGCGACAAGGACACGACGCTGGTGGTTCCGGATGCCGCGGCGCGGGTGTTGCTGCTCGACTTTGACACGCTGCCGGCGCGCAGGCAGGACGCGCTGCCGGTAGTGAAGTTCCGGCTGCGCAAGATGGTGCCGTTCGATGTGGAATCGGCCGCGGTGAGCTACCAGATCATGTCGCAAAAGGAAGCGCACATGAGCGCCCTGGTCACGGTGATGCCCGGCGACGTGCTTGCGGAATATGAAAGCGCGCTGCGCGAGGCGGGCTACGAGCCGGGCGCGGTACTGCCGAGCACGCTGGCGGCGGCGGCGGGGCTGAACGATGCGGGCGCGGCGCTCCTGGTGAACCACACCCAGGGATCGGTGACAACGGCGGTGCTGCAGGGCAACGAAATGCTGCTGCACCGAACGATGGATCTGCCCGCCGGAGCGAATGCGCATGAGGAAGAGATGGCGCAGGCTGTAATTACCACGCTGGCATGGTACGAAGACACGCTGCGCGCGACGCCGGACCGGATGCATTATGCGGGTCCGGGCGGGGCGGAACGAGCGCAGGGCTCACGGTGGCTGCGATTTGTGGATCCGGCGCCGCGGCTGGAAGAGATGGCGCCGCCGGCGGGGGCGTCGATGATGACAAATGTGCCTGCGGGAACGACCGCGGGCGTGACGGGGGCGCTGACGATCGCATGAAGATCTCGGTCAATCTGGCGTCCAGGCCCTACGTCGAACTGGGCGCAATCTACAGCCGCCTGCGGACGTGGATAGCGATCCTTGCGGTGCTGGGCGTGGCTCTGTGGTTTCTGTACCGCAGCGAGCGCAATCAGGCGGAGGAAAAGACTGTGTATGTGGCCAGCGTGCAGGGGCACGTGAGGCAACTGGAAAACCAGGAGCAGAGCTACCAGACGCTGATGCGGCAGCCGAAGGACGCGGCGATTCTGGATCAGTCGGATTATCTGAACGACCTGTTCAGGCGCAAGGCATTCTCGTGGACGGCAACGATGACCGACCTGGAGACGGTGCTGCCAAGCGGCGTGCAAGTGCTGGCCATCGATCCCATCGTCGCCAGGGATGGGCATGTGACGATCCGTCTGCGCGTGGTGGGCGCGCGGGACCGGGCGCTGGAGCTGATCCGGAACCTCGAGAAGTCGAAGCACTTTGCGCAACCACGCCTCGTGGACGAAACCATCGAGACGAATGGAAACGGGCAGGCCAGTCTCCAGAACGTGAACACGGGCAACACGGTGAACTTCGACATATTCGCGGATTATCGTCCCCTGCCGATTCCGGTGCAGGCGGCAAACGAGGAGAAGAGAACTGCGGAGGCAGAGCCTGCAACAGAGACGGCGCCCGCAGCCGCACCCGTGCATGCGAAGGCGACACCGAGGAAGCAGCGTGCGCAGCACCGGCTTCCGGCCATTCCGCCAGGAAGGACGCAGCAACCATGAATCGCGCCAGCGGACTCTTTACCAGACTGAATCTTCACCTGGCGGCTGTGGGCCTGGCGCTGGCGCTCGACATTTTCATCGGCGTGCGCTTCGCGCTGGCGTGGCGCGCCATTCGCGCAGATCAGTCGAGCGAGTTTGTGGCGCAGCAATTGCGCTACGGCCAGCTGCGCGCGCAGATGCAGCACCTGAACGGCCTGCCGCAGAAAGTGGACGCGGCGGATGTGGACGCGCAGAAGTTTTACAGGGAGCGCATTGCGCCGAATTATTCGACAATGCTGGCGCAGCTGATGGGAGCGGCGGAGAAGGATCACGTGCAGCTGTCGCGCTCCGGATACGCGCAGGCATCGGCGATTCCGGGGCTCACCGAGGTGAGCATCGACGCGGGCCTTAGCGGGCAGTACACAGACATGATGCACTTCATCAACGACGTCGAGCGCGATAAGGATCACGTGTTTTTCCTCATCGACGGCATCACGCTGACGGGCCAGCAAGGCGGATTGGTGAACCTGCGGCTGCGGCTCAAGACGTATCTGCGGTCGGACGCAACGGACCTGCCCCCGGCGACGAATGCGACCGGCCCGGCAGGCGAGACGAACAACGGAGAAGCGCGATGAAGTCGGGGCTGGACAACAAGCGCAACGTGATCGTCCTGGTCGTGCTGCTGGTGGTGCTGGCAGTGTGCGTATGGTATTTCGTCAGCAAGGTGTTCGGCGGCGGACCCGGCCCAGCTCCGAAACCGGTATCGAGCGCGGCACCGACGGCGGGCCCGGCGGCTGAGCGCGCCGAGGTCGAGCGCACGAATGCGGAAGCGAATGCCGCCAACGGAAACGGCCATGCGGCGAAGAAGCTGGTCTCGCTTGAAAGCCTCGATCCCACGCTGCATCCGGAACTGATGGCGGGCGCCGAGTCGCTGGTTTACTCGGGAGACGGGCGCAACATCTTCTCGATGAATTCGGCGCCAGTCGATATTCCGAAGCCGATAGGCAACGGGCGGAACGATGTGGCCAAACTCAATGCACCGCCGGTGCCGCAGGGCCCGCCGCCTCCGCCACCGATCGATCTGACGTTCTTCGGCTACGAAGCCGCCGGCAATGCGCGGAAGGCGTTCATTCTGCACGGCGACGATGTGTTCATCGCGAAGGAGGGCGAAGTCGTGGATCACCACTACAAAGTCGTGAAGATCACGCCCCTGTCGATTCAGGTGACGGATCTGCTGTACAACAACACTCAGACGCTGCAACTGGCGCAAAGCTAGGGAAGACGGCGAAACACTGTAAGCGAGAGACTGCGAACGAAAAGCTGTAAGCGAGAAACGCTAAGCGCAACCCTCCAGGCGACAGACCTTCAGCAAGGAACGACAGGCGAGAGGCTGCAGGCGCGGACAACAACCTTCAGACCCTGGGATGTGGGTGGGATATGAATGACATGATGAAAGATCGCGAAAGCAAAGCGGATGGCGAAGCCGGCTACGTGCTGCTGGCGGTGATCTTTCTCACCGTGGTGCTGCTGATCAGCCTGTCGATTGCTGCGCCGAAGATTGCGCGCCAGATCCAGAGAGACAAGGACATCGAAACGATTCACCGGGGCGAACAATACAAACGAGCGATCCGCGAGTACTACAACACGTTCGGGGCGTATCCAACGTCGTTCGATCAACTGAAGCAGACCAACAACATTCGCTTCCTGCGCAAGGAATACGCCGATCCCCTGACGGGCAAGGTGGACTGGAAGCCGGTGTACTACGGGCAGGCGCACGTGCGGCCACTGGGATTCTTCGGGCAGCCACTCTCGAGCGTCGCCGGTGTGGGCGCGGCGTCTGTCGTGATGGGCGGCGCTTCGGCAGGGATGTACGCGATCTCGTCGTCGACGACCACCGATGAAAATGGGCTTCCGGTCGCCTCCGACTCGTCATCGGGCGGCGCAGCGGGCAGCGGTCCCGGCATGTCGGGCAGCGCCGGCAGCGGATTCGGAAGTGGCGGGCTCGGCAGCAGCGGCGGCCTCGGGAGCGGCAACGGCCTCGGCGGATCGAGCGGGACGGGTTTTGGGTCGAGCGGCTTTGGACAGTCGGGCGCAGGGCTGGGATCGTCGGGCAACGGGCTGTCGGGGCTCCAGTCGAATGGATCGACAACGGGAGGAAGTTCAGGATTTGGTTCGACCAATTCGACGTCGGGCGGCGGCCTGGGCGGAAGCACGTTTGGCGGCGGCGGTCCGATTGTGGGCGTCACGCTCCCGGTGAACAAACCCTCGCTCGTCGATTACAAGCTACAGACACGCTACAACAAGTGGGAATTCAACTACGACCCGATGGAAGACCAGATGATGGCGGCGGGAAGCCTGTTGGGCGGCGGCGGCTCGGTGGATACAAACGGAACGGGCACGACGGGCAGCGGTTTCGGCAACAGCAACAGCGGCTTCGGCAACAGTGGATTCGGCAGCAGCAACGGCCTGGGCAGCGGCAACAACGGGTCGGGCCTGGGCGGCAGCACTCCCAACGGATCGAATGGATCGGGCGGGACGAACCCGCAGGGCGGAACATCGAATCCGCAATAGGGAATAGAAGCCGAGCAAAAGCAGAAGGCCCGCCTTCCCGGAGCCGTATGACGCGGAACGGGAGGGCGGGCCTTTGGTCTTGCTTCTCGGCCGAGGCCGAACCTGCTTAAACCTGGAAGGACGAACCGCAGCCGCAGGTGCTCTTGACGGCGGGGTTATCGAACTTGAAGCCGGCGGCTTCGAGGGTCTCGACGTAGTCGACGACGCAGCCGTTGAGGTACATGAGCGAGGTGGCGTCGACGAAGACCTTGAGGCCGTTGAAGTCGTACACCTTGTCCATCATGCCGGCCTGATTCTCGAACGACATGGAGTACTGGAAGCCGGAGCAGCCGCCGCCGACGACGCCGATGCGCAGACCGGCGGGCAACGGGTCCTGCGTGGCCATGATCTCGCGCACCTTGCTCACGGCGCTATCGGTCAGCCGGACCGGATTCGTCTTTGGCGGAATGGCCTCGGTGGTGGTAGTCGGAACGGTGCTGGTAGTAGCCATGCGGCGAGTCTCCTGGGGATCTCTTGCTCCAGTGTAACGCAGGTTTGGCAAGAGCCATCCTGAAGTTTAGATGTCGTGGGGCGCGCTGAGGTCGCAAGTCGTAAGTGGCGGCAGGGATTGGGATAAGAGAGACCTGCCGGGGCCGGCGGAAATCAGCGGCGGATACCGCGAAGGATGCGGGCGATGGACTCGAGGACCCGCTCGGGCGAGACGCCTTCGGGCATGGGGGTGCCCATGCGGGCGGTCATCTGGCGAGCCAGGCGGTCGGCAAGCTGCTCGCGGCGGGCGATGTCGATATCGATGGCCCGGACGAAGAAGTGATCGATCACGTTGAGGTCATCGGGGGTAAGACGCGCGACGGCGTCGGCAGGAAGATCGACAGACAGCGGCGCGATGGGCGGCGGCGCGATGGGATCCGGAGCGAAGACCGCGGCCGTGATCGTGCGCGATGCGGAGCCGCTCCAGAGCGGCGACTCGATGGCGCGCTCGTGAATGACGAGAGTGCCGGCCGCAAAATCGCCGAGGCGCTTGTTCTGCTTATTGCAGAGCATGGTGATGACCCCGACCGCGTAGATGCCGGGAAACCAGTCGATGACCCGGACCAGGTTGCGGGTCATCGATTCGAAGAGGGTGATCTGGCGGCCGGAGTCGCGGATAACGCGCAGCTTGCAGAAACGCTTGCCAGGGGTTTGGCCGTTCCAGAAAGCTTCGAAGAGCGTGAAGTATCCCCAGTAGATCAGGAAGACGAAGAGGATAATGCCGGCGATGACCCACTTGGCGGCGTTGTCGGACAAATTGTTTCCGGGCACAGGGGTACCGCTGTGGAGGAGCGTGTTGATAAGCAGAGCGAGGAGGAGAACAATGATGGCATAGGCGAGGGCCTGGATGAGGATGTCGGCGAGCAACGCCAGGAAGCGGCTGCCGACACCCGCGATAGGAAAACGGATGGCCACCTGCTCCGGAGTTTCGATGGTAAGCTGATCGGAAGCTTCGGCGCCTGACGCGTTGAAATAACCGTTGGTAGACATGCTCCCGGGGCCTGTCGGCAGATGATTTCGAACCGCTGGATCGAACAACGGCAGGGACTGTGGCAACGCCTGGACGGGCTGCTGGCCCAGGCAGAATCGTCGGGGCTGAAATCGCTGACCGGCGACGAGGTGCGCGAGCTGGGGCTGCTCTACCGGCAGACTGCCCAGGATCTCTCCGCGGTGCGCGCCGACCGCGGCTCTCGCACGCAGGAAGAATACCTGAACCTGCTGCTGGCGCGTGCCCATAATCGCATTTATTCAGGTCGAAAGCTGGATCCGCGGCAGATCTGGCGATTCTTCGCGGTCGAGTATCCGCGGCTGTTCCGCAGGCTGTTCCCTTATGTGGCGACGGCGCTGGTGATCTTTCTGGCGGGTGCGGCGCTGGGCGCGCTGCTCACCTTCAGCCGGCCTGCGTTCATGCGGCTCTACCTCGGACCGCAAATGGTCGACACCATCGAGCGCCACGAGATGTGGACGAAGAGCATCGTGAGCGTGAAGCCGCTGGCCTCGAGCGGCATCATGACCAACAACATCAGCGTGACGTTTTCGGTCTTTGCCGGCGGCATCACGGCGGGGCTGATGACGATCTACGAGCTATTCAATAACGGGCTGCAGATTGGCGTGATCTCGATCGCCTGCGCGCAGGCGCACATGTCGCGCGACCTGTGGAGCTTTGTGGTGGCGCACGGATCGCTGGAGCTGCCGAGCATCTTTATCGCGGGGGGTGCGGGACTGCGACTGGCGGCGGGGATGCTTTTCCCTGGGATCTATACGCGGCCCGATGCGCTGAAGCGCGCGGCAGTGGAGGCGGTCCGGCTGCTTGCGGGCACGGTGCCATTGCTGATCATTGCGGGAACGCTGGAGGGGTTTCTCTCGCCCTCGGGCGCGCCGATCGCATTGAAGTATCTGACGGGGTCGGTTTTGTTTTTGGGATTGACTGTATGGCTGACGACAGGGTACAGGTCACGGGATTCAATGGACAGGCTGCAAAAATCTCAGCAACCCACGGCTGACGGTCGAACATCGCCAACGGGCGGCGCGCCGCGCATCGCGTCGGGGACCTAGCTACAGCAGGCCCCGCGCCTTCACTTCCAGATATTGATTGATGGCGTCAGTGGAGAGGGCGCCGGGAGTGGTTTCGACCACGAGCACGCCTTTGGAACGGAGGCCGGCGAGGGTCTGCCGGCGGCGCTCGAGAACTTCCTGAGCAGCTGCCGATTCGAACATCTGCGCGGCGTTGCGCGGAGAGCGGGCGGCGGTGGCGTGGATCTCCTCGTGGCCGAGCACCACGAGAAGAACCAGATGCCGGCGCGCGAGCTCGACGGCGGCATCGGCCACTTCGGGGCGGCGCGCGCTGTCGGCCATCTCGGTGATCCAGAGGACGAGGCCGCGGCGGCGCTGCAACTGTCCTAACCGAGCGGCGGCGCGCAAGTGGTCGGCCTCGGAGCTCTCGTTGCGCGCGGTCGCCAGCGCATCGATCATGAGGCGCAGCGCGCCGGGGCCGGTGGCGGGCAGAAGCTGGTGCTGGATGCCGCGGCCGTAGACCATGAGCCCGGCCTTGTCTCCCGCCTGCATCACGGTTTGCGCGAGCGCGATGCCCGCGCCGCAGGCCTGATCGAGCTGATTGAGGCTGAGGAGGTAGGTTTCGTCGGCGGCCGCATCGCGAAAGCTAGTCACAGAGGACGCCGAGGATTCGGGTCGGGCGGCAAAAGCGGCGCGGCGCATTTCGAAGATTGTGCCGGAGAGCCGGCCGGCGTCGAGGACAATCCAGACCTGCTGGCTTCGTTCGGTGGTGAACTCGCGAGTGATGACGCGGGCTCGGCGCGCAGTTGCGGACCAGGAGATGTTGCGCATCTCGTCACCGGGACGATACTCGCGCAGATGGTCGAACTCGCGCCCGGTTCCAGTGATGCGCAGCCGGCGGCGCTGCAGTTCGATCTGGCGGATTCGTAACAGATACAGTTGCGTATCGCCGGCAGTGCGCTCCATGGTGGGGTAAACGCGGACTTTCTGCTCGGGCCGGGCGACAGCGCGCCGCTCCACCAGTCCGAGCGGGCCGCGCCAGCGCAGCCAGATGCCGCCGAGTGCGAAGTCGCCGCGGCGGGTGGGCGCGATGGTGAAGACGACGCGGGCCGGATCGCGGGGATAGGCTGTAAGGTCGGCGGCGGGTGGCAGTTGCGCGAGCGCGGGGTGCAGATCGTCGGCCAGATGCGCGCGCAGCAGCCGGCTGCCGGTCTGCAGCACCTGCATCTCGACGCGGGTGTCGCGGCCGAGGACGGGCGAATCGAGAAACGCGCGGGTCACGCTGATGTCCGAACCGGACGAAACCATGGTGAGATCGGCGATGGCGAGTATGAGGACCACTGCGTCCCAGGC
>Ga0335072_10016128_pt1 | contig 10593 bp, 6 predicted proteins | sample Lox_Sample_21_FD_206725 | JGI IMG/M metagenome (GOLD analysis project Ga0335072, IMG submission 206725) | Soil microbial communities from Loxahatchee National Wildlife Refuge, Florida, United States - Lox_Sample_2.1 | ecosystem: Environmental > Terrestrial > Soil > Wetlands | place: USA: Florida... | reverse complement strand
TCGATGGTGACGCCGTAAAGGGTCGCCAGGAGCCTGCCGGCAAGGTAGACCGCGCTGCGCAGGTCGATGTCACTGACGGTGGTACTGCCGCCTGGCTGGATGCCGCGGTGAACGCAGGAGAAGCTGCCAGCCAGCGTCCTAATCGGCTGGGCTCGCATACGGCATGGCCAGGTCAGGTGGCGTCAGCGGTATGGAAGTCTCTCCCGGCGGCGTCAAAGCCGCCCACGTCACGGTGCACGAACGCAACCGCGGTATGCATGTCAACCTCAGGCGCACGGCCCGCCGGTGGGACCGAAGCATCGGCATGTCCCAGCAGCTAAGCGATAGTGATCGTGGCAGCCTGCCGGTCCGGGAAGACGGCCCGCGGCTCCCGCTCACCGCCCATGGCCTGAACGTAGCTGCGCCTGCGCGGAGTTCGAGGCGGACAGTGGCGAGCCGCTCAACTGGATCTGGGACCGTACGGCCGTCGTCAGCTGGCTCCAGCACGTCAGCACGTACGCGGCCGTGAAGTGGCCAGCGGCCGCGGCACACAGCCGGGCCGACGTCGCCCGACGCGCTGGCAACGACCCTGCGGGTAGTACGCCCACTCCCGCACGCATCGCGCCCGCGTGGTGTCGAAGATCAGCTCGCCACCCAGCCTCGCCCGTATACGCCGTGGCGCGGGTTCGGCGTGATCGGTTTCCGCGATCATCTTCGGATAATCGCGATCAGCTGCCGCAGGTGACAGGGCCATGATGCCTCCGCTTGGTAAATGGGTAACAAGACTCGGCGCAAAGTGAGCTTCACTGGCAGCCCCGTTCTTACCGCTGGACAGCCAGACTGGCCGTTCCGGGAAGGCATCAGGTGGCTTGCCAGACCGGGTGTCGCGACGGCGCCGATGGCTTCGCCAGTTTCCCGGTGAAGCCGCCGGCGCCTGGTCCCGGTCGCTGTCAGGGAGGGTCAGCTGGCGGCAACACCCTCTGATCCGGCGGGCAGGGCCTGCGTCCCGACCAAGGTGAGCTGGGCGTCGGGCCCGATGCTGAACTCAGCCAGATGGTTCTGGTTGCCGATGACGGCGTACACGTTCTGGCCGTCGGAGGAGACGGCGTTATCCAGCGGCGCCGCGCCGGTGCCAGCGCTGGTGTTACCCACGAAGGTCACCTGCCCCGTGAGCGACACGTGGTAGCTGGAGATCGTCCCGCTGCCCGCGTTGTCTACGAACACCTCGCCGTCCCGGCCCTCTGCGATCCAGCACGCGGCGGTCTGGCCGTCTGACACGGCGGCCTGCGTGGCGTTCAATGCCCCGTTGGGCGCGATCCGGTAGGCGGAGACCGCCGAGGTGTCGTTGGCGCCGTCGTCGGCCACGAGCAGCTGACCCGACGGGGTGAACACCTCGGAAAACGCCAGCGGCGAGTCAGACAGGCTGGTCACAGCCGGCCCCAGAACTCCGCCGATGCGGACCGCGAAGGTGTCGATCGTGTCGGACACCTTCTCGGTCACCACCACGTGCGTGTCCCCAGGGCTGATGGCGACATCCTCAGGGCTAGACGCTCCCGCGCTCAGCGGCTGGCTGCCGCCGGGGATGGCTACCAGGCCGGCCGGGGTCGCGAAGAACCCAGCCACATTGGCCGTGCCGCCAGAGTTCAGCACCTCTGCCAGGCCGCCCCTGATCGCGACGCTGGTCGGGGTGGTGCCGCCGCTGGCCACAACGTTCCGCAGCCGCAGTGCGCCGTTGGGCAGAACCGCGAAGTCCGAGACCTGGCTGGAACCAGCATCCACCACCAGCAGCGTCTGATGGTCCGGGGACAGCGTGACGGCGCCCTGCCCGTAATTGGCGACGGTGCCGGTCCCGCCAGTGTTGTAGGTCCCGGCCAGGGTAAGGGTGCCATCGCCATTGCGGGCGAAGGCCTCGACCTGGTTTCCTGCGGCCGAGTTGGTACTGGTGTACACCCACCCGTGCACGCTCCCGCCACCCGACAGCGTCGCGGCCGAAGCGCCTGCCGTGCCGGCCAGCACCAACCCGCCGACCGCGGCACCACCCAGCGCGATGCCCAGGGCCCGGCTGTTCAGACGGTACATCGTCATCCTCTCCTCTTCCGCCGCGGCACGTTCCGCAGCCAATTGAATTCGGACGCGCCCGTCGGCCGTTCGTATGCCCATCCCCAGCCACCTGGCGCAACGCCAAAATGGATAATCGCCGACCCCAAGGGACCCCCACATCGTCAATTCGAACGGTGCGTAGCAGCCCTTACAGGTGCCGCCGATCGCCACGGCCGCCTTGGCCACGTGATAATGGCCTCAGCGGCCCCTATCCAACTGGACTCACGACACGGGTCGGGAGTCGCGCCAGACAGCACCTGGAAATCCGACTGACCGCCTTTGGACACCTCCACGCGGGCACGTGCCGCGAACGCGCTTCCGGCGACCGGTCCTGGTCTGGCCGGTTGGGGCGCGGTGTCCGCCGCTACCGGCGTGCTGCTCAGCAGGACTCCTCCGGGCGAACGCGGTCGCCAAACGGTGGATTGTCAGCGCGCGGCTTGGGTGCCTCGATCGGATACTGATCACTGGCGAGCGGCACTTGCGGCTGGTCCTTAGTCGAGTACGACGATCACTTCAGCCCACACCAGCCACACCGGACACTGCAGCAGACCCAGCCGTGGAGCACACACATCCGCCCGCCCGCGTGTCCAGCATCCAGGTCCTGCGCCGGGATCGCCCCGACGGCCTGGGCCACGAATATGTGCAGGTCGCATGGGTCATAGATCCAGCACCACAGTGCGACCCGGCCCTGCCCGGCGGAGCGAAGGATCTCCAGACCGGGAAACGCGATTTCCGCATCGTGGCGGAACCGGATTATGAGGTGCCCGGCCAAAGTCCGGGCAATCCTCGCTGGAGTTGGGTTCGCCTGTCAGACAGGAAGCGGTGCCGGCTGGACGCGCTGCCAGGCGGTAACGATGCCCTCGGTCCAGGGCCAGGGTGCGGCGATCTTGAGGCTTCTGCGGCGTCCACCGCGGACAGGGCCGGCGTCGGCGTGCGCGTACGCGCACTGCCCCTGCCAACCCCTCGTGCCAGCGGGCAGGTTTGTCGCCCACAGCGAGTAGTGCCATCCGCCCGCCGTCTCGCAGCGCAACAGCCGCGCCCTGGTGCGGGCGGGTCGCGGCTGGATGCCAATCGCCAGGCTCGTGGAGACGTGGGCCGACCTCAGGCCGCGGTAAGCCCGCGAGGCCGGCCAACCGGTGCCGCTAGCTTGACCTGCGAGGCGGTACGCGTCAGCCGCCTGCCGCCCGCTCGATGACGATGCGGATGAGTTCATGGCGTGAGGCGATGCTCAGCTTACGGAACGCCTGCCGGAGATGATGGGCCACCGTGTGAGTGCTGAGGTACATGCGTGCGGCGACCTGGTTGTTGCTTAGGCCCTGGGCCACAAGGCCGGCCACGGCGCGCTCCGTGTCTGTCAGGCTCTGCCACCCGGTGACGGGCCGATCAGGAGGCGTGTTCCAGTGGCGGCGGCGAATACCGAGCCGGCGCAGCCGGCGCCGGACACGGGCCTGGTCGCGGCCAGCCCCGATCTGGCGGTACCCGCCGATCGCCTCGTTCAGGTGGCTGATCGCCTGGGCCCGCTCGCCTTGCCTGGCGTGCAGGACGCCGAGGTCTTCTGCTGCCGAGGCCCTAGCCCATGGGTCGGGGTGCTGCGCGGCCGCCTCGGCCAAGCGGCCATGGTCGCGGCAGACTAGGCCCTGGATGTGCGCCGCGCCCGAGGCTAGGCAAGGCCATCCTGGATGGGCATCCGCGACGGCTTGCGCGGTGCGGGCGATGCTGGCGGCCAGCCCGCTTTCGCCGACGGCCAGCGCGGTACGAGCCAGCCAGGCCGCCAGAGCCGGATCACCGAGCAACAGCCCCGGGCGGGTCAGGAGACTGTCGCCGAGCTCGCAAAGATGCCCGCGGGCGGCCGCTGGCCCGTCTTGCGCTTCAATGACCTGCAGATGGGCCACGGCGGTTTCCGGCCGGGCGTAGATGTCAGCGAACTGCGGGCCGGAAGCGGGAAGGCGGGCGATGTGCTGTGCTGCGGCCATGATGTCGCCGCGTCGTAGTTGAATCACGCTCAGCACCCTGTGCGCGGTCGCGGCGTACCCGTGCGCGCCAACTTTCCGTGCGATGGCCAGCGCCGACTCGCCATCGGCGGCGGCGTCAGCTAGCTGACCAGCGGCCAGGTGAGCACGGGCATGCAGCACGGACAGCGCCGCGCCGGCCGGGATATCTCGCGCCGCCAGGTTGCCCGCAGCGCCCAGGATGTCGGCCGCCTCACTCAGCTGGCGCAGGTCGACTAGGGCGGCGGCAAGCGCGAGTAGCGGCTGGACGGCACGGGCATCCGCGCAGTCCCCCCGGCCGTTCCGCGCGGCGACGCGCAATAGCTCAAGCCCGTCGCTGATGCGACCGCTGTCCCAGCAGTTGATCGCTCGCGCGACCAGGGCTGCCACTGGGGCCTGAGCGTCGTGATGGGCGGGGGCGGTCAAAATGGCGTCTGCTAGCTGGCCGGCGCGTGGGTCGCGTGTCCCGGTCAGGGCTTGCAGGCGAGCGGTCAGGGCCTGGTCGCGCAGTTCGTCGGCCGACCGCAGTCGGCCCAGGACGAGCTCAGCCTGGTCAGCCGCCTCTCCGGGGTGGCCGCTGGCACACAAGATCGTGGACAGGGCGCAGCGCAGCCGGTCCTCGGTCGCCGCGGGCAGGGGCTTGGCCAGGAGATCATGGACGATCGCGGTGGCCTGGTCCAGTCGACCGGCTGCAGTGAGGGCTTCGGCGGCGGCCACCGCCCGGGGCAGCGCCGCCGGATCGGTCGGAGAGGTCAGCTCCAGCGCTCGCAGCGCCAGGCTGGCCGCAGTTTGCGGCGTGACCGGCAGGGTCTGCGCCGCAGCCTTATCCAGGCCACTGAGCGACGCCGCGTCACCTGGATGCCCAGCCTGCAGCAGGTGGCTGGCGGCCTGGGCAGCGCAGTTGCCCCTGGTGAGGAGGATCTGGCCGTACTGTCCGTGCAGTGCCTGACGAGCTGGCCGCGGGATCATCTCGTCAAAGGCGCGGCGCAGTAGCTGATGGCGGAACGTGAACGTGCCTTCGGCGGCAGCAATGATGGCGGCGTCCATCGTCTCTTCGACTAGGGGCAGCAGCGCGGCTGGGGTCGCGCCGAGCATCTCTGCCGCGTCTTCGAGGCGGAACGCCGGACCCAGCACCGCCACGGTCATCAGCAGGTGCCGGGCCTGCTTTGTCAGACCATCGAGCCGCTGCCGGGCGAGCAGATGGATGCTCCGTGGCAGGCGCGCCAAAGCCAACCCGGCCTGCCCGCCGGTGACTTGCACCCCGTGAGCGTCGCGCAGGCCACTGATCAGCTCTGCCACCAAGGAGGGGTTCCCGGATGCGCCATCGGCCAGATCAGCCAGCGCCTGGCTTGGCGGTGCGCCGAAAGAGTCGGTGAGCATTGCCGTCACCGCGTGTTGATCCAACGGCGCCAGGCTGATCCGTCTGGCGCCATCCTTCTCCAGCTGGGCGAACAGATAGTCCGCGGCGCGCTGGGGTGTGCTGGATCGCGCGAGGAGCCATGCGACCGGGTGCCGACTCAGGTCCCGCGGCAGCACCCGCAAGGCGGCCAGCATGGCCGGGTCGGCCCAGTGCAGGTCATCCAGGCATACCAGGACCGGGGCCGCACTGGCCCGCTGCTGCAGGTAGGCCCGTGCCTGGGTGATGCACCACTCGGCGGCCTCTGGCCGACTGGGGACGGAATCCTCGGCAGTGAGCCGGGCAAGCGGATTACGCAGGGCCGCGCGCAGCGCGCGGAACGGGACCGCCCGGCCCAGCTGGTCGGCTGCGGCGGCCAGGAAAAAGCCTTGCTCCGCCGCCTCGTCGGTGCAACGGCGAAGCAGCAGGGACTTGCCGATGCCCGGCTCGCCGTCCACGAGCACCACACCGCCAGCGCCTTGCCGGGTCCTCTGCAGCAGGTCACGAGTGACCTGCTGCTCGGCCTCTCGGCCGCGGGCAGCCACCGTGCCGACCGACGGCTCCCTTCCCGTCCACGAGCGCGCTGTGAGGTCCGAGTCATTGATCACCGCGGTCATGTCACGGCCTCGCCGAGATGCTCATAGCTGCCACCCAGTTCGTCTCATTCATCTGCGCATCCAGCGTCGTACACAGCCCGAGAAGGCCGCTTCCCACGATCCGGCGGATATGCGGCGAGTCGCGCGCTTGCCTGGCTTGACTCAGCGGCCTGTTACCCGTAGGTTCGCGCTGATTCCGCCGCTCCGAAGCGGCGGGAAGGCAGCCGCCATCATCCGGATCGTATGAGCGGGCCCTGGGCATTGCGGGGCCGACCGGAGCCATCCGAAATGAACCCGCCGGAGTCAGCAGCGTGGCAGACGGCGGACTTCGAGGAGCTCGAGCCCGAGCGCCTCGATCTCGGCGAGCACGCCGTGCAGCGCGGCGCTATCCGGGAGCGCTCCGGTCAGCGCGGTGTCCGCTCCGCGCGCCTCAGCCCGGAGGGCGGGGAACGCCGGCCACATCAGCTCGCCGAGGTGGCCGCGTACCGAGATCTCGTAAGGCCAGGGCTGGGGCGCGCTGCGTGCCCCAGGGCCATCCTCACTGGCCATGAGACCGGTCAGTTAGCGACTGTCGTCCAGAGAGTATGGGCCTCATGCTAAGACTCCTCCCGCTATGGCGGGCTGTAGTTTCGAGGGCGGAGGCGTCCAGGGCAAGCAGCCAACCCACGATCAGGACGATTCCTGACCGCTCGCTCAGCGAGGGTTCGCGGAGGGCGCGAGCAGGCCCAGGGCGCGGGCCTGCTCGACCGCCTCGGCCCTGCGGTGCACCCCGAGCTTGACGTACAGGTTGCCCAGGTGGGTCTTGACGGTACTTGTCGAAACAGACAGATCGCTGGCGATCTCCGGCGCCGACAGGTGAGTCGGCAGGTAGCGCAGCACGCGAAGCTCGCCCTTGCTGAGTGGGTCGAGCAATGGCCGCGGCCCGGCGCGCGGCATGCGCCTGTCCCCTGCCAGCAGGTCGAGGATCTCTGCTATCAGGGCGGGGTGCGTGGCCCGCTGCCCGGCCTGGCGCTCAAGCAGGCCAGGTGCGGGATGCAGCAGGAACCACATGAGCGCGCCGTCGGGTTCGGCCAGGCCGAGCGCGCGCTCGAGGGCACGCTCGGCGGCGCCGGAGTCGCCGAGCGCGTCACGGGCGATTGCCTCCAGCAGGAAGGCCTCAGCCAGCCAGGACCGCCAGCTCACCCGGGCGGAATCTGACAGGACAGGCGCGAGCACCGTGGTCGCCGCGCGCGGGTCCTTGGTGGTCAGCCGGAGCGCCGCTTCGGCGACGCGAACCTCACCGCGGCCGTTGTCGCGGTCGCTGAGGCCCGCCAGGATATGCTCGGCCTGCTCGGTTTCTCCCAGGCCCGCCAGGACGTAGACCAGCCAGGTTCGCACCGGGCCGGCGAGGGGATGCGGCCCGGCCAGCCGCTCGGCCGCACGGAACGCGATCAGGGCTTCAGCGAACCGTCCGCGCGCAAGCTCGAGCTGACCGCGGACGTAGTGGCCGCCCATAGCCGCCGCTGGGTTCGCTTCGGCTCGGAACGTCAGCTCGGCGCGCTGCACCCAGCTCTCCGCCTCATCCAGCCGACCTCGCCAGGTCAGCGCGGATCCAAGCGTCATGGAGGCGAAGCCGACGAACAGGTCGTCGGTCCAGCCGTGTCGGCCGGCCAGCCCGATCGCCTGTCTGCTGAGCTCCTCGGCCCGGGGAAGCCAGCGGTTGAGCTCAATCTCCGCCCGGTACGTCAGCCCCATGAACTCGAGATACGGGCGCCTGATCCGGCGGGCCAGCGCGATCGCCTGTTCCAGGTGCGGCTGTGCCTGGTCGAGCCGACCGGTCCAGGTCTCGGCGTCGCCGATTTCGAGCAGCGCCAGTGCCCGCAACTCCTCACCCATCCCCGGCCGCACCGCAGCCGGGGTCTGGGCCGCCGCCAGCAGTCGCCGCCCCTCCTCAGCCCGTGCGCGCTGGTCGCCGGTCTTGCCGGCCAAGAACAGCCGGGCCGTTGCTAGCAGCACCTGCGCATGGCCGCGCCGATTGGCCGACACCGACGCTGTCTCGCTCTCCGCCAGCCCCAGGTATCCCTTCGCCGCCTCTACCGACCCCTGCTGCAGCTCATCGATCGCCGCGAATGCCGCTCGCTCCGCATCCGCCACGCGGACAGCGGCGGGAAACCCGGCCAGTAATGCGTGCACGGTCGCGGCTTGCCCGCTCAAATGAAGGCTCGGCCAGTGGTCGGCAAGCAGCTCGGTTGCCAGCATCCAATCCTGGGCCGCCTGGGCGTGCCGGATCGCCTCTACCGGTTCCCCGTGCCCAGCCAGCCAACCGGCAGCGAGCTTATGCAACTCCGTCACCTCACCCGCGTCCGTTCGGCGCAACTCAAGCTGCAGCAGGCCAGCGAACAGATGGTGATACCGGAACCATGAGCGGGCCGCGTCCAGCGAGACCACGAACGTGTTCGCCTCCTCGAGGTCCTGGAGGATCCCTTCGGCCCCGCCGCCTCCGGTCAGCAGATCGGCCAGCTCCCCGTTGACTCGCTCCAGTATGCTGGTCCGCAGCAGCAGCCGCCGGACCTCTTTGGGCTGCCGGTCAAGTACCTCGGCCAGCAGGTACTCGGCGACCGTTCGCTCGCTGCCCGAAAACTCCGCTGCGAACCCCTCCGGATCGGGATGCCCGGCCAGCGACAGCGCCGCCAGTCGCAGCCCAGCGGCCCACCCCTCAGTCCTGTCCACCAGCAGCCTCACCAGGCTGTCGGTGAGCCGCACGCCCGCCACCGACAGCAACTGCCGCGCTTCGCTCACGGTGAACCGCAGGTCGGCTGACCGGATCTCGGTCAACTCCGCCTCAAGCCGCAACCTGTGCAACCCCAGCCGCACCTCATGGCGGGTAGCGAGCACGAATCGCAGCTCCTTCGGCGCCCGCAGCACGAGCAGCTTCAACTGCCGCCGCGCCTGATCCGATCGCAGCTCGTGCAGGTCATCGATCACCAGCCAGACCGGCTGCTCGAGCGGCGCCAGGTCGGTCAGCACTCGCTCGACCATTGCCCACCCGTCAAGGTCCGGCGCGGCCGTCAGTGCGCGCACCAGCCCGGCCCCAGCAGTGGTCTGGCGCAGCGCGCCAAGCACCGACAGCCAGAACCGCTGCGGATCATGCTCATCCAGCCCCACCGGAACCCACGCGGCCCGCCCGGCGAGGCCCGCATAACTAATCCACGACCGCAGCAGCACCGTCTTCCCGCTGCCCGGCGCCGCCGACACCACCGTGACCCGTGCCGCCTCATCCAGCCGGCGATAAAGCTCCGGACGGGGCACCAATGCCGCCCGGGCGGCATGGCCTGGCAACGCCATGGGCACCCGCACCGGGTCCCCAACATCGGCGGTGAGCTCGTTTATCGTGGTCACTTCCCTTCCCGTCGCCGACCGCTCAGCGCAGGTGAGTCTCAGCAGCTGGCGGAGCGACAGCCATCAAAGCCTGCCGTCAGTATCTGGCATGTGTTCGGTCAAAAGCTGCGGTCTGCGGCATCGAGCCACGTCCACTTCTCTAGGGGCGCGGCGAGGGGCCGGCTTTGCGCCCGCCCAGCAGGCCCACATCGTCAAGAGTGCTAAGGACAGGTATCCGTCCGCTGCCCCGGCGAAGGCAAGCGGGCAGAACCGGCTCTTCGCCTTGACGATATGCAGCGCAGTGCCGCGCGGTCGGCCGACGGTGGCTGGAGCACTGGCTGCCTGGGCCGACCCGGGACGTGCAGGCCCGCGGCGCCGTGCCGTCCGTTCCCGGTCAGTTCGTCCAGTACACGGACGGCTGTCCCCAAGTCCACGAGCACCTCCGCGCATGACCTCCGTTGCGTCCACTCGGCGTCTGTGCTCTCCGAGTGGCGCTGGTCACAGCCTCGCGCACAACTGCTGATGTCCCAGGGCGTTTCACCGCGTTCCAACTGTCTCCGCCCGTTCTGGGTAGCCGCGATGCCGGGTCCCTGCCCTAAACGCGGCCCGGGTGTCCAGCCGAGACCGCGCGGCCCAGTCAGGTGACAAGAACGGCGGAGGTTGGCTGTCGCCGACTCCGATGCGCTGGCTGCACCGGCAGGTCGCTACGGGTTCGGTGGGCTGCTGTTTCATCGCTGTCGCCCATGAGGCCGTCAACTCAGTATCCCGACGGGCACACATCGCCTTCGCGTGAGAGCAACGTGAGCAGCGCACAGGTTGCCAGGCCGGCGCCGAGTGCCGTGAGCGCCATGACGCTGGGAGCCGGGGTGCCGACACCCCCGGGCGAACCCTCGCGGACCAGCTTGTCGCGCTGGCCTACCGGGGGGTTCCCGGGCCGGATGACTTCCGCGGAGATGCGCCTGCCGCACCACAGACACGGAGTCGCGGGAGAGCACGCATGCCTCCGCTACCAGGGCCGCGAGGCCGGCGTTCCTCTTCGCGCCGGCCTGGACGCCCACGTCGATGACCGGGAGAAGGTAGGCGCCCGCCAGTTCGTTGATCACCGCACGGCCGGCGTAGCTGCCGGTTGCGCAGATCACAATGTCGGCGTTGGGTCTGTGTGGCAGGGCTAATGTCC
>Ga0335072_10016127_pt1 | contig 10593 bp, 4 predicted proteins | sample Lox_Sample_21_FD_206725 | JGI IMG/M metagenome (GOLD analysis project Ga0335072, IMG submission 206725) | Soil microbial communities from Loxahatchee National Wildlife Refuge, Florida, United States - Lox_Sample_2.1 | ecosystem: Environmental > Terrestrial > Soil > Wetlands | place: USA: Florida... | reverse complement strand
AAAAATGCCATAAGAAGCCCGAGTGCAACCTTGGCATATCCGAGATAACTGTGCCATCTCTGTTGGACTGCCAACTGGTCTCGATTCTGTTGCAACAGCCGTGTGTAGGCTGCCAGCGGGGACTGGACCTTCGATTTATCCATGGTTTCATTCATTCTCGGCATCCGGCCGTTCCGGAGAATGCCATCATACGCTCTTGAAAAGAGCCCGCAGATCCGCGCGGAGATTGCTCATAGAACGCCCCAGCAAAGCTCATAATTGTTCATGCTCTCTGAGTTTCCGCTCAATCTCGAGGCCGCCGAAACAGATTTCCGAGCGTTTCTGGTGGAGCATCGGTATCCGCTTGAAGTCGAATGGATTTCGATTGAGAACGTGGTTATCGACGGGTCGGGCAAATGCTTCGTCCATCGAAACAGGCTCAGATCACAGCCTGCAGCGGCAAGCAGATACGATGGTGGTCTTGAACGGAAGCTTGGCGTCGTAACTTCGAGCGATCTGCGCCAATGAGACGTTAGACATTTGCCTGCGTCGTCGTTTCACAGAACTCGGCAGACGCTCAGTATCGAAGTATCGAATGATTGGCCGAGAGCTGAAGATGGCCTGTCCGGATCATCGTGTTCACGCAATCGAGATACAGAATTCAGTCCAGTGGAATGCGATGAAGTCGCGAACAAAAGGCGGAACCCTATTCCGCACCAAACTTAACCCTCTCCGTCAGACTTTCTTGCGGCCCCGTCAGTGTCGAGGTTCCGAACGAGTTGCTTCACAACCGGAAAATTGCACAGGAATTAATAGGGACATTGTTAATCATTGACGTGTTATTTCCCGATTGGGGGGATTCAACTGGAACCGACTCGGTGAGAGGTGTCAGAGGTTATTGTGGGTGGCGTAGAGGAGTCTACTGTTGGGCTGGATGATGCCCTGTTCGAAGGCCGCAGGGAATTGCGTTGTGTTGGTGTAGAGACAGCGGACGAAGTAGAAGCTCTGCATTTGATCGCGGGCCAGCTCGAGAATTTTGCGCTCGAGGACACGAAATTGGACCCGGTTGACTTTAGCCAGTTGAGGAACGAGATTGATGTCGCAACCGCCGCCGGTTGCGTTGGCCATGATGTGGCCGCGGTCGTAGCGAGCAGAGTTCGCGAGGGGATAACGGGCCATACGGCTGCGGTCGCGCTGGTGCTTGGATGCAGAAGGAATGCCGCAGGCGACGATGTTGCGGTCAAGTGTGAGATCGAAAAGATACGAGAAGGAAGCACCGGATTCGCCCGTTTCGACTTCAACGATCTGGGCTGATGGGCTTGTGAAGGCGTAATCGTCGCACCAGAGCGGAATGAGGATGTTATCGATCTCCGCGACGATATCAGGGCCAGAGTATTCGGAGATGAAGTGCTCGTATTGCGATTGTGTGAACATCTTCTGCGGATCGGTTCTTTAACTTTGCCATAGGGCACGGATAAGTATAGGGCAGGATCTGAATCGCAGGACTTTTCGTGCCACATTGGTGGCTGACCGTTCAATCGCTTCGCTCCGGGCTCACAAAGAATCAGTAGGCTAAGTGCCGACGTGACGGTCAACCGCATTTGCATTGTCCTCAACGCTCATTCGGTTCAATGCAGGTCTGACTCATAAGACCCTCTGTTTGGGAAGACACCCATGATGTGGGCCGATGGGCGTAAAGAGAAGGAACTCAGAAACACGCTTCAGCGATCGCCCGAGAATGTCTTTTTCTCGGTCCTTGGCGAAACCACTGATCAAGCCTTGATGGATTTCCAGCCGCCGCCATCTGTCCGTTTGTGAATTGCCGTCTGCTCAGTTCACCGTGACGGTTATGTTCGTCGAGGAAGCTATATTCGCATTGGCTGAGTCTGTGCCCGTCACAGTGAAGGTATAGCTGCCCGCAGTAGTTGCTGGGGTGGTCCCGCCACCCGACTGCCCGCCGCCTCCACTAGTCCCGCCTCCGCCGCAGCCGACCATCCCGGCAAAGGCGAGAACGAAAAAGGGAAGAACCAGCATCCACTTCCATCGGCGACGCAATGGCGCACCGAACATCAGCAGACCTGCCAGGACCGCCCCGCCGCCAAGTCCCCAAGGATTGAGCCGAACTGGTCGGAGTAAGGCGCTGCCTGATGCAGCAGTGGTATTTACAGTCAAAATGGCGGTTCCGCTTCCGCCAGTGGCGATCGTGACGCTAGCTGGATTCAGACTGCACGTGGGCAAACTCACCGCGCCCTTTGGAGAAGCTGAAAGGGTGCAGGTCAGATTCATTTTGCCGGAATAGTTGCTGCCAGCGGAGAGGGTTACGGTTGCGGTGACTCCCGTTCCGGGAGAGACCGGAGAAGGAGCGGGTACAGTGATCACTACTTGTGAAACCGTGACAGTGGTGGTCGCCGTCGCGGTGGCAAACGTTGCATCGCCCGAGTAGGCGGCGGTGAGGGTGTTGGCTCCCCCAATCAGTGTTCCGGCCGCGATTGTGAATGTGGCCGAACCACCGGAGAGAGTCTGCTGCGAGCTGTAGGAGCCACTCGAGAGCGTCACGATTCCCGTTGGCGTCGTTTGTCCACTGCCGCCGGCAACGGCGATCTGAACGGTTACGCTCTGTTCGTTCGTGATGCTTGTGGCTGATGGTGTTGCAGTAACTGTTGCAGTTGCTGAACCGATGGCAGAGGTAATTGTGTACGCTGCCGAGGTCTCGGCGCTTTGCGCGTAACCGGTCGCAACGGCAATGGCCTGCAGCGTCTCGGTTGCAGAAACCGTGATCGGGCTGCTGTATACGCTAGAGGCAGTTGTCGGAGTGGTTTTGTCGAGAGTGTAATAAATAGCCGCGCCCGGTGTGCTGTCCGTAATCGTGACTGTCTGGGGGCCGGTGTAAGTACCTGCAACTAAACTGAACACCGGTGCGGCCGCCGGGCCAGCAAACGAAACTCTGCGCACTACGTGGTTGTTCGCATCTGCAATGTAGAGGCTGCCCGCTTTATCGAGCGCAAGGCCTTGCGGAGAATTGAGCTCGGCCATTGTGGCTGCGCCGCCATCTCCGCCATAGCTAAAGTATCCGTCTCCGGCGATCGTTGTAACCACACCGGTTGTGGCGTCGACTTTTCTTATTGTGTCGGGCCAGTTTGAGAGGTAAATATTGCCCGCTCCGTCTACAACGACTCCTTCCGTGACATCGACCTCCGCTGAAATTGCCGGACCGCCATCGCCGGAGTTTCCAAAGTATCCGTTGCCGGCAACCGTGGAAATCAATCCAGTGGAGGCATCTACTTTGCGGATACGTGCGTTGTAGAAGTCCGAAATGTAGAGGTTCCCGGCGGAGTCCAACTTAACATCATCGGGATATGAAAGAGAGGCCGCAGTTGCCAGTCCACCGTCGCCGAGGTTGCCCGCGGTTCCGCCTCCTGCCACGGTCGAAATGATCCCGGTTTTTGCGGCAATCATGCGAACCCGGTTGTTAGAGCCGTCGGCAATGTAGAGGTTTCCTGAGCCGTCGACAGCAATGCCTTCAGGAACCACGAAGGCAGAGGTTGCCGGCCCGCCATCTCCAAGGGCATAGGGCAAACCTGGGCCCGCAACCGTGGTAATGACGCCTGTTGCGGCGGCGACCATGCGAATGCGGTTGTTGTCAGTGTCGGCAATGTAGAGATTTCCCGCCTTGTCGACAGCAACACCGTTCGGGTTGCTTAAACTAGTAGCTATCGCCTGTCCGCCGTCCCCACCGTCCCCATAGGTTCCTGTGCCAGCCACGACGGAGATGTTGCCCGTAGCAGCCGCGACCATCCAGACCACGCTGTTCGCGGGATCTGCGATGTAGAAATCCCCACCGCTGTCGAACGCGATCGCTTCGGGCAGACCGAGATTCGCGTTGATTGCGGGTCCACCGAAGCCGCGGAATCCCGGCCTGCCATCTCCTGTCACGGTGGATATTACAGAGGCCGGGAGAGAGGTGATGGAGTAGCTTGCCGAGACGGGCGCGCTGGCCAGATACCCCGGCGCTATAGCGATTGCCTGGACGGTGACCGTCCCGGTGACGGCGATGGGGCCATGGTAGCCCTGGCCTGCCGTCGTTGGCTCACTGCCATTCAGCGAAACATATATCTCGGCGCCCGGCGTGACGTCCGTCATTGTGAGCGTTTGCGGACTCGAGTAGGTTCCGGTCGCCAGACTCAGAACTGGCGCAGCTGCAGCGGTGCTTGGAGGAGTAGCCGGAGCCGTAATCTTGCGAATGCGGTAAGTTGCCTGATCGGCGAGGTAGATATCTCCGGCAGCGTCGGCCGCGATCGCCTGAGGCTCGAATAAGCCCACATCAACGGCGGGGCTTCCATCACCGCCAATCGCATACGAATTGGAGAAAACACCCGCGACGGTGTTGATGATCCCACTAGTGTTCACTTCGCGAATGGCGAAATCGTTGCTATCGGCTATGTAGACGTTGCCCGTTCCATCGACGGCGAGGCCTTCAGGAAAGTTAAGCCTTGCATTGGTTGCCAGACCGCCGTCGCCGCTGGGGATGCCATAGCCGGCGCTGCCCGCAAAGACAGAGAGGTTGCCGGAGGAATTTATCTTGCTCACCAGGTTGGTGTAGTAGTCGGAAACATAAACATTCCCGGCCTTGTCGACGGCTATTCCGTTCAGGTGCTCAAAGCCCGCATTCGTGCTTGTTCCTGCAACCTCCGTGATGTTGCCAGTGGCTACGCTGACTTCCACGACATCGGAGAGCTCGGCGATATAAACGTTGCCGAGGTGATCGCAGGCGATTCCGTCGATGCCATAGAGCTTGAAATTGTTGGCCGGGCCGCCAATACTGCCCGTGCCGGTCGGATTGCCGGCGAATGTGGTGATTTGTCCGGTAACCGCATCAATGCGGCGAACGAGGCTGTCGCCCGTTTCCCCGATAAAGAGATTTCCGGCCGGATCCACAGCAAGCGAGCGGGGGGACCAGACTTCTGCGCCGACCGCCGGCCCGTTATCACCCGTATGCCCTGCGACACCCGTTCCGGCAATCGTAGTGATGATGTCTGTACCTGCGGCCACCTTGCGGACGACATTGTCTTCGGTGTCCGTCATGAAGACATTTCCGTTGCTGTCTACGGCAACGCCTTCGAGGTCGTTCAATTCGGCAAAGGTTGCCGCGCCGCCGTCACCTGTGTATCCGGGTGTATAGCTTCCGGCGCTTGTGTAGATGAAAGAACTCGACGACGATCCAATCTCATATTGAGCGTTGGCAAAACCACTGGCCGAGTAACCAGGAGCGAGGGCAACGGCAACCAAGATCTCCGATGAGGAGACGGTAATCGGGCCGGAGTACAAGGCCGAGTTGATAGAGGGGTAGGTCCCGTTCGTTGAGTAGTAGATTTGGGCGCCCGGCGTGGCGTCTGTAATCGTCACTGTCTGCGCATCGCCGTATGATCCCGAAGGGAGCGAGATGACCGGCGTGGCGGCTAGGGAAACGAAGTTCATCGTATAGGTAGCGGAGACGTTGTCACTTTGCTGATAGCCGGTCTCCGTCGCATAAGCCTGAATGGCGAGAGTTCCAGATCCTTCCAGCGGGATCGGCGCTGTGTATTGAACGTAGCCATTCGTGTTGAACACCCCGGAAGCCTCGTAATAAATTGTTGCGCCGGGGGTGGCTTCGGTGATGGTTGCATATTGGGCTGAAGTGATCTTCCCCGACGCTGGCAAAATGACAGGAGCGGCTACCTGGACGCTTAGCGACGTCGTGCCCGAAACGCTCGCGGCGAATTTGCTGTCTCCTGGATAACTTGCATCCACCAGATGTGGCGCAGGGCTGGTGGGCGCCACGCCAGTCGCCGTGGCCGTGAGTGTCTGCGTGGGTTCTGTGAGGAGTACTGAGATACCGCCGCCAGATCCGACCGATAGATCGGGCGTCCCGTCGCCGTTGAAATCGGCGGCGAAGACGCTCCAAGTGCCGTTGAGCTGAGTGTCCCCCGTTATCGCTGTGAATGTCCCGTCCCCATTCCCAAGCATGAATGTCAAGTCCGGGTTCATCGTGTTCCCGGATGAACTGTTCGCATTAGTTATGATCAAATCCGGCTTGCCATCTCCATTGAGATCGGCGACGGCAATGGAACTGGATTCATTGATCGAAGGATTCGCGCTAGTACTCACGGCTGTGAACGTCCCGTCGCCTTTACCCAGAAAGATATATGCTGGCGAGTAGTACGTTGCCGCAATGGCAACATCCGGAATCCCATCTCCATTAAAGTCGGCAACCGCAGCCGGACCCGCTCCGGAAGTGGATCCCAAGGACAACGTGTAACCGTCAGCGGTGAATGTGCCATCCCCATTTCCCAAATAGACGGCTGGCGTAGAAGTGTTGTACCCAAGGATCAGGTCGGGGATGCCATCGCCGTTGAAGTCGCCCACTGCGATTGTGCCGCTTGAGGCCACCGTAACTGGATTAGCAAACGTCCCATCTCCGTTACCTAGCAGGATTGCGGTGCTCGAAGACGTACTGAGAAGCAGGTCTAACTTCCCGTCCCCATTGAAATCAGCGACGAAAATCGACCCCTCGCCTCCAGGAACCGTCGAAGGCAAAGCTGTGAAAGTCCCATCGCCGTTGCCAAGATAGACCCCCAATTGTCCCGGCGCGTTGAACCCGGCCGCAAGGCCTGTCACGACAATATCAACTCTCCCATCGTGATTGAAATCCCCGACTGCAATTCCGTACGGGTAGTCTGCCAAGGTAATGCTGGGCGCGCTCGTGAAAGTGCCGTCCCCGTTGCTCAGAAGAATATCGATGGTCTGTGCGTTCGAATTGATCGCAGCGATATCCTGCCGTCCGTCGCCGTTGAAGTCCCCCAAGGCCTGCAACATAAAGCCGACGTTGGATAACGGGTACGAATATGAAATGGGGAATGCTAGCCCCGGAGCAGCGCTGCCCAACTGCGCGGTCGCGATCAACTGGTTCGAATAGCTAGTGTCGAGAAACGATACCGTCCCTGTGGGTGCAGTAGCGATTCCAATCTCATTCACCGTCGCGGTCAGCGTGTAATTCCCTATCGAGCCTGACTGCGCAATGGTTGTAGTGGTCTGAATTGGGCTGGTCGCGAGCGGAGTCACGGTGAGCGGAGCGGCAGCAGACTGGCTTTGCGCGCCGTAGCCACTCTCCAGAAGAACTGCCTTGTAGGAATGGCTGCCCGGTCCGGGAGTCAGCTTAAGTACTGCTGTGCCGCTGGCAGTCAGTTGCGCAGTGCCAAGCAGGTGAATGTCGGTACAATGTGGCGCGCTTGCATCACAGAAACTGACCTGACCGACAGTAAGCGCGGTTCCACCGCTGGCTACCGTCGCTGTTAGAGTGACGGCTGTACCGGTCGGCACAGTCGAGGCGGCGATTCCGTTGGCGGTTAGCGCCAATGCCGTTGTGGTGGCGGGAGGCGTTCCCCAAAGCGATACGGGGCTCGAAGTGACCGACGTTGCATTCGCATCTCCGGGATAGTTGGCCTCCACCAGATGTTGTCCGACTCCGGAGAGGTCGAGGGCCACGGGTGCAGTGGAAGCCGTCTGCGTGGGCTTCGTCAGCCCGAAGAAAACATAGTCGTGGTTGGGGGGATAAGCGGCCGAGTAGAGGATGTCGGGGCGTCCGTCCCCGTCCATGTCAGCTACTGCGAATCCCTGCAGCGGAGTCAATACTTCCGTGGTAGCTGTGTAAGGCGGAGAATCGAACGTACCGTCGCCCTTCCCGGTCAAAACCGTAACGACGCCGGTTGTATCGAGCGCGGCGAAATCAAGCTTTCCATCGAGATTAAAATCCGCAACGGCGATTTGTACCGGCGCATTCGGGATAGTCGAGGAATTCGCTGCAGTGAACGTGCCGTCGCCATTTCCCATTAAAACGGTAACCTGACCGGAACTTGGCACCACATTCGTGCCATTGGACACGGCAAGGTCCACCTTGCCATCTCCGTTGAAGTCACCGGCGATCACTCGCGAGACGGAGGACGCACTACCCGGAACGGGGACCATGTACGGAGCGTTGAATGTCCCGTCTCCATTGCCTGTAAAAATGTCGATCCCTCCACTGGCTGTAACCGCGAGATCGATTTTTCCGTCCCCGTTGAAATCGTCGGCAACAAGGGACCAAGCCGCAAGACCGGAAAGAGTGGGCGCCGCAGCAAATGTACCGTCGCCTTTGCCAAGAAAGATTGCAACGCCGCCACCGTTTCCGTTGGCAACGGCGAGGTCGGGAATCCCATCTCCGTTGAAATCCGCTGAAATCAGCCCAGTGCCGAGGAGTCCGGCAGGCATACTCGAGGATGTAAAGGTTCCATCACCGTGACCCAGAAGAATAGTCACGACATCCGAACCTGCGTTTGCGACGGCCAGATCCGGAAACCCATCGGAGTTGAAATCAGCCACCGCGACTGCAATAGGCGAAGTCCCCGTCGGGTACGATGCAATCTGCTGGTAGCATCCGAGCGTGGGCTGATACACGTATGTGTAGACCGCACCGACTGGTGTCTCCAAGATTACGTAGTCGAGATAGCCGTCACCGTTCAGATCGGCCACGCCAATGGCGTTGGCTCCCGGTGCATTTGCACATGGCGCCTGGGGAGCCCAGAACAGGCCGGGCACGCTGGATCCAAGCGGCTCAGTGGCAAGTACAGCATTTCCGTTGCTCGTGTCCTGGAAGGAAACGCTACCTGTCAATGGCGCCGTTCCACCAAACTTCTCCACGGTGGCCGTCAATTCATAGCTGCCCCAGGATCCCGTGCTTGAAAGCAAATTCGCAGCCGGTGACTGTCCGACCCCGATTGTCACAGTCAGGGCTGCCGAAGCTGAAGAGCTGGCGGCGAACGTATTGGTTCCAAGAAACACCGCCTTGTAGCTATTGCTTCCAACTCCCGGGCGGAACTTCAGAACTGCTGTTCCAGCGCTTGTTAACTGCGCTGTCCCCAGCAAATGAATATCCGTACAGTGAGACACAGTCGCGTCACAGAAGTTCACCTGCCCGGTCGTAAGATTTGTGGCTCCCGATGTCACGGTGGCCGTCAGCGTAACCACTGTCCCCGAGGTTATCGTGGTCGCGGGGCCGCCCGCAGCAGTTATCGCGAGCGAGGCCGTGGTCAATGCCTTGGTCTGCGCGACGGCAAGGACCCATGGCCCCCACAGTGCCACAGCCAACAATACGCACAACGCAGCAAATCTGATCCGGTGCCGCGTTTGGCTCTTGAATGAGGTGCTGGGTAGCGGCTCAACACCATACGGCAGCCGGGTTGCTTCAACAAGAGGAACCAAAGCAAAGGAAGGCATCAAGACACAAATGGCCCTAAGAAGACGGAACATAATTTTCAGGTTTTCCCCAGTGAGACCGTTCAGTACATCACAGGACGAATAGCGTAACAATTGCCAGATAGTTTCAGATCTCCGGTTACTACGGAAACGTTGTGATGTCACTCACGCGCTCTCATTTGCACTGGGACGTTGTTCATCAAGGTATACGTTGTGGGACAGCCGGATCGGTGAGATCCGGCTGTTTGTTTTGAGGGGTTTAGGAGGCAGGTTTTACGAGGCCTTTTGGAACGGCAGCTGACGGCCTGTTGACTCCTATATATATTGAAGCGGCCGTGGAGAGTGATTAGTAGCTAAATACACTTCAGCTGCTGTTCTGGCTCAGCACTCTTCCGACTGTCGTTCTCGAGACGCGGTGTACCTTCGCGATCTTGCCCAGGCTCCATCCTGCCTGGCGATCACGAAGGATGGAGCTTCGTATCTAGATCTACCCCGCCAGCGTTTATATACAGACTAGGAATTCGAGGAGCGGGTGGGTAGATTGCCTGCCCTTTCCCTTCGTCGAGCAATGGAGCCGTGAAGTCATTTAGCGCTCGAGTCCGGCGCTTAAGACAGCCCGTGAACGAACGTGCTGACACCGGCTTCCGTAACAGTTGGCTTATCGAGCGTTCTCTGACCGCGCAATCATGCAATATCCTGCGAGACCGCCCGCTGTTCTACGACCCTACCCTCAAAGCTGTTACGTCTAATTCGTCTCTTCTTCTTCGCCGGTTCCTAGAATGTCCAGCCGCCGCTTAATTCCATTCGAAATGGAGTCAGCGAGTTTGCCAGGAAAGCCAGAGGGGAGATCCGCGTTCACGCGATCAATCGCTGTCACTGTCTCGCCACGCAGTTCCTCGATAATCGACGGCACGACGTCCTTTCCAATGCCGGCTTTGTTGGCCGTTTGGAAGAAATGACGAGGAGCGAGTTGCCTCATTGCGTAGTGAGGTTTGGTTCCGAACGACATCGCCAGACGGAAATTCTTCCAGAGTACTTGTTTCGAATCGACACTCGGCTGGGCCGAGATCACATCGTACAGCGGCGTCAGTCGAAAGCGACCACCGGGCAGGAGAAACACACTGAAGTTTTTCGCGTGTCCGTCGGTTGCTCCCATAAGCCAGAAGACGAGATTTGCCTTTAGAAATGCACGCTGATCACTCAGTGGATCATCGCTGCCACGAAGCAACCGAAGTATCGAGACAATGCCTGGCCCACCATCTGACTGGTATTTCTGGATTGGGGAGATGGAGAGCGCCTGGCAGCAGTCTTCTTGGGGCAAGCGAAGGAGCCTTCCATCCGCAGTCC
>Ga0335072_10016126_pt1 | contig 10593 bp, 12 predicted proteins | sample Lox_Sample_21_FD_206725 | JGI IMG/M metagenome (GOLD analysis project Ga0335072, IMG submission 206725) | Soil microbial communities from Loxahatchee National Wildlife Refuge, Florida, United States - Lox_Sample_2.1 | ecosystem: Environmental > Terrestrial > Soil > Wetlands | place: USA... | reverse complement strand
GCCGGCGCGGCAAATCGCGGAGAACGCCGGCGTCGATGGCTCGATCGTGATCGGCAAGCTGCAAGACAAGAGTGACGCCAACTACGGCTACGATGCGCAGACCGGCGAATATGTCGACATGCTCAAGGCCGGCATCATCGATCCGACCAAGGTTGTGCGTCTTGCCCTGCAGGATGCGGCGTCGGTGGCGGGATTACTGGTCACCACCGAAGCGATGGTGGCTGAGAAACCGGAGCCTAAATCGGCTCCTGCGATGCCGCATGGCGGCGGCATGGGCGGCATGGACTTCTGAACATCCTAGCTTCAAAGAGGACCGCTTCGGCGGTCCTCTTTTTTGCGTGTAAAACAGCGTCACAGAAAGCCGTTAGGCAGACAACACGGGCTTCGCACTAGGTCCGGTTCTGGCACCAAGCTGCCCAACACCAGCGGTGCTTCGAAAGTCTGCTACGGCGCGCCCAACCGACCAGAACCATCGCCGAGGCGGCTGAGGACCGTGCCGGTGTGATAAGAAAGAACCAGAGAGCGGCCTGACCACCTGCTAGCACTCACTTATATTTACACGGCTACGCGTTCGTGGACGGTATTTTCTTATCAATTACCATTGCCCAATCCCTCCGGGACCGCCCGCTCCGCCTCGACTTTCAAGTCGGGATAGAGAGAGGTCAGAGCAACTAGAACACCGTTGGTCCAGCCGAAGCCGATCTGGGTCGCATATTCGCCGCCGCCGCCCTCGTCGCCACCTGGTGTAGTGATATTGTATTTTTCAACGAGCTTCCCGTAGCGCCGGTAGCCGGCGATATTCTCGTGCAGCCAGCGTGCGGCGATCTCGTGGGCGAGCCGGTCGAAGCCGTAGTTGCGCAGACCCATCACCGCGATCCATTGCAGCGGCGCCCAGCCATTGGGAGCATCCCACTGCTGGCCGCTCTCTACGAGCGTCGTGGCCAGCCCGCCCACATCGAGCAATCTGCGCTGCACGGTGGACGCGACGATCCGCGCCTGGTCCTGCGTCGCGATGCGGAGGAACAGCGGATACAGCGTCGCGGCGGTGACCGCTCCGGTGCGCTCGCCGGTTTGCCACAGATAATCTGTGAATACGCCGTCCCGGGCGTCCCACATCAGATGCCGGATCGCCTCGGACCGATGCTGCGCCCGGCGGCGGTAGGCGGCCGCCCGTTCCGCATCTCCCTTCGCCCGATAGGCGTCCGACAGCGACTCTTCGAGATGCACGAGCAGGCAGTTCAGATCGACCGGCAGGATCGCGAGCGTTCGTACGCTCTCCAGCGTCTTGCCGTCGGTGAGCCACCGCGAGCTGAAATCCCATCCGGATTCCGCTGCCGCACGCAAATTACGATAGACAATCCCAGGTGGCCGGCCGGAGAGGCCGGCCGTCTCTACATCCTCCTTGTAGGCTTCGTCGCGCGGCATATCGCGCGCGTCCCAATAGCGGTTGAGCACCGTGCCGTCCGGCAGTCGCACGGTGTTGCGCCGGGCGGCGCCGGGTCGCAGCGTATCGGCACCTTCCATCCAGAAGTCCCACTCCTGCCGCAGTTGCGGCAGATAGCGAAGCGCGGCCGCGTGGTCTCCGATCACCCGCGCCATCAGAGAGAAGAAAGGCGGTTGCGAGCGGCTGAGGTAGTAGCTGCGATTGCCGTTTGCCACCATGCCATAGCGGTCGAGCTCGAAAGCGAAATCCTGCAGCAAATCGAGCGCGAGCCGATTGTGCCTGTCATCGGCAAGGCCGAGCATCGTGAAGTAGGAATCCCAGTAATAGACCTCGCGAAACCGGCCGCCCGGCACGACATAGGGATAGGGCAGCGGCTGCAAGCTCGCGTAAGGCGGCGTCGAATTGAAAGACTCCTGCAAAATCGGCCAAAGATTCTCGACATAGTCGAGCAGGCGCTGACCGGGCCGGGCCGGGTTTACGTTCGGGCCTGGTGGTGCGGGACCGGTGAAATGATCCCGGACAAAGGCGGCGAGGTCGAAACCCGGCATCGTCTTCATGGCGCGGTATTCGGCGCGGATCGTCGCGGGTGGCGCGTCCGGGATCATGTCCGGAAACGTCTTGCTGTCGGGAAAGATCGCTGCCAGTTGGACGTCGCGGAAGAGATCTCCATAGGCGACCGAAGGCGGGGTCGTGAAGGCCGGTCCGACCGTCCGTGCGCCGACCGGAGCGTGTACCAGGCATAGGACCGAAACGAAGGCGATCGCGAGACGTCTGGACGTGCGTAGCCACGAGGCGTTCGACGAGCCGTCCGCCTGACTGATGACGCGGTATGTGGCTTCCATCGATCGAGTATGCCATGCCGGGCGGATTCGTGCGGAGCTTGAAGACGGCCGAAATCCCCCGGCTTCGATCGAAGGCCGGATCCCAGAGCAAATTCATCCTCTGAGCATGAGCCACCCTCTAAGCAAGAGCCGCCCTCTAAGCATGAGCGGTTCCGTCATCGTCTCTCCCCTCGGGTCGATCGAGCCACCGTCGACGATGCCGGCGAGTTCCCGCTTGCATGCCTCTACGTCGCTCATGGCAACACCTCCACGACCAGAATTTGCCGCCGGAATTGCCGCCAGACGGCGCAGGATGAAAACGGTATCAGATGGGGCGACCCAGGCCCATAGCAGGACGAGGGCCGTTAATGAGGACCATGGATATGAACAGTGAGATCAAAACCGCTGCCGAGCTCATCCGGTTCGCATTCGCCTGGAGCTATGCCGAAGATGACACAAAAGAGGCGGCGCTCGAGCAGAAACTCAAATGCCATTATCGCCAATCTCGAGCCGGAGGAGCGGGACCGGCTCGGCTGGCGATTCGCGATGCTGGCGCACATGTGCAGGCGCTGACGACCACCGGCGAAGAAAAGCCCCGCCGGTTGGGGCGGGGCTAAGTGGGATAGCGAACGAATCGCACTCAGGATCGCTCGTCGGTGCTGATCGCGGCGGCGATCTTGCTCAGCACCGGCTCCGGGCTCATCGCCGCCAGCGCGCGGTAAAACGCCGCCGTTCCGGTCTCGACCACGCAGCGCGCCGCCATCTCCAGCGCCCGGATCTCCGCCCCGCGGCGGCGCCGTCATCGAAATCGTGAAAGCTGACATTCTGCGGCTGCGGCCGGCCTAGGCGCTCGGCTGCTCCAGCATCGCGGCGAAATCGCCGGCGAAGCGATGCGCGTCGCCGGGCCAGCGCGCCGAGAGGTAGTTGCCCTCGCGGACGGTGAAGCCGATGTGGAGCTTCTCCGGCGTGTCGCGGGCGAAGCTTAGTGGCCCTGTGATGAAATCCTCGCGGCGCGCGAGCAGGCCGCGCACCTCATCTTCCACCGTCAGCCGGTAGGTGCGGTAGTAGTTGCCGAGATAAAGACAGGTGAGCGCCCAGGCGCCGACCTCCATGCGCTTGGTGAGGCCAGTAGTCTTGCGGCCGAGATCGCTTTGGCGGGCGCCGTGCTTACCGGGGTCGGCTACTCGCTCGTTTACCCGGGACTTGGCGTTGAAGCGGTCCGCCGCGTGCCGCCCGAGAGCCGCGGCCTCGCCATGAGAGCCTACACGACTTTCTCGATCTTGCGCTGGGGCTCGGCACTCCGGCACTCGGTCTGGTCGCGGGCACGGCTGGCCTGGGCACAGCATTTCTCTCCAGTGCCGTGGCCGCGCTCTGTGCCGCGCCGGTGGCGGCACGGCTTCTTGTGGGACCATCCATCTCCAGCGGGCGGGCGATCGATCGAGACCAAGGTCGAAATGAAAATTCTTGCTGCGGCAGTCGCCTTGCTCGCCCTCATTGTCTCGTGAACTGCTCGAGTAGATCAGGCGATCGCCATGGCGAAATCGAAGATCCTGCCTACGCCGATGCTTGATAATGTCCGGACCGTCGCGCCGGCTATCGGGAAATATGAATCCCGACGCCGACTCTGTCTTGGTCGCCATCGAAGATGTCAAGCCCGCCGATTGGGGGGACAAGGTCTATAAGCCTGACTTTCTCGGCGGTGCCGGGAAAATCCACAAGAAGCCCGGAACGCCTCGCCTGCATAACCGTACGCTTCTGAGCTGTGCCGGAGGCCGGCGAAGACGTCAACGACCAGGGGAACGGCTGCCGACTCTGACTTTACCCCCTTTCGGAAGCTAACGCGCTTGCGACGGAACCGTGCGGCTCGCAGGGCTCTCTAGGAACGGGCTGCCGCCCCCGGAGCTGCTGCCGTCAGTGGTCGAAGTCCCGAAGTGGAGCGAATTGCCGAACGGCGTCACCGCGCTGCCGTTGCCCGAGGCTTCGTTGTCCATGTTGTTCATAATGTCGTCAGGGTCCGCGACCCGGGCCGCGTTGACGGCCGGAACACTGCTGCTCTCTACTTGCTGAAAGGCTTGAGCAAGCGGGGCACCGACCAGAATGGTCGAGGCAGCAACAGCGAAAATGATGGGCACTGTCATCGGCTTCCCCCTAGTACGGATCGCGCGACGGATCAGGATAATAGGCTGCCAGGGGACTTGTCATCCCAGCTGACTTCTCTCGACAATTAGATCACCTTATCCTGACACCGAACCCGACGAGGGAGGCGCCAATGCGGTCATACGTCCTGCTCGCAATTCTGTTCTGCCTCGGCGCGGCGAAAGCCAGCGCCGAAACGGTGGACTTGGCTGTCGTATTTGCGGCTGACGTTTCGCGCAGCGTCGATGACGATGAGTTCAAGTTACAGCGGCAGGGTTATGCCGCGGCGGTTACCGATCCGGCCGTTCTGAAGGCGATCGCCGCCGGCCTTCATGGCGCTATCGCTATCTCCTTCATCGAGTGGTCCGGGGAGGAGGAGCAACAGGTGGTCGCGGATTGGACGGTCGTGCGAGACGGCGAGAGTGCCGCAGGCTTCGCCGGGACACTGCTCAACGCGCCACGCTCGTTCGCCGGTCGCACCTCGATCAGCGCGTCGCTCGATTTTAGCCGCGCTTATTTCAGCAAATTGCAAGCAGCAGCCGTGCGGCACGTCATCGATGTTTCCGGCGATGGCGACAACAATGCCGGCCGCCCCATTCTCGACGCGCGCAACGAGGCAATAGCGGCGGGCTTAACTATCAACGGCCTCGCCATCATCAACGCGCATCCCAACCCCGGTTATTTCGCTCATGTCCAGCCGCCTGGAGGGTTGCCTGCATATTACCGCGAGAATGTGATTGGGGGTCCCGGTGCCTTCCTTCTGGTCGTGCAGGACTTCAGCACGTTTCGTGAGGCGATCACCAAAAAGCTGGTGACCGAGATCGCCGCAGCTCGGAGTCTGACCTATGCATGTCTGGCGCCTCGCTAGCGACGGTGCGCGGCGCGGCTTACATCGCATACGCCGTGGCGACGATTAGCCTCAGAGCGGGCAGTAAGCCGGCCTCGGCTAACGTACTCGATCTCGCCAACGAGGCGACGTTCGACGGTAAAGAAGCGGTGACCTCCGTCGCAACCGGATTTGCGCTCTCATGATTTGGAACGGTGTCGGTGGTCGTGTGCCCCTCGCGGGTGCCCGAGGCTAGTTGCTGAAGCCCCGCCGGCAGCGCTCTGCCTTGTCACTACAGCGGGGCTTCTGCTTTCTTTCCCTGAAGAGCTAGGGACCTCATTGCGGACCAAAGTCATGACGACGGCACCGCCTCCGCGAGGCTTCTGAGCTTGGCGACCGCCGAGGTGTCGTCTTCCTGGTAGTGGATGAACGTGACGAATTTCCCGTCTGCGCCCATGAGATAGATGATGGCCGAATGGTCCATCACATAGCTGCCGTCATCTGTAGGGATTTTCTTGTAGTAGACGCCATACTCTTTGGCGATCGTGGCAATCTGTTCCGGTGTGCCGGTGAAGCCGCGGATGCGCTTGTCGAAGGACGACAGGTAAGTGTGCATCGACGCTGCCGTGTCCCGTTCGGGATCGACGGTCACGAAGACGTAGTTGAGCTTGCCGGCGTCGGGCCCGAGTGTTTTGATCCAGCGCGACAGGTCCAGGAGGGTGGTCGGACAAACATCCGGGCAAAAGGTGTATCCGAAATAGATCGCGTAAGGCTTGCCGGCAAGCGTCCTTTCGGTGACCGACGCACCGGAATCGTCGACAAGCGTGAATGGGCCGCCGAAGTGACCGATGTCGGAGGCTTGTTCCGGTGGGCGCGCAGAGACCATGAAGGCGAAATACAGCCCGAGCGCGGCGAAGCCGGCAACGCCGGTCAACGCCGTCAGAACCCCGCGACGCGCGCGCATCACTTCATCTCCATCTTACCCATGCCGCCGGACTTGTTGTCCTGCATCGCGCCCATGGCTTTGACCTGAACCGTCACGGAAATATTTCCGGCCTTTTGGAAGGTCAGCGTGAGCGGAAAGGTTTCGCCCACGGTCAGCGGCTTTTTCAACCCGATCAACATGACGTGATAGCTGCCGGGCTTGAGCGTCACCGAACCCCTTGCCGGGATGGCGAGGCCATCAGTAAGCTGACGCATTTTCATGATGCCGTTGACGACGGACATCTCGTGGATTTGGACTTCTGCGGCAACGTCCGACGATGCAGCCGTGAGGCGATCGGACGCGTCGGTCTGGTTGGCGAGCGTCATATAGACGGCACCCGTGGGGGCACCCCCAGGGGTCGCCCGGGCCCAAGGTCCTTCAACGGCAATGGCGGAAGTCCCGCCGCCTTGCGCAAAAGCGGCAGGCGTGAGTGCAAACAGCACAACAATCAGGGCGAGTCTGGAAGTCGAGGAAAGCTTCAACAAGGCACGCATGGTGTTCTCCGCGCATGAGTGAATGCTCTCCGCAACGGCGGAGCGAGTTCGAGCGTCAGACGGAGAAAACCGGGGGAGCGCGTGGATCGCCGACCGTACGGTGGATCGGAGGGACGAAGGTGTCGTCGATAGGGTCTGACACCGCGCCGATGAGCAACCCGGCATAGGCTGGCGGCGCCTGGGCCGGGCCCAATAGGGCGATGTGGCCCGCACTCTGGCCGGCGACGAAGCAAAACGGACACTGTGGCGCGGGATGGGGCTTTGGGCGGTCGTCGGTCGGCGTCGCCGCGTGTCGTGACGCAAAACTGCAGATCGCAGACCCATCTGGCCCAGACGCCGCAAGAGCCGACATACCCAGCCCGACGCTGGTCATGAAAACTTGGATCGCCAGAGAATACGCGAGGCAGATCGCAAGCAGGGCGCTTGACCGTCGGGATCGTATGAATTTCCGCAGGCTTGGCATCAATTCAAACCATAGCAGATGCCGCCCGCGCGCGCGAACGACCTCGGCGCCAGGATATCATCGCTTGGACCAGCCGTACGATCTACCCGGCGTCACGGACATGTACATGCAAATGGCGATGTTCCGGCGCTATTCCATGGGCATGCTTCTCGTCCTCGACGTCTACCGGAACCATCACGAGCCGCCCATGACGAACGCCTCGCTCGGCAATAACGTGGTTCGCAAAGCGCTCCACCGCCTCGGTTTTGCCGCGTAAAAGCGACACCTCCATGCAGCTTTCGTGATCGAGATGGACGTGCATCGCCGACAGGGACAGGTCGTGATGTTCGTGAAAGAAACGCGTCAAGCGCTTCGGCAGCTCGCGGGTGCCGTGATCGAAGACATAGATGAGCGCTGCGACGCAATTGCGTGTCGGATTGGCCGTCTCGTTCGCCTGCCTTATGCCGCTACGGGTGAGGTCGCGAATGGCCTCCGATCGGTTCTGATAGCCGCGCTGGGCGATGAGGTGGTCGAGTTCTTCCATGAGCTCGTCGTCGAGAACGATGGTGACACGTTGCATGAAGTGAGCTCCTCGATCTGCACTGCTAATCGTATGATATTTTGTTATAGACGTCATACTCCGAAGTTGCTTAGGATGATGACGATGGTTCCCTTCGGGGATTGAATGGGAACACGGTATGGGCGCGGCATGCGCTTCAAGCCGTGGCTGCCCTCGCAACTGTAGGCGGTTCGCTGCGCGCCACGGATGCCACTGGGAAACCGGGAAGGCGGCGCAAGGCAAAGAACCGCAAGCCAGGAGACCTGCCATCGCCGTGGTCATGCGCGGGCGCGTCGAGCGGGGTGTCTCGATGGGGCGGATGAGTGCTCTCGCGCTTTCGCCAAGAGCCGACTGCCTTTCGTTCGCGGATGACGGGGAGCACGCTCATCCGCGTTCGGGGGGAATATGGACTTCGAAGCTGTTTTTCGGCCGGTTGCCCAGCCGCAGTTCGCTCGGCGGCGCGGCGGGGCGGCCGCCCTGCACCGCTTCAGTGTGGGCTGTGCCTTGGCTGGCTCGTCGTTGCTCGCGCTCAGCGCCGCGGCGACAGCGCAGCAAGTCGACAACAGCCAGCCAGCCCCGGCCCCCGACAACGGCCAGCCGGCCCCACCGCCCGACAATGGTCAGCCGATGCCGGAAGTCACGGTGACGGCGCCTCGTGAGGACCTTCTGGGTACCGCATCGACCGCGAGCCAAGGGGTCATTAGCGACCAGCAAATCCAGCTGACGCCAGCCTACCGCCCGGGACAGATCCTGGAGACCGTCCCGGGCCTGACGGTGACCTCGCACAGCGGCGAGGGCAAGGCCAACCAGTATCTCATGCGCGGCTACAACCTGGACCATGGCACCGATCTGGAAACCTATGTCGACGGAATGCCGATCAACCAGCCTACGCATGCGCATGGGCAGGGATACACCGACCTCAACTTCATGATCCCGGAGCTCGCCGATCAGATCACCTATACCAAGGGACCCTATTACGCCGATGTCGGCGATTTCGGCGCCGTGGGATCGGTGCGGATCAGCTATCGCGACATTATTGCGGACCAGGTCGCCGCGACCATCGGAACGCTCGGGTACACACGCCTCTTCGGCGCTGCATCGCAGACGCTCGGCGCAGGGCACCTGCTCCAGGCCGTCGAACTGCAGCACTACGACGGCCCGTTCGTGGTCCCCGACGACCAGCGCAAGGAAAACGTGGTGCTGCGCTACGGCGAGGAAGGCCAGGACAACGGCTTCTCGCTGACCGGCATGTTCTATCATGACGTCTGGACCAACACGACTGACATCCCGCTGCGCGCCGTGCCGGACATCGGCTACTTCGGATCGCTCAATCCGACCGATGGCGGTCACGCCATGCGCGGCAGCCTCTCGGCCAACTACCACACCCCAACGGACGTCGGGCAATTCACCGCGAGCGCCTTCTACATCTACAACTCGCTCGACCTCTACAACGACTTCACGCATTTCCTCATCGATCCCGTGCACGGCGACCAGGAGGATCAGTTCGAGAACCGCAACGTCATCGGCGGCGCGGCCAGTGACACGGTGCGGGTCATGTTCGGCGGCGTTCGCAGCGAACTTCTGATCGGCGGCTTGACGCGGTACGACATTCTGGATGTCGGCCGCCTTCCCAGCGAAGGCCAGGCGCCGCTGAGCCCGGCGGAAACGGCGAGCGATCCCGCATCCTTCTCCAACCATGACGAGGTCAACTTGTTCGCCGGGGCGCTCTACTCGCAGGCGACGACGCATTGGACATCATGGTTTCGCAGCGTGCTCGGCGTGCGCGACGACTACCAGCACGGCACGGACGACGATCTCCTGGCGGCGCTGCATGAGACGGCCGGCTACACCAACGGCGGCGCCCGTGGTCAGCAACTCATCCAGCCCAAGGGCAGCCTGGTCTTCACGCCGAGGAAGGACCTGGAGTTCTACATGTCGGCGGGTGAGGGCTTTCACAGCGCCGATCTGCGCGGCGTCAACCAGAGCCGGAGCGTCGATCTCGGCATACCGGAATCGCCGCTGCTGGCACGTCAGTACGGCGAGGAAGTGGGCGTCCGCGCCGAGCCGCTTCCGAGCCTCAAGCTGACGTTCGCGGTCTACAACCTCTGGCAGCAATCGGAGACGATCATTGATCCCGATGTCGGGATGGACGTCGCGGGACCGCCGAGCGAGCGCTATGGCTTTGAGCTCAACACGATCTACGCGATCAACCAATGGCTGGACTTCGACGGCAACTTTTCGGCCAACCACGCACGCTTCACCAGCCCGTTTGACGACGGAACGGGTCATCTCGGCGAATACATCCCGGATGCACCCTTCTATGCGGGCTCCTTCGCGCTCCAACTGCACGATCGCGGCCCGTGGAGCGCCGGCCTCGAATATCGTCTCCTGGGGGACTTTCCGATTTCGTCCGGGCCCTGCAACGATGCCGCCGCCGTGCACGACTTCCCGGGTGTGGCAACCTCCTGCGCCAATGCTCCGACCGCGCAAGGCCAGGTCAACGGCAAGGGATACGGACAGTTGAACCTCGACGTGCATTACGCCTTCCCACAGGGCTGGATCGCCTCGCTGGGGATATACAACCTGCTCGATACGCACGCGCCGGCCGCCGAGTTCTATTATGTCGACCGGCTGCAATCCGAGATCGCCGCCGATCCGGATGGGCGTGCCGATATCCACGAACATCCTCTCGAGCCGCTCATGGCCAGGATTTCACTCGTCAAACAATTTTAGAGGAGGCGGCCATGAGCGGGCCCATTCTGACCTTCGCGGATCTGCTGGCTCCGATCAGCCCTGAGACCTTCCTCGAGCAAAGCTGGGAGCAGCAGCCGCTCCACATTCGGCGTCGCGAGAGCGGCTTTTACGAAGAGTTGCTCACGCATCGCG
>Ga0335072_10016125_pt1 | contig 10593 bp, 8 predicted proteins | sample Lox_Sample_21_FD_206725 | JGI IMG/M metagenome (GOLD analysis project Ga0335072, IMG submission 206725) | Soil microbial communities from Loxahatchee National Wildlife Refuge, Florida, United States - Lox_Sample_2.1 | ecosystem: Environmental > Terrestrial > Soil > Wetlands | place: USA: Florida... | reverse complement strand
CCCTGAGGTGACATACTCATCTGCCGCATGAGTGCGCGTCAGGTCCACCCCTGGTGACAAGCGTCGGCTAGGTCGCTCTCGCTGAGCTAGGCATGAAGGTTGCGTGAACCGAGATCACGCGTAGTACCTGGGAGGTCAAGGAGAACGCGCACACTCCCGCCATTAAACGCGCGCTCACGCCGCCGTGCGCCAACCTAGCCGATAGGGTGACCGCCGCCTAACGTCGCGCCAAACTGGGTGATCTACGTCCGACTGATCGCACGGTTTGCCTGCCCGCGGACGACCGATTCCGCCGAACTGAAGGTTAGATTGCTGGGTACGTATGCCCTGCGCGGCATGCTTCATTCGACGCGGTCTGAGCTGCTGCTTGGATCTCGTGCCTCACTTATTGGGGAGCCGACCGGGAAAGATACGCGAACGTCCGCGGATTGACCACGCCGTCCGCGTCGATGCCCTTCTTGCTCTGGAATGCACGCAACGCCCGTTCCATAGCGGCGTCGAACGCCCCGCTCTGCGGGATTCCCAGACGACGCTGCACCCAACGGACCCGGTCACCGGCCGCGCCTTTGACCATGGCGTTGAACCTGTTCAGGTCTACGGTGCGGACGAATCCCGGAAGCCGCAACGCATCGCCCTGATACTGGTGGATCCACCAGTTAGCCGCATCGCCCCAAGGTGCTGGCATCCGCGGATCTAGCCGTCCGCCGACAAATGGCTGCGGGTCGTAGTGAGCTGGTTGCCGGAGCTTATATGGGTAGTCCTTTACCCAAAGCGGCGATTCAGCAAGATCGGGTGCCGGAAGGTTGTCGAGAACTTCGATCCAGACGCGGCGGCTCGTGTAGATGACGGGGGCCACCCCGTAGTAGTCCCTGAGCGTCTTCCACGCGGCGCGCACACCATCGAGGAGCTGAGGGGGTCTCATCCCGGTGTTCCGCCAGTTGTCGGCCTCGACGTCGAGCGCCGGAGCAAGATCGCCCTGATCGAGGTCCCCCACCGTCGCGATGAAGGCCCTGGCCTGGGTGACTGGGCTGGACGGCCAGCCTCCGTTGCGGGGGAAGCTCAGGAACAGGTATGCGCCCCGGACGAGTCCCGCGTCCTTGAGCTTCGGCCACGTACGGCGAAAATACTGGTCCGGGCCGCCGCCACCGGATGCGCGGATGATGGCGAAGTCGATCGGAACCTCCGCCCTGGCTCGCGCCCAATCCGCGTTCTGATTCTCCCAGTCGGCGGTGTCGACGCCGAAGAACGTGTGCACGCCGGCAGGCTGCGCTGACGTACCCGACGGTGGCCGGCCGCGTGATTCGAGCACCGGCCTGACTCGCCGGTCTCGGATCTCGGTCCATTCGCGGGCTAGGTCACGCTGGCCGGAACCGATCCGCCTCCCGCGCAGGTCCGGATGAAGACCATAGAACAGGATGTCCGTCAGCTGGTTGACGTCGGTCACACCAGTTCCCATGGCCAGGCGCACCGCCGTGTCCCAGAGCCCGCGCCGCAGCGCCTCCTGGATCTGTGCCGGGTTCGGCCGAGCCGTCCGTGCGGGTCCCCCGACCTCCGGCTGGATGGGCGGATAGGAGGCCAGCCCTCGTCCGTAGTTCATGTGCTCCTCCTCTGGGCAGAAACCTCTCAGGCTTCGTCGTGCACCGTGTGGCAAGCTCCGTGCCAGGCCCAGCGGCTGCCGCGGTCGGACGGCCGCGGGTCATCGGCTGGCACGGCTATTGCAGGGTGCGCAGACGAGGGACGCCGCCGACTTCATGCTGGTGAGTAGCGCCGTCCGGAGATCGCGGACGCCGGAGGATCGAAGGTGATGGAGCCGACCCTGACGCTGGAGATGCACCCGGTGGTGTCGCCCGCGCTGCTGGCCTTTACCGGGATGCTCGCGCTGTCATCAACCGAGCTTGAGGACCTCGTGGAACAGGAGCTTTCGGCGAACCCAGCGCTGGACCGGGCCGGAACGCTGCCCTGCCCGCTGTGCGGGTCGAGGCAGAATGCGGCCTGCTGTGCGGCCGGGAGAGGCTCACAACTGTCGGTTACGCAACGACCGGCGGTTCAGGCAACTGGCGCACGACTACCCCAACCTGAGTGGGCGGCGCCCGTCACCGGCGCGGAGCAACTGCTCGAGGAGGTCCGCTGGTCCTGCACCACGACGGCCGATGCGGATCTGGCCGGGTACCTGGTTGCGAGCCTTGATGACCATGGTTTCCTCCGCGGTGGCGCCGAGCAGGTTGCCGCTGACCTGGGAATCGACCCGGCTAGGGTCGCCCGCACACTGGCCCTGGTCCGCAGCGTCGGCCCTCCGGCAATCGGCGCCCGCGACGTGCGGGAGTCGCTGCTACTCCAGCTCGGCGCCCGGTGTGCGCCCAGCCCATTGCGCGATCTGGCTCACGCGCTCGCCGATCAGTACCTGGAACTTCTCGGGCGCGGTCGGCTGAGCGCCATAGCCGCCGCCCTCGGCTGTACTGAGGACCAGGTTGCGGCAGCGATCCAGTTCATCCGGGCGCAGTGCACGCTTTATCCCGCGCCCGGCCTGCGTGAGCCGCGGACCGCGAGCAGAACCCCCGTCGTGCCTGACGTGGTCATATCAACGAGCACGAACGGCACAGATGAGCTGCATGTTGAGCTCATGGAGCCGGCCCGGCTCGCACTGCAGATCGACCCGGGCTATGGCGACCTGGCAGCGCAGCTCAGTCTCACTGGCAATGACCGCCATCTCGCGGCCGACGACCATGATCTCCGTGTCCACGTCACGGAGCTTGTGCGGCGGGCCTCGTGGTTCATGGCCCGTCTAGACGAGCGTTTCCGCACGATCCGCCAGGTGGTCGAGTACGCGGCCAACCACCAGCACGGCTTCGTACTCGGCGGCCCGAGGTACCTCCGGCCGCTGGCCCAGGCCGATGCTGCCCGCGACCTTGGCATTCATGAGTCAACGGTCAGCCGGGCGGTCGCCGGGAAATACATGATGATGCCCTCGCGCGCCGTCGTCCCGGTTCAGGACTTCTTCCGCGCGGGCCTCGCCCCGCAAGAGGCCCTCCGCCAGCTCATCGCGACCGAAGACCATCCGCTCTCCGACGCGGAACTCGCGCAACTGCTCAGCGCTCAGGGGTTTTCCGTCGCCCGCCGGACTGTCGCCAAGTACCGCGACAGGCTGGGTCTAGCCGCGAGCCCCGTGCGCCGGACGCTGCCGCCCGCCGCGAAGCACTCTTCGCGTTAGGGCAGGTAATCGCGCACGCTGGCGAAGCTCGCTTCGCGTCGCGGCGGGATATGACCCGCCCCGTCACCTGGCCCGTCGCTTGCAGGTCTGTATGGCAAAGCGCCGCTTCGTAATGCGGGAGGTGGGATGCACGACTTGGACCGGACGCTGCTGGAGACCGAAAGCTCGGCAGCGTTCCCGTATCCGGGCGAGCTGGGCTCAGCGGAGTTCGAGGGCCTGCTCTCCCCAGCACAGGAAACGGAGTTCGCCAGCCGGCTGCTCGAGGTCAGCAATGACCGTGAGCTCGAGCAGTTCCTGGGTGACGTGCTCAAGACAGTGGGCCGCACGGTAGGCCGCTTCGCCTCGTCGGACGCGGGCCGGGCCGTTGGAGGCCTGCTCAAATCGGCGGTCAAGCAGGCTCTGCCTGACGCCGGGCGTGCCGTCGGGAGCTGGGTGAGCCCGGGAGGAGGCGACCTGGGCAGCCAGCTGGCCACCCAGGCTGGCCAGCTTCTCGGGTTGGAGCTCGAGGGACTGTCCCAAGAAGACCAGGAGTTCGAAGTCTCCCGCCAGCTGGTCCGCCTGGCGTCGTCGGCGGCGGAGCAGGCGAGCCACGCGCCGCACAACGCCGATCCGGCGGCTGTCGCGCGCCAGGCCGTCACAACCGCGGCCAGGCAATACGCACCGGGCCTGCTGAGACGGCTGCCAGGCCGCTCGGGCCAGGTCTGGCCCCGGTCCGGTCGGTGGGTCCGCAACGGCCAGACGATCACTCTCCACGGCTGCTAGGCCGCGACAAGAAACCGCATACCAGAAGGTGATGTGATGAATAGCTATACGCCAGAGGCGGAGTTCGGCGAATACGGCGAATACGAGGGCGAAGGCGAATACGAGGGGGAGTTCGGCGAATACGAGGGCGAGTATGGCGAGTACGGGGGCGCGCGCGGCCTGCTCAGCGAAGCTGAGGAGATAGGACTTGCTTCCGAGCTGCTGGAGATCAACAACGAGGCGGAACTTGAGCAGTTCCTCGGCGGCTTGATCAGCAAGATCGGCAGAGCCGCTGGAGGACTCATCAAGTCGCCGGTGGGCCAGGCCCTGGGAGGGATCCTCAAGGGCGTCGCGAAGAAGGCTCTCCCCATGGTCGGCGGGGCACTCGGCTCGATGATAGCGCCCGGAGTCGGCACGGCCCTCGGCAGCCAGCTGGGCACAGCCGCCAGCAACATGTTCGAGCTGGAGCTGGAGTCGATACCGCAAGAGGCGGCGGAGTTCGAGGTCGCGAGGCGCCTGGTCGGGCTGACGGCCGCGGCGGCCAGCCACGCGGCGCAGGCCCCAGCGGGCGCGAACCCGAGGGCAGTTGCCCGCGACGCCGTTGCCGAGGCGGCGCGCGAATACGCACCAGGCCTACACCGGCAGATGATGCAGCGGTCCGGGCGGACCCGGCCCGGCGGCCGGGGCGCCAGTGCCCGGCGGGCTTCTCAGCAGCCAGGCCATCCGGGTATGCGATCGCCGGGCTGGCGGGGTCCGGGCCGGGGATACGGCGGTTTCGCCGACTCCACATTCGCCGAGCCGGCGTCCGGCGACTGGGATGCCGACGGCGACGGTTCGCTCGCCCCTGATGACGCCGACGGCACGCGACCGACAGCCGGCCGGTGGGTGCGCCGGGGCCGCCGCATCGTGCTGCTCGGGATCTAGCCTCCATGGATCCTGCCCGCCCCGCGGCCTGGCTGCTCGAGCAGGAGGCCCGGGCTCTGCTGACCAGGCTCGACCGCTTGCAGCCGTTCGCGCTGCAGCAGACCATGGTGCCTGCGGCGATGGTGCTGCCGCGGGCGGCGGCGGCTATCGAGGGCTATCTGATCGACGGCCGCCGCCGGCTGCGGTGGCAGGTGCTGGAGTTCATCGGCTGGCTCCGCGGGCCGGGGCGGTGGGCGTCGCCAGCCGAGATGCAGCGCCGGTTCACCGTCATCCGGCTCGGCTTCAATGCCGTGCTGGCTCAGCTGGATACATTCGCCGAGGCGCTCAGCCAGCGAAGCGAAGCCCCAACCGGGGTGTGGCTGTCCGGGCTCGACCTGGCGGCGCAGGATGCGTTGCGGCTGGGGGAACGCTACTATGACGCTCCGCCGGTCATCTGCTACCTGCACCGAGGCCTCGGCGGTGCGATCCGCCGCGCCAGGACCAGGCTGCCCGGGGGCGGGGAGAGCCCGGTCAGCATCATCCGCATCCCCCGGGAGCGGATGATCGGATTCGGTATCGCCTCCTCGCTCGTCCACGAGACGGGTCATCAGGCGGCAGCGCTCCTCGGGCTGGTCGAGTCGCTGCGTGCCTTGCTACGGGCGCACGAGCGCCGGTCCCCGGCGTGGCAGCAGCCGGCCTGGCTGCTGTTCGAGCGCTGGATCTCCGAGATCATCGCCGATTTCTGGGCCGTGGCCAAGGTCGGCGTGGCCTCGACGCTCGGGCTCATGGGGATCGTCAGCCTGCCCCGGGTTTTCGTGTTCCGCGTGAGCGCCGATGACCCGCATCCGATCCCGTGGATCCGGGTAAAGCTGTCGTGCGCCATCGGCGACGTGCTGTATCCCGATCCGCAGTGGCGGCAGATCGCCGCTCTCTGGGATCAGCTCTATCCGGCTAGCGGCCTGGGCCGGGACCAGGCACAGGTGATCGGCCGGGCCGAGGCCATGGTCGGGCCGGTCGCGTCGCTGATCGCGGCCCACCGCCCGCCAGCCCTGAGGGGGAAGTCCCTGCGAGAGGCAGTGGCGCTGCCGAGCCGGGCGCCGCAGCGGCTCAGCACGCTCTATGAGCACTGGGCGGCCCGGCCCGAACTCATGCAGGACGCGGCACCCACCCTGGTGTTCGCCGTCTTCGGGCGGGCCAGGGTCACCGGCCGGCTGAGCCCGGAGCAGGAGGACCGGAAGCTCGGCGAGCTGATCAACCTATGGGCGCTGCAGACCACGCCGAACGGGGCGCTGCTCAGCCGCGGCCGACACGCCTCGGCCGTCACCGGCCGCGAACCCACGCGCCATGCCACTGCGCTCATCGCCACTACCTGAGGAGAGGAACATGAACATCGAGCTGATCTCATCACATGAGGGGATCGCGGCCGGGGACCGGGTGACCTACGAGATCCAGGGCCTAGAGCCACGCGAAGGCGGCATATACATCGTCCGCTGGATCATCGAACCGCCCGGCCGCCTGACCCCGACGGGGGAGGACGTCGGCCTCGCCGGCGGTGACATCTACTCCGTTTTCAGCGCCGAGGAGTCGGCCGGTCCCGCCCGGGCAACATTCGAGGTTGAGGAACCCGGACCGCCATTGGCCGTCGCGGTGGACGTCCGCTACCGCAGGCAGCAGTTCTCGCTGCGCGAGGCGCCTGCGGCACACAGCGCCGTCGGCGGCAAGTCCGAGGCAGTGCACCGCCTCCAGGCGATCGCGCCCGAGCTCTCCGGTGAAGGCACGAGCGTCGGCGGTCCCGGTGCGCCCACGCCTGTGCCAGTGACGATGCAGCGGGCCGCCATCAAGCCGTCTGCAAGTCAGGCCCTGTGGACGATGATCCGGCAGTCCACAAACGCCTTGTCCTTCCAGAACTACCAGGCGTTCATAGACCAGGTGCTCTGTGCGGACACGACCGGCAGCGGGCCTATCAAGCCTGAAGAGCTGTCCCTCACACCGGGACGGATCGGCCGTCAGCTGCCATGGCGGCTTCCCTTCCCGGGCGTCGAGCCATATCGGCAACTGAAAGCGGCCACCGAGGTCTTCGTGATGCTGAACTGCGGCGTGCCGTTCGACCGGTTCATGCAAGGGCATCCTCCGCTCCTGAGCCCGACCCAGCAGTGGTCAGCTGAGCCGTTTAGTATCGCCGCCGAGCTACAAGATGAGGGCGATCGGTACGACCGGCCGGTCAGGGCGCACGACATCAGGCAAGCCTGGGGCGAGCTCCTGGCCGAGGGACAGCAGAGACAGGGAGGATTTCAGACCATCCTGTACCTGGCGCTGGTGCGGGCTAACCTGCCTGACGTACAGGTGGCTCGTCAGCCGGCCCTCGATCTCTCCCCCCAGGCGGTCCAGGAGCTTGATCGCGGGGCCGTCACCTGCATGAGTATCTTGCACCAGAAGCTGGCGAACCCCTGCTTCGTCGAGCTGATCTGGAGTTACTGGCAGGAGGAGGCCGCGCTGGTCCAGACGATGAACGCGATCACCTGGCGGTTCCAGAACCGCCGCGGCGCCGGCGAGCGGGATCCGCTCGCGTCGCTGGAGATCGACCCGCTGCGGCCGCTGAACAACTTCCTCTGGGGCTACATCCAGGACGAGGAGCACCGGCTGTCGGTGGTACGCCGGGCCTACGAGTACGCCCATCATTACGGACTCACCCTGCTCGGCAAGGCCGTGCCGGAAATCCGGGGCGCCGATAACCGCTCTCGCTTCATCGAGAGCCTGCACAACCTGCTGCACCTGTGCTCGATCTTCTACAAGGAAGACGACGACACGACCGTGGTCGCGGACGGGTTCCCGCTGCTGAACGCGCTGAAGGAGGTGCACCTGCTGCTCACTCAGGGCGCGGCGAACCAGTACGGCGACCTGCCGTGGACGGCCCGGTTGGAGATGCTGATGCAGCAGTGGCTACTCGCGCGACCGGAGTTCCGTGAGTTCCTGCCCCGCCGCATCATGGTCGACTACCCGGAGGAGTGGATGTCCTCCGTGGAAACGATGAAGACGATGCAGGGCTGGCACAGCGCGTCCGTTCTGCACTTCCGGGACCTCGCGGTGTTCGGCGAGCAGATCGTGCTGAGCATCAGGTTCCAGGCCTGGCCGAGCGTCATCGAGGCGAAGGACGCGGCGAACTGGGCGCGGTACTGGCGGCCCGAGATCCAGGGCTACATCTACGCCTACCGCGCCGTCACCGGCGTGGATGTGACCGAGCGGCCGGACGCGACCGCACCCAGTCTGCTGCTCCGCCAGCGCATGCAGCAGAGCCTGCCGACGGCGAGGGCCGCGCTGGCGCGCCCCCAGCCGGTAGCCCAGTTGCCGATGCCGAGCCGGCTCGAAGGAGGCAGCGGGCGGTGACCGAGGCCGGCGTCCTCGATTTCACGTCGGCGTCCTATCTGGGGCTGCGGCACCCACGCCGTACGCTGCGGCCATGGCCCCGGCTGACTACCGGGTTGCCAGCCGCCCTGGCCGAACCTGACTCGGCCGGGGCGCTGGCCGCCCGCCTGGCGGGGATGGCGGGCACCGAGCGCGCGATGCTTGCGACGTCCACGCTGCACGCTTTCTGGGACCTGTTCGTGACTCTCGGGGCTGGCGGGCTGGCATGCTACGTCGACGCCGCCGCGTACCCGATCGCCGGCTGGGGGGTCGAGCGCGCCGCCGGGCGCGGCATGCTCGTCACACGTTTCCCACACAGGGACGTGGGCGCCCTCATGCGGCTGCTCCACGCGCAGGCGGGCAGGCTAGGCCGACTGCCCGTCGTGGTTACCGATGGGATATGCCCGGGCTGCGGGCGGCCAGCGCCGCTACGCGGTTACCTGGGCGTCCTGCGCCCATACCGTGGCCTGCTGGTGATCGACGATACGCAGGCAGTGGGCATCTTCGGCCGGGATGCCGCACATCACCCGCCATACGGCCTTGGTGGCGGCGGCTCGCTGCGCCTGGCCCAGCTGACCTCGCCGGACGTCCTGATCGTGAGCTCACTCGCCAAGGCATTCGGAGTCCCCGTTGCGATGATCGCCGGCCGCGCGTCGCTGATCGAGCGCTACGAGCGGCGCAGCGAGACGCGGGTCCACTGCAGCCCGCCCTCGCTGGCGCACATACGGGCGGCCGAACACGCGCTGGAGGTGAATCTGCGGCAAGGCGAACAGCGCCGGGCGCGGCTGGCCGCCCTGGTGCGCCAGTTGCAGGACGGAGTGAGCGCACTCGGGCACCGGATCGGCCCCAGCCAGTTCCCCGTGCAGGCGCTCGAGCCCATCGAAGGGGTGACCGCGGCCTTGCTCCACCGACGGCTGCTCGACCTGCGAGTGCGTGCGGTCCTCCACCGCCCGGCCTGCCGGCCCACGGCGGCGTGCAGCTTCCTGATCACAGCCGTCCACACACCCGAGCAGATCGAAGGCCTGCTCGCCGCGCTGTGTCACGCGATCCGGGACCCGTCCGCGCTATCGGGAGCGCGGAAATGATCACCGACGCTCACTGCCACGCCGGCCTGGGAGACGGCCTTACCGGGCCCTGGGATACCCGCGCCCCGCTGGGTGACTATCTGCGGCGTGCCGACCGAGCGGGCATCGGCCACACCATCTTGCTCCCGGCATTCCACTCCGATTATCAGCTGGCGAACCGGATGCTCGCCAGAATTGTCCACGCGGGAGCGGGCCGGTTCACCGGCTTCGCGATGGTTCATGCCGACCGTGATGCCGGCCGGGTGGCCCGGCTGATTGACACCGCCGTGAACGCCTACGGCTTCCAGGGCATCAAGGTGCACCGGCACGACGCGCGGATCAGCCGGGAAGTATGCGAGAGTGCCCGCGCGCACGGGCTGCCGGTTCTCTACGACGTGATGGGAGACACCGCTCAGATTGAGCTGCTCGCGGCCGAGTACCCGGAGGTCAGGTTCATCATCCCGCATCTGGGCAGCTTCGCCGACGACTGGCGTGCCCACACCTGTCTCATCGACCAGCTGGTGCGCTACCCGAATATCTATGCCGATACCTCTGGCGTTCGCAGGTTCGACTACCTCGTGCAGGCGGTCAAGCGGGCGGGCCCGGAGAAACTGATCTTCGGCAGTGACGGGCCCTTCCTGCATCCCGCGCTCGAGCTGGCCAAGGTGAGGGCACTCGGCCTGGCGCCGGCCGCCGAACGCATGGTGACCGGCGGCACGATCACGCGGATCCTCGCCCAATCTGGCCGCCATAGCCAGGACGGGGTGGCGCCGCGAAATCCGTATGCCACCCTGGCGACGGGAACGCAGCCGGCAGTGCCAGCCAGCCGGCCGCGGCCGGCCGATCCCTGGTCACCGGCCGGGTTGGCCGCAGGTCAATGACGTCCCGGTACCAGACCGCCGCTAGGCGAGGCCGACGGGACATGGTCCGGCTAGCCCCCGGCCACGAGGCGCCGCGACAATACTGCCGGGTCTGATGCCGGCGGATCATCCGCCACACGCTGCGGAGGGGGCACGGCGAGGCGGTCCGCCGCGCGCCGCAACTGAAGCGCCCGGGCCGTCACGCCAAGGGACTTGGCCGCCATCGCCACGTTTCCGTTACTGTCGGCCAGCGCAGCCGAGATGGCCGTCTCCGCCGCCGCGCGCGTGATCTCTTTCAGGCTGACACCCCGCGCGACAGCCTCGCAGACCGATTCGTCGAACGCGCCGACATGCCACGGGTCCGGGCCGGCCGGCCACTCCGGGCCATTCCCCGCATCCCCGGCCGGCCGGTCTT
>Ga0335072_10016123_pt1 | contig 10594 bp, 12 predicted proteins | sample Lox_Sample_21_FD_206725 | JGI IMG/M metagenome (GOLD analysis project Ga0335072, IMG submission 206725) | Soil microbial communities from Loxahatchee National Wildlife Refuge, Florida, United States - Lox_Sample_2.1 | ecosystem: Environmental > Terrestrial > Soil > Wetlands | place: USA... | reverse complement strand
CGTCGGACCAGTTCCAGGGCTTGAGGTCGATGGTGACCTTCTGGTCGCCGTTGCTGTAGGTGATCGACGAGTACAGGCTGTCCCGCGTGTTCACCACCGACTTGCCCCCGTCGCCGGAGTAGACCAGGTACGGCCACATCTGCTCGGTGAGGTTCACGTTGTAGCCGTCGCTGTTCGTGGCGGGCGCGTACGGGAAGATGAAGTTGGGCGTGGCGTTCTCCCAGCCAACCGTGACCGTGCCGCCGTGCTGGCGATGGCCGTTCACCGCAGCACCGCTGCCGATCGCGCCCGACGACGACCCACCCGAGCACGCCGCCCCGGCCAGGGTCAGGGCCAAGGCGGCAACGGGAATGCCCAGCCGACGGATGACGAGGCTCGTACCTGCCCTTTTACGCATACTTAGTCTGTTCCCCTTGGTAACTTAAATAATCATTTCTCATGATTTCATTTCCCATAAACCCTATCTAGAGAGTCTGGATCTGTCCAACCGTCAGCTCCGTCCTGGTGACGCGCTAGCCGGCCGAAAGTACGAATTTCGCGATGCTGACCATCCTGATCACGGTGGTCGCCGGGCTCGGCGTGCTGAACACGGTCGCGCTGCAGATCCGGGAACGGGCACACGAGATCGGGGTGTTCAAGTCGATCGGGATGACCCCGCGGCAGACCCTGGCGATGATCGTGTGCTCGGTCGCGTTCATCGGCCTGGCCGCCGGGATCGTCGCGATCCCGGCCGGGGTGTACCTGCATCACAGTGTGGTGCCGGTCATGGCGCACGCGGCCAACTCCGGGTACCCGGCCTCGCTGATCTCGGTCTACGCCACCTGGCAGCTCGTCCTGCTCGCCCTGGCTGGCCTGGTCATCGCGGTCGCCGGCGCGCTCGGCCCGGCCGGCTGGGCGGCCGGTACCCGCACCGCTTCCGCGCTCCGCGCCGAGTGAGGCAGCCGGTCAGCTTCACCGCACCCGCCGGTAGCGGGAGTAGACCACGCGGGAGCCGAACGTTCGCGTCTCGATCTGCTCGAGGGCGATCCGCTTCCGCAGCGGCGGGAAGAACGCAGTGCCGCCGCCGAGCAGCACCGGGCTGACGAACAGCCGGTACTCGTCGATCAGGTCCAGCTCGGCCAGTGTGGCGGCGAAGCCAGCGCCGCCGACGGACACCACGCTCTCGCCCGGTTCGGCTTTGAGCTTTGCGATCTCGCCGGCGACGTCGCCCTCGGCCAGCCTGGCGTTGCCCTGCACATCGGTCAGCGTCGTGGAGAAGACGAGCTTGGGGATGGCTTTCCACGTCCGCGCGAACTCGCACTCGAGGGGCCCCCACTCTGCCCGTTCAAGCGTCTCCCAATACAGCATGTCCTGGTACAGCCGCCGGCCGCAGGCCTGCGCGCCGATCTCGCGCGTCTGCTCGTTGTGGAACCGCATCAGCTCCTCGTCCGGTACCCCCCAGTCGAGCTGACCGTCGCGGTCGGCGATGAAGCCGTCCAGCGACACTCCCATCGAATAGATCACCTTCCGCAAGGTGTGCTCCTCTTCGTCGTCTCACGGTAACCGGTAGACGGTGCGGGCCGGCCGAACTCATCGGCGGCACGCCGGCCTGGATTGGCCAGGCGTACACCTCGGCGCTGGTCTCCGGCGGCTATCCCGGGGAGATGAGCGCCCAGACCACTTTGCCGGCTGCTTTCCGGTACGCTCCCCACTCTTTGGCCAGATTCTCGACCAGCATCAGCCCTCTGCCGCTTTCCTGATCTGGGGCGCCATCTTGCCGGACCGGCATTTCCTCGCTGCTGTCCCACACGTGAATGACGATCGATATCCGGTCGGAGACAAGCCAGAGCCTGATGACAGGAACTATTGGCGTGCGCGCCCTCATCCTTAACCGGCCCGATTCCTGCACGGCATTGGTGATCAGCTCACTCGTGACCAGTTCCGCCGTATCGGCCAGCTCTGACAGGCCCCACTCGTGAGCGACCGCCCGGACATGTCCTCGTGCGCACGATGGTGCCGTCGCAATCGCGGCTAGCTCGAGTTCAGTTTGAACAGGCACGGATGATGTCGTGCTGGCCTTTTCGGATTTCACCGTGGGCACCGGCGCAGGGATCATAGGGGATCTTCCGGGCGTTTATGAGCGCATCAGTAGTGTCATTTTCCCCGGGCTGATCTACGATCTCTACCGGAGACAGGCCGCCGTCAGGATGTGTATGGACGGCCGGCATGGCTGTAGGGATGGGTAGGAAGGGTGCGCCGATGCCGTTGACCCGTGTGCTTGATCCCGGCGCAAGCCCGCTGGCCTTCTTCGGCTCCGAGCTTCGGCTGGCGCGGACAGCAGCCGGAATCAGCCAGGAGCAGTTAGGCCAGCGGATCGGTTACTCCGCCGCCCAGGTCGGCAAGGTTGAGACCGGGGAACGGGCACCGTCGCAGGATTTCGCGCGGAACTGTGACCAGGCGCTGCCCGACGTGGGCGGCCTGTTCACCAGGATCTATGCCCTCACCCAGCGATGGGAGGGAGGCTACCCGTCGTGGTTCGCCGAGTGGATCGAGGCGGAGCGGCGCGCGGAGTCCCTGTGCTGGTGGGAGCCGCTGCTGGTGCCTGGCCTGGTGCAGACGGCCGACTACGCGCGGGCGCTGTTCGAGGCGTGGCGCCTGGCCGACGGAGACGAACTGGACCGGCTGGTCAGCGGGCGCCTGGAACGGCAGTCGATCTTCGACCGCCCGCAGGCGCCGTCGCTGTGGGTAATCGTTGACGAAGGCGTGCTGCATCGCTGCATTGGCAGCGAAAAGATCATGCATGACCAGCTTGCGCGCCTGGCCGAATGGGCGGACCGGCCAAACACCACCATTCAGGTGGTCCCCGCTGAGGTCGGCGCGCACGTTGGCCTGCTGGGTGCCTTTGCCATAGCCAGCGTCGATGGTGCGGGTATCGTGTACATGGAGTCACCCGACCAGGGCCAGACGACCAAGACGCCATCGGTGGTCGCGAAGGTGAGCGCTACCTTCGACATACTCAGAGCAGAGGCACTCCCTCGCGGGGCATCACGGGACTTGATCAGGAGAGTAGCTGAGCAACAATGGACCTGAGCAGCGCCATCTGGCGCAAGAGCAGCTACAGCGGAGGCAATGGCGGCGGCTGCGTCGAGGTTGCCCGCAACCTTCCGGGCATCGTGGCCGTGCGTGACAGCAAGAACGTCCCCGGGCCCGAGCTAACCGTCAGCGGTCAGGTCTGGTCCGAGTTCGTCCAGGGGATCAAGCGCGGCGAGTTTGATCTCTGATTAGCCGGCTCGGCAGCACCAGCTAGCCCTCGTCTGATGACCAGGCGAGGGCTTCGCTTTAGCACCCGGCGCGGCGGCGCGGGCCCGGTGCCACGGGTCCTGACTATGAGTGACCGCCAGGGACGCAGCTCACGCCACGACACCAAGGTGACGCTGGTCCCGGTCAGCCGACCCCGGCTATGGTGACCGCGTGAAGCGGTCTGCGGTGGCCGAAGCGCCGGAAAGCCTGCACGGCTTTCCGGCCGCACTGACCAGCTTCGTGGGCCGGGCCCAGGCGGTGGACGAGGTCGCCGGCTGGCTGGGTCGCTGCCGGCTGGTGACCGTGGCCGGGCCCGGCGGGGCCGGGAAGACCCGGCTGGCCGGCGAGGTGGCCAGGGCGGTGACCGGCCAGTTCGCGGACGGGGTCTGGCTGGCCGAGCTGGCGGCGGTAACGGATCCGGCCCACGTGCCCGGCGTGGTCGGGACGGCGCTGGGGATCCGTGACCTGCCCTCAGTGGCGGCCGCCGATGCGCTGGCCGAGGCGCTGGCCCGGCGGCAGCTTCTGCTGGTGCTTGATAACTGCGAGCATCTGATCGGCGCGGCGGCTGAGCTGTGCGGCAGGCTCCTGCTCGGCGCCGATGACGTGCGCGTGCTGGCCACCAGCCGGGAGCCGCTGCGGATCGCCGGGGAGGCGCGGTACCGGCTGGGCCCGCTGGCCCTGCCCGATCCCGGTGACCCGGCCGCCGCCGCGCAGTGTGAGGCGGTGCGGCTGTTCGCGGACCGGGCCCAGCGCGTGCAGCCCGGGTTCGCCCTCGACCAGGCGACCGCGGCCACGGCGGCGCGGCTGGTGGCCCGGCTGGACGGGATGCCGCTGGCCATCGAGCTCGCGGCCGCGCGGGTGGACGCGCTCGGCGTGCCCCAGCTGCTGGACCGGATCGACGACCGGTTCGCGCTGCTGGCCGACGGTGACCGGCTGGCGCAGGATCGGCAGCGGTCGCTGGCCGCGGCGGTGCGGTGGAGCTACCAGCTGCTGGATGACGCCGAGCGGCGGGTGTTCCGCGCGGTATCGGCGTTCCCTGGGCCGTTCACGCTGGATGGCGCCGAGGCGGTAGCCGGCGCCGGGGCTGGCCGGGCCGTGCCGCGGCTGGTCGACTGCTCAATGCTGCTGCCGCCGCGGACCGGGCTGGACGGCAGGTCGCGGTACGGGATGCTGGAGACGCTGCGGGCCTACGGTACGGCGCTGCTGGCCGAGGCTGGCGAGGAGGACGAGGCCACAGCGGCCTTGGCCGGGTATGCGGCCGAGATGGCCGGCCAGGCCACTGCCGACCTGTACACGCGCAGCCGGGAGGCCGACGGCCTGCGGCATCTGGACGCCGAGGATGCCACCTTGCGCTACGCGCTGGCCTGGGCCGTGGACCACGATCCCGCCATGGCGCTGCGGCTCACGCTGGCCCAGGCGCAATGGTGGCAGCTCCGCGGGCGGCTGTCCGGTCAGGCACCGCTGCTGGCCGCGGCGGCCGAGTATGCCGATCCGGGAAGCGACGACTGGTGCGCGGCGCGCCTGCTGCTGGGCCAGGTGACCGGCCAGGCAGAGGATTCGCCCGCGATGCTGGAGCACTTCACCGCGGTACGGGAGGCCCTGGAGGATTCGCATCGGCCCGCCACGCCGTTGGGGCCGGTGCTGCTGTCGATGTGCCTGAGCGCGCGTTCGGCGGCGCTGGCCCGGATGGACCGGATCGGCGAGGCCGTCGAGGATGCCCGCCAGGGGCTGGACCTGGCCCGCCAGACCGGCCTCGGAGGCCTGGAGGCGATGGCGCTGGCCTGCCTCAGCGTGGCCAGGTGGCACGACGGCGACCTGGACGGCGCGCTGCAGCTCGCGCGCCAGGCGCAGCGGATCGAGGAGGAGTACGCCGGAGCGCTGCACCGGAGCCTCAGCCTGATCGTGACCGGCGTCCTGATCGAGGGCGGCGACCTGGCCGCCGCCGAGCAGGCCTGCACGGCCGCGCTGCCCTCGTGCCGGGATGCGGGCGACCAGGGAAACCTGTGCGGCGTGCTGTGGCACCTGACGATCTTGGACCTGCGGGCCGGCCGCACGGGCGGCGCAGCGGCGCGTCTGCGTGAGCTGCTGCACATTGCCACCCAGACCGGGGTGCGGGCGCTCTTGCAGGCCGGCCTGGAATGCTGCGGCCACCTGTGCGCGGAGACCGGGCGACCGGCCGAGGCGCTCACTGTGTGGGCGGCGATGTCCGCCCACGCCGGCCCGTGGCCGCTGCGGCACACGGGCCTGAATCCGGACCGCCGGGACATGCTGCGGCGGCAGATGCGGGAGCGGCTCGGCCCGGCCGGGGCCCGGGCCGCCGAAGAACGCGGCGCGGCCATGAGCCTGGCTACGGCGGCCGAGTACGCCCGGCTGCTCGCGGCGGAGCCGCAGCCGCCGGCTGCGGATACCCCGGCCGGGGATACGCCCGCGGTGCACGAGCCGGCGCTGGACGGGGCGGCGCTGGACGGGGCGGCGCCGGACGTGAGAGGGCTGGACGGGGCGGCCGGACTGGCCCGGCTCAGCCCGCGGGAACGTGAACTGGTCATCCTGGTCGCGCAGGGCCGCACCGACGCGCAGATCGCGGCCGAGCTGTATATCACCGTGCGGACGGTCAGCTCCCACCTGGACCGGGTCCGGGACAAGACGGGCTGCCGCCGCCGCGCCGATCTCACCCGGCTGGCCCTCCGCGCGGGCCTGGTCTGACTCCGCCGGTCAGCCGCGGGCCGGTGTGGGTGGTTCCACCCCTGCCGCAGACGGCCCGGCTGGTCGAGCCTGGAGCTGACGGCCGGAACAAGGCTGGCTGCGGAGGATGGGATGAGGACTCAGACGATGACACGCACCCGCGAGCCGGGGGAGGCGGCGGGCAGGCCGGCGGTGGAGATCGCGCACCTCCGCAAGACCTACGGGGATTTTGTCGCGGTGGACGACATCTCGTTCACCGTGGCCGAGGGTGAGATCTTCGGCATCCTCGGCCCGAACGGAGCCGGGAAGACTACCACCGTCGAGTGCGCGGTCGGCCTGCGGTCACCGGACTCTGGGACGATCAGGCTGATGGGCCTGGATCCGAAGGCCGACCGGGACCGCGTGCGCGAGATCGTCGGGGTCCAGCTCCAGGAGAGCGCCTTCCCGGCCAAGCTCAGGGTCGGGGAGATCCTCGAGGAATTCCGGTCGTTCTATCGCCAGCCAGCCGACCCCGCCGAGCTGATGGAGGCGTTCGGGCTGGCCGACAAGCGCCGTTCGTATTACCGGTCGCTGTCCGGCGGCCAGCAGCAGCGCCTGTCGGTGGCGCTGGCGCTGGTCGGCGGGCCGAAGATCGCGGTGCTCGACGAGATGACCACGGGGCTGGATCCGCAGGCCCGCCGCGACGCCTGGGGGCTGATCGAGGGCATCCGCGACCGTGGCGTGACGATCCTGCTGGTGACGCACTTCATGGAGGAGGCCGAGCGGCTCTGCGACCGGGTGGCACTGATCGACCACGGACGCATCGTGGCGCTGGAGTCCCCGGCGGGCCTGGCCGCGCGGGCCCGGGGCGGGAAGAGCGTGCGGTTCCTGCCCTCGGCCCCCTTCGATGACAGCCTGCTGGCGGGACTTCCCGAGGTGACGCGGATCGAGCACGAGGGCCAGCACGTCGTCGTGACCGGGACCGGGGAACTGGTCAACGCGGTGATCCTGGCCCTGAACGCGGCCGGACTGGAAGCGCGGGACGTGCAGCTCGACACGTCGACCCTGGAGGACGCCTTCGTCCGGCTGACCGGAACGCACCTGCACCAGGAGGGAGTACAGCCATGAGTGTGCCCGTGCTCGCGCGGCCCAGGGCGCCGCGGGCGCCGAGGGCCGCGTTCGGCCAGATCGTCCGCAACGAGGCGCGGCTCGTCTGGCGTCAGCCGGCCGGGGCGATCGCCGCCATCGGGATCTCGCTGCTGATCCTGGTCGTCTTCGGCGAGGTTCATGTCTTCCAGCAGCCCAGCTCAAGCCTTGATGGCCTGACCCCGTTCCAGATTTACATCCCGATCCTGATCTCGTTCTCGATTGGGCTGCTCGCGCTGACCTACCTTCCCGGCCCGCTGGTCTCCTACCGGGAACAGGGCATCCTCCGCCGCCTGTCGGTCACCCCGGTGCCTGCCTCCTGGGTGCTGGCCGCGCAGCTCGCCGTGCAGGCGTGCCTGATGCTGATCGCGGTGCTGATCATCATGGTGACGAGCATCGCGTTCTTCGGCCAGCACGCCCCGGGGAACCCGGGTGGCTTCCTGCTGGCCCTGGTGCTGTCCATCGCCGCGCTGTTCGCGATCGGCTTGTGCATCGCGGCGGTCGCGCCGACCTCGGGTGCCGTCCGCGGCATCACGGCTGCGGTGCTCTACCCGCTCCTGTTCTTTTCCGGCTTGTACTACCCGGTGCAGCTGATGCCGAGCGTGATGCTGGACATCAGCCACTTCACGCCGCTCGGCGCGGCCGTGCAGGCGACCGTCTACCCGATGTTCGGCGAGTTCCCGCCGACGCTGGGGCTGGTGGTGCTCGCGGCGTACGCGCTGGTGTTCGGCTTCCTGGCCAAGCGCTTCTTCCGATGGGAGTAGCCCGGCCTGCGACATCCACCCGTTCCGATGGGAGTGAGAGTCATGCCTACCGTCACTGTTCCCCGTGCTGAGCTGACCACCGAGGAGGTCGTCGCGGTCCTGCGCAACGGCCTGGGAGCCGGCTACAACGTGCTGCCCGGGATGGCCATGGGCCGGCTGGTCTTCCAGGCTCCGCACGAAGGCCGGCCGAACACGATCGTGGTCGGCACCGGCGACAACCGGGTCGTCAAGACGCAGGTGACCATCACCCCGCGAGGCGGGCAGACCGAGCTGCGGATCAGCCCCGGCGGGGTCACCTGGGACTTTCTCCTCAACACCTTTGGCGTCGCCCGCCAGGTCCGCGGGGTTCTGACGACCTCGCTGGGCACTAGCGCTGGCTAGGCCCGGCGGCGTACTGCTGGAGATGCAACACCCGCGACCAGGCCAGGTCAGGGCCGGATCTCAGCCCACCAGATCGAGGACGGTGACTGGGCCCTGACTTGGCTCAATTGGTGCGCACCTGCGGGGCGATCGCAGCTAGGTTTGCGGACGGGCGGAGCAGACGGCCGGGCGAGACGATGGCTCAATTCGTGACGACGGCCAGCCGGATCTGCCCAGCGGCGGCTATGCCGAGCTGCCCAGTGGCGGCCAGCTCGATGACTTGGTGTGACAGCGGTCCCTGATGGAGGCGCGCACGTAGCCGTTATGGTCACTTTCCGCCTGTAACCTTCAGGCTCTGGTGGCCGCCCAGAAGGAATGCTATGTGGCAGGGCTCTCATGTTCGCGGAGCGCCTGCCACATGCCCCGGGTTATCTCGTATTCGACCTCGCCCAGCTCTGACCCGGGAAACGGGCCGTCCGAGGAGGGGAAGGTCCGCACGTACCGCATGCCGATGGCCTGCATCACGTGCCGGGATGCGGTGTTCACTGACATGGTCTGCGCGATCACCCGGTTCTGCCCGACGGTGGCGAAGGCGTGCCGCAGCAGGGCGCGGGATGCCTCGCTGGCCAGGCCTTGCCGCCAGTACCGGCGGACCAGGCGGTAACCCAGGTCCGAGACGGTGGGGTCATCGGGCTGGTCCGGGCCGTGGGCGGGCGGCAGCATAATGAGCCCTGCGAACTCGCCCTCCTCCTCCGATGTCGGCGGCGCGGAGCCGCGCGTTCCGCCGCCGGAACCGAACGCCATCCAGAAACCCAGGCCATCCACCCTGCCGGTCAAGGCCATCCTCCGCGCGTGGGACTCGGCGACCTCTGCTGCCGACCGCGCTTGCCCGCCGAGGTAGCGGAGCACTTCTGGATCGGAATCGAGCTGGATCTCCAGGTCGAGACGGCGGTCAGCAAGCGGGACCAGCAGGAGGCGAACTGTCCGCAGGACGGGCTGAGGCACCTGGCCACGATCGCGCGTCGGCACCGGCCGCGCAACCCCCCTCTTGCCACACGCCGCTTGCATCTGCCGCAGGGCCGCAGCGGCCGTCACGCTTGCTCCGAGCCGGTCGGCTGCGGTGGCGAACCGTTAACGAAGTGTGCGGTCGCGTTGCTCGGCGAGTGTCCGGCTCAACTGGTCCCACTGCTCAGCGAGGGTCCGCTGCAGCTGTTCGCCGGCGGGCTCGGCGACGACCGGCTGCTCGCCATGTCCCGCGGCATGCTGGGCCGGCATACTACTCGGCCGGCGAGCTCGAGCGAGCGCGTGCGCTGGCACAGTAGGCGGTCGGCGAGCACGCCAACTCGGGCGACGACGTGCTGCTCGGCATTTGCCTGTGGACGCATGCTTCCACCGTCGGTGCGGCTGCGTCCGGGCCGCTGTACGCCGAGGCCATCGCGTGCACAGAACGGTCCGGCGACGTCTGGATCAGGCAAACTCTGCACAACAATGCCGGGTGGACTGCCCTGGAGATGGGCGACACCCCAGCTGCCCGGGCGCACCTGGAAACCGCCATACATTGCGCGGAGGCAATCGGCGACTCCCACCCCACTTCGTCAGAGAACCTGGGCTGGGTACTGCGGGCCGAACACGACCTCGACGGGGCCCGGTCCAGATTCGAGGAAGCACTCCGGACCAACCGACAGATCGTCGACAAGAGAGGCATGGAGAGCGCCATCAACGGCCTGGCGTCCCTAGTCACCGACCTGGGTCACTGGCACCGGGCAGCGGTGCTGCACGGCGCCGCGTAAGCCCTGCTCGGCCAGGCGGGAATTCGTAGGTATTCAGCAAGAGTCAGCAGCGTGACGTGGCGCGGGTGACAGGTTGTGTTAATTGGGAGGGTTCGGGAGCCGGGGGCAGCCAGGCGCGCCCGTTGAAGAGGCTGCGGAGGGCGTCGAGTTTGCTGATGCCCCATTTGGCGGCTGTGGACAGGTAGGACTGGACGATGGCGAAGTCGGCGAGTCCTTGCAGGGTGCGCGAGCAGCCTCCGACGGCGAGCGCGTCATGCCCAGCCTGCCGGGCGGCGGCGGCGCGGGCCTCGGTAGGCAGGGTGGCCATCTGCGAGGCCCAGTCCTGCTGCACCCGCGGCGCACTGCCGGCGGGTATCGGAACCGTTCGTCCGGGTCATCCACGAGCTTCATCGTCGCCCCAGGCTCACCTGGCTGCTTGCCTGGCTGCCGTTTGCCCCGCTCCCGCAGCGACCGGTCCCGGCCTTTCTTGTACGGGCTGTCCGACGACGGGGGCCGCGACGACGTCGACGATTCTCTGAACTTCAGGCCGTCGGCTGGAGCGGGTGATGCGTCGCGCTTAGATCTGTCCGCCGGCGTGCCTGACGGCGTTGATGA
>Ga0335072_10016122_pt1 | contig 10594 bp, 5 predicted proteins | sample Lox_Sample_21_FD_206725 | JGI IMG/M metagenome (GOLD analysis project Ga0335072, IMG submission 206725) | Soil microbial communities from Loxahatchee National Wildlife Refuge, Florida, United States - Lox_Sample_2.1 | ecosystem: Environmental > Terrestrial > Soil > Wetlands | place: USA: Florida... | reverse complement strand
CGGTCCTGATCGTCGCGCCAGCCACTCCAGCCGCTCCGACAGCGCCGGGCGCGCCGCCTGTCGCCGAGCCGGTGAACGCCGCGAGGCTGATCGATGGCGCGACCAGCGGCGCCAGCACGCACGCGCTCGCCACACCGCCGGCGATCGCGGCCAGTACCTGCGGCAGGGTCTCGATCCCGACCAGCCACCGGGCCTGGCCCCGGCCGAGGCCCATCGTGGACAGCCGGGCCAGGGTCGTGTCCCGGGCCGGCGCGCTCATCAACAGCCAGATCAGCACGATCAGCGCGCTGAACGCGGCCGCCGCTGCGGCCCCCTCGGCGATCGCGTCGCGCGCGGCGGTCGGTAGCGGCGCGTCCGCGAGCGCGGAAAGTGCGTTGCCGCGGAACGTCACCGTGGCCCCGGGCAGGGCGCGCCGGACCGTGGCGGCGAGCGCTCCGTCGTTTAGCCCCGGCCCGACCACGAGCATCAGCGACGGCGGTGGCGGGGCAGGCGAGGCCGACGCCGATGCCGAACCCCCGAGCGCCCAGGACGGCAGTACCAGGAACGAGCCGGCCGCCACGCCGGGAATGCCCGGCGAACGGCCCGCCGGCCTGAGGTCGAGCGTCCGGCCGGCCACGGTCAGCCTGGCGCCGCCGGGGGGCAGCACGCCGCCCGCCGCCGCCGAAGCCAGCACCGGCACAGGTGCCGACGTCGCCCGCCCGGCCAGGGACGCGGCCGGGAACGCCGACTCCGGGGTGTCCGCGACCAGCGCGGCATAGCGAGCCGGGTCCACCACAACCACGGTCACCGGGCTTCGCGACGCCAGCGAGCCGGTGGTGACCAGCACCGGAGCGGTGCGCGCCGCGCCGGGGACCGCAGCGATCTCCCGCTGCACCGCCGGGCTGAGCGCCCGGGACGCGGTGGACGCGGAGACCACCGCGTCCGCGCCGACCTCGCTCCAGGACGCGGCCACGTCGCCGCGGTGCACGGCGTCGTCGATCATGGTGCCGAAGGCGACCACCGCCAGGGCCAGCACCAGCGCGAACACGACCGCGATCGCCCCCGCCGCGGTCCGGGTCGCCCGCGCCAGCCCGACGAACGCGCTGACCCCGTCCCGCGCCCTGGCAAGCCGCAGCAGCAACCGCAGCAGCGGCGGGTAGCCGTGCACGACGATGATCGCGGCCAGGATCGCCACGAGCACCGGCGCCAGGCTCGTGTACACGTCGACGCTGCCGGCTGACAGGCCCTGCCGCCGCAGCACGACGATCCCGCCGATCGCCAGGGCTGCCAGCCCGGCCTCGAGCACCAGGCGGCGGACCAGCGCGAGACGGCGAGATGACGTGCCCCCGGTGCCCGCGACCAAATGCACCCGCCGTCGCCGGCCGCCGCCGGCCGAGCGCAGCCGGGCGACCACGACGAGCGGCACCCCGGCCAGCGCCGCGACCAGCGCGGCGCCAGCGAGCCACCACGCGATCGGGACCCCGCCGCCGGGCGTCAGCAGGAGAGCCAGCGCCGCCCCGGCCGCGGCGGCGGGCAGCGCGAGCGCGGCCGACGCGGCCAGTGCCCGCAGCGCGACCTGGCGCGCGGACCCGCCGCGGGCGCGTATCACCGCGAACTCATCATGCCGGCGCGTCGCCAGCAGGGCGGCGGCGAGCAGGACGCCCACGATCCCGATCGCGGCGAGGCTCACGAACAGCAAGCCGAGCACGGCGCCGATGGCCTGGTCCTGCGCGCTGAACGCGGTGAGTACCGGCAGCAGCCCGGTGCTGAGCGGGACCTGGCTGCTGATGCTGCTGCCCGCCGTTCCCAGCAGGCCCCCGGTGGCGATCAGGCCGTTCAGGCGGGCCGTCATGTCCGTGACCTGATCCGCCGAGATGTGCGTCACCGACACCGGGACGGCCCAGGAGACCTGCATCGCCGCGGTCGGCAGGCTGTCTTGCAGCAGCGGCAGCTCGCCGCCGCCGACGAAGCAGGCACCCATCCAGTAGGGCGGCGCCGGCGACGGGGGCAGGGAACTCAGCTCGGGCGCGGCGGCGACCGGGTCGACGCCCCAGAACGCGCTGCCGGGATCGGCCGGGGCAACGATCCCGCTGACCTTCAGCGTGAGGTTCGACGAGATCCCGAGCTTTGAGCCCGGAGAGAGCCCGTAACGGGCCGCGGTGGCGGGGGTGACCGCGACCTCCAGGGTCACCTGGCCGTCCTTGACCGCGCCACTGCTCGGGAGCTTCCCCGTGGTCAGGTGACCGTAGCTGGCCAGCCGGTCCCGGTAGAGGATCTCCATCTTCGGCGGCAGCGCGCTGACCGTGCGTGGCCCCGCGCCGGTGACCTGGTCGTAACCTGAGGCCAGGCCGGACCAGAACGGCGCGGCGCCCAGCGGCACGCCCTGGCCGGCCACGTCGGAGGCCAGCTCGGTCCCTGCCTCCGACAGGTCGTCCGCGGCGAACGCGTCACCGCGGAACTGCACGTCGAAGGTGGCGTAGGACAGGGTGCCGGTGACGGCCGTGCTCGTGGCCGGGACGGCGGCCAGGGTGTGACGCAGCGCGACCGTGCGCTGCCCCAGGCTCGCGCGGGGCAGGGCCATGGAAACCAGCACGGTGGCGAGCACCAGCAGGGCCAGTCCCGCGCTGGCGGCGGCGCCGGTACCGGTGATCACCACCCACCCCCCGCGCCCCGAGCCTTGTCGCCGGCCGTTCATGACGCCTCCGCCGCCCGCAGCTCCACGGCCGGGTCGGGCCGCCGGGCGGTGGTCACCGCGGCGGCCAGGACCGGGAGTCCGGCCAGCACGAGGGCCAGCAGGGCGGCCCAGCCCAGCGGGACCTGGACCTGCACCGGCGGGAACGGGCGGCCGGCGGTCGCTGTCAGCGTGATCGCCGGCACGACAAGCCAGGCCAGGCCGGTGCCCACCAGCAGCCCGCCCGCGGCCGCCGGGACGCTCAGCAGCAACTGCTCCAGGCACAGCTGGCCCGCCTGGGCCGATCTGGCCACGCCGAGCGCGGACAGCACGGCACTCTCGGCCCGCCGGGCCTGCACGCTCGCGGCCACGCTGATCGAGAACCCGATCGCCGCCAGCAGCACCGCGGCCAGGCCGATCGCCAGTCCGGCCTGGCGCGGCAGAGCCGACAGCGGATTGCGTAGCAGGGTCGCCGCCTGAGCGGCCCGGCTGGTGACCGAGGCCCCGCGCAGCGCCGCCGGGACCGCGCTGCCCCCGGTGGCCAGCCACCACTGCGTGACCGGCAGCGGCGTTGCCGACCGCGCGGCCAGGATGGCCTGGACCGGCGCCTGGTCAACGATCAGGGCGCTCCCGCTGCCGTTGCCGGGGAACTCGTTCATCGAGGCGACGATCCGCATCAGGATCGTCACCCCGTCCACCGGCACTGGGAGCAGCGAGCCGACGTGCCCGTGGGCGTTCTGCAGGAACGAGGACGTCGCGATCGCCGGCACCGGCCCAGGCGGGGGACCGACGGCGATGTTCAGCTGACCGGTGAAGCCGGCATCGACCTCGTTGTTCTCTGCGATCGAATCCGCGGACGGGCTGAATCCGGGCGAGAACAGCAGCTGTTGTCCGGACGCCGCGCGCTTCCAGCTCGTCACCCACGGCAGGGCGCCATTGTCCGCGGCCTGGAACGCGATCACGGGCTGCCCCGGCCCGTATACCCCCGTCGCGGACGTCCCGAGCCCCCACGACCCCAGCGCGGCGCCGCTCGCGAACGCCCGGCCGCCCGGCCCTGTGGTTATCCCCCCGATCTGGAGCCGCGCCTGCGGGCCGTGCTGCGGCGGCACGAACGCGCCGACCGAAGGCCGGTAATTCGGCAGGACGTAGTTCAACGACATCCCGAGCAGGCGCAGCGGATACGCCGCCTGCCGCGCCGGGGACAGCGAGGCTGTCAGCGCGTGCGTCCGGCCGTCGGCCGGCAGCGTGCCCGCGCCGACCAGGTAGACGATGCCGTCCGCGTCCTGCACCGACAGCGTCACCGCGGCCGGCCCCGGGGCCAGCGCGGCGGACCCGGGCTTCAGGCTGGCCGTGATGGTCAGGCTCGCGGGACGGCCGGGAATGGCCAGGCCGCCCGGTGCCCGCGCCGGGATGAGCCGCTGCCAGAGCTGCGCAGCCGGCACCGGCGACAGGTCGCCGCGCAGCAGCACGGTCGCCGGCGCGGTGCGCGCGTCCAGCGCGATCAGCTCCCCGGTCTGGCCGGCGCTCGCGGTGGCCACAGGCATCGCGGCGCGGATCCCTGGCGAGCGGGCTATCTGCCCCGCGGCCGGGAGTGCCAGCGGCGCGGCAAGGTCGGCGCGCAGGTCGGCGCCGGCCGCGAACGCGGCCTGGTCGTCCGCGGAACCGCTCGCGCTCTGATACTGGGCCAGGGCCAGGGTGGCCGCGGCGGTCGCCAGGATGACCAGCAGGAACGGTCCGCTCTGGCGCAGCGGACGCCGCGAGATCTGCCAGCCGGCCAGGGCCGCCGCCAGCCGCCTGCCCTGCGCCGCGACCAGCTCGAGCAGCCGGGCCACCGCCGGAAGCAGCCGCAGCGATACCGCGGTCACAGCGGCCAGGGCGAGCGCCGGCGCGACCGCGATCACCGGGTCGATGCCGAGCCCGCCGACCGCCGAGTGCGCCACCGCCGAGTAGGTGTGCAGCTCCCAGACCGCCACCACGGCGAGGGCGAGCAGGACCAGGTCGGCCCCGGCCCTGGCCAGGCCGGCCAGGGCCGCCTGCCGGCCGCGGCGCGGGGCGGTGCCGGCGGGCCGCAGCGCCGGCCAGAGCACGACAACCGCGGCCAGCACCAGCGCGGCCGCGGCGGCCCACCACGCCGACGCGGGGATCCCGGAGATGTTGAGCCCGCGGCCAGATTCCGTCAAACGGACCAGCACAGCCGCGAGCCGGGTCCCGGCCAGCACCCCGGCAAGGGCGGCCAGCCCGCCGAACAGCAGTGTCTCGATCAGCGTGGGCCGCGCGAGCTGCCACCTGGTCGCGCCCCTGGCCCCGAGCAGGGCGGACTCCTCGTCGCGGTGGCGGGCCAGCAGCCGGGCGGCCAGGGCCAGCGCGGCCGCGGCCAGCAGCAGCAACTGCAGGGCGCCGATCACCACCAGGGACCTCGCCACGACCAGGCTGGTGGCCAGCCCGTCCAGCAGCCGCGGCATCCCGGTGCTCACGCCCACGCCGCCCAGGTTGTTGGAGGCCTGCAGCGACGCGGCCGCCGCGCTGACCTTCGCGGCGAGCGGGCCCAGCCTGTCGTCACCGATCGCGGCACCGTCCGGCAGGACGATCCAGGACGCCTTGCCGACAGCCAGGCCGCCGGATCCGAACGCCGCGGGGCTGGCCACGGCCGGCCCGTAGCTGACAAACGGCGCCTGGACGCTGACCCCGGACGTCCCGATGAGATTGAGGCTCCAGTAGCCCGCGGCGGGGTCGCTGACCCGGTAGACGCCGGTGACCAGCAGCGGCACGCGGGCGTTCGTGATCCGGTCGCTGGTCCGCAGGATCGTGCCCGGCCCCGCGTGCAGCTCGCGCGCCGCCAGGGCCGGGAGCGCCACGCCGATCGGCCGGCCCGGGCTGGGCGCGCCCGGCCAGGCACCGGCAGTGAGCACCGCGTGGTCCTGGATCCGCTGCACGTCGGCCACCTGGACAATCGGCACGGTGCCGCTGCCCTTGGGCGCGGGCAGTCCGAGCGGATCCGACCAGAGCGCCCGGTCGATCTGGTACGGGACGCCGGACAGGGCACCCCCGAGCGAGCCACCGACGGCCCGGGACGCCGGCCCGACCTGCGACGCGGTCATCGAACCGCTGACCGCGATCGACAGGGCCGGGGACCCGATGAGCTGTGACCGGGCGGCCTCCGGCAGGCTCTGCGCCGCGAAGCTGGCCAGCGCGGCGCCGAGCGCCGCGGTGATCAGCACGGTCAGCGTGATCGTGCCGAGCAGCAGCCGCGCAGAGTTGATCCGGCGCGCCAGGAAGGACCCGCGGATCATTACGGCCCTCCCCGGATTGGTCCCACCGGCGCCGATCGCTGCTCCTGCCGGAAGATTACGGGAAATTCCGGGCGTCGCCGGGAGGCCGGCCGGAATGGTTACCCGAGCGTTAGCGGCCCGTTGCGGCCAGGAAGCGCTCGCTGACCTGCTCTGCGGTCAGCCCGAAGTCGCGGAGCGCGTAGCGGTGTGACGGCCGGGCGCCCGTCCCGGCGCCGTCCGCGATGAGCGCGCGCATCGCGTCGGCGGCCCCGCCGCTGAGCGTGCGGCCGAGCCGGGCATAGACGGACTCGATCACGGCGAGCGGGTCGGCGGCGAACTCGGCGTAGTCCACGTCGCAGAACTGAGCCGGGTCCCGGCGGGCCCGGGCGGCCGTGAAGAGCTCCAGGCCGCGCGCCCAGAGCTCCAGCTGGTCCCGCCCGATCACCTCGCCGGTGAACACGGTCGACCACCCCCGCGACGCCTGCCCGGCCAGGCTGCACACGGACGCGACAGCGGCCGCCGGCTCGCGGTGGGTCTGGATCACCAGCGCGTCGGGGTAGACGGCCAAAAGCGCGTCGAGCGCGAACAGGTGGCTCGGGTTCTTGAGCACCCAGCGCCGGCCGGCGTCCGGCAGCCCGATGAGCTGCAGGTTCCTCCGGTGCCTGCGATAGGCCGCCGTCCAGTCCTGACCGCTCAGCCAGCGGCTGTACCCGGGCAGGTGGGCCAGGCATTCATAAGATATGGAACGCCCGGACTGCCGCAGAATCTGCCAGCATTCTTCGACCTGGTCGGCGGCCATGAAGTGCACGCCCATGAACTCTGGATGCTGGACGTGATGCCGGTCGAAGCCCTCCTGGATCTGCCGGAACACCGGGTTGGCGGCCCAGGTGTCCCTGGGCGGGCGCGGACCCGGCGCCTGGGTCAGCCACATCTCAAGGCCCTGGTGCGCCGGGTCGGCGGTGAGCAGCCGGTGCAGCGCCGTGGTGCCGGTCCGCGGCAGCCCGGTGACGAAGATCGGGCGCTCGATGGCGACCCGGGCGTAATCCGGGTACGAGGCCCATGCCGCCTCGCTGAGCAGCCGGGCCATCAGTGCCCCGCGCAGGAACGAGCGTTTCACCCGGCGGCCGGCCGGGGTCAGGCCCGCGTCCCTGGCGTAGGACTCCAGCAGCACGGCCATGCCATCGGTGTAGTCGTCGGCGCCGAAGTCGGTCAGCCCGGTGATCTTCGTGGCTGACGCGTGCAACTCGGCCAGCGTGCCGACGTCCTCGCCGTTCATGATCAGTGGTGGAACTCGCCGCAGTTGACGTCCAGGCACTGGCCCGTGATCGCCCGCGCCAGCTCGGAGGCCAGGAACACGACCGCGTCGGCGACCTCATCGGGCTCGGGCAGCCGGCGCAGGTCGATCGCGGCCGCTGTCTCGTCGTAAACCTGCTGCACGCTCACCCCGCGCTGCTGCGCCAGCTGGCCGAAGTACCACTTCAGCGACCCGGCCCAGATGTATCCGGGTGCCACCGAGTTGACCCGGATCCCGCGGGGGCCGAGCTCGGTGGCGAGGCTCTGCGCCAGCGCTAGCAGCGCGGCCTTGGCCATCTTGTAGGGGCCGAAGGTCAGCCGCGAATGCCGCAGCACGGCGGAGTTGATCATCACCACCGACCCGCGGCTCGCGGCCAGAGCATCCGTGAACAGCCGGGTCATCCGCAGTGCGCCGAGCACGCTGGTCTCCAGGCCGGCCCGGACCCCGTCAAGATCGACGCCTGCCAGGTCGGTGATGGGCGGGATCGCGAACGCGTTGTTGACCAGTGCGTCGACCCGGCCGAACGCCTCCAGCGCGATCGCCGGCAGGCTCGCGGCCAGTTCGTCGTCGGTGACGTCGGTCACCGCGGTCACCGCCCGCCGGCCCAGCTCGGTGATCTGCGCGGCGGTCTGCTTGCACCAGCGCTCGGTCCTGGCGGCCAGCACGACGTCGGCGCCGGCCCGCGCGCTCTGCAGCGCGATCGCCCGGCCAAGGCCGGGGCCGACGCCGCATACCACCACGACCTTGTTCGCCAGCAGGCCCATCAGCCGAGCATCCTCTCGGCCACCGCCGCCTGGCGCGCGGCGATCCGCTCCGCGAACTCGCCGGGCGTCGCGCGCGCCTGCCCGTAAAAGGGCAGCACCGCTGGCAGGTCGGCGACCGGCACCACCTCGACCGCGGGCCCGTCATCCGGTCCCAGCTCCCGCGACAGCCGCTGCCAGCGGATCTGCACGTAGCCGCGGGAGTGCCCGGTGCACTCCAGCCAGTTCGCCAGCCCAGGATCGCGCTCGCTGATCACGAACCGCATCCGGCCGTCCGGGTCGATCCGCGCCTGGTCCGCTGTGAGGCTGGTCTGGTGGTTGATGTAGTCCAGCGAGATGTACCACAGGCTGCCGAGCTGGATTCCCTGGTACGGCGCGACCTTGCGGTCCGCGGCCGGCACCGTCACGATCATCGCCTGGTCGTCGCGCAGGTCGTAGTGCCCGGCCGAGGAGAACTGGGTGGCCAGCCCGCCCGGAGTCGGCCGCGGCGGCGTCATCGTGTTCGCCGGCACGTTCAGGTAGAACCACTCGGGGAACGCGAGGAACGTCCGCAGCCGGGACGCCAGGATCTTGCCCGCGACCCGGTAGCGCTTGGCCGCGGCGTCCGGGCCCGCCGGCGGCGGCGCCGACCCGCGCCGGTCGGCCCGGTGGATCGTGATCGTGCCGGGGCGTTCGCGTCCCCAGTCGCTGTAGACCTCGCGGACCAGCAGCATGGCCGCGCCCGGGCCGAGGGCCACGTAGCCGGGCCCGGAACCGGCGCGGGCCGGGCCGAACCGCAGCTCGAACGTCCCGTCGGCGCCGACCTCGATCTCCCTGTCGTCGAACGCGGTCAGGCTGTCCGGCACCTCGACCGGCGAATAGTCGCCGTCCAGCACCTGGAAGCTCAGGTCGGCTGTGGTGCCGCGCCGGCCTGTCACCACGTACTCGGCGGTTTCGTCGAGGTAGCTGTGGAAATACAGGGTGTCCGGGTTGTCCAGGCCGAGCTTGGTGTACGGGCCGGTCGACCGGGCGAAGTACGGGAAGTCGCGCTGGTAGGCCCAGGCCAGCTGGAGCGAGGAGCGGATGCTGCCGGCCAGGTAGTCGTACCCCTCTGCCAGGTCCTGCTCGGTGCGGACGTGCGGCGCGCCGGTGATGATCTTCTCGGCCTCGAGCACCGCGTCCGCGAATGACTGGGTGAGCAAGGACCCCTCCGGCAACTAGAACACGTTCTAGTCTACGCCGACGGGCTGGCCTCGGGCTGCTCCGCCCAGCGATTCGACGTGATCCGGAAGCTCGGCACGTCATCAAGCGACATGATCGACTCATACGTGCGCACGTAACCGGTGTGCGCGATCCGCCACTTTCCGTCATCGCACCGGGCGTAGCGGTCCTCGTAAAAGGCCGAGCCGGTGAGCATCATCCGGTACTCGGTCGCGATCACCTTGTCCTCAAAAGCCCAGGTGCCCGACGCCGCGTCGCCGTCCACCGTTATCTCGGGCTGGCTTGCGAAGTGCACGGTGATGATGTCCGGGCCCAGTTTCTTGCGCAGGAACCCGACGATCTCGTCCCGGCCGGTCAGCCTGATCGGCTCGCCGAGCGCGGGTGTGCCGTAGTCCGCCGTGGCGTCGCTGGTAAAGGTGTCCGCCAGCTCATCCCATAGCTTGAGGTCGACGCAGCGGAGGTAGCGGTGCTTTACCTGCCGGATCTCTTCCATGGCGACAAGGTCCATGGGACAAGCTTTCCCACCCCTGCGAAATTCGGCAACTCGCTGTCTCGCTCCCGCCTCGCCTCCGGCCGCCCTTTGGCTCGGCGGGCATAGGAATACCCTCGGGTATCCGGCGGGTGTGAGACGGAGCGTAAAGAATGTGGCGCCTTTGAAAGCTGAGCCCCGTGAGTAACCTCGACGCGCTGCTCGATCGCTGGCGGGACGCCCTCGCCGCGTGGGCGATCCCGGAGCACATCACGGCCGGGGTTGCCGAGTCCCCGTGGGTGCTGCCGCGGCAGGTCTTCGCGCGGCGCGCCGACCGGGTCAGCGCCGCGCCATCCGGGCCGTCGTTCGAGCGGGCCTGGGCCGCCCTGGACCCGCCCGGCGCCGTGCTCGACGTCGGCTCGGGGGCGGGCGCTGCCAGCCTGCCCCTGCTTCCCCGCGCCACGTCGCTGACCGCTGTCGATAGCGACGCCGGGATGCTGGAGCGGCTTTCCGGGCGGGCGGCCCCGGCCGGCATCCCGGTCATGGCCGTGCTCGGGACCTGGCCCGAAGTCGCCGAGCGGGCCGGGACGGCGGACGTCACATTGTGTCACCACGTGCTATATAACGTGGCCGATCCGCTGCCGTTCCTGAACGCGCTCACCGCGAGCACGCGGCGACTGATCGTGGCGGAGCTCACCGCGCGCCACCCGCTGACCGCGCTCAACGATCTGTGGCTGAGATTCCACGGGCTGCAGCGCCCCACCTCGCCGACGGCCGCTGACCTGGTCGAGATCCTGGAGGCCATGGGGATGGAGCCGGGGCAGCGGGTCTGGCGCAGGCCCGGCGGCCGCGACTACGCCAGCTTCGGCGAGCTCGTGGACGTGACGCGGCGCCGGCTCTGCCTGCCCCCGCAGCGGGCCGGGGAGGTGAGGCAGGCCCTGGTCGAGTCGG
>Ga0335072_10016121_pt1 | contig 10594 bp, 9 predicted proteins | sample Lox_Sample_21_FD_206725 | JGI IMG/M metagenome (GOLD analysis project Ga0335072, IMG submission 206725) | Soil microbial communities from Loxahatchee National Wildlife Refuge, Florida, United States - Lox_Sample_2.1 | ecosystem: Environmental > Terrestrial > Soil > Wetlands | place: USA: Florida... | reverse complement strand
CCGTACTTCGGGCCCTCGCTCAGCAGTGCTAGCAGGGCATGCCGGACGCTCATGACGTCGTTCCCATCAGAGATTCTCGTATTCCACTGAGGAGCATACTGAGTATGCTACATGGCATCTGCGCGACGCCGCAACCCGGTTCGACGTGGGATTTCACGCGGGCGCCCTGATCGGTGCCCGGGAATGCCCGCCACGGCGCTAGATGTCCGATATACCCCCGGGGGTATCTGAGGTAGCATGGGATTGCATGAGGTGAGGGGTCCATTCGCGGCGGGGGGGTCCGGCGCACCGCTCACCCGGGGACGGGGGTCGCTGCCATGGGCGCAGCAGGTGCGGGCCGGGGCGATTCGGCGACGACGGTCCTGCCGACGTCGCCGCTCCTGGAGCGGGTCCGCCGGGGGCTTCTCGGCGAGGGAGAGCTGATGGACGGGCCGTTCGGCCCGCGGCGCGTGACATACGCCGACTACACCGCCTCGGGGCGGTCGCTGGACTTCATCGAGGACTTCGTCCGCGAGTCCGTGCTGCCGTGGTACGCGAACACCCATACCGAAAGCTCAGCAACCGGGCGGCGCACGGGCGAGCTGCGCGAGAACGCGCGGCGGATGATCCGGGACGCGGTCGGCGGCGAACAGGACGACCTCGTGATCTTCTGCGGCTCCGGGTCGACCGCCGCGATCAGCAAGATGATCGGCATGCTGGAGCTGCGCATCCCGGCCGGACTCGACCAGCGGTACGGCTTATCGGCGCTGATCCCGGCGAACCGGCGGCCGGTCGTGTTCGTCGGCCCCTATGAGCATCACTCCAACGAGCTGCCCTGGCGCGAGTCGATCGCTGACGTGGTGGCCATCGGTCTGGACGCCAACGGCCACATCGACGTGGCCGAACTGCGCGAGCAACTGATCCGGTTCGCCCGCAGGCCACTGAGGATCGGCAGCTTCTCCGCTGCCTCCAACGTCACCGGGATCCTCACCGACACCGACGCGATCTCCCGCCTGCTGCACGCCCACGGCGCGCTGTCGTTCTGGGACTACGCAGCGGCCGGACCTTACGTGCCGATCCGTGTGGCCGAGTCGGAGCCGGGCGCGGGCGACCGCAAGGACGCGGTGTTCCTGTCGCCGCACAAGTTCCCCGGCGGTCCGCAGACGCCGGGCGTCCTGGTGGTCCGGCGTGAGCTGGCGCGCAACGCCGTGCCCACCACGCCTGGCGGCGGGACAGTGTCGTTCGTGGATCCGGTTGGCCACCGCTACCTCGACGATCCGATCGCCCGCGAGGAGGGCGGCACGCCGGCGATCGTCGAGTCGATCCGGGCCGGTCTCGTGTTCGGTCTCAAGCAGGCCATCGGCACCGACCTGATCCTGGCGCGGGAGGAGCAGTTGTGGCAGCGGGCGCTGCGCCGCTGGGAGGACAACCCGGGAATCGAGATCCTGGGCAGCCACGAGGCGCGCAGGCTGGCCATCGCCTCGTTCCGCATACGGCACGGGGAAGAGCACTACCTGCATCACAATTTCGTGGTCGCCGTGCTGAACGACCTGTTCGGGATCCAGGCCCGCGGCGGCTGCTCGTGCGCCGGACCCTACGGGCACCGCCTTCTCGGCATTCCGCCGGCGAGCTCGCACGCGCTGCGCGAGCAGATCGCCGAGGGATGCGACGGGCTGAAGCCGGGCTGGGCCCGGCTCAACCTCAACTACTTCATCTCGACGGCGGCCGCCGACTTCATCGTGGAGGCCGTGGACCTGGTCGCAACCGAGGGCTACCGGCTGCTGCCGGAGTACCGGTTCGATCCGCGCACCGGCCAGTGGCGTCACGCGGACCTCGCGCAGGCCGTTCCGGCCGCACCGGACCTGCCAAGCCTGGGCTACGGCCCGGAGGGGGAGGTGGCCTACCCGTGGCCGCGGGCCCAGGCCGACGAAGACGTGTTCCCGCGCTACCTGCAGGAGGCCCGCGCGCTGCTCGCCGGGCGGGGCGCGTGGTCCGATGACGGGCCGACCGGGCTCAGCCCCGACTTCGAGGCGCTGCGCTGGTTCCCGCTGCCTTCTGCCTGCCTCGGCCCGCCGGCCGGTGCGTCAGCCGCGCCGGTGTCGCCGCCTCCGCCGCACTGCCGCCTGTCCGGCGACCGCAAACACGGCGCCGGGGCCGTCCCCCAAGAGGCGGCCCCGGCGGCTGGTGTGTGAGCTGTGAGTCAGCCGATGGTGATCGGAGTGGGCGGGTTCGAACTCGACGGCAGATCGACGTCGCCGGGCGTGGTTGTCAGGCAAAATCCCCGAAGACTACGCTCCTGCGACTTAGGACGTCTTCTCCGGATATTCCGTTTACGTCCTGAGAGGGGGTGTATGGCGGCTCTTGGTAAAAAGAAGGCAAAGAACAACAGTGCCGGGGCCGTCCCCCAAGAGACGGCCCCGGCGACTGCTATCTGAACGGCGCGGCGACTGCTACCGGGCGTCTACGGCCCCGGTCGCCGCCATCGGATCCGGCTAGCTCACGACGAGGGTCACGGTGCCGTTCGACGGCTCGTTCACCAGGTCGCCGGTATACGAAACGTTGATCGTGTACGTTCCCGCGGCCAGCGTGGTCGAGCACGTCCCCACGTTGTTGCCGGTGCCCATGTCGAACGTTGCCAACGTCACCTTGTCGCACCCGGCGATGGGGGTGCTGCCGTTGGTGAACGCGACCGTACCCGTGCCGTCGGTGATGTCGGCGCCCATTGCGTAAACGTCGACGGTCAGCGCCACCGTTCCGGCGGCCGCCGTGTCCGGGCCGACCGTGGTTTTGGTGACGTTCTGTATTTCAAGCGCCCACAGGCCGACGGAGGTCGATCCGGCGTGGGTCGCATCGCCCGAGTAGGTGGCCGTGTAATAGATGATGCCGTAGTCGGCTGGCGTGACGGTGCATTTCCCGACCCCGGCGGTCAGCGTCGCCGTGCAGGTGGTCGTGCCCGCGGCGGCCGCGGTGGGCTTGAGCACTACCGTCCCCGAAGGTGTGCCGGTCGCCGAGGTCACGCTCACGTTAATGGTGAACGACCCGCCCACCGGGATTGCGCTCTCGTCCGTGCTGGTGATCGTCGTGGTCGTCGCGGACTTCGTCGTAACGGGCTTGTTCGAGACCGTGATCTTCGCCGTGCCCGACGAGGGCTTGTGCATCGCGTTGCCGGAGTACTTGGCCGTGATCGTCTTGGTGCCCGGGTTGGTGAACTGGGCCTTGCAGGACGTCTTACGCCGGTACAGGCTGCCGTGGCACAGCTTGCGGGTGCCGAGCCAGAACGTGACGGTCCCTGTGGGGTTACCGCCGGCGCCCTTCTCGGTGGCCGACAGCGTGATGTTCGTGTGCGTGTAGCCCGTCTTCGGCACCGACACGACGGTGGTGGTCGCGTACCTGGTCACCGAGGCAGTCGCCGCGGACGCCGTGCCCGCCCACAACGTGCAGGCGGTCGCCGCCGCGGCCGTTACCGAGAGCAGGCGCACGGCGGTAGCACCAAACCGGTGCCGTTGCAGTTTCATAGGGGGTCCTTCCCGATATCACGCCGGTGGAAGCTGTTCGTTGCGGGCGCGGCTATCGGGCGATACCCCCCGATCCGCGTTTCCTTCAGTGATAGGACGCCTTATACAAGTACTCCGTTTACGACGCCGTCGCTCTAGATACATCCATGCTGGTCAGGTGGTGCGACGGCTGGTACGCACATGCGCGTCGCCCGGCCCGGAGGAGTCCCGCCATTTCGCCGAAGAGCCCATTCGTATACCCCGAGGGGTATTGTGGTAATGGATGGGAAGGAACGGGCTATGAAGGTCGACGAACAGGCCGCCGGCCCGGTACTGAACCGGCTCCGGCGCGCGCAGGGCCAGTTGGCGGGCGTCATCGCGATGATCGAGTCCGGCCGCGACAGCCGGGACGTCGTGACCCAGCTCGCCGCGGTGTCCCGGGCGCTGGACCGGGCCGGGCTGAAGATCGTGGCGGGCGCCATGCGGCAGAGCCTGACCGGGGACGGCGAGGGCGGCGAGCCGCCGATGACCGAGGAGCAGGTCGAGCGGATGTTTCTCACGCTGGCCTGACCGCGCCGCCGCCCGGCGATACCGGTTACCTTTTGTCCTAGAGTGCGCTCCAGGCCCCACGGAGACGACAGATGACGACCCACCCCCGCGAGCACCTCGATGTGCTGATCGTCGGGGCCGGCCTGTCCGGCATCGGCGCGGCCCACCACCTGCGAACGCGGTGCCCGTGGGCGTCCTGGGCCATCTTCGAGGCGCGGGACGCGATCGGCGGCACGTGGGACCTGTTCCGGTATCCCGGGGTCCGCTCGGACTCCGACATGTTCACGCTGGGCTACGCGTTCCGGCCGTGGAGCGGCGATCAGGCGATCGCCGACGGTGCCTCGATCCTGGCCTACATCAGGGAAACCGCCGCGCAGGACGGAACGGACCAGCGCGTCAGGTTCAACACCCGCGTCGTGGCGGCGTCGTGGTCCAGTGACGAGGCGCGCTGGCGGGTCACCGCGCAGCGCACTGACACCGGCGAGGTCATCGAGGTCGACTGCGGCTTCATCGTCGGCTGCACCGGCTATTACCGCTACGACCACGGCTATCAGCCGGATTTCCCCGGCCTGGACCGCTTTGGCGGAACGATCGTGCATCCCCAGGCCTGGCCGCGCGATCTCGACTACGCGGGCCGTCGCGTCCTGGTCGTCGGCAGCGGGGCGACCGCCGTGACCCTGGTTCCCGCGCTGGCGCGGACCGCAGCGCACGTGACCATGGTGCAACGCTCGCCCGGCTACATCGCCGCGCTGCCGGCCCGCGACCCGATCGCCGCCGCGGTCCAGCGCGTCCTGCCCGAGCGATACTCGGGCCCCGCGCTGCGCTGGTTCAAGGCACTCACAACCCAGGCGTTCTTCCGGCTGAGCCGTGGCCGGCCGGAGCTGGTCAAGCGGATGCTGTCCAGGCAGCTCATCCGCCAGCTCCCGGACGGGTACGACGTCGCCTCCCACTTCACGCCCCGGTACAACCCGTGGGACCAGCGGTTCTGTATCGTGCCGGACGGCGACCTGTTCGCTGCGATCAGGAACGGCACCGTGTCAGTGGTCACTGATCACATCGACACGTTCACCAAGCACGGCCTGCGGCTTAGCTCGGGCGCCGAGCTCGAGGCCGACATCATCGTCACGGCCACCGGCCTGGAGCTGCTGTTCGTCGGCGGCATCGAGCTGTCGGTCGACGGCGAGGTCGTCGACCCCGCCGCGAAGCTCACGTACCGGGGCATGATGCTCGAGGGCGTGCCCAACCTCGCGATCGCGGTCGGGTACACGAACGCCTCGTGGACCCTCAAGTGCGATCTCACCTGCGGTTACGTCTGCCGCCTGCTCAACCACATGCGGGCCGCGGGGATGCGCCAGGCCACTGCGGTCAACCGGGCCCCGGTGACCGGCACCCGGCCCCTGCTCGACCTGACCTCGGGCTACATCCAGCGTTCCGCCCACCGCTTCCCGCGGCAGGGCACCCGCTTCCCGTGGCAGGTCCACCAGAGCTATCTGCGCGACTACCGGACCCTGAAGCTACGCGGCGTCAAGGACGGCGCCATGGTGTTCTCCAGCCCGGTCCACGCAAGCCGACGCCGCCGCCCGCTGACGTGGCCTGCACCCTGGCCGACTTTCCGCAGGTCACAGCCACCGGCGTAGGATTTGCCGGTAAACTGTCCGCGACCCGGCGGCAGGAGGTTCGCCAATGGGGCCACGAGCCGGGTCGGAGCCGTCGTCGGGGGCGTGGCTGGCCCCCGGAACGGTCCCCGGCTATCCGTTCCGCGGGCCCGGGCTGGCGGCCCGGGTCGTCCCGTTCGCGGCCGTGGCCGTCCTAGCCGAGGTCAGCCTGGCGTTCCCGCCGGGCACGCAAGCGTACCCGGCCGTGATCACCAGCATCGCGCTGCTGCTGCTCACCGCCGCGGAGTTCTTCCTTCCCTGGGCACGGATGCCCGCGTGGCTGTCGCTGCTGATCCCGCTGACCTACACCGCCTCCGTGCTCGCGCTCGTCCTGGCCGCAGGCACAACCTCCGGCGTCGGCATCGTCATCCTCGTCCCGCTGATCTGGACGGCACTGTTCCACCGCAGGTGGGAATCGGCCGTGATCGTCGCAGCGATCATGATCCTGCAGGGGGTCATCTCGCTGACGCCGGTGGTCGACCCCGACGCGGTGACGTTCCGGCGGGTGCTGTTGTGGGGGGCGCTCGGGGTGCTGATCTCGGTCGCCGCGCACGGTCTGCGCGATCGGATCAGCCGCTCGCAACGGGAAAGCGCGCGGCTCCAGGAACGCCTGCGCGAGGCAAGCGTGCTGGAGGACCGGGAGCGGATCGCCGCCGACCTGCGGGACAAGGTCATCCAGCAGGTCTTCGCCGCAGGGCTGACCCTCCAGAGCGCCGCCTCGCTGACGACGCAGCCCGAGGTGCGCCGTCGGCTCGAGTCGTCCGTGGCCAACCTGGACCAGGCGGCGCTGCTGGTCCGGCAGGCGATCTTCGGTCTGCACCGCCGAACGGGCGGCCGGGGCTTGCGCCAGGACGTGCTCGACCTGTGCGGCGATCTCGATCCGGTGCCCGAGGTGAGCTTCAGCGGCCCGGTCGACCGGGCGCTGGAAGCCGGCGCCAGAGCCGAACTGCTCGGCTTGCTGCGCGAGGCTCTCGGGGTGCTCGGCCACGAGCCTGCCCGGGTCAGCATCGCCGCTGGCGATGACTCGTGCCTTGCCGTGGTGGAGGCGAGCGGCGCGACCCGTCTGGCCTGGCGGTGTCCCATACCAGTCGCGGGAGGTGCCCGCACGTGAGGCAACCCGGGTAGGCAGCCAACCGGAGCAGCGTGCGAGCGCATCCTGGCCGGACGACCGGAGACCGCCGGTCACGCGCGCACGGGTGTGATCTTGGCCAGGGTCAGCACCAGGCCCCGGACGAAGCCGGCCTGATCCGGCCACGGGAACCGGCGGGACAGCGACGTGCGCAGGCTGACCGTGCCGTGCAGGGCGACCCACACCGCCGTGGCATCGGCCGCGACGTCGCGGCTCGCGGAGGCCCCGGCCGCGACGCACGCCTCGATCGCGTTGACCAGCAGCGCGAATGCCTGAGTTCCGACGGCGCCCGGGGGCGGGCCGTGGTGGCCGGGCGGGACAGGGGAAGCGGGCTCGTTGTCCTGCGCCCCCCTGGGCCGGACGGGAAACAGGACCCCGTAACGCGCCGGGTGGTCTACGCCGAATTCGACGTATGCCTCGCAGCCCGCGATCAGGCGGCCGACCGGGTCGTCGGCTGCCCGGTCGATCGCGGCGGCGATCGCGGCGGTCAACTCGTCAAAGATCCGGGCGACGACCGCGGCGATGATCGCCTCGCGGTCGGCGAAGTGCGCGTAGATCGACGGCGCGGCTATGCCGATTTCCCGCGCCACCGCCCGGAGCGTCACGGCCTCGTCCGAACCGGTCCGGTCGATCAGCGCCACTGCCCCGGACACGATGTCGCCGGTCAGCCGGGCGCCCTGGCCGCGCGCGTTGCGCTGGCGTCTCGGTGCCGTGTCCACGACTTTAGTTTACAGTCGTTAGTTCATGGGCGCGAGGTCCCGGGATGGGGTGCTCCGCTCGCCGTGACGCAAAGGGCGCCCCGTTCAGCGGCGGGGGGTCCACTGGGGACCGGTCAGCTCCCAGGCGGATTCCCAGGCGGCCGCGCGCCGCCGGTCAAGCAGCAGCCGGGTGAGCCCGTAGCCGCCGAGCAGGACGGCGCCGGCGCCGCAGGCCGCAGAGAAGCCGATCACGATCGCGGTGAACATCACCTCGGTCGCGCCGGGCGGCGGGGCAACGGGCTGCCCGGCAGCGGTCAGCCAGACCTGAACCCGCTGGCCGGCCTTCGCGTCCCAGATGCCCGGCGTGTTCACGGTCGTCAGCATGCCCGAACGCGCCCGGCCGCCCGGCGCGTCCCAGCGCGCGGTGGTCTCGCCGACCACGTTCAGCCCCGTGTTGTACGGCCCGCTTTGCGTCAGCACCGCCAGGCTCGGGTGCAGCCGTGCGGCCTCGGCCCGCTGGCGGGCGTAGATGTGCGTGCCGAGAACGAACGCGCCGGCGATCACGACCAGGAACGCGGCCAGCAAGAGCGCCACCATGGTGCCCTCGACCCGATCGCAACTCCGCCGCAGCTCGTTGCGGCCTATCAGCATCCGCGCAGACCGCCGCACGGCGCGCTCCCCCGTCCGCGCCTGGCTGGGCATGGTGGTCACCTCCCGGCCGGTCGCCTGAGGCCAGCCTTGGCGAGCCCTGTTGCGGCAGGCAGGGCCATTGGGCCCGGGCCGGCCGGGTCCTTGGTCCCGACCTCCGGCCGCCGCTCCAGGCAGGCGCTCAGGTCTGCGACTCGACCGCCGGCAGGCCGCAGCACCGGGCCCCTGATTCCATGTTTTTGCCCATGAATTGACGTGAAAGATTAAGTAATCACAGATACGCGTAGATCGGCGGATCATGCTTCGCTAGCGTTGGTTCGGCGGCATCGCCTGGCCGGTGGAAGCACCGGTCGGGCGGGCAGGAGCGGGCGTTACTGTCATCCAATGGCTTTACTGGCGATGAGGACCGGAGCGACATGCGTATCCCCGTCCGCGTGACGGTTACCGCGGCGGTGGGCGGCATAGTCGTCGGTGGCACCATCGCCTGGGCCACCGCCTCGCCCGCGCAGACGCCCGCTTCGGCGGCCGGCAATCCGCGGCCCGTCGCGGTGCAGCCGCACACCGGCCGGCCGTCGCCGTCCGCCACCCCGTCCCTCCCGTCGCCGGTCCAGATCGTCGGCACGCCAGGCAACGTCAAGGCCTTGGGCGGTGAGCTCGCGGTCGCCACCACGGGCTCGCTGCTGTGGAGCCGGGGTCAGCAGACCGAACGGCCGATCGGAAGCATCACGAAGGTGATGACCGCGCTGGTGGTGATGCAGAGCGGTGACCTGGACCGGAAGATCCGGGTGCCCGGAAGCGTGCTCAATTACGTCGCCAAATACGGCGCGAACAGCGCGGGCCTGCACCCCGGCGACGTTCTGACCACGCAACAGCTACTGGAGGCGATGCTGGTCCCGTCGGGCTGCGACGCCGCCTACACCCTGGCCCTGGCCTACGGGCCAGGCATGCCCGCGTTCCTGGACAAGATGAACGCCATGGCCAAGCAGCTCGGCATGCTGCACACCCATTTCACCAGCCCGGACGGCCTGCCGTATCCCACCGAGACCTCGACCTTTTCCACCCCGGCCGACCTGGTGACCATGGGCCTGGCGGCGATGAAGCTGCCGGCCTTCAGCGCGATCGTGAACCAGCCGTTCATTCAGATCAAGAAGGGGCCAGGGCACCACGCGTACTGGTGGAACAACACCAACGAGCTGATCGGGCACTACCCGGGCGTGGAGGGGATCAAGGACGGGTTCACCAACGCCGCCCTGCACTGCCTCCTCTTCGAGGCCCAGCGGGGCGGCCTAACCCTGATCGGCGACGTCCTGGGCAGTCCGGCCACCGGCCCGGCATCCGGTGCGGACGCCGCGGCTCAGGTGCTGAACTGGGGGTTCGGCCTACCGCACACCTAAAGGCCTGGCCTGGCGGCCGCGGCGTCACAGCACGTCCTGCCGGTCGGCGAACGAGTACGGCGGCCACGGGCCCGTGACATCGGCCCGCAGCGCGGCGTGCATCGCCGCTACGGACTCCACGATCTCGGTGAACTCGTCGGCCCGATCGGCGTCGAGCAGGTAGGAGCCGTTGAGCACCATCCGCCGGTCGCCGGCCCGCGGGTAGGGGAACGGATGCCGCCGCGTCGCGACCGCGAGATCGGACAGGACGTACCCGATCCGCTCCGCGTCCTCCTCGGCTCGCCCCCAGCGCGGCCACTGGCAGGACTCGCCGTGGAGGGTGCCGAACGCCGCGTCGCCCGCGCCGTCGGCCCAGGGCTCGAGGTACATCTTCACGCCCCATTCCTGCGTGCCGCGGAAGGAGTCGAGCAGCACGGTGAACTCGGCATGCCGCTCGGCGAGCAGCACCCGGATCGTGGTGTCGTCCGGGTACACGGTGGCCAGCCGGACCGGAACCACGGGCACGTTCAGGGCCAGGCGCGCGATCACGTCGTGATGCGCCCGGCCGGTGGTCTCGATCGCGGTCAGGCCGACCAGCAGTTCGGACAGCGGCGTCCCGCCGGCGCTCTCGTCCCCCAGGGAGCCGACCACCGCGGACAGGCCGGACTCGGTCACCGCGCGGACCGGCTCGCCGGCCACGCCGGTCAGGCTGGAGAGCCGCAGCGGATCAAGGCCGGTGGTGACGGCGTACACCCATACATTGCCTACGTCGCAGACCCTGCCGTGATCGGCCGGGCCGTCCGGGGAAGCGGGTGCCGGCGCCGGTGCCTGCGCCTCGCGGCGGCCGCGTCGCAGCAGCGGCGCCCCGCCGTGCTTCGGCCTGCGCACGTTGTTGATCAGGCCCTTCCTCATGCTGGCTGATCCTCCTGCTGGTTGGCGAGCTGGCGGGCGAGGGTGCGCAGGCCGCGGTAGGCGGCGGTGCGGACGGCGCCGGGTCGTTTGCCGAGGATGGTGGCGGCGGTGGCGGCGTCGAGGCCGATGACGGCGCGCAGGAGCACGGCTTCGGCTT
>Ga0335072_10016120_pt1 | contig 10594 bp, 7 predicted proteins | sample Lox_Sample_21_FD_206725 | JGI IMG/M metagenome (GOLD analysis project Ga0335072, IMG submission 206725) | Soil microbial communities from Loxahatchee National Wildlife Refuge, Florida, United States - Lox_Sample_2.1 | ecosystem: Environmental > Terrestrial > Soil > Wetlands | place: USA: Florida... | reverse complement strand
CGCGGCCCGCGGGCGGCCACGTCCAGAAGGACCCGGTGGCCGCCGGCGTGGCGCGAGCAGGGACAGGTCACCGCGTTCGTCGTCATCATCATGGCCGCCTTCCTCGCCTTCGCCGGCCTGGTCTACGACGGCGGGAACGCGCTGGCCGCCAAGACGGCCGCGATCGACGAGGCGCAGGAAGCAGCCCGGGCAGGCGCGCAGCAGATCAACCTGGCCGCGTTCCGCGCCACCGGCCAGGTGACCCTCGACCCGGCCGCCGCAGCAGCCGCGGCCCGGGCGTATGTGGCCGCGGCCGGCGGCGGGGACACCGCGACGGTCAGCGTGACCGGCGACACCGTCACCGTGCAGGTGTCTGCCGTCAGCACCACCGAGTTCCTGCGCCTGTTCGGCATCCCGGCAATCGGCGTCACCGGCTCGGCGACCGCCACCGCCGAGACCGGCGTCACCGCTCCCGCGGCGGGAGCTGGGCCGTGATCTGCGCCGTGCGCCGAGCTGGCCACGCCGTCGTTTCGGCCGTGGCCGGCCTGGCTGCCGCGACTGTTCTTGTTGCGCTGATCGCCGGGACGCCGTGGCTGATGTGGCACGTCACCGGCTGGCCGCTGCCCCGGCAGCTGCCCACCCTGGCCACACTCGAGGCCGGCATCGCCGGGCAGGAATCCGCCCGGTTCATCCTTGCCCTGGTCACCTGCGCCGGCTGGGTGATCTGGCTGGTGTTCGTCGCCGAGGTCGGGCTCGAGGCGGCCTGGTGGGCCCGGCAGCTGCCCGCTCTGGCCCGCGGCCCGGCCGGGCGTCCGGGCGCGGCGTGGCTGCGGGAGCGCGCCGCTGCGGTCAGCCCGCCCCGGGCGGTGGCCACCATCCTGGTCGGCGGCATCCTGCTCGGCCTGCTCGCCGCGCTGCGCGGCACCGGCGCGGCCCTCACCATCCCAGCGGCCCCAAGGCTGGCCGCCGTCAGCCAGCAGGCCACCGCGGCAGCCCCGCCCCATCCCGCGCGGGAAGGTGACCGGTTCGCTGTACTGCTCGCGCGCACGGCAGCAGCCGCCTCCAGCAACGCCGCGGCCTCTGGACAAGCACCCGCGGGAGCCGCGGCCGGGACGGCACTGGCTGCCGGCAGGATGATCCGGCTGGATGCCTCGCAGCGCCCGGGCCAGGACCAGCCGGCCGGCCCGGCGTACAGGCTGTACACCGTCCAGCCCGGAGACAACCTGTGGGACATCGCCCTGACCCACCTCGGCAACGGCGAGGACTGGCACCAGATCTACGCCCTCAACGCCGGCCTGCCCCAGCCCGACGGCGAACGGCTCGTCCTGCCCAGCCTCATCCAGCCCGGCTGGATCCTCCGCCTCCCCGCCCCCGCGAGCGCGCCGAACGGCAACGGCCACCTCACCAGCCCGTCGGCTCCGGTAACACCGGCAGCCGGCCACACGCCCCCGCCCGGGCCCGAGCCGTCAGCTGCCCCGCAGCGCCCGGCGCCCAACAGCCTCAGCCCGGCACCAGCGCGACATCACACCCAGCCCGACGCCGGGAACGCCGTCAGCATCCCGTGGGGCGGGCTGATCGGCGCCGGACTGGCCGGCGCGGTCACGGGCGCGCTGACCCTAGCCGGCGTCCAGCGCCGCCGCCGCTACCAGCCCGCCAGGATTATCACCCCGAGCCTGGAGCCCGGCGCGCCGGTGCCGCCGCTGATCGGGGTGCTGCACCGGGCCGCCCGGCCGGCCGACACCCAGGCCGAGCAGGACGCCAGCCTCAAGGCGGAAGATGTAGCTAATGGTGCCGCGCCGTCGGCGGCGACCGCAGGAGGCCGGCCGTACCTGCTAGCTGCACGCACGCCCACGGCACCAGCGCAGGCGCCCGGCGTGGTCAGTCTCGGGCTGCGCGACGGTCAGGAGATCACCGCCGACATTGCCGGTCTCGGCGGCCTCGGCCTGACCGGCCCCGGGGCGGCGGCAGCGGCCAGGGCGCTCTTGCTTACCCTGCTCAGCCAGGCACAGCCCGGTGCCGGCGCAATCCCGGCCGAGGTGTTCGTGCCGGCCGCCGACGCTGCGATGCTGATCCCTGGGAGCGATCCGGCGGGGCAGCCCGGACTCACCATCACCGGCACGCTGAGCGCCGCCCTGGACCACCTGGAAGCCGCCGTGCTGACCCGCGTCCGGATCACCGCCGGCACCGACGCCTCTGACCCGGAGGCAGAAGAGACGGCCCCGTCACCGGTCTGCGCGGCGGCGCTTATCGCCACCCCCGATCTGGCGTGCAGCCCGCGACTGGCGGCGATTCTGCGCATGGGCCAAGGCAGGGGCGTCGTCGCGATTCTGCTCGGCGACTGGCCAGATGGCGTCACCTGCCATGCCGATGCTGACGGCACCGTCACTGCCGCGGTCCCCGCGCACCCGGACTTCCGCGGGCTGCAGTTGTTCCATCTCACCCTGCCCGACGCCGCCGCGATCTTGTCCGCCTTCCGAGAAGCCCACGGCGGTAGCGAACTCCAGCCCCAAGAAGAATCCGCTGCCGCTGCCGACGGCCAGCCCGCCAGCGGCGCGGCCGAATCGCGAGGCGTAGCAGACGCAGGGGATCCGGCAACCACCATGCCGGACGAGGACGCCGCGTCTGCGCCCGAGCCGGCCGGCGCGCAGGACGACCTCGGCGCCCAACGATTGCCCAGCGGCGCAGCCGCCTGCGTCACGCTGCTCGGCCCGCCGCAGATCACCGTGGCCGGACGCGAGATCACCGGCGGCCTGCGCAAGGCACGCGAAATGCTGGCCTTCCTCGCCGTCCATCCCGACGGCGCCACCGGCGACCAGGTCAGCGAGGCGCTCTGGCCCGGCGCACCGCCCGGCCACGGCACCGCGCAGCGCAACATCGCCGTGCGCAAGCTCCGCGAAATGCTGCGCAACGCAACCGGGCTGCGCGAAGCCATGTTCATCACGCTGACCGCCGACCGGTACCGGCTCGACGCGGCTTTGTTCGACATCGACATCTGGCGGTTCCAGCGGGCGCTGCTCGAAGCCCGCCATGCTGAGGGCGAGGATGCACAGCTAGCTGCTTGCATGGACGCGGTCGCCGCCTATCATGGCCCGCTCGCCGACGGAACCGGGTACGACTGGGCCGAGCCCTACGCCGAGCAGGCCCGCCGCCGCGCCCTCGACGCATGGACCCGCATCGCCGAGATCACTGCGCCGCGCGACCCCGAGCAGGCCCTCGCCGCCCTGGAGACCGCGCTTGGCCACGACCCGTACAACGAGTTCGTCTACCAGAAGATCATGCGGCTGCAGGCCGCCGCCGACCGGCCCGACGCCGTCCGCCGCACCCTCACCCTGCTCGAGACCCGGCTCACCGAACTCGGCGTCACTCCCGGCCCGCAGACCCGTAGCCTGGCCGCCTCGCTACTTGGCACGTCTACCGATTCGGCTTCCCGCAACCCTGCCCCACACGGATCCACATCCGGCCACGCCCGAAGCTGGTAGCCGGAAGGCCGAGCACCCTATGCTCCCGGCCATGAGTGCCGCACAAGCCGACCTTGCGGCCGCCATTTCGGCGCTGCAACGCTTTTACGGTCCCCACGGCCTGACCGTGCGGATCGCCAGCCTGGAAGGAAAGCTCACCGGTTGCGACCACCGGTCCGTCCACGAGATCCTCCGGCAGGAGCAGGCAACCGAGAGCAGCCTTGCGGCGGCGCTGGCGGTAAAACGCATCGCTGGGCAGGTCAACACTGCAATCCACGCTCTCGGGATCTCCCTCGCGCTCCCGGCCATCCTTGAGGAAGGTGAGGTGATCCTGGGCACTTCCCTCGGCGCGGGCAGTAGCGGGCGTGGATTCGATCTTGAAACTGATCGCCGGGTGGCCGAGTTCAAGCTAACAACATGGCGCGGGGGCGCAGAACCCGTCCGGCAGAACGAGTTGTTCGCCGATGTCTTCCACCTCGCTGAAACCGATACGCCAAAACGCCGGGAGCTATATCTGACCGAGCTTCAGCGTCCCCTGCGATTCCTGAACAACCGCCGCGCCCTCAAAAGCGTCCTTTCCAAAAGCGCTGTGGCCGAGGAGTTCTACGCACGGCACGGGGACAACTACACCGTCGTGCGGGACTACTGGCAGGACGTGCGGGACCGCATCATAGTCATCGACGTGACGACGCTGGTCCCGGCGATCGCCGCCCTTCCACCGGAAGCCCGCCCGTCGTTCCCCTAAATATTGCTGTCGCCGGTGCGGAAGGAAACTGTCGGCCGTAAACAGCCGTGCCCGAGCCAGATGCCGCTCGATGCGGATGCGGCCTGGACCTGGTCAATGCGCAGCAGGGTCGAGCAGGGTCTGGATCTGGCCCCATTCCGGGAAGTCGCCGCTCCCGAAGTACCTGCAGAACATCTCGCTGTCGTCACGCAGGCCACCGAGCGAGTACACGATCATGCCGGGGGTGTTGGGCATGTGCGGAGTCACCACGCGGCGGGCGGAGGAGGGCAGCCGGCTTGCCCAGTCTTCCGCGATGTGCTCCGTGCACAGCCGCTGCGCGATGATCTCCGGTCGGCTCCCGACCCGATACACCAGATAGCCGTCGGCATCGCGCAGCGGCGGGACGGGCTCACCCCGTCGGCTGGCCCGGAAGTGTTCGTGCAGGCAGTAGTCGCACGGCGGCCGCGGGCGCTGTGCCTCGCGGGCCAGCATCTGGTTAATCGCGGACCGGGACCGGCCGGTCAGCTCATGGATGCGCTGTTTGGGGATGCCAACGTCCACGGCGAACCGGATCGCGTCGGCCTGGTGGCGGGTCACATCGCCAATCAGCTTCAGCCGGTCGAGCGCGGCCTGCTGCAGTTCGCGCTCTCCGTCGCGTACGAAATCGCTCATGGATGTAGTGTATACTACGTTCAAGTTGTCTTCCGTAACTGCCCGAGTGTCAGCAGACCAGCGAGACATGGCGATTTCACCGGGAGGAAAGTGACCGATACAACCCCGACAATGGCGGGATTCGAGTGGTCCCCGCGAGAACTTCCCGCGAATCCGGCCCCCGGCACCAACGGATGGTGTATCCGTGACGCATACTGTGCGCTGCTCGGGTGGCCGGCCGGGTCGGCGGAGTGGTCCCGATTCATCGAGTATCCGCACCAGGACGACCTGCTGCCGCTAGCCAGTCACCTCGGTGTGACGGTGTATGACGTCGGAGTGGCCGAGCACTGGAATGCGCTGATCGGAAAGCTCGACCACCCGGGGATCGCGATGTTCGATATCCCCGCCGCCGCGATGGGCCACGCGGTCTACGTTCACCATGTGCACGCACTGCTCCACCACTGGCCCGGATTCGGGGGCCACCCCCGGACGGACCTGCCGACCTTCGGCTGGCCCCTGGGGCCAGAGCACCTGCGATACGGCCCGAAGCTGTTCTGGGTAATCGTGGACGAACGGCAGCCAGCCCGGCCGATGTGAGGTCCTGAGCCGCGACGGGCCTGGGTGACAAGGCGACGGTGTTCTCAGCGGACCGATTTGCTGCGTCCAGACATCATTTATCCATGCTCAGCACGGATCCGGCTGATCGGGCTGGTGGCGTTCCCCGAATCGTGCCATCTCCCATGTGATCAGGGACTAGTTGCCGCCGTGTGGCGACATCGGGGAGCAGCTCTTCTGGCACGGGGTGGTTGGCGAATGGGTTGTCCCACCATTCAAGGTCTGCCTGGTCGATAGTCCATGGCTTGAGGTGGCTCGCGAACAGCACAGCAGCCAGCCGGCGATTACGCGGGTGCGCGCCCGGGCCTCGCCAGATGCCGTCGCCGGCCCGTACCCAGCGCGGGCCGAAATCATCGCCGTATACGAGCCTGGCGCTCCCGAACATGACGTTGGTCCTGTGCTGCGTGGCGTCGAATGGTGTCAGAGAAGTCTCGCTTACGGCCACGACGTACGGGAAAGAAAGGTCGCCGTACCTGCTTGGTTGCTTGCGCTTGAGGGCGCGCATAAGCGGGATCTCGTCCATGGTGTCCATGGTGTCCTCGAAGAACATGCCTAGCGGCCGGTCGATGGGCTGGTCGCGTTGCTCTGGCTTGTTCGGAAAGGCTTCGAGGGTCACTGTCCAGCCGCTGTCATCTGACCAGCCATAGGACTGAACTTCTCCGTTGACCTCCCACTGATGCTGTATCTCATCTGGGTCGAGCCCGGCTAGCCATGCTTCCAGGTCTTCCCGCAGCGTTGCCAGTCTCGGTGCATCGCCGCGGCCGGCCTGGTCAATGGTGATCCCGAGCATGAAGGCGGTCGTCTTGACCTTGTTGAGTTCCCGGTAGATGCGGTCGCGGCGCGCGTCGGCGCCTCGTTGCTCGTCCGGTTTGCCGGCTGTGGTCGCTTCGAGGTAGAAAGCGGCGTCCCCGCGGCGGAGCAGGAAGTCGATCTTGCGGTTGCTCGGAAGCGCGAGCTCACAGGAGATCTCGTAACCCAATCGCAGGAAGAGCTCGTGTAGGTACAGCTCCCAGTAGGCGGCGTCGAACTGCTGGTCGTTTCCGCTACGAACCCGGTGGAAAACCTGGTCTTTCAGGCCGTCGCACAGACGCGAGTACCAGTCATCGATACTCAGCCGGGCAGCGGCAAACTGAGGGCGCCCCGAGCGATTGAGGAATTCGTATTGTGACTCTCCATGGTCCCTAGGACCCATGTAAGTGCGGGCCCCGGTCTCGAACATCATCCGGTTGACCCCTTCAGCTGCCTGGTTGCGCGATGTCATCGTCTGCGTTGACCGGCAGGGCGTTGATCGCGGGCTGAAGCAGTGCCCACGTGAAGTCAGTGACTTCCAGGTAGTTACCGGCCCCGCCGTCGCGCAGCAGGATGGGGAGCGTTGGCTGGATGCCGCGGGTGAGCGGCGGGAGCCGATCGCCGATCACAATCCCGTACGGCGGGACGAGGTCGGACGCGTAGTGCGCGAACAGAAGGGTTTGCTGGTGGTCAACCGGTATGAGGATCACGTCGTGCACGATCTCCCCGGCCGCGGGCGCAAGGCGCGGAAGGGCTGAGACCTCGGTTCCGCTGAGGCCGACCTGGGCCGCTGCAATTGGGATGGTCGCATCCAGTCTGTTCAGGTACGCGGGGTCACCCACTGGCCGGAGCGGGTCCGCGGGTGCGTCCCGCACTGCTCGCAGGGTCGCGGCAAAGTCACTTGCGGCGAAACCAGGCCCGTATGCCAGGGCACATGCCCCCAGGGCGGACTTGACCGCCACGATCTCGGCGTCGCCAAGAGGGTAGGAGAGCTCGACGTTGATCGTGTCGTAGGAGGTGGCGGTGACTAATGCTAGATGCAGGTCCTTGAACTCCGGGGCGTTAATGTGCGGGTTGCGATCCCGCCACGTGTTATACGCCTTCTCAGCCTGGGCTGACGTTCCCTCGATGCTCAGAGCCGTCCCGTCTTCGGACTTGCGCATGATGGGCGGCGAGTACACGCTGCCGTCCTGGAGGTTGAGCTCCGCACGGCGGCCGGAGGGGAATGAGCCCGGAACCGGGGATGCACCTTGGCCTTTGACCCCTTTCAAGAGGTTTATGATGGTGTGCGGCCGCTGCAGGTTCCCTTCGGCGGCAGAGCCGCTCTGGTTGTTGCATGTCTTGTGCGTCGTGACGGTAACGCGACCGCCGAGTGCCTGGCCGAAGACGTGGTCTTTGCTCAGCTGTTGCTCCGGCAGCATCTCAGTGCCACACAAAGGGCAGGCGGGAAGCCCGGAGGCGATCGGGTTAGCCATGAGCCCAGTATCGGGCTTGCAGAGGCCGCACGTGGTAGCACGGTGCCGGAAGTCATCGACTGGAATGACACGGTGCCTCAGAAGGCTGCTCTTCTCAGGTAGCTGCTTCGTCACCATGTGGCGGTAGATGTAGTGCCATTTGCTTTTTAATATCTCGTTCCACGTAGTGGTCACCCGGATTCCGCTCTGCCATCCAACAGATCCCTGCACCCGATCCGTATTCCAGTCCGCTTACGAGTATGAATTCCATTCCGGATACCTGCTGAGATCGGAATACCCGATGCCGGTGAACAAGCAGGACGTGGCCGCTGCGGGTATTCCGATGGCATCCCAGACTGATACAGCACTGAAGCTGTAAGACGATTCACCGGGCGGGCGCCACAAGCGGGTCGGTGCAGCTGGGCGAGCAGGCGGCTGTGGCGATGCGGGTGGCCCTGCCGGCGAGCATCCGTGCCGTGAGCATGCCCGCAGGTGGGGCGCGCAGGCGAGGTGCGCCGCACTGAGGCGCCGCGGTAAGGCGCATGCGGCGGGCGCGCCATGCGCGCCTCCAAGCCGCGCCTCGGGATATTGGGCCGCGTGGCACGGCGTGCCGCATTAATCGGGCAATGGAATCCGAGGCGGCGGCGCATTCCTGCGGCGGAATCCGAGGCGCGTTCCTGGAAACGCCGCGAATTGCGGCCGCAGGAATACGCGAATTCTCCTGGTTCCGGAGGCCTGAATCCGTTGAAGAGCCCCGGCAGCAGAGCTAGCGTCGTCCTGACCCGAGAACGGGACCGGAAAAGCATCAGGAAAAGCGCAGCTATTACCCGGGCGAATGCCCGCCCTATGGAGGCCCGAAATGACCACCGAACCCCCCGCACCGCCCGGCGCGCCCGCGCCGCGCGTCACCCCGGCCGGCCGGCTCGGCCAGGGCGAGCTCCGACGGCAGGTCGCCGCCCACCTTGCGGCCAGCCCTGCCGCCGCGCACACCCCGGTCGCCATCGCCAGGGCGCTGAACCGGTCCGCCGGGGCGACCGGCAACGCGCTGGCCACCCTGGCCGCGCGGGGCGAGGCCGAGCGAGTCCCCGGCAAGCCCGCCCGCTACCGCGCCACCGCCGCCACCGCCGCCGCGGCGACCGCAGCAGTACCGGCGCCCCGCCGGCCTGCACGGACCATGCCGCGCCTTCGGCCCGCGCCGCCTGCCGTGGCCCCGCCCTCTCCGCCGGCCGGGCCGCTGGTCGCGGCGCGGCCCGGCAAGCCCGCCTACCGGCCCAGGGCGCTGGCCGACATGCCGGACGTGGCGGCGCTGCAGGCGCTGCGCGTGGCGGGCATCCCGGCGCTGCTGTACGGGCCGCCCGGCACCGGCAAGACCTCGCTGGTCGAGGCGGCGTTCCCGGACGTGATCACGGTCGCCGGGGACGGCGACACCACGGTCGCCGACTTCGTCGGCGAGTACACCCAGCGCCCGGACGGCAGCTACGAGTTCGTGCACGGGCCGCTGATCCGCGCGATGACCGGCGGCGCGGTGCTGCTGATCGACGACGCGACGCTGATCTCCCCGCAGGTGCTGGCAGTGGCGTACCCGGCGATGGACGGCCGCCGTCAGGTCGTCGTCAAGGCCCACAAGGGCGAGGTGATCACCGCCGCCGACGGGTTCTACGTGGTCGGCGGGCACAACCCCGGCGTGCACGGCGCGGTGCTCACCGAGGCCCTCTCCAGCCGGTTCGCCGTGCAGATCCACGTCGGCACCGACTACGACCTGGCCCGCTCGCTGAAGATCGAGCCCCGCGCGGTCACCGTCGCCCGCAACCTGGCCGCCCGCCAGGCCCGCGGCGAGATCGGCTGGGCACCGCAGCTGCGCGAGCTGATCGCCTTCAGCAAGGTCGCCGCCGTACTGGGCACCGACGCCGCCGTCGCCAACCTGGTCGGCATCGCCCCCGAAGAAGACCGCGACGCCGTCGCCGACGCCGCCGCGAAGACATTCGGCCGGCCCGCCGCCCCGCTCGCTCTCGGCCGCCAGATCTGACCCCCGCCACCCGACAGCAGAGGAGACCGCGATGCCGGCCGCCCACCTGATCCCCGCCCCCGCCACCACGCCGCCGGCGACGCCGGCCGCCGGGCCGTGGCTGGCCCTGTCGGCGGCCATGACCGCCACCGTCCCGCCGGTCGCCGGCCGCGACGACCTGATCGTCACCTGCGCCCCCGGCGCCGGCCGCGGCGCGCCCGGCTGCTTCCTGCCCGCCCTCGCCAGCATCGAGATCGACGGCCGCAACCTCGGCGTCGACCCCGCCACCGCCGACCCGGCCCGGCCGTCGGACCGCGACCGCTACCCGGCGCTGTGGGGCGTGCTGACCCACGAGGCCGCGCACGCCGCGCACTCCAGGTGGAGCCCGCCGGCCGGCACCGCCGCCGCCTGGGCGGCCGCCGCCCTGCTGCTGGAAGAATCCCGGATCGAGGCCGCCCACCTGGCCCGCCGGCCCGGCGACCGGCACTGGCTGCGCGCCGCCGCCACCAGGCTGATCCTCGACGACTTCACCGGCAGCCCCGCCACCAGCGCCTGGGACGCCGCCCGCGCCGCCGGCCTGCTGGCCGCGCGAGCCGACGCCGGCACCCTCGACCACGCCGAGACCGCCCCCGTGACCGCCGCAGCCGAGGCCATCCTCGGCCCGGCGCGGCTGGCCGCCCTGCGCGGGATCTGGCAGGCGGCCCACAAGGCCGGCGATGCCGACGCCAGGACCATGACCAGGCTCGGCCGCCGCTGGTGCCGCATCCTGGCGATCACCCCCGACATGCCGCACCCCGACGACACCACCCCGGTCGCCGGCCCGCCCTCGCCGCTGGCCGCCGCGATCACCGACGCCATGGGCGCGATCAGCGCCGCCGACGCCCCGCCGGCGCTGGCTCCGCCCAGCCGCGAGCCGGCC
>Ga0335072_10016119_pt1 | contig 10595 bp, 9 predicted proteins | sample Lox_Sample_21_FD_206725 | JGI IMG/M metagenome (GOLD analysis project Ga0335072, IMG submission 206725) | Soil microbial communities from Loxahatchee National Wildlife Refuge, Florida, United States - Lox_Sample_2.1 | ecosystem: Environmental > Terrestrial > Soil > Wetlands | place: USA: Florida... | reverse complement strand
CCGGGCGGCTTTATCTACATGAATTCCGGTCTGATCTTGGCCGCAGACGAAGAGGCAGAGTTGGCCGCTGTGATGGGACACGAGACGGCCCACGTCTGCGCCCACCACGCTGCCCGGCAAATGACGCGCATGAACTACGCGCAGCTGGGCACCATTCCGCTGATCATGTTGACCGGCTACAGTTGGACGGGCTACGGCATCTACGAGGCCACGCAACTGGCCGTCCCGATGGCGTTCCTCGACTTCCAGCGAGGGTTCGAGGCGCAAGCTGACTACCTGGGCGTCCAGTACATGTACCGCGCGGGCTACGACCCGCAGGCCTTTATCGGCTTCTTCGAGAAGATCGAGGGCATCGACAAGCGCAAGCCGGGGCTGGTGTCTAAGATTTTCTCCGACCATCCCTTGACCCCCGAACGAATCCTGCATACCCAGGAGGAAATTGCGCGGATTCTGCCAGCCAAGGCAGAATACCTGGTGACGACGTCGGAGTTCGATGACGTCAAGGCTCGGCTGGCGCGGATTGAGAACAAGCGGCGGCTGATCGACACCAAAGGTGTGACGAGACCCTCGCTGCGCCGGGCAAGTACGGGTTCCGGCGACCCGACCAGCTCCAGCCAGCAGGGCGACAGCAGCACTCCGAGCTCCGATGACACACCCACCCTACACCGGCACCAAGATCAGCAGAACTAATCCTCACCGAGAGTTACTTGCCCAACCTTGCCGTCGATGCTCTTAGAAAGGCATTGATTGTGAGACTGGGAAGCCTAATCCACAGCAAGGAGAGGATTCAGTGAAGCAACCGGAACTTTTGATAGGCTTGTTCAGAGCGATAATTGTCCTCGCCTGCCTGTCGGCGATTTGCCCGCACTCATTCGCACAGAGGCCAAACGCCAACGAAGAGACGATCATTCTGATCCGGCACGGTGAAAAGCCGTCGGCTGGACTCGGCCAATTGACCTGTAAGGGTTTGAATCGGGCACTTGCGCTGCCATCCTTGCTGATTGGCCGATATGGGAACCTGGGTCCTCAAAGAAGCGGGAATATCATATCGGCGTCAAACGCTGGGCGACTGGAATGAAGCATGTACAGCCCCCGCCGCAGTAGCGGCTTCTTGGCGCTGGTTGGCAAGCGAGATCCGAGCCGTTGACCGCAAGTGCCAATTGAAGATCGAGGGTCCCTGGGAATTACAAATGCATTCGGCGTAGGTTTTTCGCGATCAATTGCCCAGCTTCGGACCGGAGAAGTGCAGGATCTTTGCACTGTTGGCGACGACGGCAAGCACAACCACGCTTTGCGCCAGAGCTCCGGCGAGCGGGTTCAGAATGCCTCGAGCGGCGAGAGCGATCAAAACAATGGCAAGCCCGAAGGCCAGCCAGACATTCTGTCCAATCACCTGACGAGTCAGGTCCGCGAGGCCAATCAGCCCCGGTAAACGGCCCAGATCGGCCCCCAAAAGGGCTACGTCAGCTCCTCCGAGAGCGATTTCATTCAGTTCCGCTCCCACCGCGACGCCCACATCCGCTCCCTTCAGAGCGGGTGCATCGTTGACTCCGTCTCCCACCATCATGACGACATGTCCCGCAGCCTGCTCAGCCCGCACGACTTCGAGCTTTTGCGCCGGCAGAACTTCAGCGAAGACAGTGTCCACGCCGAGCGCGCGTCCGACCTCATGCGCGGCCGCGGCTCGGTCGCCGGTGAGCAGTATCAGCCGGCCGATCCCAAGCGATCTCATCGCGTCAAGCGCCTGGCGCGCCTCGCGTCGTGGTATGTCATGCATTACCAGGCTCCCGAGGAATCGGCCATCGCAGGCGACCCGCACGTGAGAGATATCCTCGACCTCTTCGCCGGTATCAATACCGAGTTCCGTAAGCAGGGCGCCGCTGCCAAGAACGGCCCGATGTCCGTCCACTGTGGCGATGACACCGAGCCCTGGCTTCTCCACGAGATCCTGCGGCGGCTTGCTTGCGATCCCGCGCGCCAGCGCCGCAGCAACAACCGCGCGAGAGACGGGGTGCAGAGAGCCGAAACCGCACGCGGCCGCTACCTCGAGAAGCCGTTCTTCACTTGTGCTCTCCACTGGCTGAAGTTCTGTCACTACCGGAGCGCCTACGGTCACAGTCCCTGTTTTGTCGAGGATCAACGTGTCCACTTCCGAGGCGCGTTCCAGGAAATCCGCACTCTTGATGAGGATGCGCAAACGCGTGGCCACCGTCATGGCCGCGACCATCGCAGCGGGTCCGGCCACGACCAGCGCGGTCGGCGTAGCGACGACCAGCACGGCGATGGCGCGGGAGAGGTTGTTGGTGAAAAACAATGTGGTGGCTGCGATCGTAATCACCAGTGGCAGCCACACTCCGGCGCGGCGCTCGAAGAGTCGAAGCAGCGGGATCGAGGTGCGCTCCACCTCGGCCAGCAGCTGCACGACCCGCCCCAGCACGGTGTCGGCGCCGGCACCCCGCACAGAAATCCTGAGCAGTCCGTCCAGCGCCACAGTTCCAGCAAAGACCGGACTGCCCGGCCCGACATCCTCATACACCGACTCTCCTGTGATGGCGGACTGATCGACAGCGGCTCGTCCTTCAAGCACTGTTCCATCGACGGCGATTCTCTCGCCAGGGCGAACCAGGATCTCCTCACCGATCGCCAGTTGATCCGGATCCACTTTTTCCTCGATGCCATCGCGCCATCTCACCGCCTGACGTGCCCGCAGTGCCCTGATTCCATCAATCGCAGCCCGGGCGCCGAGAGAGCTCCGTTCCTCGAAGAGACGGCCGAGTTCCAAAAAGAGCGGGATCAGAGTCGCGATCGCAAACTGGCCGCGCGATGCCGCTCCCAATACAGCGATGGCAACCAGTTGATCTGTGGCCTTGCGCGTGTCACCCGTAACGATTCCCCGGATTCCGGAGATCAGCGTGGGAATGCCGACCACCGCAGCTGCGAGACCGCGGCAGAGCTCTCCGATCTGCCACTGATCCGGCTCAAGGCGGATCAGCAGCGTTCCCAGGCCGAGCAGCCCAAGTCCAATCAAGCCAGCACCGAGTCGGATGGTGATTCGCCGACGCTCTTCCGGCTCCAGGGATCCCGGAAGGCTTTCGTCTGCGACAGCTGCGGCATCAACAGAGGAGCTCGTCAAGGCGCTCCCTCCTCATCATCAGCTCCCTTTCTACTCCCGTTGATGAGCGCACTATCCACGGTGATCCGAAAGCCGTGATAGTTTCCGGCCACTGGCGGCGGAACCCACCGGACTGAACCAGCAGAGCCGATCGCCTTATCCACGGCATCGCGATACAGCCGTTCGCGAACGACCGAGGGGCTCTTGCGATACTCGGCATCGAGCGCGCGAAAAGCATCCGCGTCCCCTTTGGCCGTGGCCATCGCCGCGTCAGCAGCTGCCTGCGCAGCCTGCACTTTTTGATCCGCGTCGGCATGTGCTTCCGGAATGGCGCTCGCCGCGAATGCTTGCGCGTCGCTTTGCAGAGTCTGGGCCTGGATGAAGGCGCTTTGAACAGCGTCGAAGTCACTGGCGAGCGCGTGCGGCGGTGCAAGGTGGATGAGCTCGAGCGACGAGAGTTCGAGACCCGAATGTGCTGCGTCCAGCCCCGCCTGCGCTCGGCGGCTGACAGTTGCGAGTAGCCTCTCGCGCCCATCCGAGAGCACGCGGTCGACTGCCATCTCTCCCAACGACCGCACCATCGCCGACGTGACTTCCACGCGCAAGATGTCGTCAGCATTGGGCCCATAGAACGCCCATTCAGCAGGGTCCCGCACTCGATAGCGGGCAACCATGCTTACCTGCACGATATTTTGGTCGGCTGTGAGGGCGTACCCCTGCGTCAGGGGATTAAGCGTGGTCTCATCCTCCTCAGCCAGTTGATTCGATCCCATTCCCGGCGCAAGTGTATTTACAGGGATTTCCCACACATGCTTCGTCTGGACGCGTACCACCTGATCGATCGGGCGCGGGAGGGCGAAAAGAAGGCCCGGCCCATGCTCTTGTAGTAGAGGTGTAGTCCCCACCAGGCGGCCCCATCGCAGGATGATCGCAACTTCGTCTGGCTTGACGACAGTAATTCCCGACAAAGCATAAAGAAACGCCATGGTGGCAATCCACCAGTGCATGTGCTGCCATGTCCAATCGAAGAGCCGCCCCAGCGGCCCTGCGAGTCGTCTGATCTCCGACAGGGGCGCGGTCTGCCTCATTTGCTCCCCTTGTTCTCAAGCAGGGAGAAAGGCTCAGAGTCGGTGCGAAGGATGAGTGAGGTGTTCACGGTCACGACCTTATCGAGGGACTCGAGCGAGCGCGTGAACCGGTAGAGCTCCGGATCGATGCGATGAGCATCGGCATAAACCTTAGCCGTTTGCGCGGCCGACTCGCCGCGGATGCGGGCTACTTCCTCCGTGCCTTTGGCTTGAATCTGCGCCGCTTGCAGCTCCGCGTCAGAACGGATTTTGCTCGCGGCCTGCTCTCCTTCCGCTGTGTACCGGGCGGCGTACTGACTCCGCTCGGCGCGCATCTGGTCGAAAACCGCCGTGACGTTCTCCTCAGGCAGCGCGAGGCGTTCAATGCGAATCTGGTCGATCTGCACGCCGTAGCTGCGCCGGGCGAGCGGCGCAGTCGCGGCCATCAACTCTGATTCGATCTGGTCCACCTGCAAGTCGCTCGGGGTCGTGGACACCAAAGCCGACAGGTCATGTTCACCCAGGGTCCCGATGGCGGCATTGGTCAATAGCCCGTCGAGCTTGCCGTCGGCCCCGGATTCGCTGCCTATCGCCTGTGCGAAGGTCAAGGGATCGTCAATTCGCCACACGACATAGGTACGCGCGATGACGTTCTTTTTGTCCCGCGTCAGCATCTCCGCCTGCCCGGTTTCATAGATCTTTCTTCGCATGTCGAGGGGGATCGTTTCGTCGATGGGCCAGGGAAGCTTCCAATGGAGTCCCGGGCGCGTGGCCGCGCGGAGTGGGCGTCCGAAGCGGGTGATGAGTACCGCCTGCCCCTCTTTCACAACCACCGTGGTCGCGCTGAAGAAGATCGCGGCCAATGCCAGGCTTCCAACGGTCGCCCGCAACAAGCGCTGCGTTCTCAGGGTCTCTGCCATATTTCTCCTCCATCCCGCAGAAAGCGGTCGTCCACAACCAGGTAAGGACGCGCACTAAGGTCTTTCTCGAGCGTCTCGAGGCGACGCCGAAAAAGATACTCACCGGGCTCCGCATGATATTGCGCTTCCAGTGCGCGAAAACTCCACGCCTGGCCGGCGGCCAATGCCATCGCCTCGGCACTTTCCTCGCGAGCAGTATTTTCGCCCGAATATACGGTGGCCTCGGCTCCGGGCACCGTTTGATTACGAAAAGCCTGAGCGTTGATGGTGGCGGTTACCGCCCCCAGTTGGGCAGAGACTACATCCTCATAGGCGAGCGCAACCGGCACCGGGGGATGCAGGCCCCCCACTGTGAAGGCCAGAATATGCACACCGAGGCCAAAATTGTCGGCGTCCTTCTGCACGATTGTTCGCATCTTCGTGGCCAGAACCGAGATATTCTGCGAAACTGCCTGGGAAAGTGTGAGTTCCACGGTCGACCGCATTACAGCCCGGTAGGCGATAGCGCGGAGCGCGTCCTCGGGATTCTGGCAGCGGTACCGCCAGGCATGTGGATCCACGATCTGGTACTGAACGTCCGCGTCAATAGTGATGAGGTCACGGCCATTACCGAGCACCAATGTGTACTCGTTCGGAGCGTGCTCGACGGCCCACAGCACATTTTCCGGTCCCTCCTTCTCTTCACCCTGATGCCCGACCTGTATGTCCATGACCCGCTTCACCGGGATTTGAAAAATCCGGTCGATCGGCCATGGCCAATGAAGATGAATTCCGGGCTCGAGTTGGCCAGCCTGGGGAACACCCAAGCGCTCGACCAATCCCTGATCGTCGGTCCCGACTACGGTCAGCGAAGTGGAGAGCCATGCGATCAGGCAAAGACCGATCAGCAGAGGCTCCAGGGCGCGGCGAACGATGATTAGGGCCCAGGTGGTGCGCAGATCGATCCCAAGTTGTCGCTCTACGGCGTCGAGAGCGCTGGCTAGAATATTCGGCCGGCTCCCAAGAACCGAGAGCAGAGCGAAGTCCAGCCGGAAGGTTTCTCCGTCCGTATCTTTTCGTTGTCTGGTCCGAAACAGGCCATAGCAGATCGAGGCATCGAGAAACAGGATAGTGTAATAGATGGCTCGAACGATTAGGTCTTGATTCGTCCACTGGAGAGCAACCGAAATGGCTACAAGCACAAAGATCCACGCAGTGACGCGCGCTCCACGGCAGAGGCCGACGCTCTCGGGTAACACTGCAGGATCGATATCCGCGAGATACTGCGCGATTATGGTTGCCAACACCGCAGCGATGACGGAGAAGAGCATTGCCAGGATCGCCGGCCAGAGCGCCGGGCGTTGGACCCAGATATTTGCCATCAAGAGAAAGACGATGGCAGTGAATCCCGCAAACGCAACACCTGCTCTCAGATTGAAGTCCAGGGTTTCGAGCCCTCGCCAAACCGTGAGGATGTGCTGTTTGATCGGGGGGAGCAGTGAGGGGGTCTTCGAAGGGGGTGATGCAGAATCGCGATCGGTTTTCTCTGTAGCCTCTTCAGGGATATTTACCGATGTGGCATCCTCGGTCTGCGGAACTTTCTCACGTTCAGCCTTCACCTTCATGACACCGGCGAGGATGGCGGATGCAAGTCCCAGGGTGATCGCAGATGCGAACATCGCCGGGCTGGCCACCTTGATGGCACCAACCACGGCAGCCAACATTCCAACAATCGCTGCGGCGAGAATAACCAGAGAGACTGCCCGGTAGGGGTCATGAACGGCGTCGCCGTCCCGATGCAAGGTCATGCGCTCCTTCCTCCACCGTTATGGGGGAGGCATCATCCTGCGTTGCATCCCGCATAGAATTTTCTGACAGCGGCTGCGGCCGCGAAGTAGTTATGCAAATACTATACCCGTCTAATGCTATTAGTTTCCCATTTACGGCAATTCTAAACTCAAATCCAGCGCAAAAAAAGAAAGACGGAAGCGCGATGCTTCCGTCTCCATCTGTCCGGCGTCGCAGTCAGTTCGCGAGCTGAACTTTGCCGTGGTTATCACAATGACCCTGGTGGGGATGATGTAGATGGCCGTTCACCAAATAGTCCACATGATCGTCATGCGGTATTGCCTCATGGCCGCAGTTTGCTCCGTGCTTGTGTTCGGCGCCGTGTGCAGCGCAGTTGTGGCCGCTGGTGCAGCCAGCCGGATTCGCGGCGCTGACTTCCAGCTTGTGCTCATCGACGTGGCCTTCGTGTATCGAGTGCAGATGGCCATCATGAACGTAGTCGGTATGCCCGCTGTGCAGGATCGCGGTGTGACCGCACTGCTCTCCATGCTGATGCGTGTGGTGCTCGTGAACTTCATGCTGGGTTGACATTGTCTTCTCCTATTTTGGGTGCGCCGTCGGGCGCGGGTTGCATGTGGTTGTTGGAAGCTTGCTCCGAGGCATGTGCCAGACCGTTGAAGACTAGATCCATCACATGCTGGTCGGACAGGAAATAGAGGATGTGTTTTCCTTTGCGGCGCCGTCCGACGATGTTATCGGCCCGAAGGACGCGCAACCTTTGCGAAATGACGGTGATGGACTCGCCCTCTAATCCGGCCAGTTCTGTTACGCATGCCTCTCCCTGCGCCAGGCGCGCCAGCAGACGGATCCTTGGGGCCTCCCCCAGTGCACGAAAAATCCTGGCCGTCCGCTCGATCGAAGATTGGCCGACGGGAAGCTCCATCCGTCGGGATGGATGCGTTTCGCCGGAACACGGGGGCTTGGGGTCTATGTTCACCTAAGCGATCATATAAACATTTGCATGATTGTGCAAGTGTATTGCAAATAAAAAAACGGGAACTTATAAGCTGTTTATTATGAGATGATTCAATGCGAATGATGTCCGCAGCACCGCTCTCCGCGTAGAGAGAGGACACCAGAGCGAATCAGAACCGGAACCAGCAGAAGCGCGGCTGCACTGTCAGCCCAGCCGATGGCGAAGAAGGCATGAATCAGCAGGCCAAAGAGAACAATCGCCGCCTGATACATGCAAAAGTCTGTCTGTCGGGCATCGGTCATCATCGCTTCACTGTTGAGGGCGTTGCCCACTTTCCGCTTGGCTCGCGCCAGTAAGGGCATAGAAATCAGCGCCGTCGCAGTGATCAAAATTCCTGCCCAAGTCGGGGCGGAACTCCGCTTATTCCAAAGATTCGCGGATGCATCGACCAATATGTATCCGCCCAATAGCAGAAGACAGGTACCGGCGATACGAAGACTGATGCGCTCGGTATGGATCCGGCGATGTTCATTCATCTCATGAGAGAGGCGCCATAATAAAGCTGCTCCTGAAGCCATCTCGATCAACGAGTCGAAGCCGAAGCCGGTCAAGGAAACACTATCGGACCTGAATGCCGTGAACAGCGCAACCATGGCCTCGAACCCAGCCCATATGATCGTAAGAATCTCCAGATGGCGGCCGCGCCGGGAGATTCTATCCCGGTCCGCCTCAGAAAAAGTCAGAGTTCCCATTCAGAGTCCTTACGTATGGCGACCCGCACTCAATTATTTGAGTCAACTTAGGTCGGCAGAGATAGCCGGCAACATGCAACTAGATCTTAATCGGAGATACTCCTTGACGCGCCTGGAGCGATCTAATGTCAGGGAAGCCAGCTTAAGACTCTCTGCAAGGCCAGACGAAAGGCTGGGTTTTGATCCATGGAGCCGATTATTCGCTGGAGCCGCGGAGACGTCAAATTGTAGAAGTTGGTCTCCTCAGCGTACAGGAATCTAGGCAAAGCAGATGGCCACCAACGATGAATGATACACTGCACTATTGATGTTTGATTCGCATTAGCAGGCACAACAAAACACAGAATGACCTCTATGCCCATCGCGCTGCTGTCTCTGCCTGTTATCTCCACGCTGGTCGGCGGTTGGCTGGCAGTTCGCGCGCATCGTTATCTTCCCCTGCTGCTTGCAGTTGGCGCTGGCCTGCTGCTGGGGACAGCGTTTCTGGATCTTCTGCCCGAAGCGGTGCTGATGGCCAGATCCACCGGACAGCCGCCGAGCGCAGTTCTTGCCACCGCGCTGGCCGCCTTTCTCGTGTTTCTCGCCATCGAGAGCGTGAGCGACGGAATCGGGCGGCTTCAGCACCACAAAACAGCTACCAGGAAGACCCTTGGCCGGATCAGCGGAGGCCTCCTTATCTTGCACAGCTTTCGCGATGGCATGGTGATTGGCGCGGCTTATTCCGCCTCCAAGGCCGCTGGGCTCACTGTAGCCTGCGGCATCGTAGCTCACGACCTTGGAGACGGAATGAACACCGTGCTCCTGTGTACCGCCGGCGAAAAGCCGGGATTGTGGGACTTTGCCTTCCTTGTCGCGGACGCTCTGGCGCCGTTTTTTGGAGGTCTACTGACCATTTGGTGGGTGCAATCGCCCGGCAATGCCACTGTTCTTCTCGCCCTAGCCGGAGGGTTCTTTTTGCAGATGGCAACCAGCGACTTTCTTCCCGAGCTGCGCGCTCACGCTAGCTCGCGATGGTATGTCGTGCCCCTGATTCTTCTGGGCGCAGCCCTCATCTACGTTGCCAACATATTCATCGCGCTGCACTGAAACACCACTGCCGCCGTGCCGCGATTCAAGAGTTCGCGTAGCTATGCATGTTTTGGAATGCAGGCCGGGCAGATCCCGTGGAGAAGAAGATCGTGGCTGAAGGCGCGGAATCCACGGGGCAATTTAAGCTCGATCGCCGGCACGCATCCTTCGAGCTCGTAGACTTTCCGACAGTCGTCGCACAGGAAGTGATGGTGGTGCTCTTTCCCGGAGAGCTCATACCGCGGAGGCTCGCCCGGCAACTGAACAGCAATCAGCCATCCCTCTTCTACCAACATCTTAAGGTTACGGTAGACTGTGGCGATGCTGACATCGGCCGCTGTGCGATGCGCGTAGGAGAGAACCTCTTCCGGCGAAAGCGGCCTGCCGGTCTCGACAAAGGCGGCGCGGATGGCGTCCTTCTGGCGAGTATTTCTGGTTGCGACGGTGCTCTTCAGTTTCATCGGCGCTTGCCTTCATTAAATGCTATCGGCATCTTAATAGTGGCGCAAGCCCTAAGATTGGAGCCGCTCCGATCAGGCGAGTTCGCAGCCGCTGGATGACGCGGGCTCCGTCTCCTCTCCAGCGGAGGGGCAGAGTTCGCTGCAAGCGCGAGAAATACAGGACCGGCAGAAGCTGCGATTGAAAAAGTGTGCCGTGACCAGCAGCAGACCGCCACAAACCGTCACGGCGGCCTCACCGTATGCGGTAAGGGCTTTGTCGCCGAGAACTGCTGCCATTGAAACCAGCAACAGGCCTGCAATGAAAGCCGCAAGCACCCAGCCCTTCCCATGTACTTTGTACCCTGAGCGAAAGGCCAGAAATCCAATGAATCCGATCGCAACCGCGAGGCCGCGATGCGTCACGTCGTCTCCGGGCAGACCCCGCAGAATGGCGGGCGCAAAGCTGATGAGCAACGGAAGGGCCAGGCAATGA
>Ga0335072_10016118_pt1 | contig 10595 bp, 9 predicted proteins | sample Lox_Sample_21_FD_206725 | JGI IMG/M metagenome (GOLD analysis project Ga0335072, IMG submission 206725) | Soil microbial communities from Loxahatchee National Wildlife Refuge, Florida, United States - Lox_Sample_2.1 | ecosystem: Environmental > Terrestrial > Soil > Wetlands | place: USA: Florida... | reverse complement strand
GCATTTTTTAGCGGCTTTGCTCTTGGTGGCCCGCGCAAAATCCGCAGATCGGACCTCGCGTTGCAGACCCTGGTGCGCGGCATCTCCGCCGCCATGGTGGTAGGGCTCACCAACTTCCCCAACAATCCGGACCTTATTGTCGGAATCATTCTGTGTGCGGTAACCATCATCCTTGCGGCGGCGATTGCCAGTTTGGCCTGGCTACGTTTCTCGAATGTGTCAGATGAAACTACGGCCGCGCGGGACGAAGAGCAAGCTGGATTCGGCAGCAACAGACTTCATACGACTTAGCTACACGGAGGAGACACCATGGAACTGAAAGGAAAAACGGCAATCATCACGGGGTCGGCGCGTGGAATTGGCGAGGGAATCGCCACCGTTTTCGGACGGGAAGGCGCAAACGTCGTTGTGAATGGGCTGACCACGGATTCCTGTGCCGAGACCATAAAAAAGGTGGAAGCAGCCGGAGGCAAGGCCATCGGCGTTGGCGCGGACGTCAGCAAGGCGACCGACTGGGCGGCGATGGTGCAACAGGCGATCAAGGCGTTCGGCACGGTGGACATCTTGGTGAACAACGCGGGCATCGAGGCCACGCCAACCTTGGTCCACGAGATGTCCGAAGAGCAGTGGGACAAAGTTCTGGGCATCAACCTCAAGGGCGTGTTCCTGGGGATCAAGGCCGTGTTACCCACAATGATCGCTAAGAACTACGGCAGGATCATCAATATTTCGTCGACGGCAGGCCTGCGCATGACTTTTTTTGGAAGCGTCGACTACACCGTGTCGAAGCACGGCGTGACTGGATTAACCAATCACCTGGCGTGGGAACTGGCCGACCATCACATCACGGTGAACGCGATCTGTCCCGGCGGCGTGCTAACACCTTTAATGGAACATGGCACCACGCAGGAGTTTCGCGACACGGTGACGAAACGCCTCATACCTCTCGGACGCATGTGCACGCCCGAAGAGATTGGTGAGGCCGCGTCGTTCCTGGCCAGCGACCGCGCCAGCATCATTACCGGACAACTGGTGGCTGTGGACGGTGGCTTGATGACCGGTTTCGGCGAAGACCTGCGCCCGATCGTTCGGAAGCGCATGGAAGAGGCCAAGAAAAAGGCGCACGCCTGAGGAAACGCAGGGAATCTCACACGAGTCGTCACCATGACCAAAACGACCAAAATCGCGATTAATCACGGCGGGGACTACTTACCTGGCCTGAATTCCGTTTTATCAGGGGTCGCCCGTGCTGCGACCAGCCTCGGCTGGGAAGTCGTGGGCATTCACGACGGCTTCGATGGTCTGCTCTTTCCCGAACGCTATCCGGATGACGGCATCGCAACGATTGATTCTGGAGCACTTGACACCCTTGCGTCCGGGGGAACTCCTCTTCTCGGTTCAGGCATGCATTCCGATCCATTTCGCGTGCGCACCATCAACTCAGAGAATCAAGTGGAAGAGATGGATCGCTCCGATGAGTTGCTGCGGAAAATCAGCGATCTAGGCATCCGAGCGGTCATATCCGTGGTGGGCCTTCGCCCTCTAAGCGTGTTGTTCCGCCTGCATCGGAAAGGCCTGAACAGCGTGTGCGTGCCTGCCTCGGTCGAAAATGATGTCGCCGCCACCGATCTTTCCTTCGGGTTCAACACCACTCTGAGCGCCTCTGTAAACCTGCTCGACAGTGCGCGGAATGCCGCTCATTCGAGCAGAAAAATCGGCGTCGTCGAAGTCCTCGGTGAGCAAACCGGTTGGTTGGGCCTGCAATCTGCTATCGCCGTCGGCGCAGACGCCGTTCTCCTCCCTGAGATTCAATACGACATTCGCAAAGTCGCGGCCAAGTTGAGCGAGAAGCTCCAATCCGGCCAATCGTATGGCCTCGTGATTGTATCGGAAGGCGCGCAGCCTTTGGCCAAGCCACAGGCTGCCACTGCTGCCGTCTCGCAACAGTTCTTGCGCGCCTCTCTCTCACCACTCGCCACCGGGGCACAGGGTGGCCACGTTATTCACCGTTCCGGAGAAGCCGCCGAATCGGTTGCTTTGGAACTCCAGCGTCTCACCAATCACGAAACCTATCCCCTGGTTCTTGGTCAACTGGTCAAGGGCGGCGCTCCATCCGCCGTCGACCGTCAACTGGGCATGGGATACGGTGCCGCGGCCGTTCGCGCCATCGCTCAGAAACAAAACGGCGTGATGGTGTCGTTCCAGCCGCCGGACTTGAAATTCGTTCCGTTGAGCGAAGCCATCAATAAAGTGCGAACCATTCCGCCTGACAGCCTGTTCCTGCAGACGGCACGGTCACTCGGCATCTGCCTGGGAGATTGAGGACACGAACATGCGCCCCATCGATCCCCTAAATCCCACCGGTCTCGTGCTGAATATCCAGCACTTCTGCACCCACGATGGCCCCGGGATGCGTACCACCGTATTTCTCAAGGGGTGTTCGTTGCGCTGCAAGTGGTGCAGCAATCCGGAAAGCATTCATCTCAAGCCTGAACTTGCCTATGACAGCAAGAAATGCATCGGGAAGAAACAATGCGGCTTTTGTCTGAAACCACCTTTCCCGGAGGGCGCGTTTTACGTCCTCAACGGCCCGGATGACAAGGTACAGGTCAATTGGGACTTAGCCAACGATTGCAGCCCGGACTGTGCGGCCTTGTGTCCAACCGGCGCGATCCATGTTTTCGGTCAGGAGATGACCGTCGATAAGGTGCTCGACGAGGTGGAACAGGACAGCAGCTTCTATCGCGAATCGGACGGTGGAATCACTTTGAGTGGTGGCGAGTGCCTGCTGCAACCCGACTTTGCGGCGGCCCTCCTGAAAGGGGGGCACGAACGCGGCATCAATACCGCGATCGAAACCGCCTGCAATGTGCCTTGGCGTTTTGTGGAGCAGGTTCTTCCTCACGTCGACACCATGCTCCACGACCACAAGCTGACCGACCCCGTCCGTCACAAAAAATGGACTGGCGTAGATAATTCACGGGCCTTGGAGAACTTCAAGAAAGCCTACGAGACCTTCCCCGACACCAAATTCATCGCGCGCACCCCTCTGATTCCGGGCGTAAATGATGACGAGGCCCATATCCGTACGGTTCTTGCGTTCATTAAGCCATACAAAAACGTCATCGACTACGAACTGCTTCCGTATCACCGCTTTGGTGAGAGCAAGTATTCCTACCTGGGCCGCGTGTACGAAATGGATGATTTCAAGTCTCCCTCAGAGGAGTCGCTGGCACATTTGCGGGCAATCATTGATGAACAATTTGGCCGCAGGGGAGGGACTAAATGAGCAATCGCAAAAATGGCCTGTGGAACGAATCCGTCCTGGATCAACTTCTCGAATGGGACCCCAAGTGGGCAGAGGCCTGCACAAGATTGAGCAACAATCCATGGGAGAGTGGGGTTCTCTCAGAGAAATTCATTGAACTCGTTTGTGTTGGGCTCAATGCAGCCTGTACGAATCTGAATGCAGATGGTACACGCCGCCACATGCAGGCGGCACTGGCTGCAGGAGCAACGCGAGACGAAATTGTTCTGGTTCTGAAATGCGCCGCAGTTATGGCATTACATTCCTGCAGCTTAGGTGCTCCCATTCTCCTCGAAGAGGCGAAAGCAGCAGGCATCCAGCCCACGAAGAAAGCAACCTCGGCGACGCCCGCAATCGACAAAATGAAGGCAATCGGCCAGTGGAATGACGCCTGGAATCCATTCCTCGAACTCGATCCCCAGTGGACCGATGAATTCATGCTCATGGGTGGCGGAATTTATGGATCGCGAGTTATGTCAGCGAAAGAAATCGAGCTGATGAGCATCGCCTTTGACGCTTCGTTCACGCATATGTATGCGCCGGGAACTCGCCGCCACATTCAGAACGCCTTAAAAGCCGGCGCTACCACGGATGAAATCATGGAGGTCTTGAAGCTCTGTGTGAGCGAAGGCGTGCAAGCGTTCAATCTGGGGATCCCGATTCTGGTCGAAGAACTCATACGCACCAGATCGACTTCGCAGGACTCTCAGACATGACGGAATCGTCCCCCCACCGCAGCCCTTGGGGCTTGTATATGTCCGAGTTGATCGGCACGGCATTGCTCGTCTTAGTTGGGCTATCGTTGGTTATTTTCATGTTCGGGAACGGCACGCCGATGGCCCAACTCCTCCCGAGTGAAGCGCTAAGGCGCTTGATCACCGGCTTCCTCTTCGGTAGCACCGGCGCCTTGATCGCCCTCTCCCCGGTCGGCAAAGTGAGTGGGGCGCACATTAATCCCGCAGTCAGCCTGGGGTTCAATCTCATGGGCAAGCTTGATCCCCAGATCACTTTCGGTTACATCGTGGCGCAGTTGGTGGGCGGGTTGCTGGGATCGTTGCCGCTTCTCGCATGGGGGGCGATGGGAAAAAGCGTCGCGTTCGGTGCTACCGCGCCGGGCTCGGGCTACTCGACGAGTGCCGCGTTTTTGGGCGAGGTGATTACCACCTTCGTCATGGTTGCTTTGCTCTGCATGTTCCTTGGGTTTCGTAAATCCCGGCCTTTTACTCCCGCGCTTTTTCCCCCGCTGTACGCCGTAATGGTTTGGCTGGAGGCTCCGATTTCCGGTACCAGCACGAATCCCGCTCGGAGTTTCGGCCCCTCCATCGTCTCTGGAGTTTGGGAGGGCTGGTGGATCTATTGGGTTGGTCCGTTTGTCGGAATGCTGATTGCCATCATCGCTTGCAGCCGTATGGCAAGACGCATCGAAGTGGCCAAGCTCTACTATTTTGACAGCGACCGCGGTGATTTCCTGAACGGCCGCAAGCGAATGCTTTCGAGGTAAAACGTTATCTAAACTATCGAGGAGAGATTAATGAAAGCCATAACCGTCGAGCCCAAAAAGGCAGGAAGTGCACGCCTGGAAGATATCCCGGAGCCGGATGTTCGCAACGGCTCAGTCCTGGTTGAGGCCGTGGCTGTTGGCGTATGCGGAACCGACGTTGAAATCAGCGAAGGCAAGTATGGATGGGCCCCACCAGGCAAAACCCGCCTGGTGCTTGGCCACGAATCCCTCGGGCGCGTGATCGAGCCGGATCCGACAGGCCGCTTGGCCAAAGGTGACCTTGTGGTAGGCATTGTACGCCGCCCCGACCCAGTTCCGTGCCCGAACTGCGCGGTCGGAGAATGGGATATGTGCCGCAACGGCCAATACACAGAGCGCGGAATCAAGCAGATCGACGGTTACATGTCGGAACACTGGCGGATTGAGCCGGACTACGCGATCAAAATTGATCCGAAGCTGGGTTTGTTGGGTGTGCTGCTTGAGCCGACAACGGTGGTCGCCAAAGCTTGGGAACTGGTCGAAGTCATCGGCAGGCGGTCCTTCTGGGAGCCACGCACGGTGCTGGTCACCGGTGCTGGCCCCATCGGACTGCTCGCCGCGCTTCTCGGCAAGCAACGCGGCTTAGATGTTCACGTTCTGGACCGCGTTGAATCCGGTCACAAGCCGGACCTGGTACGCGAACTTGGCGCCACCTACCACAGCGGCAGCCTCAAGGACATGAGCCTTGATCCGGATGTGATTATGGAATGCACCGGCGTCGGACCGGTCATCAATAACAGCATCGATAAAATAGGCGCCGGCGGAATCGTCTGTCTGACTGGTGTAGGGGCCGGTGGAGTCGCCAGCGACCGCATCACTGCCGACGTCGCAACCGAAGGAGTGTTGAAGAACAAGGTGATCGTGGGCAGCGTCAATGCCAACAAACGCCACTGGTTCAAGGGAGGGGAAGCGCTTGCTCGCGCCGACCGCAAGTGGTTGTCCAAGCTCATCTCGCGTCGTGAGCGTCCAGAAAACTTCATGAACGCCCTTCACCGCCAACCGGACGACATCAAGGTCGTCATTCAATTTGCCGAGGCCTAATCGGGACGGGCATTCAAGCCTCCCGATCCAGGTTCTAAGCCGTGAATAATCTGTTCAAGCCGGACCCACCGGCTTGAGCGAGAGGTAAACATGAAATCCGATGCGGGACGTGCCCCAGAGGCAATGCGTGGAGTCTGCGCCGAGCAGGTCAGATTGGACGATGCCAGAAGCCCGTGGAGAAAGTGGGGCCCATACTTAAGCGAGCGGCAATGGGGCACCGTCAGGGAAGATTACAGCAAGGACGGCAACGCCTGGGATTACTTCACTCATGATCAGGCCCGCTCACGAGCGTATCACTGGGGAGAAGACGGTCTCGCCGGAATCAGCGACGACCGACAACTCCTCTGCCTTGCTTTGGCACTCTGGAACGGTTGCGATCCAATCCTGAAAGAGCGCCCCTTCGGTTTGACCAACAGCGAAGGCAACCATGGCGAAGACGTGAAGGAGTACTACTTCTATCTCGACAGTACTCCGACCCATTCCTACATGAAGTATCTATATAAATACCCGCAACGTACCTACCCCTACAGCGACTTGGTCCAAACAAATCGCCGCCGGAGCAAGTTGGAGTTCGAATACGAATTGCTGGACACCGGCGTGTTCGACGAAGATCGATATTTCGATGTCTTTGTCGAGTATGCCAAGGAATCGCCCGAGGACATCCTGATCCAAATCAGCATCGCGAATCGAGGTCCCGATCCGGCTGCGCTGCACGTTCTACCCACCCTGTGGTTCCGCAATACCTGGAGTTTTTGGAAGGATGTTCCAAGACCGTTGTTGAAACAGATCGCAGGCAGGAACGGCTATGCCTGCGTGCACGCTTCGCATCAAGGTTTAGGGGATCGATACTTTTACTGCTCCGGACCCGTGCCCTTGCTCTTCACTGAGAATGAAACCAACTGTGAGCGTCTCTTTGGCTCACCGAGTTCCTCCTCCTTTGTCAAGGATGGAATCAACAATTGTGTCGTCCATGGGCAGCAGGACAAGGTGAATCCGCAACAACTAGGAACCAAGGTCGCTGGGCATTACCAAATTACTGTGGAGGTCGGTCAGACCGCCACAATTCGACTGCGCTTGACGGACCTGGGTCCATCCAGTCTGAAGAACCCTTTTGAAAGGTTTGACGACACGCTCCTGCAGCGAAAGAGCGAGGCCGATGAGTTCTACCGCATCATCACGCCTCCAAAAGTTGGCCAGGACGAGGCTCTGGTAATACGTCAGGCGTTGGCCGGAATGCTCTGGAGCAAACAGTATTTCAACTTCGACGTCCATTCCTGGCTAGTTGAACACGGCGCTGATCCTATGCAAACCGGTGCCCCGCAAATGCGCAACAGCCAGTGGTCTCATATGATCAACGAACACGTGATCTCCATGCCCGACAAGTGGGAATATCCGTGGTATGCGGCCTGGGACCTAGCCTTCCATTCGCTTGCCCTCTCTGCTGTCGACAGCAAGCTCGCAAAGGAGCAGCTTGAATTATTGCTGGAGCAGCTTTATCAGCATCCAACCGGCCAACTGCCGGCCTACGAATGGAATTTCAGCGACGTAAACCCTCCCGTGCATGCCTGGGCGGCGATTTTCCTTTATCGCATCGAACTTGCCCTTCAGGGGAAAGGTGACACCGAATTCCTGAAACGTTGTTACGGCAAGCTGGTGCTGAATTTCAGCTGGTGGCTCAACCAGAAGGATCGCTTCGGAAAGAATCTGTTCGAAGGGGGATTTCTGGGTCTAGACAACATCGGGGTCTTCGATCGCAGCGCCCCTCTTCCCACTGGCGGTCACCTGGAGCAGGCCGATGGTACCGCCTGGGTTGCCCTCTTTTGCCAGAATATGCTGGAAATCAGCGCCGAGTTGGCCAGTGAGGATCCCTATTACTCCGACTTGGCCCAAAGGTACGTCGACCAATTCCTCTGGATTGCCCGGGCCATGAATCAAACCGGCCACGATGGTATGTGGGACGAAGAAGATGGATTCTACTATGACGTTCTGCGTCATCCGGATGGCCATGCCGAGCGATTGAAAGTCCGTTCCATGGTCGGCCTTTTGCCGCTCTGCGCCACTACCGTTTCTGAACCCTGGATGCGCGAGAGATCTCCGGAAGTTGTGGGATTTCTCCAGCAGCGTCTGCGGCAAATGCCGGAGCTTCTGGAAAGCCTGCACTTGACTGGTCTCGATCACCTCGGCGTCAACCACCGGGGTATCTTTGCCCTCGTCAATGAATCCCGGCTGCGGCGAATCCTGACTCGCATGTTGGATGAAAACGAGTTTCTCAGCCCTTACGGCCTACGCGCCATTTCCCGTTATCACGCCGACCACCCTTACGTCGTAAACGTTGGCAACCAGGAATATCGCGTGAACTACCTTCCTGCCGAGTCGGATACTGGCATGTTCGGCGGCAATTCGAATTGGCGAGGCCCAGTCTGGATGCCCGTGAACGCACTTCTGATCCGTGCGCTGATCCAGTTTTACCTCTACTATGGCGACAACTTCCGCATTGAGTGTCCCACTGGCTCTGGAAGGCTGATGAACCTATTCGAAGTGGCACAAGAGATCGTTTACAGATTGGAAGGCATCTTTCTGCGCGACAAGTCTGGACGGCGCCCCATATATGGGGGCATGCAAAAGTTTCAAAACGACCCTCATTGGCGAGATTACATCCTGTTCCACGAATACTTTCACGGCGACAACGGTGCCGGGTTGGGAGCAAGTCACCAAACTGGGTGGACCGGCATGATCGCCATACTGATCGAGCTGTTTGCCAAGATTGACGGGCAGACCCTGCTTCGTGAAGGCAAGGCGGGGGCCTAGAGAACCTAAGTGAGACACTTGCTGCCATGCCGCATAATTGGGTCTTCAGGTCAGCTCACGTCCAGCTCACTTCTCACACTTGCCTGTTTCTTGTGCCTTCCCCTTTCCTCCTGGACTACCGCAAGATTCCAGGAAAATCCTGCGCCGAATTCGCCTGCACCCCAGCCCGCCTCCTCTTCCGCAGCCTCCGACGCCTCTCAAATTCAGGCAGAAGTGGGCGATCGCGACATCACCTACATTCGAGATTTCGTCCTCTTCCGGTACGATTACAAGCTTCAGGACGGACCTGACGAGACCAATCGCTTTCGCTTGAAACTCCTTTACGCCTTTGGTCCGGACAGCCGTTTCGGCGCGTCAGTTAGCGTCCCCGTGATGTTTGAGACCAGCCCCACGGCTTCCGCTTTTGGTTCTGGCGACACTGAGATTGTGGTTGGGGGCATTCTCTATCGCAACCCCTCGTTCCGCACCGCTATCACGTTCCAGGTCACGCCGCAAACCTCCAGTGAAAACCTCCTAGGCGGCTCTACCACAACCGTTAAGCCTGCGTGGGGCTTCTCTCAAGTTTTCTCCAGCCGTTGTCAACTCACCGCTGCCTTCTATTACGAGCAATCCGTCCACACCGTCCGCGGTGCTCCCACTAAGCAGTTTGAGCCCGATCTGACCTTCAACTTCCGCGTTCTTCGTGCCACTTGGTTTGTCGAATACGACTCCTATTACCTCTTCATTCCAAGCGAGTACGCTCAGACCATGAAGCTCGGGGTCAGCCGTTCCCTCGGCCGCGACAAGCAATGGGTTGCCTCGGCTTATTATTCCGTGGCCATCAATAACCCTGGCACTGCGACCCAATACCACTACAACCCCGGCTTCGACCTTACATGGTACCCATTCAAAAATATGTAACCTCTTTGCAAGGACGTGATCCATGGCCATACTGAACTTTATTCGAGTATTGCTCGTTGCCTTCACCACCCTCTTCCCGGTGGTCAATCCGATTGGCTGTGCTCCCATTTTTCTCGCCCTTACACGTGTTTATCCTCAGTCTGCACAACAAATCCTCGCGCGCAAAATCGCCGCCTACAGTTTCATTATCCTCGCTGTATCCTTGCTGTTTGGAACCTCTATCCTCAATTTCTTCGGCATTAGTCTGGTCGTCATCCAGATTGCAGGTGGCATTCTCTTGGCAGCAACCGGTTGGAACCTCCTCAATCAAAAAGACGATGCATCTGCCAAAGAGGAAGCGCCTCCAACGTTGGAGGACGCCCTCGATCATGCCTTCTACCCGTTCACCTTACCGATTACCGTCGGCCCTGGCTGTATCTCAATCGCCATTACCCTTGGCGCCCATTTGCGCCGCGAGTCTGGTCCCGGGCTCTTCCACGGTGTCCCACGCCATTTTGAGGCGGCACTGGTCGGTATGTTCTTGCTTTGTCTCCTCGTCCTGATTTGTTACGGCAGGGCAGAACGTCTCGCTCATGTGCTTGGCAAGTCCGGTACCAGCATTCTCATGCGCCTATCGGCGTTCATCCTCTTCGCCATCGGCGTTCAAATCCTCTGGAACGGCCTGTCCTCCGGCGTTCCGCAAATGTTCGAGTTCCTTGCCAACCACTAACTTTGCTCCTTCGCTTCGGCAATCCGAACTTCTCCAGCATTTCTCCAAATTGCTGCAATACTCGCGCCTTTAAAGATCTCGCGGGAATGGCCTCCAGACCTTTTGAGGCCAGTGAACAGACAGCGGTTTCAAACAACGTCACCAATCAACGAGTTAAGCAACCTCTGAAATAGCGCAGCGATTTTGAGCTGTTGTTGCCGAGGGCAACGGTCTTTCGAACCGTTTGTTCTTAAATCAGTTTGGCCAGCGAAACGAGTGCAGTTTGAAAAACCGTTGTAGCAAAATCGTTT
>Ga0335072_10016117_pt1 | contig 10595 bp, 3 predicted proteins | sample Lox_Sample_21_FD_206725 | JGI IMG/M metagenome (GOLD analysis project Ga0335072, IMG submission 206725) | Soil microbial communities from Loxahatchee National Wildlife Refuge, Florida, United States - Lox_Sample_2.1 | ecosystem: Environmental > Terrestrial > Soil > Wetlands | place: USA: Florida... | reverse complement strand
GTGGCTGGCCACAAACCGGAAGCATCGGCGGTGCACTTACCTCACGGTTGAAATCTTCTTCACCACACTGGCTTTCAACGGCGAAGCGCGCGAAAACGTCGGCGCCGGGATCAACCTGTCGTGGCCGGGGGGCCTGTTGGTAGTCGGCGACGATCGTCCCGATAACGCTAGCCAGGCTGCGGGCGTCAAGGCTCAGGTAGTTGACCAGCAGACCGACATACCGCGACGAATCGGACAGCGAAAAACACTGGATGACCGGGACTGCGCGTGGATCGAAGGCTGCCCCCGCCATCCGTTGCATCAACACGTCCGGGTCGGCGGCGTCGATAAGGTGAACGGCCACGTTGGCGGGGTCAGCGCGCACGCACTGGCTGGTGTCGGCATCCAACGCGCAGCGTAGGATCGCGAATTCATCAACACATCGGGCGATTACGGCTACAAGCCGCTCGACGTCGATGCTGCCGTCCGGCGGATTTGCCGCCAGAACGATAGAGAAATACGTTGGGGCACGGATGCTTCCGTTCAATCCCGCACTGCCGAGTACATACGCTTGTTGCAGACGCGTCAGCGGAAACTGTGTCTCGCATCCCACGGGTTCGACGGCGCGACCGGCCGGGTCCCGCGGGAGCCCACCGACAACGCACACCGAGCTGAACTCGCCGAGTGTTTGCCGGCCGAGTAGTTGACCGACCTCTGCCCCGCGCACTCCCCTGCGTTTCAGATTCGCAGCTACCTGCGTCGCGTGCAGGCTGTCACCGCCGTGCTGAAAGAAATTGTCGTCTCGGCTTGTGATAGGCGTCCCGAGCACATCGGACCAGACGTCGGCAACCAACTGCTCGACCGGGCTGAGCCCGGTGGCCGACTGTCGACCTGTCGCCACTCGAGCGAAAGTCTCCAGCTCCGTGGCGGCCCAGCGACGATCCACCTTCCCGTTTGCGGTGAGCGGCAATTCGCTACGGCCGACGAGCGATTTCGGAACCATGTACTGCGGTAACCGGGCCGCGAGGTACGTACTCAGCTCTGCCGCAGCCGCATCGGTGAATTCTGCAGCACCGCAGGCAAAGACGACGATCGCACCCAGCGCCGTGTTGCCGTGAATCGGCACAACCGCAGCGCTGTCGACCAGTGGATGCCCGCGCAAAGCGTGCTCGATCTCGCCGCACTCCACCCGATGACCACCGATCTTGACTTGCGAATCGACCCGGCCGAGAAATTGCAATGTGCCGTCGTGCCAGTAACACCCGAGATCACCGGTCCGATACCACCGGCACCCCGTCTCGTCAACCACGAACCGTTCGGCGGTCAACTCGGGTGCATTGTGATAGCCCTGTGCGACACCTGCCCCGCCAATCCACAGCTCACCTGCGACGTAGTCGGGGCGATCGCGGCCTAGGTGATCGACTACCCGAAACATCTGATTGGACAGCGGGTATCCGTAGGGCACCGACACCCATTCGGGATCGATGTCGGTGACTTTGAACTCGTTCGACCAAATCGCGGCCTCTGTTGCCCCGCCCATCGCGACCAAGCGCGCCCTCGGCGCCGCGCGGTGCAGTCGCGCCGGCAAATCGAGCGGAATCCAGTCGCCGGAGAGGAAAACCGACCGCAAGCTGGGCAGCGCGTCGGCGCTTTCCCCCGCCGCGATCAGCAACATGTCCATCAGCGCTGGAACGGAATCCCATACCGTGACGTCAAACTCGGCGATCAACGAGTTCCAGCGGAATGCGTCGCGACGGGACCGCTCCGATATGGTCACCACGCTCGCACCACAGCTGAGCGGGCCGAAGATGTCGTAGACACTGAGGTCGAAGTCCAGCGCCGACACGGCCAGCAGTGAGTCGGTGCCTTCGATCCGGTTGCGGCGGTTCACGTCGATAATCGTGTTCAACGCCGCTGCGTGGGAGACCAACACGCCCTTGGGCTCGCCGGTAGAGCCGGACGTGTAGATCACGTAGGCGGTATCATCGGGGTCCACCCGAACCGGCGCCACTGGAGTACATCGGATCATCGACTCGATGTCGTGGACCACCGGTCCAGCCGGAGTTGCGTTGTTTTCCAAGGGCTTCGAGAGGATCAAACCCGACACTGCGGACAAGGCGCAGATGCGGGCGAATCGGTCGTGCGGCTGGTCCACACCGACTGGGAGGTAGCTGCAGCCGGCCATCAACACGCCGAGCACGGCGACGATCTGAGCGGGCCCCTTGGGCAGCTGTATCCCTATGATCGAGCCCGGGGCATGCCGATCGGCCAGCACTCCCGCGACACGGCGCGCATGTTCCTCGAGTGCGCCATAGGACAGCTTTGGGTACGCGAGTGCGATCGGGTCACCGTGGAGTCGGTCGTCGAACTCGCCCTCCGCCCAACACACCGCTGTCAGCATGGGATCGACCTGCACCTGCTCTCGAAACGCGTCGTAGAGCAGCCCGGTAGGCCTGGGCGCGGTTGTGGCGTTGCGCTGCTGGCGAATCCGTCGTGAATGCTGCGGCAGATCGACGACCGCACGTGTCGACCAGTCATAGGTGCCAAGACTTTCCAGCAGGTTGATATAGGAGGCGAACATGTCCGCGACGACACCGGGCGGGAAGCAGCCCGCACGATAATCCCACGACACGATGAGGTTGTCGCCGACGGCGCCCACCTGGTGGTCGATGATCACCTGCGGGGTCATCGATGTCACTTCTCCGACGGCACCGAGTATGTCAACGTCGCGCTTCGGCAGGAGGGTGGTGTCCGCCGCGTAGGTGAACACCACCGGGGCGATTCCGCTGTGCCCGGTACCGGCCTGCATCTGTGCCGCAAGTAGCTCTGTGGATTCGGGTGCTATCAGCGCGGCGCGCAAGCCTCGCTGCGCGCCACGTGCCTGCTCGGCAAACCCGGCCGACTCGTCCACAACGGCCCGGTAGAGATGGGTCTCGGTGAAATCGCCGATTACGTCGGCGAGCCCCGGGGGACGACCGAAAGTCGTCAGGTTGATGAGGAAGTCGTCGGTGCTGCTCCAGCGTCGCAGCACAAGGGCGTAGGCGGCCAAGAACACGGCGGCGCGGGTGACCCCGTGGGCCCGGCAAGCCACGTCGAGGGCCGCCATCGCGGCGGTGTCCAACGTGTGTTGCTGACGGCGGAACACAATGTCGCGTTCTTCGACGCGCGGCAACTGCGGGCACTCGGGCAGCCGTTCGACGGCGTTCGCCGGCAGCGATGGAGCGGCGACTTCTCTGAAAGCTGTCGACAGTGCGGGTAATTCGTCACCGCGGTATAGCGCGGCCAGGTCACGCAGAAGAATACCGATGCTGGTCAGGTCCGCGATGATCAGGTCGATTGCGAAGTGCAGGACGCAACCATCGGGCAGCCGGGTCAGTTCGATTCGCCAGGTGTCTCCGGTCTCGATAGCGAATCGGTGGTTACGCAGCCTGTTGCGGACCTCGTCGAGGTGCCGGCCGCGCGCGTCGTCGGTGGCTTCCGTCAGATCGTGTACCTGGAGTGGGGCGTGGATGATCTCGGGTGCGATGCGACATCGGTTGACGTCCGGAAACCTACTGCGCAGCATGGGGTGTCGGTGCGCCAGCGCATCGAGCGCGGCGTCGAGCGGACCCGGGTCGATGGTAGCGCCGCCGAGTTCGAAATAGGTCTGGCAGCCCACGCCGCCGAGCGGTTGTTCGGTACCGCGGCCGATCCAGTACGCGCGTTGCAGCGCTGTCGTCATGAATGTGTCGGATCCGGCCACGCCGGAGTTCTGGGCACTGGTCGGTGGCGCGGTGTCGAAGAGCCGCTGCCAATTGCGCAGTGTCGGTTCGGCATACAGGTCGGCGAAGTCTAGGTGCCGATCCCGCGTCGCCGACCATTCGACAACCTGCGCGGTCATCATCGAGGTCAGACCCCTTGCGGTCAGGTCGGTGTCGCCTGCGAGTTCGTGAACCCGCACGCCGAGCAAGCCCGCGACGCATTGGGCCAACTCGCTGGCCGGCCGGTCAGCCCTCGACGGTTCCGCCCGGGTCGACGCCTGATGGACGACGTCGAATTCCCCGGCATTGAGCATGCTCAATGCCTTGCGACGCCGGATTTTTCCCGACGTGGTCCTGGGCAGCACGCGGGCGCGCACCCATACGATGCGCTCCGGTGTGATTTGGTGCACCGCGAGGATTCTGCGGCGCAATATCCGACTTAAATCATCGAGATCCTCTGCGGCAGCTTCGGTTTCCACAACCAGCCACCACTCGTCGGCTATCTCTGAAGCGTCGGGCTGGACGGCGCAAGCGCCGCCGCTCTCGACACCGCAGCGTGCCTCTTCGACGGTCAACTCGATGTCGTTCGGAAAGTAGTTGCCGCCACCGACGATGATCAAGTCGCGATAACGTCCGCAGATGTACAGTTCGCCGTCGCTCCGGAATGCCGCGTCACCCGTGCGAAGGTAGGGCCCCATGCCATCTGCGGTGGTGGCGCCGAATGTTTCCGCGGTCTGCTCCGGCCGGCACCAATATCCTTGCGGCAGACCCGTTCCAGCTACCCAAACCTCGCCGACTTCACCGTCAGGCACGACGGTTCGCCGCTCTGGATCAACGATGCGCACATCCCAATCGAATGTGCAGTCGCCACAACTGACCAGCGTGCGTGTGCGCTCCTCTGCCGCGGGCGAACCGTTGATCTTGACTGCTCGACCTCGGTTGAGTTGTTCGGCATCGAAACTCGCCTGCACCCACAGCCGAGGCTTGAGCGTTCCGGACACCGCCACACCGGCCTCGGCAAGCCCGTATTGCGGCGCTACGACATCAGCTCGCAGGCCGGCCGGCTCAAACTTCGCCACGAAGTCGCGCAGGGTGGCGGAGCGGACGGGCTCCGCGCCGTTGGTTGCCAGGTGCAAGCAGGAGAGGTCGAGAGTTTCGACCGTCGCGGCGTCGAAGGCGTCGATGCAGAGCCGGTAGCCGAAATCCGGCCCGGCGATCCAGTTTCCGCGGACTCGGTCGACAGTCTCGAGCCAGATGCGCGGATTGCGCACGAAATCGAATGGCGGGATGACGGTCGCGGTCCCGCCGGTGCCCAGCGCCAGCAGTACCCCCCAGAAGATGCCCAGGTCGTGATACAGCGGCAGCCAACTGACGGTGTGTACGTCGTCGGGTCGGTTCCACAGCGCCGTACCGATAGTGCGCTGATGCAGCATCGACTGGTGAGTGTTGACGATTCCCTTTGGCTCGCCTGTCGAGCCCGAGGTGTACTGCAAGAACGCGACGTCTCCGATAGCGGTCGCCGCCGCATCGGCGGGTGGTCGCCGCGAGGCGTCGACGATGGAGTGGGGAGTCCGGAGGGCAAGCCCGCCCAGTAAGGCATCGCGCTCAAGCGCATCGACGAGGTCGGCACTGGTATAGACGGCCGACGGTGCGCAGTCCTGCAGTATGTGCTCGGCCCGTCGCAGGAAGCGCTCGGGCGCATCGATGGAGGGCAGAAACAGCGGAACCGGGATGAGCCCAGCTGCCAGTGCGGCAACGAATCCGGCCACGTAGTCGGCGTCACCGGCCTGGGCCATCACCACACGTGAGCCCAACGGGAGATCGACGAAGGCGCCGTCTCTGATCTGGGAGACCCGGTCCCAGAGCCGCCGATACGTCCAGACATCCGTTCCGGCCGCGTTGACGAACCGAAGCGCGACCGCGTCGGGGCGGCGGTCGACCCACTCGGCGATCACGTCGTGGGCGCGTCGATCAGCCGGCGCACTTGGCCGGGTGCGCTCAGACTGACCAGCGAGGGCTCCAGCCCTCTGCGTCCCAGTCGCCGTGAGCACCACCCCTTTCTCCTCCACCTGCGTCCCTCATCTCGCGGGGGGTTGACAAGCGGCGACTTTCTGAGGAAATTCCTAGATGCGAATCATGTGCATCATAAGTTTTTCTTCGTGACGTCGTAGCGAGTCCGGAAGGAAACATCAAAATGGCGCACCGTCGTCGTATCGCGAGGGCCCTGGCCGCGGCGGCAGGTGCGCTGCTGGCCTCGGCCGTACCCATGGGCCTCGCTTACGCCGACGATGACCCGTTCACGGATTTCACCACCGCGGTAGGAAACTCCGCTGCGACCAGTGTCGCGTCCAGCCTCGATTCCACGTTGTCCCAAGCCGATCCCAGCCTTGCCGCCACGATCGACGGCTATGTCGCTGACCCGTCGACCATCCCGACGAGCGGCCTCACGATCGCCCCCGGCAGCGATAACGCGTTCGGCGACCTGCTCCCGGCCGACGCCACCGCGGCGCAGATCGCCGAGGCGAACGAACTCGACAACGTCTTGTACAGCGACTTGGCCGCCGCCGGCCAGACCACCACTATCGCCTCGCTGGACACCGAGGCCAGTGCCCTGGTCACGGTTGTCCCCCCGGCCAACGAGGAGCCTTTCACCGACTTCGCCGCCGCCGTCGGCAACCCCGACCCGGATGCCGCTGTTCTTGATGCGAATCTGGATCCCAACCTTGCCGCCACGCTGGCGGGGTATGTGGAAGACCCATCAACCATCCCAACCGGCATCCCGACCGCGCCCCCCGCCGAGGACGCGTTCGCCTCGCTACTCCCGGCCGACGCCACCGCGGCGCAGATCGCTGAGGCGAACGAGCTGGACAATATCCTCTACGCCGACGTTCCCAACGAGGGCGCCGAGTCCGCCTTCTACGCTCCGTCGGTGACTCCGGCACTCGACGACCCGTTCTCGGACTTCGCGACGACGGTCGGATCGACCGACTCCGCTTCCGGGGTGGCCAGCCTGGACGCGGCCCTCGCCAACGTCGATCCCACCCTTGGCTCCGTCCTCAACGGGTATGTGGACGGCATTTTGAGCGTGCCGAGCGGGCTGCTGACCGCGCCTAGCGGCGATGACCCGTTCACCGAGTTGCTGCCGTCCGGCGCCAGCTCGGCGGACGTCACCGAGGCAGAAGACCTCGACAACGCCCTCTACACCGGCTTGACGAACGCCGGCGATTCCAGCCTTGCCGGCACGCTCGGCAGCGATGCCGCCGCCCTGACATCCACCACGGTCACCTCGACACCCCCCGCGGCGGATCCCTTCACGGAGTTGGCGGGGTCCGTCTCATCGATCCTCAGCCCTCCGGGGGTGGCCGGCCTGGACGGAGACTTCATCAAGGCCGATCCCACCCTGGCTGCCACGTTTGCTGCGTATGTGTTGGATCCGTCGAGCATCCCGACCACCGACCCGGCCGCCCCCACCGCCGACGACGCGTTCGCCGACCTGCTTCCGTCCACGGCCACCGCGGCGCAGATCACCGAGGCGACCGACCTCGATAACGTCCTGTACGCCGACAGTCACAGCGTTGCCGCCCTGCTAGGCGCCGACGCGTCCGCACTGATCCCGGCGGTCACCTCACCGGTCACCCCGCCGCTCACCCCGCCCCTGGACCCGATCACGTTGTTGGAGCAGGACGTCACCACCACTATCGCGAACGCCACCTCAGTGTTCACTGCCGGCCAGGACGCCGTGAACACTCTGCTCTCCGGTGACACCGCAGCGGTGTCCGGGAACCTGGAGACCGCACTGGAGGCCGTGACGCTGAGCGGTGCTCCCGCGGTTGTTTCGTCGGCTGTCGTGGACCAGACGCTTGGTGGTGTCTCGGAGGCGACCGCCGGCGGCCTTCTGAACGGCGGCGTCGCGGTTCCGATTGAAGGCGTACATGAGCAGGTGTACGGCGGTCTGCTTGGCCAAGGTTTCGGCGTGCCGGGCGGTACGGAAGGTGACTTGATCGCGGCTCTCGATAATTTCGCCGCGTCGCCGTTGAGCGGTGTGCTCATCGGTTTGGCGGGCCCGTTCATCAGCCCCGAGGTGGCGCTGCTCAACAGTGTGGACGACATCATGACCGACCTCAGCGCTGGGGATACGACGGACGCGCTCACCGAACTCGAGGACACGCCCATCAACGCCGTCGACGCGTTCTTCAACGGCGCCACCCTCAATCTCGATTCTCTGGCACCGGTCTTCGAGTCTTTCGTCAGTACCGGCGACAACGGTGGAGAGTCAATCACCGGCCTCAGCTTCGCGTTCGGCGGGCTCTTCAGCCCGGGCAGTGTCGTCGATGGTGTCGGTGACGTTGAAAACGGTGTCGGCGGCTCGCTGCTCAACTCCCTTGGTCTGGACCTCGCCTTCCAGTTGCCGGACGACGACGCCGGCGCCACGGTGGATGTGCCCGCTATCGCGGTGGGTCCGATCGGTGCCTTGGACGGCCTGCTCAACACCCTCGGGGAAATCTTCAACGGCAGCCTGCTCGTTCCGTAGGTTGGTTTGATGAGCAGGACCGCCCCCGAACTGGGCGAAGTTCAGGAGACGTTGCTGATTCCGCTTTACGCCAGAGCCTGCGATGCGGCCTCCCGTCGTCCAGTGCTCGGTGACCGGCGGGCGCGGGAACTCGTCGACGCCATCGACTACGACTTCAGCGGATTTGGCGGTTCATCGTTGTCGGGCTCGGTGTTTCGATCATCGATCTTTGACGGCTGGGTGGCCCGGTTCCTGCGCGAACATCCCGCTGGAACCGTCGTCGAACTCGGCACCGGGCTGAACACCAGGTTCGACCGACTCGACAACGGCCGGGTCCACTGGTTCGACCTCGACCTTCCCGACGCAATTGCATTGCGCCGCCGGTTTTTCCGCGATAGCAAGCGTTGCAGAATGCTCGCCGGCTCGGCAGTCGACATCGAGTGGTTCGATGAAGTGGCTGCCGCACCGGCGCCGTATCTGTTTATCAGCGAAGCTGTATTGATATATCTCAGCGACAATGAAGTACGTCGCGTTGCCGCCCAGGTCTCCCAACGATTTCCGGGTTCGTTGATAGCGTTCGACACCGCGGGCAAAAGGATGGTTTCCAACCAGGACGACAATCGGTCACTGGCGCAGGTCAGAGCACGGCTGCAATGGATCTGCGACAACCCACGCGACCTCGAGCGCTGGGGCCTCGAACTGCTCGACAGCCGAACGCTGGCCACCCCGCAACCCGAAATCGCCAAAACCTGGCCACCGCAACGCCGCTACGGCATGCCGGTGCTGGCCCGGCTCGCGCCGGCGGTCGTCAACACCTACAAGTTCAATTTGTTCAGACTCGCGACGGCCGCATAAGGTCGCGACACTTAACCAGCTGCGAAGACACGCCGAAATGAATCGCAATATCTTAAGTTTCGGCGAGACACCGAAGTGGGCGACAGCCACGTCGTCTCTGATCGCACACCCCGTGCGCGGATGCTAGCGCTACTACTGACCCTGTCGGGGTTTGCACTTGTCGAATCACTCAACGTCCTCAACCTCGGGGTTACCTCGGCGATCGTCTATGACAGCCGGCTGCACCGCCGTTCCCCGGCGCCCGGTGGACTGAGTTTTATCGCCGGACTGTTCGTAGCGACCGTGGCTGTCGGCGTGGCCGTGGTGCTCGGTGTGACCTTCTTTGCCGAGCGGACCGCCTTCACGCTGACCCCGACGACGCGCTACCGCGGCGAGTTGGTGCTTGGTGTCGTTCTGGTCTGCCTGGCGTGCTTTCCGTCTGCAGCCCAAGGAGTGTCACCACGCTTCGCCGCCATGCGCCAACGTCCGTGGCTGCTTGCGTGCGCCGGGACGGTACTCGGCTTTGTCCAAGCGGCGACCGATGTGATGTATCTGGCCGCGCTCGCCATGCTCAGTGCCCACCACCCCCGGCCGTTGTTCTGGCCGCTGATCGTGATTGCGTACTGCACCATCGAGCTATGGCCACTCCTGCTGGTGGTTTTTCTGGGGAACAGGCGAACGGCACGAGCGCGGCGTATCCAACGCGGCCTTGTGCGCGTGATCACCCGCTATGGCCCGGTATTGGTGCGTGCGGTGTGCCTTGCCGCCGGAGTAGCGCTCGGGTTCGATGCCCTCCTGCACAGCCACAGCCTTTGGTAGACGTCACCGAAGTTGCCAACCGCGTGCGCGCAGGCGTTCCTCCCAGAATCGTGCATAGGTTCCACCCATGGTGACCAGCACGTCGTGGGGTCCGCGCGCGGTGATCCGACCATCGTCGAGAACGAGGATTTGGTCGGCCGCCATCACCGTCGAAAGCCGATGTGCGACAACGACAACAGTGCGGTGGTGAGCGAGCTCACGAATAGCGCCCGCGACGGCGGCTTCGTTGACGGCATCGAGCGCGGCCGTGGCTTCATCCAGCAGCACGACAGGCGCGTTCTTTTTGAGCAAGGCGCGGGCAACGGCGACACGCTGCCTTTCACCACCGGAAAGCAAAGATCCGCCCTCACCCACCCGGGTGGCCCAGCCATCGGGCAGACGGTCGATCACCTCGTCGAGGCACGCGATGGCGGCGACGCGATGCAGTTCCGTTTCTGCGGCGTCGGGATCGGCCATCCGCAGGTTCTCGGCGATGGTGCCATCGAAAAGGTAAGCGTCGTCAAAGACCTGTGCGGTCAGGTGTGCGACCCGGCTGGTACCGAGTTCTCGCACGTCGTGGCCGCCGAGCACGATGCTGCCGTCGTCGACGTCGAAGAACCGGCCGATCAGTCTCAGCAGCGTGGTCTTACCGGAACCGGACGGTCCGACGATCGCGGTGAAGCTGCCATTCGGGATGACGGCGTCGACGCCTTTGATGACCGCGTCGCCGTCGC
>Ga0335072_10016116_pt1 | contig 10596 bp, 7 predicted proteins | sample Lox_Sample_21_FD_206725 | JGI IMG/M metagenome (GOLD analysis project Ga0335072, IMG submission 206725) | Soil microbial communities from Loxahatchee National Wildlife Refuge, Florida, United States - Lox_Sample_2.1 | ecosystem: Environmental > Terrestrial > Soil > Wetlands | place: USA: Florida... | reverse complement strand
GCATCTTCAACACCTACGGCGCGCGCATGCGCCCGCACGACGGCCGCGCGATCCCCACGTTCCTGCGCCAGGCGCTGGCGAGCCGCCCGATCACCGTATTCGGCGACGGCTCCCAGACACGCTCCTTCTGCTACGTCTCGGACCTGATCCGTGGCATCATCGCGCTGGCCGAGTCCGGCTACCACGATCCGGTCAACGTCGGCAACCCCGATGAGTTCACGCTTCTCGAACTGGCTGAGACCGTGCGCGAGCTGACCGATTCGCGTTCGGAGATCGTCTATGAGGCGCTGCCGACCGACGATCCCAAGCAGCGCCGGCCCGACATCACGCTCGCGCGGGAGCTGCTCGGCTGGTCGCCCGAGATCTCCTTGCGCGACGGCCTGCGCCTGACGATCGAGCAGTCCGGAGTGGAGCTGTTGATCGGTGGCGGGGCATCCTGAGCGGCAGATCGATCCCAAACCGGTTACTCGACCGGAACATCTGCGAGGCTGAGAGGTTGTGAGCAGTGAGATGCCACGTTCCGCGGGAACGTCCGCTCCGCCCACCCGCACGCTCGGCGATCGCTCCGAGGCCGTCGCATCGGTGCGTCAACGTCCCGCCAGGCGAGTTGCGGGCGCCAGCGCTCAGGCCGGCCGTGGCCCGGCGCGGGCGCACGAGGTCATGTCCGAGGCCACTGCCCGGCGAGAGCACTCAGATCGCGACATGCGCGCCAAGCGCTCCCCCGCGATGTCCTTCCTGCTGCGCTGGGACACCGCACGTCGCGCCGCCCGCGTGATCTCGCTGCTGGCGCTGGACTTCGTAGGCGTCACGCTGGCGATCTTCACCGCGCTGCTGCTCAAGGAAGTCGTTCTGGGCGACGTGCACGTCAGCGCGGTGATCGAAGAGACCGAGCACTTCGTCCCGTTCGCCTACCTGCTCACCGCGCTGCTGTTCGCGCGCTCCGGTCTGTACGCGGCGCGCTCGCAACGACCCGGGCTCTCGCGCATCGTCGGCTCTTTGTTCCAGGTCGCGTTCGTCGCGCTGATCTTCGCGGTCGTCTCCGGCGAAGAGTTCTCGAGCTTCTACATCTTCTACGGCTCGCTCGTGTTCGCGCTGCTGTACGTGTCCTCGCTGCGCACCGGCTATGAGGCGCTGACCGGCGTGGCCCTGCGCGCCGCGGGATATCGCCGCCGGGCTGTGCTCGTGGGCACCGGCGCCGGGGAGCACATCCGCGATGTCGCACACGCGCTCGACGGCGGCGACTCACACCACTCTCCGCTGCAGATCGTCGGCTTTCTCTCGCTCTCGCCTTTGCCGGCCAATGGTCTGCGCTGTCTGGGGACGCTCTCAGATCTCGATGCGGTACTGGACGGCGAGCGCATCGACGAGGTGATCATCGCCGACTCGGACTTCCCCCAGGTCGAGGCCGTGGAGCTCGTCGATCGCTGTCACCAGCGCGGCGTGCGCGTGCGCATCGCGCCCTCGACGATGGAGATCCTGATCCACCGCGCCGAGTTCGTGCCCGGCCAGCGGGTGCCGCTGTTCGAGCTGGGCCCACCCGTGTTCGAGGGCATCGATTTTGCCCTGAAGCGCACGTTCGATTTGATTGGCGCCACCATCATGCTGGTCGTGCTGAGCCCGTTGCTGGCGCTGATCGCGCTCTCGGTGCGACTTTCCTCGCGCGGTCCGATCCTGTTTCGCTCGACGCGCCGGGGTATCGGCCAGCGGCCGTTCCCCTGCCTGAAGTTCCGCACTATGTACACCGATGCCGAGCAGCGCCAGGGCGACCTGGATGAATTGAACGAAGCCTCCGGCGCGCTGTTCAAGATCCGCAACGACCCCCGTCTGACCCCGGTGGGGCGGATGCTGCGGCGCTTCTCCCTGGACGAGCTGCCCCAACTGATCAACGTCATCCGCGGCGACATGTCCCTCGTCGGCCCCCGCCCGCTGCCTGAGCGCGACTACGACATGCTCGAGGACTGGCACCGCAAGCGCTACCTCGTCCTCCCCGGCATCACCGGCCTGTGGCAGGTCTCGGGTCGCTCAGAGCTCGACTTCGACGACCTGGTTCATCTCGACTTCATCTACCTCGAGCGCTGGTCTTTGGCGCTCGATCTGACGATTTTGGTCAAGACTATTCCGGCTGTGATCTCGCGCCGCGGCGCCTATTAGCTCATCCTGTGCTCACAGCGGGGGGAGGTCGGGAGGGGGGCCTGACCCCCTCCCGCTCATGGTTCCCGGCTGTGATCTCGCGCCGCGGCGCCTACTGATCGCTCGCCGCCGTCCGATCACATACGGCCGGCCTGGCTGGTCAAGCGCGCGGCGATACACGGCCCACGTCTCGCGCGCGGTGTCCTCCCAGGACCACACCGGCGCGAGGGGATCGCCGACCAGTTGATGAGTGGTCGTGCGGGATGTGCCGGTGGCCGTGAGCTCCGGAGCCTGCGGGATCACGACGATGCGCTCACGCTCGAGCCCGAGCTCGGCCGAGGCTTCGCCGGCGACGAGCTCGCTGGGGACGATCACCTGCATCGCGCGCTGCAGCGCGAGGTGGCGCATCCGCAGGTGCATGCCGCCGCAACGCAGCCGCTCGGAAGGGCGCTTGAGCTCGGCGAGATCGTTCAGGGTGACGACCATCGGGCACGGGCTGTGCAGTATCGCTCCCTGCATCCAGGGCGCGTGAAACACGTCGACGCCACGGGGACGGTGGCTCTCGCGGATCTCGTCCTGCTCACCCGCGGTCGCACGCAGCGCCTGCAACAGGCTGCGTGCATATCGTCCGACGCCGCGCGGGTCTTTCGACGGGCGGCTGTCGAACGCGATTCTCACCCCAGTGCGCTCTCCGTAGTCACGCGCGGAACATACTCGCTCCGCGGCGCTACGTGCAGAGATGACAGCGTTGCTGCAGCGGCGAGTCCGCATACTCCGTGGTTAGATCGCCTCCGTGCATCTGCGGTTAGCCTCTGTGCGATGTGCGGTTAGCCTCTGTGCGCGATGCCCTCGCGCGCCTACCACGAATCCCTGTGGGAGGCCGTGCCAGCCGATTTGCCGCCGCCGCACTACGAGCTGCGCCGGCGCTTTCTGCTGGACGAGGTCTCAGCGGGCGAGCGCGTGCTGGACGTCGGCTGCGGCGAGGGTTGGTTCGCGAGCGAGCTGGCAGTGGCCGGGGCGAGGGTGCTCGGGCTCGATGTGGCCGAGGAGCCATTGCGGCGCGCCCGTGGGCGCGATCCCCAGCTCGACCTGCGCCTGATGGACCCCGACGATTCCTGGCCGGTCGAGGACGCGAGGTACGACGTGGTCTGGGCGGGGGAGACGCTCGAGCACGTCGCCGATACCGCCGGCTGGCTGTCTGAGGCTCGCCGTGCGCTCATCCCCGGTGGCCGGCTGCTGCTCTCAACGCCCGACCACGGGCGGCTGGCGTTGCTGTGGTTGGCCTGCTCGCGGCGGGCCTATGCGGCCCACTTCGATCCGCTGTCAGACCACCTGCGTTTCTATACCCGCCCGGGCCTGGTCAGGCTGCTCGGCGAGTTCGGCTTTCAGGGCATCTCGGTGCGCGGTGTCGGCGGCCTGCCGGGCGCGCGGCGAGTGCTATTGGCACGGGCTGTGCGCTCACGTTGGTAGGCGCCCGGCGCGCTGGGGTGTTCGCGTCGGTGGTGTGCGTCGCGCAGGTGGGCAAACCGCTCACGCGCTGGCAGGCGCCAATCATTTGGTGGCGCCACTCGCCGTCGATGACCCGCCCGCTTTTTCCGTGGCCTGCAGCGCCTGCACATAGTCGTTGTAGATTTCGACCGATTCGCCATTCGGGTAGGGCGGTGCGATCGCTTCCGGTGAGATCAGCACGGGGTTCAAGAAGATGCCGGCCTGCAGCTCTTTCAACGCGACAGCCGGTTCGGAGGCGAGGTCGTGACGGGCCAGCGCCAGCCACGTCTGGGGGTTGGACGGTTGCAGGCGCACGGCGCGCTGCAGCGTCGCCCTGGCCAACGCCGGCTCCCCCGCTGCCTGCTCGATCGTCGCGAGCGTGATCAGCGCCTGCGCCGAGAGCGGATCGCGCGAGACCGCCGCCTGGGCCTTGGTCAGCGCCGCCCGCGGGCTCCTCGAGGCAAGCGCGAGCGCTTCCTGGGAGGCGTCTACCGAGCGCTGAGGCTGCCACTGCGACCAGGCCGCCAGCAGCGCCGCGATCATGACCGCGACCGCGATTCCCACCCTCATCGGTTCGAGCTCGCTCGGCGAGCGGGGCATGACTACGGTGGCGGGTCCGCGCCAGGCATTCAGCGGTCCCCGCCCGGCCAGCCAGCCGGCGCACAGCAGCGCCACCAGCGCGTCTCCGGGCACGTACCAGGTCCAGTCAACGAACGAGTGCACACCGAACACCACGACCACGCACAGCATGCTCAGCATGCCGATGCGCTCGGGGGTGTAGCACACGAGTTCGAGATCGGACTCGGTGCGGGGGTCGATCGCTCGCCAGCCGGGGCCGGGGCCCTCGGCGCGTGGCTTAAGCCACGCCTCCCACGGCGCCCACCGCCGGTTGAACGGATGTGTGGCGCGCCCGGCTGCGGCCATCCAGGTGAACAGCAGCGCGAGCGCGAGCGCGAGCCCGATCGCGCCGAGGTCGGCCAGCGTCTGCACGGCGAAGCCATGGGCGTGTTTGACTTCCAACAGCGCCGTGCGATAGCGCAGGCTCGCCGTTTCAAACCCATCGGCGCCGGCGCCCAGCACCGGGTTGGCTTCGAAGACCTGGATCGCCTCCTTCCAGTAGCGCGCGCGAACGCTGGCGACGGCGGTCAGGCGCCCGGGCGTGTTGGGCGGGGGTTTGGCGTTGGGGTTGGTCAGCGAGCTGACGTCATGAGAGATCGTGCCCGTAAACCCGCGCTGGCTGTGCGCCAGGGCACCCGCGAACGCGACCAGGCCGATCACGATCAGCGCCAGCAGCACCGCGCCGGCGCGAGTACGTGTCTCGCGTGAGGGTGAGTGGCGGGCGCCAAAGAAGCCGATCGCAAGACCCGCGAGCGCGAGCACGAGCACCATCGCAACCAGCAGTGCGCCGAGCTCATGGCCGGCCGAGGCTCGCTGGGCCAGGGGGATGTTTTCGGTGCTCAGCGCGTGCCTGGAGAAATCCCAGCCGACGACCGCGCCAGCGCCGATCCCGCCCACGATCAGCACAGCCGCGCCGCGCAGACGCAGCGGCACGATCGCAAACCACAGCACCAGCCCGATCGCGAGCGCCGCCAGTGCTCCGCGTGAGTAGGCGAGCATCAGCGTCACCAGCAGCACGCCCATCGCGGGGTAGGCCAGCGCGCTGAGCAGCGCATGCCCGGTGCGCCGTGCACCCAGCCACATGCAACAGATCGCGCCCATCGCCGCCATCAGCCCGATCGCGTTCCAGTAGCCGTACGGTTCCTCCAGGCGCGCATAGGTGACGTTCGGGGCGAGCGCACCCGGAAACACCTTGGTCGCCAGCGCGTACACACATACGACGATCGCGCCGAGCGCCAGCCCGCCCAGCACGGCCGGCCAGCGGTCGGGGGCCAGGCGCACGAGCGCCAGCGCCGCGCCGAACACGGCGCTGTAGGCGAGCAGGCGTCCCGCGTCTTGCCAGCTTGCGTCCGGCTGCACCGACCACACCACCGACAGCCCGCTGAGGATCGTAAACGCGACGAGCAGCCCCGCCGGCCACAGCCCGTACTTGGGACCGTCGAGCAGCGAGCGCGCGGGCGGCGTGAACAGCACCGCGACCGCGATCGCCGCCCCTCCCGCGAGCGTCAGCACGATCTCGGTGGTCGTCATCGTTTCCAGCTGCAACCCGCCGTGAGCGACGAACGTCGCCAGGCAGATCACACCCGCGAGGAGCAGCGTCGGCCACCACAGCGCGCCGGCGCGCAGCAGAGCTCCTCGACTCACTGGCTCCGCCGGATCCTGACGATGCGCTTGCGGATGCCGGCGCCGGCGATGACCAGCAGGCCGACCAGCAGGAACACGACGGTCGCCAGCAGCGGTGTCGGCAGGGAGCTGAGGGCAGAAGCGATATCAGCGTGCACGACGCCGGGATGGATCGTCTGTCCACCGACCTGCACGGGAGCCGAACCGGTGGTCGGGGCGTGCGCGATCGCCTGCTGCTGTGCCGGGGTCGCCGGGACGGCCGTCGGGCTTGCCGCGCCGGCGTTGGAGGGGCTGCTCGCACCGCCGTGCCCCGCGCCGGCCGCTTCCAGCTGAGCCTGGCGGATCAGCTGGGCGCAGTTCGAATACTCTTCGGTTCCAGCGCTCATGTCTTTCAGCGCTTGGCGGTATGCGGCCTGGCTGAATCCCTTCAGGGACTGTCCATGCGTGCAGCGGTCGATGATCTTTTCGCCGACATCTGCCCGCGCGCTGGCGGCGCCGAGCGTCGCCAGCACCGCCATGACAGCCAGGAGAGAGGCGAGCGCGACCAGGGCTTGGGCCGGCCGGTGCGCTTGTGTCGAGCCGCTGCATGCGGTGCGGTGGCGTGCCGGGATCAATGCCGGAGTCATCGTCAGATACGCAACCTACCAATGCGTCCGGGAGAGCCCGACACTCGCCAGCGCCTGTGAGAATCCCACCGCCCAGGCCTCATGTGTGTACGCGCGCACATCTTCTGCTCCGGCGGCCCCCAGGCGGGCGCGCAGCTGTGGGTCCGCGGCCAGTCGCATCATCGCCCGGGCGAGCGCGTGCGCATCGCCTGCCGGCACGACCAGGCCGTTACGCCCGTCACGCACCAGCCCGCCAGCGACCGCTCCGACCTCATCGCTTGCGATCACCGCCAGCCCACGGTTCATCGCCTCGTTGATCACCAGGCCCCACGGCTCGCGAAACGTGCGGGTGCGGATCGAAGGGACCACGAGCACGTCGGCATCGGCGTACATCGCGCGCAGCTGGACGGGTGTGACCGGCGGGATTGTGATCACGGCCGGGGTCGTTGCCAGGCTCGTGGGTGGCGCGGTTGATGAGGTTAGAGCTGTCTCGCCCGCTGTCTCGCCCGCTGCAGAGTACGGATCGGGTTCAGGGTTCGGGCTGGACTCGACGAGGACAGCTCCCGCCATGGGGACGAGGGCCGGGCCCGTCCCGAGGATTAAGTCCGCCGCGCCGCCGGCCGGGACCCAAGGGGGGCTGGATCCCACACCGACGAGGACGAGCGCGGCGGCCGACGCTGTGAGTCCCGACTCTCGCCAGGCCTCTATCAGCGCCCTCACTCCCTTTTCCCGATCGGGCCGTCCCGCAAACACGAACTTTGTCTGGGCTTCGTGTGGCCAGCGTGGATCGGCAGGCAGATCCTCGACGGAGGCGCTCCAGAACGCGTTGTCGACCGACTGGGGCGCGACGTGGACGTTACGCGCGCCGCGTGCGCGTACGTAGGAGCTGACGTGGGGACCGTAGGTGACGACCGCGTCGGCCGAGCTATACAGCCGGCGCAAGGCTGGGTAGCTCAGCAGGTGCGCGGCGCTACGCGGGTGCGCCCACAGCCCGCTCCACAAGATCAGCGGCTCCTTCGCCCGCCGCGTGCCCGCCCATGTGGCCGGTAGCGCCACCCGGCCGCCGCTCGAGCACACAACCGCGCGATAGTGGCCGCTGCTCGCCAACCGGCCGGCCTCGCGTTGGTGTATGTAGCGGTGGGGGAACGGCAGGTGCTCTTTGTCCACGGCCACGCCGTGCTTGGATCGCCCGCCGAACAGCGCGAACTCGACGTTCTCTCGTTCGCTCAGCAGCGCGAACGCTCCCACGCGATCGGATGGGGCATGGCCGGTGACGAACAGGACGGGCTTCATCCGCGTGCATCTTCTCGCCTGAGGAGACAGTCTGCGACTGCGTGGACAACGGGTCCGCCACGGATGGCGCGAACAAATAGACCGCCCCATTGGCGATCGGGATCGCGGAGGGATTGCAGGCTCATCCCACTCCGCGCAACGCGTGCTCATAGGCCGCGACGGTCTGGCGCCCGCAGCGCTCCCATGTGAACGAGGCGGCTACGGTCTCTCGCGCGTGCAGGCCGGCCTCACGCAGGCGGTGGGGATCGGACAGCAGCTCGTCGATGCGCTGGGTCAGTCGCTCGATGTCGCCCGGCGGCACCAGCACGAACCCGTCGCCGGCGGCCGCGATCTCCTCTGGACCGGGCTCGCCGCGGCAGCCGATCACGGGCACGCCGCCGGCCATCGCCTCGATGTAGGCGACGCCGAACGCCTCCTCGGTCGAGGGCATCACGAACAGTGTCGCCCTCCGTGCTCGCGCCAGCGCCTGCTCGTGCTCGAGCTGGCCAGTGAAATCGACACGCTCTCCAACCCCGAGACGGACCGCGAGGCCTTCGAGCGCGACTCGCTCGGGACCATCGCCGACGATCTCATAGCGCAGTGTCGGGTGTCGCGCGCCGAGGACCGCCAGCGCCCTCAGCACGTCGGCATGGCGCTTGCGGGCGACCAGGTGTCCTACGGTCACGAGTGTCGGCGGCCCCTCCTGGCGGCCCACGCGCCGCACACCGGGGTCCGGCATGTCGGCGCCGAGATGCACGACCCGGACCTCACCCGCGCCGTGGGCGCGGCACAGCTCGGCGATGCCGTGGCTGTTGGCCAGCGTCAGTCGCGCCGCGCCCAGGCCCCGCGCGACGGCATCCCGACCCGCGGCGCTGCCCAGCGGGGGCGGGGCGGCCGTGTACAGCACGTCGCCCCCGTGCACCGACACGACCAACGGCACATCGCTCACGCGCGGGCGGCGGATCGCGTCCGCGGCGGGGACCGCGTTGTGTGCGTGGATCAACTCAAATCCGAACGTGCGCCGCAGGCGCCGCAGCGCCAGTCCCAGCGCGGGCGCAGCCCATGCGCCCCAGTGCGCGTAGCCGCGCGGGCGCGGAGGGGAGACGTAGGAGACGTAGCGCACGGACAACCCGTCGAGCGTCTGCGTGCGCTGTTCGCGTATCCGTCCGCTCAGCTCTCGCGTGAGCTCCCGGGGACCCGCCCGCAGCGCCGAACGCGGTGGGACCAAGCGATGCAGCACAAGCACCTGCACCTCGGCGCCCGCGTCGCGTGCAGCCAGTGCCTGGCGGTGTGCCCACACGCCCAGCACCGGATCGCGGCGGCTCGGGTAGAACTCGGCGACGACCGCCACCTTCATCGGCCGCTCTCCCGCATCCAGCGTTCTTCTGCGGCGCCGGTTATCTCGCTTGTGTCCGTCGTTGCCGGTCTCCTCATCGCACACCCCATGCGCGGTGGGTGGCCAGCGTGCGTTCCAGCTCGCGCGCCGGTAGGTACGGGCGATCGGCGAGCAGCTCATGAGCCTCGGCCACTGCCCGCTCGCGCGAGTAGGAGTCGCCGGCGGGCGCGGCCCGATGGCCGATCGCTACCGCGTCGATCACCCCGCAGCGCCAGCCGTGCTCGCGCGCGAGCGCCGCCCAGTGCGCGTCCAGGCCCCAGCCCATGCGCACCTCCGGAAACGGCAGCAGCTCTGCGAACGTTGTGGCGGCGAGCGCCGTCACCGGGCCGATCTCCACGAAATTGGTCTCGCGCACGATGCTGCCCGCGTGGCGTCGAGTCACCCGCCAGGCGGCGTGGGAGTCCAGGCGGTGGGCGGGTTGGGACAGCTGCAGGTCGTAGCGCTCGCTGCACAGCACCATACGGTCGATGCAGCCGCGGGGCAACTCGACGTCGTCGTCGATCAGCAGCAGCCAGTCGTAGCCGTCCGGCGGATGCTCGGCCAACAGCCGGTTGAGATTCTCGAACTTGCCGAGGCCGTCGGGCGGGCAGGTGTACAGCTCGAGCGCGTGGTGGGAGCGGTCGAGCTCTGCGCGGATGCCTTTCGCGCCGGCGGCGTGCTCAGGGCGCACGACGCTCAGCGCCAGCACGCGACGGCGCGGGGCTTTGCGGGCCGCGGCGTTCAGGCGCCAGCGTCCGGCGGTGGCGATCTCGAGCATGTCGATCGTCTCGTCTCCAAGCGTGCGCGCTCTGCCGCGCAGGCCGCCGACGGTGCCGCTGTGGCCGGACAGGAAGTCCTCTACAGATGCAGCTGTTCGCGCGTCTGCTCCCGCGCGGGGGTCTGCGTCTGCGCTTGGGTCTGGGCCTGTGTTCGCGCGTGGGTCTGGGCTCGCGCGGGGGCCTGCGTCCGCGCGGGGAAGTGCGTCTGCGCGGGGGGCTGCGTCCGCGCGGGGGGTTGCGTCCGCGCGGGGGGCTGGATGCGGTCGACGCATGGCCGAGGAGGGCGCCGCGGATCTCGGCGGCAGCGTCTCGCGCACGCGTCCGGCGCTGTGGGCGACCATCGTCAGGCCCGCCGGGCAGGCCCGTCGCAGCACGTGCCACGCACAGCCGCCGAGCGTTCTCAGCTCGCGACCGAGCGGGGGGGCGGCGCCGCGCCATTCCTCGAAGCGCCGCGCGGCTCGGCCGCGGGTGTACTGGGCACGGGCGAGCGATCGCAGCCGTGCGTCAGCGCCGGCGCGGCGGTGGTCTACCGCGGCTCCCGCCACGTACAGCACGCGTGCACCCGGCTCTCGCGCGAGCAGCCGCTCCTGCCACTCCTGCTCGTCCCCGCCGTGCTCGAGCGCCTCCTCGAACGGACCGATCCGCTGAAGCGCCGAGCGCCGGATCGCCATGTTCGAGCCCCAGGCGTAGCGCGTGTCGATGTCCT
>Ga0335072_10016114_pt1 | contig 10597 bp, 6 predicted proteins | sample Lox_Sample_21_FD_206725 | JGI IMG/M metagenome (GOLD analysis project Ga0335072, IMG submission 206725) | Soil microbial communities from Loxahatchee National Wildlife Refuge, Florida, United States - Lox_Sample_2.1 | ecosystem: Environmental > Terrestrial > Soil > Wetlands | place: USA: Florida... | reverse complement strand
TGGTCGACGACCCCGGGCGTCTCCGACAGCCGGACGGCCAGCGCCGCCGGATCATCCACCGGCCCGTGGTAGTCCGCGATCAGGCCGCCGTCGGGACTGACCGGGACGTCGCGCAGCGAGGCCGGCGCGACCCGGCGCATCGTGGCCCGCAGCCCGAAGGAGAGCAGCTCGAGGGGGATCGGGCTGTGCAGCGCCAGGACTGGCTTGGTGGAGTCGACGATGACGATGAACCGGTCCGCCGCGGCCGCGATTATCTTCTCCCGGGTGTGCGCGCCGCCGCCGCCCTTCACTAGCCACCCGTCCGGCGCCACCTGGTCCGCTCCGTCGATGGTGACGTCGAAACGGTCGATGCTCGCGACGTCCTCGATCCGCAGGCCAAGCTCGCGCGCGGCCTGCTCGGTGCGCGGTGACGTGGCCGCACAGAGGATGTCGAGTGACCGGCGGGCCAGGGCCGGGAGCAGGAACGCCACCGTCGAGCCCGTGCCGAGCCCGACGGTCATGCCGTTCTCGACCAGTTCCGCGGCCGCCTCCGCCGCGAGCTGCTTCTCCCGCTCGATCGGGTCCTCAGCCTGCGGCACGGTCGGCCATCACCAGGGAGGCGGCGGCCTCGACGCGACCCGCCGGGATCGTCGTATCGCCGGCCAGGAGCCGCTGCAGCGGCTCCTGCTTGTCCGCGCCGGTGACCAGCCAGAGGATCTGCCTGGCCCGGGCCAGCGCGGGGTAGGTCAGCGTCATCCGCACCCGGTCCTGATACGGCTCGGTCAGGCCGACCAGGCGGTCGGTGACCGACAGGACCGGATCGCCGGGGACGAGCGAGGCGGTGTGCCCGTCGGGGCCAAGACCCAGGTGGACGAGATCGAAGTACTCAGGCAGCACGGCCGCGTAACTGACCGCCGCGACCACTAGATCGCTCTCGTTGACCGGCATCGGCCGCACCTGCGCCGGGGCCGAGCCCAGCGCCTTGGTGAGGTGCGTCAGGTTCCTGTCGGGGTCGCCGGGCGGAGCCACCCGCTCGTCCACCTGGTAGATGACGATCGACTCCCACGGGACCGTCTCCGAGGCCAGCTCGGCGAACATGGCCCAGGGAGTATGCCCGCCGCTGACGGCGAAGTGGAAGCTGCCGTTGGCCGCGACCGCGGCGCGGGCGCGTTCGGCCACGAATGCCGCGCCGGCCCGGGCTACTGCATCAGGATCATCCAGAATCTGCAGTTCGTGGTGCACGGATCACAGACTATCGATGGCGTCAGTCAGCCCGCCCTGCGGGCCTGGGCGGCGGCCATCTCCGCGGCGATCAGCTCTTCGGCGCGCTGCCGGGGCAGCCCGAGCGCGGTGAACGCCTCCGCCACCTGGCCGTCCGCGGCCAGCACGCCGATCAGCAGGTGCTCGGTGCCGATGTAGTTGTGGCTGAGCCGCAGCGCGTACTTCAGCGCGCCCTTGAGCGTCTCCTTGGCGGACGGGTCGAAGGACAGCTCGAGCAACCCCGCCGAGTCGGGGACCTGCACCTGCGGCGCGGGGCCGGTGCCCACCGCGGCGTAGACCTGCTCGGGGGTCAGCCCGCCCGCCGCGATCGCCTTGCCCGCCACCCCGTCAGGATCGGACACCACCGCCGCCGCCAGGTGACCAGCGCCGAGCGGCTCCGGCGCGGCCAGCTCGCCGGCCGCCGCCAGGGCAACGGCGGCGCGCGGGGTGAACCGGGAGAACGGCTGCGGGTTCCCTGCCATCAGGTCGGCGGCCTTGCTCGGCACGAAGCGCTTCTGCGCGGCCTGCTTGGTCACGCCCATCGCGCCGCCGATCTGGCTCCAGGAGGCGCCGGAGCGCCGGGCCTGGTCCACGAAGTAGCCGATGAGCGCGTCGGACTGCTCATCGAGCTGGGCGGAAACGGTGAAGGCGTCCGCGACGTTCTCCAGCGGCCCGCCCTCCGGGTGCAGGGTCTTGACGTAGGCGATCAGATTATCCAGCGGAACAGGAAACTCACTCATGCGGTCAACCTTACGTTGACGACGTGGAATCGTCAACCTGAGATTGACGCTGGACGCTGCTTTCCGGCTCCCCATCACTTATGACCACTTCTGCGCCCGAAATGCCCGAATTGTCCCCACGTACCTGATGGGAAGGGGCTGGGGCGGCTAAGGAAACTCCCCCAGAGGGGATCTCCAGAAGAATGTAGGCGCACCGGAATGTGACGCTCCGTAGCGTCGCGCTGGGAATGCAGCTCGCTTCAGCGCTCGCGTCGCGGCTCGCGTTCTGGTGCTGCACGGCAGTTACCCCGCTGTTACTGGCGTGGTTCGGTGGCGAGCCCGGCTCTATTCCGGTCGCTTTTCGAGAGCATTTCCACGGCAGTAGATGCAGTTCTTGAAGTATGTCTCGAACCGTCTCGCCCGCATTCCGCCGTTATTGCATTTTACGCATAGCTCTCCACGGATTACGTCATGCTGATGACAGTGATCCACTACGCGAGGTCCGATTGTGCCACAGCCGTCGCATGGCCCGTCTGTCGCCCGAGCTGTCGGCCGGTAAGGGTCGCCGACGTGGAGTATGAGACCGTTTGGTTGTCGGATCATTCTGTGCCTGTCCGGGAGAATCTCGGGCGGGGATAGCGGGTTCGCGGGCGGCTATTTCGAGATTCCCGTCGCGGCTGCAACCCATACAAGACTGAAGAAGCAGAAGTATATTGCGAAAAACCAGAAGCCAATCAGGCCAACTGGTTTGGAGAAACCCTTAAGTTGAGAGTCGAGAAACCCGCCGGGTTTGAAGTGCAGTCGGTTACGGCCGTATGAAACGGACCAGCAAAATGCTAGCAAAACTGGATCCATAAGTGTCAGTATGAGGAACAGTGCCGGGCTCACTCCTGACATCGGTCTGGCTACGTGGACAACCCATATAGCCAATCCGACTATAAGTAGCGCCATGAGCGTCCCGGCGACAGTCCCGACGATGGTGATTATCAGCAGTCGTATTTCGGCGGGAGAGAACTGAAGTAGCCGCTCCTGACTGGCAGTGGGAGGGTTACGGGGGTTCTGGTCTTCCGGTGACGCAGGTTCAGCCATGCCAGGACTATACGCCGCCTTATCGTCTTGTATCTCTCGGACAGCCGGATCTCTCGCAGCGCCAGATGTGGCATTGCGGGCACGGAATCAGATTGTGTTCAACTGGGCCATTCACCGTGACCTCTTGCGACTCCCGAGTATGCTCGGGCTGCCCTGGCAGGAAGCGACCGCATTTAGCCGAGCCCCGTAACTGATGGGAAGTCGCACCCGGGACACATATGGGCTGGCCGAAGCAACGAGACTAGCGGATGAATGTGACAGCGAGCCGGTAATAGACGGCTGAATGTCACATTCATCCGGGCGGAGAGGCCGGACCTGAGGCCCGGGAGCACGCCCGGGCGCCAGCTAGCCGAACAGGGCGCGGATGTCGTCTGCCGACAGGGCCGACGAGAAGGCGCCGTCGCTGTCGATCACCGAGGAGAACAGCTCGGCCTTGCGGGCCTTGAGCGCCATGACCTTCTCCTCGATGGTGCCGGACGCGATCAGCCGGTACACCATCACGTTGCGGGTCTGCCCGATGCGGTGCGTCCGGTCGACGGCCTGCGCCTCGGTCGCCGGGTTCCACCACGGGTCGAGCAGGAAGCAGTAGTCGGCCTCGGTGAGGTTCAGCCCGAAGCCGCCGGCCTTGAGGCTGATCAGGAACACCGGTGCGGTGCCCTCCTTGAACCCGGAGATCACCGCCGGGCGGTTCACCGTGCTGCCGTCGAGATAACAGCACGGCACCCCGGCCGCCTCCAGGCGGCCGCGCACCAGCCGCAGGAACCGGGTGAACTGGCTGAACACCAGCGCCCGGTGCCCGCCGCCCACCACGTCCTCGAGCTGCTCGAGCAGCGAGTCGATCTTCGCCGACGGCATCTCGCCGTGCTCGTCGTCCACCAGGGCCGCGTGCAGCGCGAGCTGGCGCAGCAGCGTCAGGGACCGCAGGATCGTGAACCGGTTGTGGTTGACGTCGCCGAGCAGGCCGAGCACCTTCTGCCGCTCGCGCTGCAGGTGCGTCTGGTACAGCCTGCGGTGCCGCGGGTGCAGCTCGACCTCGAGGACCTGCTCCTGCTTCTCTGGCAGGTCAGCAGCGACCTGTTCCTTGGTGCGGCGCATGATCAGCGGCCTGATGCGGCGCCGCAGCTGGGCGAGCAGGTCGGTGTTGCCGCCCCGCTCGATCGGGCGCGCGTAGTACTCCTTGAACCGCTCCGGGTTCGGGAACAGCCCTGGCGCAGTGATCGACAGCAGCGACCACAGCTCCATCAGGTTGTTCTCCATCGGCGTGCCGGTGATCGCGACCTTGAACGGGGCAGTGACCTTCCGCGCGCACGCGTGCGCCTTCGAGTGGTGGTTCTTCACGTACTGCGCCTCGTCGAGCACCAGCCCGGCCCAGGGCAGCGCCCCGTAGGACTCGAAGTCCAGCCGCAGCAGGGTGTACGACGTCACCACCGCGTCCGCCCCCGCGATCACCGACTCGAGTGACACGCCGCGCCTGCCCAGCGTGTCCCCGATCGTCACCACCTTCAGGTCAGGGGTGAACCGGCGCGCTTCCGCCGCCCAGTTCGCCAGCACGCTCGTCGGAGCGACGATAAGGAAAGGATTGTCCTGAACGTCATCACCCGGCTCCGCGGCCCTCATGGCCTTGGCGTGGGAGAGCAGCGCCAGCGTCTGCAGCGTCTTGCCGAGACCCATGTCGTCGGCGAGGACGCCGCCGAGCCCGTGCTGCCACAGGAACGCGAGCCACTGGAACCCTTCGCGCTGGTACGGCCGCAGCAGCGAGTCGAGCGCCGCGGGCGGCGCGGCGTGCTCGACCGTAGCCAGCGACAGCAGCCCCTGCACCTGGCGCTGCCACGCCGCGGCCTGATGGCGGACCACGCCGAGGCCGGACAGCTCGTCCCACAGGCCGGCCTGGAACCTGCTGATGCGCAGCGGGCCGTCCAGGCTGGCTGGCTGGTCGGTCAGCGCGCGGGCCTCCTCGATCAGCCGCGCCAGCGCCAGCAGCTCCGGCTTGTCGAGCGAGAAGTAGGCGCCGTCGGGCAGCAGCAGGTGCGTCTGGCCGCTGGCCAGCGCCACGAACAGCTCGGCGAACGGGACCTCGCGGCCCTCCACGGTGACGGTGATGCCGAGGTCGAACCAGTCCTGCTCGCCGTCGAGCTCGGCCGCGGACACGCCGATCCGCAGCGAGTCGCCGGCCTCCCGGTAGTCGGGCACGTGGCCGGAGACCTCCACGCGCACGTCGTCGCGGCCGGACAGCAGCGGCAGCACCTCGGTGCTGAACACCATCGTGTCGAGACCGTGCAGGGTGGCGGCGGAGAAACGGGCCCGTTCTGGAAGGTCGAGATCGACACCGGCCAGCACCCTGGCTTCCGCGGCGGGATCGCGGAACTCGGCGGGCTGGGAGCCGACCGCGGCCCGCACCTCCGCGTCGCCGACCTTGTAGGCCCACTCCCACCGCAGGTCGACGTCGTGGGCGCCCGAATACACGGCGCTGAGCACTAGCCGGGGCTCGGAGATCGTGGGCGGCGTGAACGAGCCGTCCGACGAGATCACCGGCGCCATCCGGCGCAGCCTCGGGTAGTACCTGGACAGGAACGCGGCCTGCCCGGCCGGGGGCACCACGAGCCGCTCGTCGGCGAGCGCGAGCTGCTGGAGCTGGCGGGGGACCGGGGCGGTGAGGCGGGCCAGCCGGAACCTGGCGTGCTCGGGCTGGCCGGCCTGCGCGCGGTCGGCGAGCACCACCCCGTGGCCCTCGGTGCCGATGAAGCGCAGCGGCACCGCGTCGTCGCCGTCGGAGGTCTTGATGACCGGCGCGATTAGCAGCGCCGCCCCCTCGTCAGTGACGTCGGTGGTGACGTCGAGGCTGAGCTCCGCCGTGCCGGGCGGCGGGACCGAGCCCCGCCTGCGCGGGTAGACGAGCGGCAGGCCGGCCGCGTGCGCCTGGTCGAGGACGGGCCAGAGCTGGCGGGACTCGCAGCCGGACAGGTCGAGGTACCGCTGGTCGCCGCCGTACGCGTAGCCGTATCCGTAGTAGGACTGCTTCGCGGTGGCGCCCGCCCGGTACAGGGCGTACAGCTCGTGCAGCAGGCGGACGTGCGCGACCGGGTACTCGTCGCGCAGCAGCAGGTAGTCGAGCCGGGCCCAGGTCAGGTTTCCCGCGATCCAGGCGCCGCTGCGGCCGCGCGTCACCAGCCGGGCCTGCAGCCTGAGCCTGCTGGTGCCGTCGTCGGCTTCCCGCCTTGCGTAATAGGCCGCGTAGCGCGTGGCCGGCTCCGGGGCGTTCGGCACCAGGGACAGCTCGATCGCCAGCGGCGCGCCTCCGTCGCCGGGTTCGGCGTCCTCGTCGTCCGCCGTGGCGGCGGCCCGCGGCGTGCCGAGCAGCGAGTCGAGGGACTGCTCCCAGGGCAGCGTGGACCGCCTGGCCGCGGGCTCGCGGTCGGGCTGCAGCGTCTCGTCGGTCGCGGCGATCACCAGCGCGGCGACGTGCGCGCAGTTGACGCCGACGGCGCAGCTGCAGTAGCCGGTCCGGTATCGCAGCGGGAAGCTCGTGGACGCGCGGAACGAGGCCGAGACGGTCCGCAGGTCACCGCCGCCATCCCTGACGGTGCCGGTGAGCTGCTGCTGGGATGCCTCCCACGCCATCTGCACGACCGCGCCGCGGCGGACGGCGTCCGTCCCCTCGGCGCAGCCCGCCGGACCGACCGCGGCGCGGAACGAGGCAAGGTCCACGTCACGCAGCACGACCCGTTGCACTAGTTGAGCCTAACCGCTCGCACGGGCTGCTGCGCCCCGGACGTGCCGGACATAAACTGCTGCCGTGTCCCATGGCGAGCCCGCGCACGGCGAGCGTGATGAGCCGAAACAGTGGCAGGCCGGGTCCGGTGAGTTCGAGCTCGGCACCGACGGCCCTGCGGTAATCCTGGTCGGCGTCGACGATACGGTGACCTCGTTGCGCGCCGCCGCGTACGCGGCTGGCCTGGCGCGACGGCAGCACGCGCGGATCGTCGCGGTGTACGTGTCACCCACGACAGTCGCCATCGGAGCGGCCGGGGCCGCGGTCATGGTCGCGGAGGCGGAGGCGCACGACGAGCTCGCCAAGGACCTGCGTGCCCGGTTCGAGGAAGGAATCGCGGACCGCGGCATAGCCGGCACCTTTGTCGTGGCGCACGGTGACCCCTACCGCGAGATCGTGCGCATCGCGGACGAGACACGCGCGGACGCGATCGTGGTCGGCGCCTCCAAGCAGGCCGGGCACCGGTTCGTCGGATCGCTTGCCGTCCGTTTGGTGCGCGCCGGTAAGTGGCCGGTTACCGTTGTTCCGTGAGCGGACCGGAAGCGAAACCGGAAACGAAACGGCGGCTCGTCCTGCTGAGGCACGCCAAGTCCGACTGGCCGGACGTCCCTGACCAGGAGCGTCCGCTGGCGCAGCGCGGCCGGCGTGACGCCCCGCTGGCGGGCGGCTGGCTCGGCCGGTCTGGATACGTGCCCGACGCCGTGGTCTGCTCGACAGCGCGCCGGGCGAGGGAGACCTGGGAGCTGGCGGCGGAGGGCCTGGCCGCCGCCGCGGGCGGCGCCGCGCCGCAGGTGCGCTACGAGCCGCGGGTGTACGAGGCGACCGTGCTCGGGCTGCTGATGCTCGTCCGTGAGTTCCCCGACGGCTGGCAGACCGCGATGATCGTCGGGCACAACCCGGGCATGGCTGAGCTGACCGTCGGCCTGACGGCGCCGCCGCCCGACCCGCCGTCGGCGTTCCCGACGGCAGCGATCGCGGTGCTCGGGCTGCCGGGCGGCTGGGCGGAGGCGGGCCCCGGCGAGGCCCGGCTCCTGTCGTTCGCGGTGCCCGCCGACATGCGCTTACCGCGCGAGCACTGACCTGACTTCACCGGCGATCTGCTTGTCCTCGCGGGCGGCGATCACGAACGCGCGCACCGGGGCGCCGTCCGCGCCGATCTCGTAGTCATCGCCGCCGTTCCCGTCGTTGCGCGCCTCATCCACGCGGACGCCGAGGAAGCCGAGGCCGTCCGCGGCGCGCGAGCGGATCTCCGCGGAGTTCTCGCCGACCCCGCCGGTGAACACGATGGCGTCGAGCCCGTCCATGGCGGCTGCCATCGCCGCGATCGACCCGCGCAGCCGGTGCAGGTAGACGTCCCGGCCGAGCACCGCCCGCTGATCGCCCGCCGCGGCCCGCGACAGCACCTCGCGCATGTCGCTGGTGCCGGCCAGCCCGGCCAGGCCGGACCGGGACTCCAGCACCTCGCTCAGTTCAGCGGATGGCGTGCCCGCATGCTCTTCGAGCCACAGCACCAGGCCCGGGTCGACCGTCCCGGACCTGGTCGCCATCACCAGGCCCTCCAGCGGCGTGAACCCCATGGTCGTGTCCGCCGAGCGGCCGGAGAGCACGGCCGCGAGCGACGCGCCCGCGCCGAGGTGGCAGGTGACGGCCCGCAGTCCGTCCGGGGCGTCCGGCGGCAGGCCGAGCAGTTCCGCCGCTCGCCGCGAGGCGTAGGCGTGGGACAGGCCGTGGAAGCCGTACCTGCGCAGCGCCCACCGGTCGCGCCACTCCACGGGCAGCGCGTACGTCGCCGCCGCCGCCCCGATCGTGGCGTGGAACGCGGTGTCGAAGCAGGCCACCGCGGGCACGTCAGGCAGCACGGCGGACACCGCGTCGAGCGCCGTCAGCGACTTCGGCTGGTGCAGCGGCGCGAGGTCCGTGAGCGACTCGATGCCGCGCCGCACCTCGGCGGTGACGAGCACCGGCGCGGCGTACAGCGTCCCGCCGTGCACCACCCGGTGCCCGACGGCGTCCACCGGGCCGAACGACTCGATCGCCGCCTTGATCTCGCCATCGTCCGCGGCGCCGCGCGGCGCTGGCAGGTCCGCGCCGGCCGTCACCTCGTCGGCTGGCGACAGGACGCGCAGCTTGAGGCTGCTCGACCCGGCGTTGACGACGAGGACACGGGCCGCTAGGCCTGCCACGCCCAGTCCCTGATCTCCGGGGTGTCCTCGCCGAACTCCCTGGTGTACGCCCGGGCCGCGATCCGCTTGTCCACCATCAGCTGCCGCACGTGCCCGGCGGACCCGGACAGCCCCGGCACCCGGTCGATGACGTCCATCACAAGGTGGTACCTGTCCAGGTCGTTCATCATCACCATGTCGAACGGGGTGGTGGTGGTGCCGTTCTCCTTGTACCCGCGGACGTGGAAGTTCGGGTGACCGTGCCGCCGGTAGATCAGCCGGTGGATCAGCCACGGGTAACCGTGGTAGCCGAAGATCACCGGCACGTCAGTGGTGAACAGCGCGTCGAACTCGGCGTCGGACATGCCGTGCGGGTGTTCCGATTGCGGCTGCAGCCGCATCAGGTCCACGACGTTGACCACGCGCACCTTCAGCGACGGCAGGTACTCGCGCAGCAGCGACACCGCCGCCAGCACCTCCAGCGTGGGCGTGTCGCCGCAGGCGGCCATCACCACGTCAGGCGTGGTGTCCGGCGAGTTGTCCGACGACGCCCAGTCCCAGATCCCGACGCCGCGCGTGCAGTGGATGATCGCGTCGTCCATGGACAGCCACTGCGCCTGCGGCTGCTTGCCCGCCACGATCACGTTCACGTAGTGCCTGGACCGCAGGCAGTGGTCGCCCACCGACAGCAGGCAGTTCGCGTCCGGGGGCAGGTAGACGCGGATGACCTCCGCCTTCTTGTTGACTACGTGGTCGATGAACCCTGGGTCCTGGTGCGAGAACCCGTTGTGGTCCTGCCGCCACACCAGCGAGGACAGCAGGTAGTTCAGCGACGCGATCGGCCGCCGCCACGGGATCCCGCGGCTGGTCTTCAGCCACTTGGCGTGCTGGTTGAACATCGAGTCGATGATGTGGATGAACGCCTCGTAGCAGTTGAACAGCCCGTGCCGCCCGGTCAGCAGGTAGCCCTCGAGCCAGCCCTGGCACAGGTGCTCGGACAGCACCTCCATCACGCGGCCGTCCGGCGTCAGGTTGTTGTCGCCTGGGATGATCTCCCCGTCGAAGGCCCGGCCGGTCACGTCGAACACCGCGTCGAGGCGGTTCGAGGACGTCTCGTCGGGTCCCCAGAGCCGGAACGTCCTGGGGTTGCGGGCGATGATGTCCCGCAGGAACGCGCCGAGCACGCGGGTGTTCTCGGCCTGCGCGCCGCCGGGCGACGGGACCGTGACCGCGTAGTCCCTGAAGTCGGGCATGTCCAGGTCGTGCAGCAGCAGCCCGCCGTTGGCGTGCGGGTTGGCGCTCATCCGCCGGTAGTCCGTCGGCGCCAGCCGGGCGATCTCGGGGATCAGCACCCCGTTGGCGTCGAACAGCTCGTCCGGGCGGTAGGAGCGCATCCACTCCTCGAGCTGGCGCAGGTGTTCCGGGTTGGTCCGCGCCGCCGAGATCGGCACCTGGTGCGCCCGCCACGTCCCTTCCACTGGCAGCCCGTCGACGAACTTCGGCCCGGTCCAGCCCTTGGGGGTGCGCAGCACCAGCACCGGCCAGCGCGGCCGCGTCGTGTCACCGCCCTCGCGGGCGCGCTGCTTGATGTCGTGGATCTCGGTGACGATCGAGTCGAG
>Ga0335072_10016112_pt1 | contig 10598 bp, 12 predicted proteins | sample Lox_Sample_21_FD_206725 | JGI IMG/M metagenome (GOLD analysis project Ga0335072, IMG submission 206725) | Soil microbial communities from Loxahatchee National Wildlife Refuge, Florida, United States - Lox_Sample_2.1 | ecosystem: Environmental > Terrestrial > Soil > Wetlands | place: USA... | reverse complement strand
GGGCCCGGTCCCGGTCGATCCGCGGTTCGATCCGGCCGGCGAAGCGGTCACCGAAGACGATCGGGAGCACGTAATAGCCCCACCGGCGCCTGGCCGGCGGGAAAAAGCCCTCCCAGACGTAGTCGTAGGCGAACAGGCTGGACAGGAGGGCGGTGTCCCACAGCAGCGAGTCGAACGGGGCGATGAACGCGACGGAGCAAGCCGGTTCCGGTGGAGCCTGCAGCAGCTCGGTCTCCTCGGCGAGGACGAGGCGCTTGCCGCGGACGCCTTCGATGTCGACGGGCACGAGCGCGCCGCGCTCGACCAGCTCCTTCCGCAGCTCGTTGCGCTGCTGCGGCGCGGCGATGCGTGCGAACGTACCGCCCGCGCCGCCGGCGCCGAGGAGGCCGTGGGCGCGGTAGCGGGACAGGAGCTTGTGGCGGAGCTGTTCTCGCTCGGGGACCTCGTGCGTGAGCACCTCGGCGGGGAGCAGCCGTTCGAGGAGGTCGTAGTACCGGAGGTTGCCGTCGCGCCGCGCCAGGCCGATCACGCCCGTGACGGTGCAGGCCTCGAGCACGGCGCGCACGGCGTTCTCCGGCATCCCGAACCAGTCCTTCGTCGGGCCGGTCTCCCGCTCGAAGTCGCGGGAGGACAGCGGTCCTTCCGCGCGGATCCGTTCGAGCACCCGCTCGGCCACCGCGGCGTTCTCAGCGAGGGCCGTGGCGTGGAACCTGGGCCCCTTGCGGCCCATGGCCTGCCGGAACCAGGGGAATTCGCTGGCCTGGACGAACGACAGCGCCTTGTTGGTCGCCTCGAAGATCTCACGGCGTTCGTACAGCGCGTCGCACCAGGCGGGCTCGTAGGCGGCGACGCGCGCGTGCAGCACGAGGTCGTGGTTCCGGCCGGCGACCGCGATCGGGTCGAACTGGATCGACCCGAGCTTGCGGAAGACCTGCATCACGGCGTCGAGGCCTCCCGGGAGCGACCGGGCCGGCGCGAGGAAGTGCCGCGCCAGGAGAAAGCGTCGCGCCGCCTCGGCAGTTACCTCCACCTGGACGACACTAACCGTGCGAGCCAGGCCCGGCCACAAGCCACAGCCTGCGTCAGGCAGGTACCCCGGCTCGGGCGGCGGCTGTCGCCCGGTCGTCGAAGCCGCGGATGTCGGCGATGCGATCGCCCTTCACGGTGAGGACCTGCCAGCGTCCGGCCGCTCCGCCTGCCTCGCGGGCGGCGGGCGTGCCAGTGACCTCAAGCCCTACGAGAAGCGTCCCGGCGCCGACGGTGACCTCGGTGACCACCGCTCGTACGCCGGCGGCTCGCGCGCCGGCCCACCACGCGATGACCTCGTCGCGGTTGCGGCAGTCGTAATCGCTGGGACCCTCTGGCGCACCCCAGCGGGCATCGGGGTCGAGCAGATCCCTGATGGCATCGAGATCGCCGGACTCCAGCGCGGACCTGACTCGTCCGGCAAGCACGGTCGGCCCTTCCACGGCGCTGGCCTCGTCTGACATGAGGATCTCCCTTGCGATGGCGCAGCTGACTATTCCAGCCTAGGGGTGTGGACGTTCTGAGCAGCCGGATCCTCGTGCGCCCCGGCAACCTGGACCGCAGCCTTCACTTCTACCGCGACGTGCTGGGCCTGGCTGTTTACCGGGAGTTCGGCCCTCCGGACCATCCTGGCGTCGTGTTCTTCCTCGGCCAGGGATTGCTCGAGGTCTCCGGGCACGCGGCTGGCGCTCCGGGGCAGTCGGTGATGATCTGGATCCAGGTAAGGAATGTCCGCGAGGAGCATGCCCGGCTGGCCGCGGCCGGAGTACGGGTCATCAGGGAACCCGTGACCGAACCCTGGGGACTGGCCGAGATGTGGATCGAGGACCCCGACGGCATCCGGATCGTCCTGGTCGAGGTTCCCGCCGGCCACCCTCTCCGCCGTGACCCGCGATCGGCGTCACCGCCGAGCTGACGGCCACCATGGGGTAGAGGAGCACGCGAAGCAGCTTGTGAAAATCTGCACAATGCGCTTCCGCGGAAACGCCGCGTCGGTGGTGCCCGGGGTCTGCCCTGCTACACAATCGGGCAGACCTCGTGGACCCACTGGCCGTCGGCCCGGCGCCGCGCATCCTGGCCGGCCGTGATGACCGCGCCGCAGTGCACGCAGACCATGCCCGGGGCGTGCGCCTCGTTGTCGTCCACCTCGAGGCCGGCCTCGACTCCGGGTACCTGGGCGTGTTCCTCGGCGTATTCCTCCCGCGTGCCGCCCAAGTCCTCAAAAAGGCCCTCCTCGATCTCGCGACCTCCGAAATCCGGCGGGGTTGTCATGTGTACCTCCTGCGACCGGGACGGCGTAACCGGGCCTGATCCCAGTGTGCCGCAGCGGTCACCCAGGCGCGATGCCGGCTGTACTAGATGACGGCCTCGATGGCCTGGGCCAGCAATTGGTGGCCCTCAGGCGAGGGGTGGATGTTGCAGGTCCCGTCGGGAAGCTTGATCAGCAGGCCTGCCGCGCACGGCGAGCCGCCGAAAGCCGCGGACGGCCTTTCGAAGGCGGCAAAGCCGTCGGCGACCTTCCCGCCGAACTTCTCGGTGACCGACGCGATCGCGGAGTTGAGCTCCTCGGTGCCGGCCACCTGGGTGGGATCGGCGTAGTCGAGCGAGTAGTAGGTCAGCGCGACCAAGGGCCCGTGGTAGCGGGCGACGTCACGGATGAGGGCGTAGATGATCGCCAGGTTCACCTGGATCTTCTTCAGGACTGCCTGGAGCTCGGCCGGGCTCGCGCAGGCGTCCGCCGTCGTTTCCTGGCAGAGGAACACGTCGTTGGCGCCGATGTTGATCGTCACCAGCCGGGTGTTGCGGTGTGTGGCCAGGTACTTGAGGGCGTACAGCATCTGGGTGCCCGCGTACTGCACGTGCAACGGGAACTCGGTGCGGTAGCCGACGGATGAGCCCGGGCTGTTCTCGCAGCCGTTGCTCTGCGCGCCGGGGATGTAGAAGCTGGCGGTGGTCTCGCCGGGGCAGGAGGCATTAGCCACCGGAATGTGCAGTGCCTGGGCCACGTCCTCCGGGTAGCCGACGAAGGAACTGGGATCGAGATAGTTCGGCGGCGGGACAGCGTTCGGCGGCACGTAGCCGAACGCCACCGAGTCCCCGAGGGCCAGGTACGTGCCACTGCCGCCCGCCCCGCCGAGTGGCGCGGCAGCGGCAGGGAGAGCCGAGGTCAAGCTCACCGCCGCCACCATGGCCGTGCCGGCCAGCCCGATACCGATCAATCGCCGAACACCGATCACCCGGTTGCCCATCACGATTCCCCTTTACCGAACGGTTTTGTTAATTGAAGACCGGTCAGGGCTAAGAGTCAATCGGTGTTAAACAGGGGAAATGGCGGGCCCTATTGGTTACGGTGCGTTTCTGCGCGCCTCGCGCGGGTCGAAGCCGCCCCAGGGGTCGTAGTCGACCTCCAGCGGCTCCTGCTCAGGGCGCGAGTCCTCGGGGACGTGTTCCAGGTTCAGCCGGATCCGGTACCAGGCGGAGCTGCGGCCGCGCATCGCGTCGACCAGCACGTCGGCGGGGTGCAGGTGCGGCCACACGTGGGCGTGCCGCGCCTTCCACCGCTCCAGGCCCTCCATCGCCTCCGCCTTGGTCGCCGCGCGGGCAACCTCGATCAGCGGCTTGGTGGGCTGCCGCCGCCCGGTCGGGCTGGGTGCGCGGCGCTTGGAGGGCTGCACCCGCGGCGCCTCGCCGCCCTGCTTCTCGTAGTGCGGCGGCCACGGCGCGTCCGGCAGGCCTGATGCCTCGTCGCGGGCCGCCTGCTCGAGCAGCGCCTCCAGCGAGCCGACCGCGGAGTCCATCCCCACCCACGGGTCGCCCAGCTCGGCGAACCGGGCCGGCACCGTGTCGATCGTGAACGCCGACGGGTCGCAGGAAGGCACCTCGTCCCAGCGAAGCGGCATGGATACCCGCGCGTCCGGCAGCGGCCTGACCGAGTAGGCCGAGGCGACCGTGCGGTCCTTGGCGTTCTGGTTGTAGTCGACGAAGACGCCGTGCCGCTCTTCCTTCCACCACTTCGAGGTCGCGAGGTCCGGCGCCCGCCGCTCGATCTCACGGGCCACCGCGACGGCGGCCCGCCGCACGTCGGTGAACGACCAGCGCGGCTCGATCCGCGCGTAGATGTGCATGCCGCGCGACCCGGACGTCTTCGCCCATCCCGTCAGCCCGAAGTCGGCCAGCACGGACCGCGACACCAGCGCCACGGCGACGATCTGCGGCCACTCGATGCCGGGTACCGGGTCCAGGTCGACCCGCAGCTCGTCCGGGTGGTCGAGGTCCGAGGCGCGCACCGGGTGCGGGTTCAGGTCGATGCAGCCCAGGTTGACGACCCAGACCAGCCCCGCCGCGTCACGGAGCACGACCTCATCGGCCACCCGCCCCGACGGGAAGCTCAGCTGCGCGGTCTCGATCCAGTCCGGCCGCTTTTCCGGCGCGCGCTTCTGGAAGAACGGCTCGCTCTCCGCGCCGTTCACGAACCGCTTCAGCGCCATCGGCCGGCCGCCTGCCCCGCCCAGCGCTCCCGGGGCGACCGCCAGGTAGTACCGGACCAGGTCCAGCTTGGTGTGCCCGGTGCGGGGGAAGTACACCTTCTGCGGGTTGGAGACGGCCACCTCGCGGCCGTCCACCTCGAGCACGGTCTTTGGCGACGCCATGAGAGTCAGCCCCGTCCGTTCGGAATGACTGGTCCGGAACCGAGGATCGCGGATAGCTGGAAGCTGACCGGCTCCTCGAGCTGGGCATACGTGCACGACGACGGTGAGCGGTCCGGGCGCCAGCGGACGAACTGCGCGGTGTGCCGGAACCGCGGGCCTTCCATGTGGTCGTACCGGACCTCGAGCACCCGTTCCGGGCGCAGCGGGATGAACGACAGGTCCTTGCCGACGTTCCACCGGCTGTACTGCGCGCTGCGCGGCGTGCGGGTGCCTTCCGTCTCCTGAGCCCAGTTCCACGGGTGCTGGTCGAAGGTGGTCACCAGGGGCTCCAGCTCCGTGCGCAGCGCCCGCCGCTGCTCCATGGGGAACGCGCCGACCACCCCGACATTAGCCAGCTGCCCGTCGTCGCGGTACAGCCCGAGCAGCAGCGACCCGATCGCGTCCGGGCCGCTCTTGTGCGGCCGGTAGCCGGCGACCACGCAGTCGGCGGTGCGCTCGTGCTTGATCTTCAGCATCACCCGCTTATCAGGCTCATACAGAACGTTCGGTGACTTCGCGATCAGCCCGTCCAGCCCGGCCCCCTCGAACTGGCTGAACCACTGGGTGGCGACGGACTTGTCCGTCGTCGTCGGGGTCAGGTGGATCGGCGACTTGACCGCGGCCAGCGCCTCTTCGAGGGCGGCGCGGCGCTCGGCGAAGGGGCGGGCCGTGTAGTCGGTGTCGCCGAGCGCGAGCAGGTCGAAGGCCACGAAGTGGGCCGGCGTCTGCGCGGCGAGCAGCCTGACCCGGCTGGCCGCGGGATGGATACGCAGCTGCAGCGCTTCGAAGTCGAGCCGGCCGGTGGCGAAGTTAGGCACCACGACCTCTCCGTCGATGACCGACCGGGGCGGCAGCTCGGCCAGCACGGCCTCCGCCAGCTCAGGGAAGTAGCGGGTCATCGGCCGTTCGTTGCGGCTGCCGATCTCCACTTCCGGCCCGTCGCGGAAGACGATCGACCTGAAGCCGTCCCACTTGGGCTCGAACACGTAGTCCCCGTCGGGAATCCCGTCCACCGGTTTGGCCAGCATCGGCGCCACCGGCGGCATCACCGGAAGGTCCATGTCCCCCAGCTTCCATGATCGCGAGTGCTGCTCGCGGAACAACAGTGCCCGTTACTGCCTACGATCATGCTTGACGTGGGCGCGGGTAGGAAATCAGCGGGTGATGTTCGGAAACCCGCGGCGCCGGACGACTCATTAGCGTGGGCAGCGAAGAGATCCCTGACGAGGACCCGGTGGCGGCCATCTACCACCGGGCGCTGCCGCACGTCTACGGGTACCTGCTGTCCCGCTGCGGGGACGTGAGCCTCGCCGAGGACCTGGCCGCGGAAACGTTCATGGCCGCGGTCGACGCGGCCGCCAAGCCGGATCCCCCGCGGATAACGGTTCCCTGGCTCATCGGCGTCGCCCGGCACAAGCTGGCGGACCACTGGCGGCGCAGCGCCAGGGAAGAGAGCACTCGTGTCGCGGCCACGGAAGCGCGGGCGGGCGCCGCGCTCGACGATCCGTGGGATGAGTGGCTGGATACCGAGGCCGCCTACACGGCGCTGCGCGGCCTGTCCGCACCCCAGCGGGCCGCGCTCACGCTTCGCTACCTCGACGGGCTTCCCGTCGCGGACGTGGCGGCGCATCTCGGCCGGAGCCTGCACGCCACAGAGACGCTGCTCGCCCGCTCGCGGGCCGCGCTGCGCACCGTGTACCGGGAGGAGGGGCGCGATGGCCGCTGACCCGCTTGACGCCCTCCGGCTGTCGGTCGTTCCGGTCGACCCGCGCCCGGAGTTCACCGCCGCCCTGCTGCGCCGGATCACGTCCGCGGCCGCCGAGGCGCAGACCCGCAGCAACGAGGCTGTCACCGGCACCTCCGAGGAAGTGGGCAACATCGGCCTGGCGATCCAGCGCGCCCTGGACAACGCGGAGCAGATGCAGGCGCGGATGCAGGCGCGGGCCGCCGCGATCGACGAGCTGATCGCCTCCGGTGCGCTCGAACGCCACGTGAGCCGCCAGCCCGCCCCGCGACCTCCGCAGGGCGCGCCGATCGCCGCACGCGTGCGCGATAACCCGACCGTCCGCTACTTCGTCGGCGACCTCGACGCCGCCATCGAGTTCTACTGCCAGCGTCTCGGCTTCGGGGAGGAACTGCGGTCCGCGCCGGCCTTCGCCATGCTCTACGGCGGCGGCTTCCGGCTGCTGCTGAGCGTCCCCGGGCTGCCCGGCGCCGGCCGGCCGCTGCCGGACGGCACCGTGCCCGCGGCCGGCGGATCGAACCGGATCACCCTCCAGGTCGCTGACGTCACCGCCGCCATCGCGGAACTCCGCGCGGCCGGCGTCCCCATCCGCGCCGACGTCAGCGCGGGCGTCGCCGTGCGGCAGGCGCTGATCGAGGATCCGGCGGGAAACCTGGTTGAGCTGTACGAGCCCACCGCGGGCTATCACGAAGGGCCATCAGCACCATGAGCACCGTGAGCGTTCGCTACATCGTCGACGACGTCGACGCCGCCATCGCCTTCTACCGCGACAGGCTCGGCTTCCGCGAACTGATGCACCCCGACCCGGCGTTCGCCATGCTGACGCACGGCGACCTGCGGCTGGTGCTGGTCGCGCCCGTTCCCGCGGGTCACCCCGGCGGCGGGTCCCGGCCGATGCCCGACGGCACGGCGCAGCGGCCCGGCGGCTGGAACCGGTTCATGCTGCAGGTGGCGGACCTCGCGGCCGCCGTCGGGGAGCTGCGCGCCGCGGGCGTAACGTTCCGCAACGAGATCGTGGACGGGATCGGCGCCAGGCAGGTGATGATCGAAGACCCGTCGGGGAACCCGGTCGAGCTGTTCGAGCCGCTGCGCGCGGAAGCTCGCCTGGCGCCTGGATAATCCGCCGGGATAACCGGTGACCCGGCGCGGGCGCGGGGTCAGCCGAGGCCCGTCCATTCGGCGCTGTGCTTCCACAGCAGCTCGGCCAGTTCCGGCGTCGCGACCCGGCTGGGCGCGCGCACCGCGCACTTGTCGTAGAAGAGCCCGCTCTCGGCCGCCACGGCGGGCGACGTCGCGCAGTACACCGACGTGACCGCGCCCTGCTCGACGGTGAGCATCCGGCGCTTGATGATGGCGCGGGCCGGCCGCGGCACCCGCCGCCAGATGTCGGAGGCGACCACGCCCGGGTGCAGCGCGTACGACGACACCTCGCCGGCCCGGCGCGCCAGTTCCTGGGTGAACAGCACGTTGCCCAGCTTGGAGACCGCGTACTCGCGCTGGCCGGTGAACGACGGCGTGCTGCGCCGCACCGCGTCGAAGTCGACGCCGGGCGCGCCGTAATGCGCGTCGCTCGACACGGTGACGACCCGTGCCCCTTGACCGGCGCCGGACCCGCTCGCTTTCAGCCGGTCGAGCAGCAGCATCGTCAGCGCGAAGTGCCCCAGGTGGTTCACGCCGAAGTGCAGCTCGAACCCTTCCGCTGTCTTGCCGCGCTGCCCGCCGACCCCGGCGTTGTTCACCAGCACGTGCAGCGGCTCGTCCCTGGCGAGGAACACCGCCGCGCAGTCGCGGACCGAGCCGAGCGATGCCAGGTCGAGCGGCAGCAGCCACACCGTCTGCGAGCCGGCGGCGGACTTGATCGCGTCCGCCGCCGCGGCGCCCGCCTCGGCCGAACGGCACCCGATATACACCCGGCCACCGCCGGCGGCCAGCGCGGTCGCGGTCGCCCGGCCGATGCCGGTGTTGCCCCCGGTCACGAGGAACGTCCGGTCACGGGCGCCCGCGCCCGCGCCGCTGTCCTTGCCGTTGTCCGCGCCTGCGTCGGCGCCGGAAAGCTCGCTCACACCGGTGATTATCCGCCGGCCATCGCCCCGACGACGAGGAACGGCTCGGTGCCGGCCACGATCGCCGCCGCCACCGCGTCGGGCAGCGGAGCGTCCGGCGGCTCGTTGGACAGGTCCTGCTCGCACGCGTAGAAGCGGATGAACGCCCGCCGCTTGCCGGTACGCCGGTCCCTGATCGTGCCGCCCAGCATCGGGAACCGTGACTCGATCGCGTCGAGCACCGCCCGCTGGGTGAGCACGGGGACCGTGAGGCGCACGAGGACCTCGCCGTGCACCCCGGCCAGGTTCCGCAGGTGCGCGGGCAGCACCACGCGCACCTGCGGGCCCGGCGCGGCGCCAGGCGCGGCGCCCGGGGAGGTCACGACAGGACCTGGACCTCGACCGACAGCACGGCGGGCAGGTCCCGGACGATCGGCGCCCACGAGTCCCCGGAGTCGGCTGAGGCGTACACCTGCCCGCCGGTGGTGCCGAAGTAGACGCCGCACGAGTCCAGCGTGTCCACCGCCATCGCGTCCCGGTAGACGTTCACGTAGCAGTCCCGTTCCGGCAGCCCGGCCGAGAGCTCCTCCCACTCGTTGCCGCCGGACCGCGACCGCCACACCCGCAGCCTTCCGTCCGGCGGGTAGTGCAGGCTGTCGCTGGTGATCGGCACCACGTAGATGGTGTCCGGCTCGTGCGCGTGCACGCCGATCGGGAACCCGAAGTCGGTCGGCAGGTTCCCGCTGACCTCCGTCCACGACAGGCCGCCGTCGTCGGACCGCATCACGTCCCAGTGCTTCTGCATGAACAGCGTGTCCGGCCGGGACGGGTGCGCCTCGACGTGGTGCACGCAGTGCCCCACCTCGGCGTCCTCGTCGGGGATGCCCTCAGAATGCAGCCCGCGGTTCACCGGCCGCCACGTCTCTCCGGCGTCGTCGGAACGGAACGTGCCCGCCGCGGAGATCGCGACGAACATCCGCGACTTCTGCAGGATGATCGTGTGCAGGCAGAGGCCGCCCGCGCCCGGCTGCCAGCCGGGCGCGGACGGCTGCACCCGGAGGCCGGTCAGCTCGGTCCAAGTCAGGCCCCCGTCGGCCGACTTGTACAGCGCTGCGTCCTCCCCGCCCGCGTACACCGTGTCCGGATCGTCCGGCGACGGCTCGAGGTGCCAGATCCGCTTGAACTCCCACGGCCGCGGCGTGCCGTCGTACCACAGGTGCGTGCCCGGGTCGCCGCCGGCGTAGCCGAAGTCGTTCCCGACCGGCTGCCAGGTCGCGCCCCCGTCGTCGGAACGCTGGATCAGCTGCCCGAACCACCCGGTGTTCTGCGAGGCGTACAGCCGGTCCGGGTCGGCGGGGGAGCCCTTCATGTGGTACACCTCCCATCCCCCGAAATGCGGCCCGCTCACCGACCACTTGTCGCGCTTGCCGTCAGAAGTGAGGACGAACGCGCCCTTGCGCGTCCCCGCCAGTACCCGTACCTGTGTCATCGCACCGGACCTTCCGTGGATTTTTGGAACACCCGTTCAGATGGTATCCTGGTTTCGAACCGGTGTTCCGTCGCTCCCGCGTAAACGATCGTTCCAGTAGTGACGACAGGAGCCCGCGAAACTCATCGCACCCCAGCGCAACATCGCCGTGTCTCCCAACAGGACGGGGTAGGGTAACGGAACAACGCGAGGTCCGACTTTTACCAACCCCAGGACCAAGACCCCCTCGGAGAACATGTTGGCTGGTCAGCCGCAAGATCCCCCATGGCAGTCGTCCGAGCAAGACCAGGCCCGCCCGTCCTGGCAGGCCTTCGGCGCGCCGCCTGCCGACAAGCAGGAGACGTACGCCTACCCGCAGTCCGGGCCTGGCGCCCCGGGCGCCCCGGGCGCCCAGGGCGCGCAGAACGCGCAGAGCCCCCAGGGCTACGGCCAGGCCTACGCCCAGCAAGGCAGCTACACCCCCCCTGCGTACACCGTCCAGGACCAGGCCTACGGCGCACAGGACCGCCCGTACGCCGACCAGGCGTACGGCGACCAGGCCTACCAGGAACAGCAGGGCCAGTCGGCGCCGCACTGGCAGGCCGTCTCCGGCCTGAAGCCGGCCGGGG
>Ga0335072_10016111_pt1 | contig 10598 bp, 13 predicted proteins | sample Lox_Sample_21_FD_206725 | JGI IMG/M metagenome (GOLD analysis project Ga0335072, IMG submission 206725) | Soil microbial communities from Loxahatchee National Wildlife Refuge, Florida, United States - Lox_Sample_2.1 | ecosystem: Environmental > Terrestrial > Soil > Wetlands | place: USA... | reverse complement strand
CGGCCGATGAGGCACGCCGACTGGCCCAGGATCTCATCATCGAGCCTGACGCGATCGCGGTCATCGTCCGCGACAAGGAGGGCAAGTTCCACGTGCACACCAGCCACCATCCGGTGGGCACCGGGGCGACCTGGGGGATGTTCTGGGGGCTGCTGTTCGGCCTGCTGTTCTTCATCCCGTTCTTCGGCCTGGCCATCGGCGCCGGCATGGGCGCGCTGATGGGGAAAATCACCAAGTCGGGCATCGACCGCGAGTTCCAGGAGCAGGTGCGCGGGCTGCTCAAGCCGGGCACCTCGGCACTGTTCCTGATGGTGGAGAAGGTGACCCCGGACAAGGCGACCGAGGCACTGAGCAAGTTCGGCGGCACCGTGCTCAAGTCCTCGCTGTCCAAGGAAGGCGAGCAGGAGCTGCAGGAGGCCCTGCACGGCCAGAAGTCGAGCTGACCGAATCCGCAGCCGGGCCACCCCGGGCGGGTGAAGCGCAAGCTCATCCGCCCGGCCCAGGCTGGCAACATGACGACCCGGCTGGATCCGCACCCCGCGTTGGCCGGGCGCTGGGCGGGCCACCTGGAGCGGACCGGCGTGCTGCTGCTGATCCTGCTCTTCACCTACCTGCTGTCCGCGTTCACCAAGGGCATCCTGATCAGCACGTTCCAGATACTGCTGTTCCTGGCAGTGGTGCTGATTGCGCTGCGGAACGGCCAGTTGGGGCCACGGGCCATCCAGATCGTCACCATCGTCGTGCTGGCTGGTTCGGTGCTGGCGGCGGTGCTGCTGCTGGTGGATACCGACGGGCCAGGCGCTGGCGTTGCCAATGTATGGACCGCGCTGATCCTGCTGCTCGCCGCGGTGCTCATCGTGCGCCGGGTGCTGGCCCGGCCCGAGATCAACCTGCAGAGCATCTATGGGGCGATCAGCGCGTACCTGATCCTGGGCCTGATGTTCGCCGCGTTCTACGCGGCCATGTACCGCTTCGGCGGAAACACCTTCTTCGCGAACGGGCGGACGGGTGATACCCGGACCTTCCAGTACTTCAGTTTCATCACGCTGACCACGACCGGCTACGGGGACTACACCGCCGCGGCCAGCGGCGGCCAGGCGGTCGCGGTGATCGAGGCCATCACCGGGCAGATCTTCCTGGCCACCCTGGTCGCCCGGCTGGTCGCGGGCTACCGCAGCGCGGCCCGGGCGGCTGACCACGCGGCTCGCGGGGCAGCTTCGGCCCCGTCGGCCAGCACTCCAACTGCGGCTCCGCCGGCCAGCACTCCAACTGCGGCCCCGCGGGCCAGCACCCCGGCCGGGGCGCGGCGGGCCAGCACCCGGCGGGCCCGGTCGTCCGGGCTGATCGGGCTCCGGCCACCGGGCACGGCCCGGCGGCGGGCCGGCCGGCCTGGCCGGCCGGCACCGCCTGGTCAGTAGCCGGTCAGATCGCTTTCATCTCCCGGCCGTGCATGGCCAGTGCGTAGATGACCACGATGTCCAGGGCGATCAGGATGACGCCCCACACCGGGTAAGCGGCCAGGAAGGCCAGGTTGACGATGGCGCTGACCACCGCCAGCGCGATGCCGGCCACCCGGGCCCAGAGCAGCCCGGCCAGCACGCCGAAGCCGGCCAGCAGGAACACCACGCCGATGGCCAGGTGCACCCAGCCCCAGGCCGCGTAGTCGATGTGCACCATCAGATGACTGCTGGTCACCAGGTAGTAGCCCTTCTCGAAGATGGCTACCAGCCCGTCGATGATGTGGAACAGGCCAAGCGTGATCATCACCACGCTGGCGAAGATGACCCAGCCCACCCAGCCGCCCGGTCTGGCCGCGCGCCGGGCCCGGTATCCGGTGGGCCGTTCGGTGCCTGGGCTGGGGTCCGCGTGTGTGTCGCTCATCGTCCGCCATCCCCTCTGCTACCAGGGCAGTTACCACGCTCGCCCGCTGTGGCGGCGGGCGGCATCACCCCGGCTGGGTGAATCCGACCCGGTCCGTGACGGCCCGGTTACCCGAGCCGTCACTTGCTGATGACGCCGATCAGCCCGTTGATGGCCACGATGAGCCCGGCTGCGATCATGGCCAGGGCCAGGATCAGCCGCCCGTGCCGGCGCAGCCAGGTGTTGAACGACACCAGCCAGCGGGTGGTCGGCCCGGGCGCGGCCAGGAAGGCGAGCAGGGGCAGCCAGACCAGCGAGACGTTGATGACCACGATCACCGCCAGGGCGGTGACGGTCGCATCCAGGCTGGCCTTGGACGTCGCCACCACCTGGATCGCGGCGATGAACGTCACCCCCGGCGCGAAGATCAGGATGCCGGCCAGGAGCGCGGTGTATGGGGCCGGGTTGGCGATCAGCCGGGCGGTCAGCCCCTTCTGCGGCTTGTCCGGGTCGGGCGGCTTCGGCTTGCGCCGGACCAGGATCAGCCCGACCAGCGTCAGCAGGATGCCCAGACCCAGCCGCAGTCCGTAGCGCGGTGTCCGGTGGTGCGGCAGGCTGAAGCCGCCGGACCGCAGCAGGACCAGCACCACGGCGGCCATCGCGGTGCTCATCAGCAGCGCGCCGATCAGGTAGAACAGCAGGGTCTGCCGGGGCCGGGCCGCGCCCAGGTACACCACCGCCACCAGCAGCGCGGTCGGCGAGAGCGCTGCGAGCACGGCCAGGCCGGCCGCTTGGGCAACCATCGAGCTAGCTGCCGCCAGTACCGGCCGCGTGGGCCTGCGCTGGGCTCTGCGCTGGGGGGCGCCCGATGAGCTCGATCAGGCCGAGCACCACCAGCAGCAGGATGGCCAGGATGATGGCCGAGGCGGCGCTCGGAGTGGACAGGAACACGAAGATGATGGCGAACAGGGCCACCGCGCTGATCCGCAGCGCGGTGCGGTGCTGGTACGTCCAGGAGCCGACGGGGCCGGTGTCCAGCCCGGCCCGTTCGCCGCGGCCCCGTAGCCAGCCCAGGCCCTTGCTCAGCCCCTGACGGGTACGGACGGCGGTGACGGATGGCCCGGTGAAGAACGCGGCGATGGCCACGATCAGGCCGACGACGAGCAAGATGCGCAGGCCGTCCTTGATGAACCGGACCAGGGTGTCATACAGCACGGCGGCCGCGTCGCTGGGCAGCACGGTGCTCGGCACGCTGTTCAGGTAGATGCCCCGGGCGATGGCCAGCACGATGCCGAGCACCAGCATGGACGCCGCCAACCCGAGCCCGGCACCGACCGTGGCCCGCCGGTGGTGGCGGGCAATGTAGATCCCGGCGCCCAGCAGCAGCAGCGTGACGATCGGCAGGACGATCTTCAGGTCGTTGAGCAGCCGGTACCCGGACTGCGCTTTGACCAGGTATTTGTCGTTGAACAAGGCAAACTGCGGGTTGATGTAGGGGATGGCATTGACAATGCTGAGGCCTTTGGCCGCCAGCTTCGCCTTGACCAAGGTGATGACCGGACCGAGATTCAGTACCACCTTGCCGTTGCTGGTGGTGATGGCCGAGTTGGCGCTGTGCTGGCCGGACAGCGCGTTCACCAGCTGGGCATGCACCCTCCGGTTCAGCTCGACCCACAAATTGGCCATCTGCTGGCTCTTGACGATCTTGGCCACCTGGGTGTGGATGAAGCCTTGCACCGCGCTGGCCAGTGAGCCGGAGAAGGAGTGCAGCAACGTGCCGACCCGGGTGAAGCCCTTGCTGGTCAGCGTGTTCGCCGCCTGATTGGTGAGCGTCTGGATGGGCAGGTGCGCATTGATCTGCGCGCTGATCTTGTCCGTCAGCGCGGCCTGGATGGCCGGCTCGTGGATCAGCGGGCTCACGTTCTCCACGTACCGGTTGGTGTTGGAGACCTGGTTCGCGGTCCAGATCCCGATGACGGAGAGCGGGGCCAGGATGCAGCCGAGCACGATGAGCACCGCGGACACCGGGGCGCGCCAGCCGCCCTTGCGGCGCTTGGCCGGTGGCGGTGGCTTGGCCGACTCACTGCGCAGCTCGGCGTTCTCCGCGCGGAGCCGCTCGAGTTCGGCTCGCTCGTCGCCGGTCAGGCTGGTGGAAGTAGAGGTCTTTCCGTCCGGTGGGTTACCGCCGACGTCGGACACTCCATCCGGTGCGTTACCACCGACCTCAGACATCTGTCCACCTCCTGCGGTCGGGGACCCTGGGCAAGCCTGCCGCCGTTGGGCACCTGTGCCCCCCGGTTGCGGGTGCCCCTCGGCGGCAGGCTAGTTCACCGTCGCTGAGCCGGCCGGTAGCCGCCTCCCCCGGACCGGGTGAAAGTCGGCCAGGATGAGCCAGGCCAGGACGGGGCCAGAATTCCGCCTGGTTCAGGGATTTGGGCGAATGCTGACGTCCTGGGGGGGCAGATCGCCTGGTCGGGCCGGACCGCTCCAGCCTGGCTCTGGGTGAGGCCGGCCGGCTCACCCGTCGCGGGTGAGGCAGCCGGCCGCCCAGCCCGCAATAGTCCATCAAGGCATAAGCCGCCAGGCGGGTGGCATCGCGTCATGTGACATGGACAACGGGCTATGTGACGTCCGCCGGGGCGGTGTGGGGTGAGCTGGAAGGAGGCCGTCAGTGACCATTGGCGGAAGCATTGCCCTGATCATCATCGGCGCGATCCTTCGCTTCGCCGTCACCTGGACCCCGAAGAACGTCGACCTGCAGGTCATCGGCGTGATTCTGATGATCGGCGGAGCCGCCACCCTGTGCTTTGCCATCGGCCTGATGTACGTGCGGCGGCGGCAGGCGGCGGCCACCGAGGTGACCGAGCAGCGCCGCTACACCGAGCCGCCCCGGATGTAGTGGTCACCCGGGATCTCCCCCGTTGAGCCTTACCCGGTCGACCCCGGACCGCGGGCTGCACAAGCGCCAGCCTCGGGCCGAGGACTGAGGCCTGAGCCGGTCCGCCCGGCTATCGCTCGGTCACGTAGTAGCCCAGCCCTGGTACCCGGTACAGCAGGCCCTCGGACTCCAGCAGCCGCAGGCCCTTGGCGGCCGTCTGCCTGGCCACCCCGTGCTCCTGGACCAGGGTCGTTATCGATGGCACCGGCTGGCCAGGGGCCAGTTGACCGGACTCGATCTGGGCACGCACCAGTGCCGCGATGCGGACATAGGCACGTGGATCTTCTGCCACACGCGAGAACGTACCCGTCCGCTCACGCCCATGATCATGAGGCGTCGTGAGTAATCGACAGTAGTCGAGTATGGTCGAGTGGCATATGCTGTCACCATGCATCGACACTCAGAGCCACACGTCGCGCCGTTAACCCAAGCGCGCCCGGCCACTGCGCCGGTCAGGACGATGGCCGAGATCCTGGCCAGGTACGGTGCCACCTGGCAGATCGAGGTAGCCGAGCCCGCCAGCTTCATCGCGGTCCGGCGGCCGACGCCCACCGCACAAGAGATCCTGGTCGCGCACAGCCTCACCGAACTGGATCGGAAACTGGCAGCAGAGAGCGGCCCGTGCGAGAGACCAGGCGGCTGAGCACCCTAGACACCCAGGACTTGCGCTAGGTGTGGAGGGTCCGTTTCCTGCACACTTGGCGGATGGATGAGGCGTCGATCACCGCGGCTGGCACAATCGACACGTTTCTGCTGCTGCTAATCGGCATCGGGCCCAAGCTCGCGCTCGTCCCTTTCCTGGAGATCACCGCCTCCCTGGATCCAGCCACCAAGCGGCGCGTGCAGCGCAAAATGCTGGTCACCGCGGCGGTGGTGGCGCTGGCCCTGATCGTGCTCGGCGAACTGCTGCGCACCTTGCTGCACTTCACGATCGCATCGCTGTCGATCGCCGGCGGCGTGATCTTGCTCGTGCTCGCGGTATGGATGGTCCTCGGGCAAGGCAGCGACAGCCAGCGCACCGCGGGTAAAGACCCCATGCAGCTGGCGCAGTTCCCGCTGGCCGTGCCCTACCTGCTCAATCCGGTAGGCATCGTTGGCCTGGTGACCATCTCCGCCGAGGCCAAGTCGCTAAGCGTGCTTGCCGTAGCCATCGCCATCCTCGCGTTCGTTTTGGCGATAGACGTCGTGGTGTTCCGCTGGGCGAACAGAGTCAGCGACAAGCTCGACGAAAGCCGCATGCTGGTCACCGAAAAGGTCTTCGGCTTCCTCATCGCCGCGATCGCCGTGCAGCTGATCCTCGACGGCCTGGCGGACGCCGGGATCATCACCCTAAATGCGCACTGACCCGCCTTAGCGGGAGCCGATCAGCAGGCCGAGGGTGGCCAGGGCTTCGGTCTGCACCCGGTAGTAGACCCATACACCGCGCTTCTCCCGGTCCAGCAACCCGGCGTCGTGCAGCACCTTGAGGTGATGGCTAATCGTCGGCTGGGACAAGTCGAACGCGTCCGTCAGATCGCAGACGCACGCCTCGCCGCCTTCGTGCGAGGCGACCAGGGACATCAACCGGAGCCGGACCGGGTCGGCCAGTGCCTTCAGCAGCGGCGCGACCTGCTCGGCTTGCTCCAGGGAGAGCGGCTCCTGGGAAAGCGGCGCGCAGCACACAGACTCATCACCCTGCTGGGACGGCAAAGTCAGCTGCGGCCCGGGGGCGCAGCATTCACCCGTGTCCGGCTGGCCCAGCACGGCCATAGACTTCGGCATTCATCTATATTGACAGACTTCGATGTCTTGCGGCAAACTCGGCAGCGGAAGAAGACATAGACAGTCATCAATGTCCTCGGGAGGTCCTGTCATGTCCCGCCGGCTCCAGCTCGCCCTCAACGTCAACGACATCGGCGAAGCGGTCATGTTCTACACCAAGCTGTTCGGCACCGAGCCGGCCAAGATCCGGCCCGGGTATGCGAACTTCGCCATCGCTGAGCCGCCGCTCAAGCTGGTCCTGCTGGAAAACCCTGGCCAGGGCGGCAGCCTCAACCACCTCGGCGTCGAGGTGCCCGATACCGGCACCGTCGAGGCCGAGCAGGCACGGCTGGCCGAGGCCGGGCTCGCGGCGGCCGAGGAGTGCGATACCACCTGCTGTTACGCCCAGCAGGACAAGTTCTGGGTCCAGGGTGCCCCGAACGGCGAGTCCTGGGAGATCTACACCGTCCTGGCCGACAGCCCAACGTTCTACGGCGAAGGCCACGGCCCCGAGTGCTGCGGCGGCCCGGGCGGCCACACCGACCAGCCCGCCCAGGCAGCGGCCCGGTGCTGCTAGAAACCGCGGGCACACCAGGCGGGCCCAGCGGATCATCCGCCGGGCCGGCCCGGCTCATCCCCAGCGGATCATCAGGTACCCAGGGCGAGCACCGCGGACATGCGTTCCAGGAGCTAGGAAGCTGCCAGGCGCGGCGCGAAGCGTTCCACGCGGTCGGCAAGTTCGGCTAGCGCCGCGTCGAAGCGGCCGGGGTGGCCGGCCGGAACCGGATCGGGAACGGACCAGTGCACCGCCACCAGGCCGCCGAGTTCTTCGCAAGCCAGGTCGCAGACCGTGACGACAAGGTCCCCGTCGTGCTGGACCTCAGCGATGTGGCGGGGCCGCCGGCGGGGCAGCGGCAGGGAGTGCCGGGCGGCCACGTCGATAGCGCCCGGGTCGATCGCCGCCGCCGGGTGGGTGCCGGCTGAGGCCGCCGGGATGCTGCTGGCCCGGCGCCACAGCGCCGCAGCGAGATGCGAGCGGGCCGAGTTGGCGGTGCACACAAACAGCACCCGGGGTGCAGTCCCTGCGGCTGGCCCGGCCAGCGCTTCCAGTGTCCCGGGGATCAGCTGCAGGTAGCTGCGGCGGTGGTCGCCTTCGGACCGGCGGCGGGTGATGATCCCGGCCTGCTCCAGTACCCGGAGGTGGTGGGCCAGCAGGTTGGACGGCATGACCAGCATCGCGCCCAGCTGTTTCGGTGACGCGTCCCCGTCGTACAGCGCATCGGTGATCCGCAGCCGGGCCGGGTCGGCCAGCGCCGCGTGCACCGCGGCCCGCCTGGCCACGTTCGAATCTATCTCAACGTTCATTGACTCAATATTGACTGAGCTAGCTGGGCTGCGTCAAGATGACGCTGTGACCAGGACATCAGATCCAGGCCCGGCCGCGCTGTGGCGGCGGCTGCTGGCCGAGCTGCTGGGCAGCGCGTTCCTGGCCGCCATCGTGATCGGCTCCGGTATAGCCGCGCAGCGCCTGTCCCCTGGTGAGACAGGCCTGGAGTTGCTGGAGAACGCCGCCGCGACGGCGGCCGGGCTGTTCGCCATCATCTTGATGTTCGGCCCGGTGTCCGGCGCGCATTTCAATCCGGTGGTGTCCTTCGCCGACGCCGCGTTCGGTGGGCTGCGCTGGCGGGACGCCGCCGCCTACCTGCCTGTTCAGGTGGCCGGCTGCATCGCCGGGGCGGTGGCAGCGAACCTGATGTTCGCCCAGGCCGCGGTCAGCATCTCCACCAAGAACCGGGCCACGCCCGCGCACTTCCTGTCCGAGGTGATCGCCACCCTCGGCCTGATCCTGGTCATCTTCGCCCTGGCCCGGTCCGGCCGCGCCGCCTCCGCCCCCGCGGCGGTCGGTGCTTACATCGGTGCGGCCTACTTCTTCACGTCATCGACCAGCTTCGCCAATCCCGCCATCACCGTGGGCCGGATGTTTTCCGACACCTTCGCCGGGATCGCCCCCGCCTCGGCCCCGGCGTTCGTCGCCGCCCAGCTCATCGGCGGCGGCCTGGCCGTCGTGGTCATCCGGGCGCTGTATCCCCGGCTGACCTCCGCGCAGGCGGCCAGCATCGTCGTCCCGCACGGCAGCGCCCAAGCCGCAGCGCCCGCGAGCCGCGACGGCGTTTCCGGGCCACCCGGCCGCGCCGCGGGCTCGCGCCAGCCGCACTGAGCAGCCAACCCGGAAGGGAAGCAGTCATGCACCTGGTGATGATCGGCGGCAGCGACGCCGGGGTCTCCGCCGCGCTGCGGGCCCGCGAACTCGACCCCGGCACCGAAGTGACCGTCGTGGTCGCGGATGCCTACCCGAACTTCTCCATCTGCGGCATCCCTTACTACGTCTCCGGGGAAGTGACGCACTGGCGTAACCTGGCCCACCGCACCACCGCCGACCTCGAAGCCACCGGGATGCGGCTGCGGCTGGACACCACCGCCCGCCGCATCGACGTGGCCGGCCGCAAGCTCCTGGTCACCTCAGCCGGCCAGGGTGACGAGGTGATCAGCTACGACGAGCTGGTCGTCGGCACCGGCGCCGTCCCGGTCCGCCCACCCATCGCCGGCCTGAACCAGCTGGGCCCGGCCGAGGGCGTGCACCTGCTGCACTCGATGGGCGACACGTTCTCGCTTATGCGCACCCTGGAGGAAGCGGCGCCCGCGTCGGCGGTGATCGTCGGCGCCGGGTACATCGGCCTGGAAATGGCCGACGCGCTCACCACCCGGGGCCTACGAGTCATCCAGATGGAACAGCTGCCCGAGGTGCTGCCCACCGTCGACCCACCGCTCGGTGCGCAGGTGCACGCCCAGCTGACCGGGCACGGCGTGGAAGTCCTCACCGGCACCACGGTGAAGCGGATCAGCCGCGCTGATCCCGGGACGGCTGGGCGCGTACAGGTGGAAGCCACGGCGGCGGACGGCTCCCGGGTCACACGCGCAGCCGACGTGGTCCTGGTCGTCGTCGGGGTCCGGCCCGACACCGAGCTCGCGGCCGACGCCGGCGCGGGCCTGGGCGCCCGGGGCGCCATCGCGGTGGACAGCGGCATGCGCACCAACCTGCCCGGCATCTTCGCCGCCGGGGACTGCGTGGTCACCCACCACCGGCTGCTCGGCGAGACCTACCTGCCGCTCGGCACCACCGCGCACAAGCAGGGCCGGGTCGCCGGGGAGAACGCCCTCGGTGGCAATCGCGAGTTCGCGGGCAGCCTCGGCACCCAGGTCGTCAAGATCTTCGACCAGGCCGCCGCCCGCACCGGCCTGCGCGACCACGAAGCCACCGCCGCCGGGTTCGATCCGGTCACCGTCGGCTCCGAGGCCGACGACCACAAGGCCTACTACCCCGGCAGCCACCGCATCCAGATGCGGGTCACCGGCGACCGGGCCACCGGGCGGCTGCTGGGCATGCAGCTGTACGGCCACAAGAACGCCGAGATCGCCAAGCGCATCGACATCGCCGCCACCGCCATCTTCCACGGCACGACCATCGACGGCCTCAGCGACCTCGACCTGTCCTACACGCCGCCGCTCGGCAGCCCCTGGGAAGCGGTCCAGATGGGCGCCCAAGCCTGGCTCCGCGAAGCCAGCCAGCACTAACCGTCCCGTAGCACTCCATTAGCCGACTTGCGCATCCCCGTTCCGACTGACCGGACGACGGCTTGTGGCACAGCCCATTGCCTGTAGAACTGCCGTTGGCCGGTCACCGGCCGCCGCCTCCTGGGTTCGGTACGTTAGAGATGTGGACCGCCACCGCGCGCAGGCGCCACCGCCCACCGCCGATGAGCGCTCCAGCGAGGACCCCGGCCCGGACAAGCTGGTCACCGGCCAGTACGCCGACCGTCCGCATCTTCGGCCCGTGCTCGATACCGTGCTGGCGGCGCTACCCGAGCTCGGCCCGGTGACAGTGCAGGCCCGCAAGACATGCGTCAGCCTCGCCACGCCCCGCCGCACCTTCGCCGTGATCCAGGCGACGACCAAGAGCCGCGTGGACCTCGGCCTGCGGCTGGACCACGAGCATCCCGGC
>Ga0335072_10016110_pt1 | contig 10599 bp, 8 predicted proteins | sample Lox_Sample_21_FD_206725 | JGI IMG/M metagenome (GOLD analysis project Ga0335072, IMG submission 206725) | Soil microbial communities from Loxahatchee National Wildlife Refuge, Florida, United States - Lox_Sample_2.1 | ecosystem: Environmental > Terrestrial > Soil > Wetlands | place: USA: Florida... | reverse complement strand
GATTTCCATTCTTCGCCGCTGCATGCCGGTCCACAAAACCGGCAGCGCCAACCCCAGGCTTGCAATGCCGCCCCAGGCCAGGTCCCATCTGCCTGGGTCGCGGCGTTTCATCGCCGGCGGGCAAGGGGAGTGGTCGGTCGTAACCATGTCGATCAGCCCCTGTTGCAACGCGGCCCACAATCCCTCGCGATTGGCCGCACTACGAACCGGCGGCGCGCACTTGAACTCGGTTGCCCCGTCGGCAATTTCTTCGGCCGCAAACCAAAGGTATTGCGTGCAGGTCTCCACTGTGATTTTGACCCCACGCTCCCGCGCGCTTTTGAGCAGCGGCAACGCTTCCACCGTGGCCAGGTGCACGATGTGAATGTGCGCGTCAAACTCCTCGGCTAGCCGGATCAGCAGCGCGATGGCCTCAACCTCGGCAGCATCCGGACGGGAGGCGAGATAGGTGGCATACCGGCGCCAGTCCGAAGAACGCGCATTCAACTGCGTTGTGGCTTCATCCACCGGGCCAGCCACCTCGGCGTGCGCCAGCAGCGGCAGCCCCGTGCCGCGCAGTTTGTCCAGGGCAAGCCGCAGGTCCGCCTCGTCTACCCATGCGAAGCCATCCATGCCGGAATGAATCAGGAAGCACTTGAACCCCGGAACCCCGGCCGCGGCCAGGTCAGGCAGGGAACTGCCGTTGCCGCGGACCACGCCACCCCACGCGGCCCAGTCTACCCAGGTTTTTCCGGCGGCGGCCTGGCGCTTGGCTTCGAGCGCCTCTACGTCGATGGTCTCCGGCACGCAATTCAACGGCATGTCGACAAGCGTGGTCACTCCGCCTGCAGCCGCGGCCTGCGTAGCCGTGGCAAAGCCTTCCCACTCGGTGCGTCCGGGCTCGTTGATGTGCACGTGGGTGTCGACCAGCCCGGGCATCAGTGCATAGTCGCCAAAGTCATGCAAGACGGCGTTGGCCGCTACGTCGTCCCAGCCGCGCACGCCGGTGATCCGTCCGTCCCGTACCAGCACTACCGCAGGACTCGGACCGCCCGGAACAAGCACGCGTGTTGAGCGGAAGGCCTGTTGCATCCTGTGCTTACTTTCGCCCGTTTGGGCGCATCAGGGCAAGCCGGGGTTTTGAGCTGCGTAACTCGGGGCAGCCACGTTTGCGGGCGTCAAGCCGCAATTCCTGCTCGGCCGACCGCAAAAAGCGGAAAAACAGGCTAACTCCCGCCGGCACGTTGCCGAGGATGGGCGCAGGCGCCGTTGCGCGGAATTAGCCGCGCAGCCGGCTCAGCAGGTCTTGCGGATGAACAGGCTTGGCGAGAATCTCGAATTCGTAGCCCTGCGCGCGCGCCTTTTCGAGCAGGTCGGCCGTGGCCGCCTGGCCGGAAAACAGCAGGATCTTAATCGATGGCAGCAGTGAGCGGATGCGGATGGCTGCGTCGATTCCATTCAAGTCAGCCATGATTACATCCGAGATGAGCATGTCAGGCTCAAAGGTCGAAGCCAGTTCAAGTGCTTTTTCTCCGGAGTAAACGGCACGTGCGTCGAAGCCGCTCTGGTTCAGGATCATGGCAAGCGTATCGGCGATCACGCGCTCGTCGTCTGCTACCAGCACTTTGTGTTTCGCTGTCGTCTCGGGCATACTCTCCTGGATGCTTGCGGGGATGAAAGGGGTGGTTTTACAGGTCGAATTTTGTCGAGCCGGCGGACTGTCCGGTCGGCTCAAGGCTGATTACGATCATACTCTTGGACACCCGGTTTTTTGGCGTTTTCCTCACAACTGCGTTCGTGGACGGGGTCAACCGATCCCTGAACCTCGGAAAAACGTCCTCGCCGGGCGCCGATGATCAGGCTGGCAATTCATCGCAAATCAAAGTGCCGGACATACAATTGCAACGTCGCATCCATTCGTTACCGGTCGCACACCGCGGGACGGTCTGGTCCGAAAAATAACTGCGCAACGCGCACTCTGCTTCACGATTCGCGCATCAAGACACTGCACGAAGCCCTCCGGCTGCGCGCTTTCACCCTAACTCTCAAACGGAGCAATCTTCATGCAGGAAACGGTCATCCCCAGCCAGGCTCCGGTCGCCACGGCAGAGGCCATCATCCGCGCCGAACAGGTTGAGAAGTACTACGCCCAGCCCAGCGAGAACCGCATCCAGGTCATCTCCGCAACCGATCTCAGCGTTGTTCCGGGTGAGATTCTGGCCCTGCTCGGCCCCTCGGGCTCCGGCAAATCCACCATGCTGCGCATGCTCACCGGGCTCTCCACCCCCTCGGCCGGGCGGGTCTACTGGCATGAAAAGCCCATCTCCGAGACCGAGATCAACGTCTCCATCGTCTTCCAGAGCTTCGCGCTCTTCCCCTGGCTCACCGTGCTTGAAAACGTGGAGGCCCCGCTGCAGGCCCGCGGCGTGCCGCCTGCCGAGCGCCGCGAGCGCAGCCTGCGCATGCTCGACACGGTTGGTCTGGACGGCTTCGAGGCCGCCTATCCCAAGGAGCTTTCGGGCGGCATGCGCCAGCGCGTCGGCTTCGCCCGCGCTCTGGTCGTCGAGCCGGAGGTGCTCTTTATGGATGAGCCCTTTTCGGCGCTCGATGTGCTCACGGCAGAAAACCTGCGCAGCGAGCTGCTGGAGCTATGGGCCAAAAAGACCATGCCCACCCGGGCAGTCTTCATCGTCACCCACAACATTGAAGAAGCGGTGCTGCTGGCCGACCGCATCATCGTGCTGGGCCGCAATCCCGGCCACATCCGGACGGATTTCCGCGTCCCGCTGGCGCAGCCGCGCGACCGCAAATCCGAGGCCTTCACCCAACTTGTCGACTATATCTACAAAGTGCTCACCCGGCCTGACGTCGCGCCCGCCGATCTGCCCGGCGAGCCCGGTAAACCGCGCGTCCGCGACCAGCGCCAGATGCGCTACCAGATGCTGCCTCACTCCCGTCCCGGCGGCGTGGCCGGACTGCTCGAACTACTGCTCGACAAAGGCGGCAAAGACGACATCTACCGTCTCGCCGACGACCTGGCCTTTGAAATCGACGATTTGCTGCCAATTGTGGACGCGGCCCAACTGCTCGGCTTTCTCACCATCGAGGAGGGCGACGCGGCCATTACCCCCAGCGGCGCCGAGTTCGCAAACTCCGAGATTCTGCGCCAGAAGGAGCTGTTCCGCGACGCTGCCTTGGAGCACGTGCTGCTGCTGCGCCAGATTCGCCGAGCCCTCGACTCCAAAAGCGACCACACCGTGCCCGACGAGTTCTTTCTCGACATGCTCGACGAGCAGTTCAGCGAAGAGGAGAGCCAGCGCCAGTTGGAGACGGCTGTGGCCTGGGGACGCTACGCCGAACTGTTCGACTTCGACTCCGCCCGCCGCCGCTTCGTGCTGCCCGACGCGCTCGAAGAAGAAATCGCCGCCGGCGAGGGGGACGAGTGAGACTTCAGCACCCCTTTGCCCGCTCGCTGGTCACCGTCCGCACCTGGCCCTTCTTTATCGATGCCGGGATTGCGCTCTGCGCGCTTGCGGTGTTCTTTGCCGTGGTCAGCACAGGTGTTTACTGGCTGGGCAAGCCCGTCCCGGTGGTGCCCATTTCGAACTCCATCGGCGCGCTGCCGCTCTACGCCTTTTACTCCATCGTGCGCATGTGCGTGGCCTACCTGCTCAGCCTGGCCTTTGCCATCAGCTACGGCTACATCGCCGCCTACAATCCGCGCATCGAGCCGTGGATGGTGGCCGTACTCGACATCCTGCAGTCCATCCCGGTGCTCAGTTTTCTGCCGCCCGTGGTGCTGGCCATGGTCGCTCTCATTCCCGGCCGCCAGGTGGGTATCGAGATGGCTGTCATCTTTCTCATCTTCACCGGCCAGGTATGGAACCTCGCTTTCAGCTTCTATTCCTCGCTCAAATCCATCCCGCGCGAGATGATTGAGGCCTCGCGCATTTATCGATACTCAGCCTGGCAGCGGTTCTGGCAGCTTGAGCTCCCTTACTCCACCATCGGCCTGGTGTGGAACTCGATTGTCTCGGTGGCAGGCGGCTGGTTTGCGCTTATCTTTTGCGAGACCTTCAGCATGGGCGACCGCAACTTTCAACTCCCCGGCCTGGGCAGCTATATTCAAACCGCCACCTACTCGGGCGACGTGCGCGCGCTCATCTGCGGAATCGCGGTTGTGATCCTGATCGTAGTGGCTACCGATCAGCTCGTCTGGCGGCCGCTCATTGCCTGGAGCGACAAGTTTAAATTCGAGCAGGTCGAATCCGCTGACCGGGTCAAGTCGCCCATCCTCGAACTGCTGCGCAAATCCACACTGCTGAGTGAACTGCCCGGCAGGGTTTTCACACGGATCGAGGAGCCCATCTACCGCCGCCTGTCACGGACCCGTGAGGGCCGCGTGGTTCACCCGCTCGATTCCGGCCCGTCGAAGAATGCGTCGGCTGGCTTATGGACTTTGGCCGTAGCGGCTGCAATTGCCGTCTGCTGGGCTGCCGCGCAGGCCGTCGTCATGCTCAGCACCGTTACCTGGCCCGATCTGCGCCTGCTGCTGGAGGGTGCGGCAGCCACCTTCCTGCGCGTCAATGCCGCGCTGCTCATCTCGGCTGCGTGGACCATCCCGGTCGGTGTCGCCATCGGCCTTAATCCGCGGATCGCCCGCGTGGTGCAGCCCTTTGCGCAGATCATGGCCTCGGTTCCCGCCACGGCCTTTTTCCCCGTCCTGCTCCTGGGCCTGGTTCAGATCGGCGGAGGGCTCGGCATCGGTTCCGTTCTGCTCATGCTGCTCGGCACGCAGTGGTACATCCTGTTCAACGTCATCGCCGGAGCCATGTCCATCCCTTCGGACCTGCGTGAGGTGGCCTCGCTTTACCGCTTCACCCGCTGGCAGCGCTGGACCCGGCTCATTCTTCCCGGCATCTTCCCCTATCTGATCACCGGCATGGTCACCGCCTCTGGCGGCGCATGGAACGCCTCGGTGATGGCCGAGTATTCCCATGTGAAAGATCGCACGCTGGAGACGATTGGACTGGGCGCGCAGATTGATGCGGCCACCGATAGCGGCCGTTTCCCCATGCTGCTGCTCGCCACCATCCTCATCTCGCTCATCGTGGTGACCATGAACCGGCTGGTCTGGCGCAAACTCTACCGGCTGGCCGAGACCCGGTATAAACTCGAAGGCTAGCAGTTGATCACTTCCCCTGGACTGCGAGGCGAGGCTTTCCCATGATTCGCGTTGGTCTGATCGGTTTTGGCCTGGGTGGCCGTGTCTTTCATGCGCCGCTGGTTTCGTCGGTGGAGGGCATGGAACTGGCCGCCGTGCTGGAGCGCACCACCAGTAAAGCTGCCGCGCGCTATCCCGGTATCGTGACGCATCGCTCGCTGGAAGAGATGCTGGCCGATGACTCGCTCGATCTCTTCGTCGTTTCCACGCCGAATGGCACGCACTACGATCTGGCGCGACAAATCCTCAGCGCGGGCCGCAACGTGGTGGTCGACAAGCCGGTGGCCGCTACTTCCGCCGAAATTGCCGAGCTGATCCATCTGGCTGCGGCAAAGAGCGTACTCTTCGCCCCATTTCATAACCGCCGCTGGGACAGTGACTTCCAGACGATCAAGAAACTGCTGCATGAGGGTTTGCTGGGCCGGCTCGTCTCATTTGAATCACGTTTCGATCGCTGGCGCCCGGCCATGCCCACCGACCGGCTCTGGAAAGACGACCCCGACGCCGGTGGAGGTCTTCTGCTCGACCTGGGCACCCACATTGCCGACCAGGCGCTCGTGCTCTTCGACAAACCGGAGGCGGTGAGTGCCGATCTGGCGCGCGAGCGCGACGGCGCAAAGTCGAACGACTCCTTTATGGTGAGGCTTCGCTACCCAGGTTTCCAGGTCAGGCTCGGCGCGAACTGCCTGTCGCTGCCCGCGGCTCCGCGCTTTCATCTGCGCGGCACGAACGGCAATTACTGGAAATCCGGCCTTGACCCGCAGGAGGCCGCGCTCAACCAGATCGCGCGCATCGCCGACGACCCCTGCTGGGGCCGCGAACCGGCGGCGAACTGGGGTGTGCTCCACGTGGGTATCGAAGGCGGCACAGTGACCCGGCCCGTGGAACCCGTTCCGGGTGATTACCGGCTCTACTACGCAGGCATTCGCGACGCGCTGCTGGGCAAAACACCTGCGCCGGTTGCAGCCCCGGTTGCGGCTATCGATGCCTGGCGCGTAGCCCGGCTGCTCGAGTGGGCCGAGGAAAGTTCCAGACTGCGGCGGGAGATTGTCTGCGACTGGACGGAAGAGCCCGATTAGCGCAAAAAACAGGGCGACCGGTCTACATTTCTCTTCGTCCATCCATGGCGCGGGCCATCGTCACTTCGTCGGCGTACTCAATATCGCTGCCTGCCGGCACGCCTGTTGCAATCCGTGTGATCCTCACCGGGAAGCTGCGCAGCGCTGTTGCCAGCCAGTTTGCAGTAGCCTCGCCCTCGAGCGTAGGGCTGGTTGCAAGTATCACTTCGTCCACCTCGCCCCGCTCCACGCGCCCCACAAGCCCATTGGCGCGCAACTGCTCCGGGCCCACGCCGTGCAGGGGCGAGAGTGTGCCGTGCAGCACGTGATACACGCCCTGGTAGCTGCCCTGAGAGCCTTTCGCGCGCTCGATGGCGGCGATGTTCGTCGGCTCCTCCACCACGCACACCAGACGCTGGTTCCGCACCGGGCTCGCGCAGTAGGCGCAGGGATCGACGTCGGTGACATTGTTGCAGATGGAGCAAAGCCGCAGGCTTGCCTTGAGCCCGCGCACTGCTTCGGCGAGCGCTGCGGCGTCGTCGTCGCTCGACCGCAGAATATGAAAGGCGAACCGCTGCGCGCTCTTGGTGCCCACGCCGGGCAGCTTCTTTAACTCTTCAATGAGCCGGGCCATTGGCTCGGCATAGCGTGACAAGGCAATTTCTCCCTAACTCAATTCCTAACTCAATCCTGGAATCTTCAACCCGCCCAACATTCCCTGCACACTCGATTTGATGGCCTCGTCGGCTTTGCGTCCGGCCTCGTTCACTGCGCCGACGATCAGGTCCTGCAGCATCTCCACATCCGCCTGGCCGCCGCTCAGGCTTACTACCGCCGAGGGATCGATGCGCAGCTTGAGCAGCTCTTTCCTGCCGTTCAGGGTCGCGGTCACGGCGCCGCCGCCGCTCGACGCTTCGACCACCGTCTCGCCCAGCTTGCGCTGCATCTCCTCCTGCATCTGGCCGGCCTGCGAAAGCATCTCGGAAATCTTGAGCGGATTGATCATCGCGTCTTCTCCTCAACAACTACGAAATCGGATCTACTTCTGGCGCAGGTCGACTACGCTGCGCACCTCGGCGTGAAAGATCTCTTTGGCGCGCTGTACCAGCGGATTGGCGAGCGCCGCCTCCTGAATGCTGCCCGCCATCGGGGCCGCGGAGGGAACCGCTCCCGCCGCACCGCCTGCGCCGGGAACCACAAGAAAACGCGCTGGAGCGCCCAACTGCTGCAGCTCCTGCTTGATGATCTTTTCTGCCGCTGCGTTCACCGTGAGCGAGAGCATCTTTTTGCTCATCAGCGCCACTTCAATCCGCAGGTTGCCGCCGTCCAACGTCCATTCGCCCGAGCCCAGCAACTGGGCTGCCGAACTGTGGCCCGCCGTGGCCAGCGCTTCGCTGACTGCCTTGCGCATCGCTAGCGTGTCAGCCGATCCTGCCGGCGTAGTCGTCTCGGCTGCACCCGTTTGCGCGCTCTCGGGCTGCGCGGGCGGTTCTTCAACCGCGGGTGCTGGCTCAACCGGCGCGTGTGCTGCGCCGTTCAACGCGGCCGCGCTGCTCACTGGAGCAGGCGGGGAGCTCTCGACTTCTGCGGGCGTTGGCGCTGGCGCTGTTTCTGTGGCTGGAGCGGCGGCAATCGGCGCCGGTGCCCATGCGCTGCCACTCCCGCCAAAAGGCGAGATTGACGCTGCGGCCGGCTTGGGCGCTGGCGCAGCCGCCGCAGAAGCCCGTGGCGCGCTGGACGCTGTGCGTGGCGCAACAGACGGCGCAGCACTGCGCACACCGCCGCTGCCGGCTGCTCCGCTCAGCAGTTCCTCGATCGGCAGCAGGCGCTGCGCATGAATCAGCTTGAGCAGGCCAAGCTCCAGATGAAACCGCTGCTCCTGCCGGTAGTTCAGGTCGTCGAAGGTGCGCAGCACAATCTGCAGGTTGCGCGTCAGCTCTTCTTCGCTGAACAGCATCGCGGTGCGCGCGGCGCGGGCGCGTTCGTCGGCGGAGATCTGCAAGAGCTCGGTCTGCTCGCCGCCAATCCTGGCCATGAGTGTGTTGCGCAGGTAGCGCACCATCTGCCGCGCCAGCGACGACGGGTTGTGCCCGGCATTCACCAGCACGTTCAACTGCTCCATCAGCTCGGCGCTCTGGCCTGCGGCCACTGCTTCAAGCAGCCGCTCGAAGATGGCATTCGGCACCGAGCCCATCAGCTCGCGAATCTGCGCAGCGGCCAGCACGGGACGGCCGTTTTCGAGCGGCGCAGACGCGATTGCCTGGTCCATGATGGAGAGCGCGTCGCGCATGGAACCGTCGCCGGCCTCGGCCAGCAGCGCCAGCGCGGCTTCTTCGGCGTCTACCTGCTCGTGCGCGGCAATGCCTTTCAACTGCGCCAGAATGTCGTCAAACTTGACTGCATGAAAGCTGAAGTGCTGGCAGCGCGAGCGAATGGTCTGAGGAATATTTTCGGGCTCGGTAGTGGCCATCATGAAGACTACGTGCGATGGCGGCTCTTCGAGCGTCTTGAGCAGCGCGTTGAAGGCGGCATCGGTAATCTGGTGCGCCTCGTCGAGGATGTAGATCTTGTAGCGATCGCGCGCCGGCGAGTAGCGCGCCGCATCGCGCAGCTCGCGAATCTCATCGATGCCGCGGTTGGTGGCGGCGTCGATCTCAATCACATCGACGGCGTTGCCCTGGCGAATCTCCACGCAGGAGTCGCACACGCCGCAGGGCTCCGGCGCAGGCCGCTGCGCGGAGCCGATCTCAGTGCGGCAGTTGAGCGCCTGCGCCAGAATGCGCGCAATAGTGGTTTTGCCAATGCCGCGATGACCGGAAAAGATGTATCCGTGGGCAATGCGGTTCTGGCTCAAGGCATTGAGCAGCGTGCGGGTTACATGATCCTGGCCGGCCACGTCGGCAAAGCGCTGCGGACGATATTTCCTGGCCAGAACCTGATAACCCATGTGCGCGAACTCTCCTCAGGGCCGCTCCCCAAAACAGACGGCCTGTGGGAGATTGTATCGTTCCGGGCCTGTGCCGGACACGCGGCCGAAGACAGCGAAAAGCACGGCGCGCGATGCGATTGCGTCACCCGATAATCGACTGCGAGATCCGCATCCACCATGCGGGTGTGTGGGTGAAGACGTAGACCACCGCGCACTGGCAGGCAGCCAGGATCGGCAGCGTGTAGAGATAGACCTTGTGAACGCGCCGGTTGACGATGAGGTCGCGCAGCACACCCAGCACGATCAGCGCGTCTACGCCGTAATAGAACTGGAGCGGCGGAGGAAAGTCGAACGGGAAGCGTCCGAAAGCTGCGCTGGTGAGGTCGCAGGTTGCCAGCAGGATCAAACGGCGGTGGAACTCCGGTTTGCGCCGCCACAGGATGGCCAGCGTGAAAAGAATCGTGAAGTTGGTGATGTCAAAGAGCGGAACAATCAGGAATTGCACGGCGAAGTTGTCGTGAAGCGTATGCAGCTTAAAGTGAGCCATGACCACGGCGATGCTGTAGCCAAGGAGCACCATCGTGACGCCCAGGGCCGCGCCGAACCAGCCGGTGAGCCGATGCAGACGCACGTTGTGCGTTCTGATAAGCGCGGACTGAAAGATGAAAAACACAACCCATGCGGAGAAACACGCGGCGTGAAAGGCGAGAAGTGTCGGCCGGGGCACGCGGGGATGGAAAAGATTGCCGTTGACGGTGTGGCTGAAGCCATAGATCACAAGCGCGGCGACAAGGAGCGACATGAAAAAGTAGAAATATTTGTCGAGCAGCCGAACCGGCAGCGGCCGGGACGCAGCGCTGTTTACGCGTGTCGGGTAAGTAGTCGCCATGCATGCTCCCTGCGACGCTAGCTGAAAATTGGGGGACTGCCGGATGGTAGCAGGCGAACGCACGTCAGACAATCAAAATCGGAATTGTGCAAAATTGATTCGTGCGCTGGAACGCGGATTGTCGAAGGCCGCTTCCACCTACGATGCGTCGAGGTTGAAGCTGATGTCGTTGAGCCACTCGGCGATGAGGTCCTCGTCGGCGGGGTCGAGCGCATAGGCGTCATTCATGAGCAGAACCGTAGCCCATACCGCCAGGTCGCGTTCGCTCACGAGCTCGAAGCGCCGGCGTTCCAGCGCATTGGAGATGTGCTCCCGCGTAATGACGATGCCGGGCTCGGGAACGCGAAAATACGTGCGGGCGGTGCGGTAAAGAGATGAAGCCGCCGGCCCGTTTGGCTCGAAGTGGAACTCGAACACGCCGGCCAGCGCACGGCGCATCTCTTCCACGCCGATTTCGAGCAGGGCGAACCTGCGCAGCACCTCTAATTGTTCCGGGGTTAGAGAGGGCAGTTGCGACTCT
>Ga0335072_10016109_pt1 | contig 10599 bp, 6 predicted proteins | sample Lox_Sample_21_FD_206725 | JGI IMG/M metagenome (GOLD analysis project Ga0335072, IMG submission 206725) | Soil microbial communities from Loxahatchee National Wildlife Refuge, Florida, United States - Lox_Sample_2.1 | ecosystem: Environmental > Terrestrial > Soil > Wetlands | place: USA: Florida... | reverse complement strand
AGAAATGGGTTTGAATCCGCTTGATAGACATCTGGAGGCTGACTGTAATAGGGATAATGTGGAGGTTGATCAGAATTAGGAGGAACAGGGAGCCCTGTATTCGGAGATCCACCAGATGGCCCAGTCGGAAGTACGTTCGGGTGAACAAGGTTGGCACGACGAGACAATACTGTTGTCCAAATATCCTCGAGCTGAGCAACAACGTCCGTGATTTGAAGAGAATGCGGACCCCATAGACCCGGTTGCTCTTGTATCGGTTTAAGGAGCTTCTCACGTATCATTTCCAAAAATTGATCCTTGTCATTCACATCTTTTTTCGGCATAACATCCAGACAGAACTGCAAATACTCACCAGCTAATTTCACTGCTCTATTCTTGAACTCATCCTTGTAGATTCCGGGAATATGCCGAAGTATTGAGTGAGGCACCAGTAGGATAACGTGGAAGGTATTTACGGCTTCAGCCAGTTGCTTATGATTCTCCTTTGAGAGACCCCTGAAAGTTTGAAGACTCTTGAGATGACGAAGACGTTCAGACACTTGATCGAGTTGAGGCCATCCGTTTTGAAAGTTGAATTCAAGACTTTGAGCGGCGTTCACCAGAGTGGCGAGGTTTTCCGATTGATCACCTACACATCAGAAGATGCGCCTCAACAAAGGAACGTGGTGCGTACCTGAATCAGTTGAATTGGTTGCCCCTGACACCTCGGGGTACCTTTTAATCGGCCGACCAAATTTTTTCGCTTTTGGAGGCATACTAGATGATAGATTATAAAGAGTGGAACGAGTGGAGGAAGAAGAGGAGGGTGTGTGTGATGGCGAGGGGGGAGGGAGGTTGAAATAAATAAGGCGGCGGGACCAAATCTTGCTTTCACACGTTGAGGCCGGCTTTGATTACGTCAAAATGCAATTGATTATCAAAGAATAGATAAGTAGGAGGAGGGTGAACCGAGCGGGGTGAACCGAGCGAGCGGGGTCGGGAATCGAGTGATTCCCATAGTTAAGCGATGTAGTGGTACATTCAGCACGGAATATCTCCCCCACCACAAATGGAGGATTTCTATCCTCCAGGTATTAGATGCAACTTGAGGCCCTCTATCGCCTCAAATTGTTGTTTTATTGCTCAATACAATATTGGTAAAGCTATGGTACTATCAGTGCTCTTTTTCGGGAAAAAATGGGGCAGTCCAGATTAAAACACATAAATTTAGCCAGAAAACGGTGGGATATATAATAAATATTATTCATATTACACAGCACCAGCACAATTCTCGGGTATTTTTCCTTTACTTGATAAAGCATTTTTCGGGTATTATTGGATTATCCTATTATGTGGTTGGCTCTCATGATTGATTTATGTCTGCCATCGATTTTGTTAATATATGGTTAACTATGGGGCGCGGCCCCCCTCCCTACTTACCAGCACACGCCACACGAATCACAACTATTACCTAAGAAGTCACGGTTGGGCAACGCCTCGCATTTTCACCAGTCTTCCCAGTGTCGAGGAAACTTATTACATCGTAGATAGCGAGGTAGAACAAGAACAAAGTACAGGGATCATGGCTTTGAGGGAAACAGTGTATTACACATTATATAGACTTCTCCACAAGGCGACTCATGTACATGCAATTTACTCGACATCTGCATCATCTCCAAAAACATCAATCATTCTGACCTGTCCCGCTCTGTTTCTATCCCGTCGTACTCTCCCTTCTCTTAATCTTCTCATTTCTTTCTGCAAGCTTCTCCTCTCAGCACTCGTCATACCTTCATCGTCATCACTACTTCCTCCTGATCCAGGCCCAGAGGGAGGTGGTAAATCCAAAACCTCTCTGACGTGAGGGTTATTCGCCAGATGAACATGTAATCCATGAGTGAATATCCGTCGTAGGTGTTTAAGACGTAACAACTTTTCCCATGAATCGAGTCTTAATTCTTCCTGCTTTGCGTAACGTAGTTTTTGGGTCGGTAAGGGTTGATGAGTTGAGACTGTGCGGAGGATATCCCGAAACAAACTATGCTGTTCGCGGCGGGAATGTTTAGATAATTTTTTGGTGGAGGTAGTTGAAAGGGAAGACAGGATGGAGGTAAGATGGTCGATGTCGTCGTACGGAGGAGTATCAGGGTACTCTTCCTCCGAGTCTGAAGAAGCGGAGGCTAATTCGTATGACAGAGCAATATCCTCGCCGGCCGCAAGTCGTACAGCAAGCGCCGATGACGAGAGTGAATCAACGAGAGCCGGAAGAGATGATTGTATGTTATCAAGAGGGTCGTCCAAGGCGGAAAGAAGGATTCCGAATGACTCTATTGCGGCGGTAAGAATCTCGTCGTCCTCTCCTTGACCAATCGAATGTCCATTCGACTCAACAATATCCATCAAAAACTGTAGTAGTGGAGTAAGGTCTTCCGATGCAAGAGTAGAAGAGAAGAATGCAATAGACGCAAGTGTTTGTATTAGCCATGGTGTAGCGGCTTCATTATTGCCGTCTGAAATCGTCTGTCGTAGTAAAGGTAATATCGAGGTAGTCAAACTCGTCTCTTCTGGAGTCGATGCAGATAACAATGCAAGGGCTCTAGCAGCCAGTGTAATTTCCTTCTCACTTCTACCAGTCTTCACCATCCTGCCTAACATACCGATGAGCTCCTCGCCACGACCTGAAAGCATTTCTTGAGTCACAACTTTTAAACTTGCCACGCGAACAAAACTTTTGAGTAACTCTTCTCTACCCGCCGTTGAACTTCCTTTTCGTTCACCGAGATTGTCGATAGTTTCGAGAATTTCATCCTGCCATTTGCCCTTGATATCGATGGATTCAGGTTCATTTCCCCATAACGAATCCATTGAAGCTACCGAGGCTGTATCACTTTCGTATTCATCGTCGGTCGTTAGCGGAGTTGGTGTTCTCGAAATACGGGCTCTGCCGAGCCGTTTCTGCAAACGAGACATGATGTCTTAAGAAATCAAAGTGGATGAAGGTTGGTTGGTTGTTGTTATAGGTTTGCCATTAAATAGAAAGATTTATACGGGACGGCAGAATATTGTTGTGTCCCTCTTGTTTCAAGGGCAGGCTTGCCTGGCTGTCCCATAGTTTTGTTGTGCTGTGATTGGATTACGTCACAGCAGGAAATTTTCACGTGCTCATCTCTTTGGACAATAGATCCTCTGAGAATCTTCCCTTGACCGATTCAATCGAACTTTATTTTCCAACAGGCTTGGGGATTGAAAGCGGACTAATAGTTCATATTTTATTCGAAGGCTATGAAACAAATGCAATGACCCCTCAATAAAAATTCCCAACGGCTTCCCCGTCTCCACAATCGCCACTAGATACCTAGCTATTCAATCCATCCACAAACAATAAAAATCCAATATCTTGATAGAAGTGGTAATGAATTCACAAATTATAACCTACGCTTAAAGTCAGATTACATCTTATGGAGACCACACCTTATTTGACCATCCTACTCTATCCAACAGGCCTTCTTGTCGGAACCCAATTGGCCGTCACAGCCGCAGGAATCTCTCGAACATCTGTCCTAACCACTGGAGACATGATAAGATTGTCTTCTGTGTCCGTAGTAGTAGGTCTTGTCAGTTCTGAAGCTGTAAAACTAGGTCTTGAATATCGCTCCTCACGAATACTATTACGAGCCTTTGAAAAATCTGGAGGTTGGACCCTTGGTCCGGATGGGACTCGAGAGGGTTTGTTGAGATGAGCTCCACGAGGAGAATTGCGAGGACTCGAATAAGCGAATTTTGCAGGAGCACTGGCATCTAGTGGACGTGTAGAGCTTGAAAAGTCGGCACTTGAGATAGAAACGTTATCGGGAGGTGTGCGTTCTCTGTGTCTTTCAAATCTCTGATAATTAGTTCGAGTCTCATAGTAAGGGAATACGTCTCCTCCGATACTGTCATGACTGTAAGTAGATGGTGGGCGAGAGTCAGGGGTACGGTCCTGTCCTTCTGTAGCAGTCCGATAGCTAGCTTCTGTTTTGCTAGGACTGGGGTGACCATTCTTGAATTGGACGTGGTTTCCTGAATCATTTGCTTGTGCTTGCTGTTCCTTGAATGTACTAGGTCGTCGCACACGAGGAGGACTGGTCTCATTGTTGGTTTGCGGTGCTCTCGCAGACCCATTAGTTCCTCTTGGTGGCGTAGGATTTCGTTGAAGAGAATTCCTGAAAGCTTTGCGGATAACAGCTGCATCATAAAGAGGATCTGACCCAAACTCGGGATCTGAAAGAATTCCACTGGCCATTACCTTTTGAGGCGTCAGTGGTTCAATAGGAGCATAAGCATTGGTATTATCAGGAAGGAGTCCCGAAGGAATGAGATGTTCTGCCGGAAACGGATTTGACATAGCAGGTATGGGTGTGAAATCGCGATTTTTGTTTCGACGGGCGAATGGTCCAGGAATAATGTTAGCTTCTGGGTCATTTGTAGGCTTCTGTGGTTGTAAATCGGTAGCTTGTTTCTGTGCGATCTGTTGCAAATTTTTCTGGTGTAACTCCCATTGTACCTCGGGGGGAACTTCCATGCTCGCTGGGTGTCTTCCCTGAGCAAGCTCGTCGCCAAGTTTCATGTTGATGAGGGCATTTTCTGCAACGCTGTCGGATATGCTGACCCTGCTGACTTGGGGTTTGGGGAGAGCTGGAGGCGCCAGAGTGGTCCCTTGAGAGAGAATAGGAGATTCAGGTTCAGTGGTATAATGTTGATAGCCGAATCCATTCCGTCCGAAGACTTGTTGACTTGGTCCGGGATATGTAACTGTCACGTTTTCGACGGACTGTCTCTGAAAGGTTGCCGGTTCTTGTACTAATTGAACAGATTGAGTGGCTAAAGTCTGTGATGGTTGGACCTTGTGTTTAAACAATCCGAAAACTCTGCTATTTCTTGGCTTCTTCTCTGGCTCGACAGGTGCCGCCTCGTAATTCGTTGGCTCATAGTTTGTCGGAAAAACTTGGACATCTCGAACAAGGGGAGCTTGCACAGGTGTTGCACTAGGGCTATATTTGAGTTCAAATGGCGTAGTGATGGGTTTTCTGAATGTCTTCTTTTTCAATTTTTTGGTTGGCGAACTCTCGAGATGTTCTTGAAGAGCGAATAAAGAGGGAAGCGGTTGAGTAGTTGTATGTGGGTCGATCATCGGTATATCTTCGAGGACTGGAGATGATGCTTCACCAGGGTCCTTAGCACCTGCCTTTCCCTTGCCTTTCCATTTGGGATCGACTGCTTCCATTCTCCGAGCATAATCGTCGTCAACTGATGGTTGGGGTTCAATGAAGCTAGCACTGTCCCGGAATTCACTGAGATAATATTGTCTTCTACCAAATTGATCAACCTCGAAATACTGCGAACGCTGTCGCTGAGGCACTTCAGTTTGTAGTGGTGCAGATGTACTTGGTTGTGGATTACGTATCGCTTCATCATACCTGGATTGATATTCATCAAGACGATCTGGAGGAGTCGCCGGAGGTCGGACAGCTTGTCCATCGATCCAAGATCGAGTTTGTTGTTGTTTCGATGGATCTTCAAGTCTGGCAGGAAGGACTCCAGATTCGGGCTGTTCAGATGCGGTTGATGGCAACCCAATTGGTTCCTTGATAGAGATTTTACGAGTTTGGTCTTGGACTTGGCTCATCCGTGCTTCGAGTCGTTGACGTTCAAGAGAAGCTGGATCACCGCTTTGCCGAGCCTGTTGCCTTGTGAACATTTTGTCATCGCCATGAACATAACTTTGAGAACTAGGAAGATCCTCCGATGATTCAACACCGGGACGCAAGGGAACAGGCTGAATGATCGATCCGTCTTGTGGAGCCGCAAATCTCTGACCTGTGCGTTGGTCGACCTGAAGTGGGTGAAGCTGTTGCCGAACGTCAGCTGGATTAACACCCGGAGGGTATACATGAGGGACAGCTCCTTCTGGTAGTGGTTCTTGCTCCTTTCTGACTTCCTTCGAAGTTTCCCTAATAATATTTGTTTCCGACGCAACAGCAGTCTGCATCATTGCTCTCTTATTCTTTTCCTCCTCGTAATCTTGAGCTTTTCTCGCAATTCTATCCATCCTCTCTTCATCAGATTCACCTCGTTCGCGATTGGCAGCATCACCACGCGCTTCGTCAATATACGTGACCGCATCTTCAGGAGGATTCAACCGACTTCTCATTTCTCCTTTGAACATTTCTCCATTTGTCTTGCGACGAGCACCATTCTTCATCCTTTTCAGCATCTCAACTTCTTCCAATACTCTCTCCATCATAGCCTCAAGACGCTCCATGCCTTCTCTTTTCTCCCGAGTTGCACGACCCGGACCTGGAGTCAATGCATTCCCTATTCCCTGGAAGAAGGTGGTAGTTCGTCTCATAGGGCCAGGTGAGCCCGTATGCTCTACAGTCCGCCTGTCTTGTGGATATGATGCGCTTTTCCCGATGCCCTTTCCAGGTTGAGGTCGGGGACCCACAACTCTTCCTACATACCTTTCAATATTGTATGAAAGAGCACCGACAGTGACATTGGTCTCTTCCATAATGGTGTCTTTGAGTTGTTGGAGAGACCGATGCGTGTGTTCTGCCAGGAATGATAGTTGAGCGAGAATATCATTTTCTCTTCCCGTGCGATCAGCAGCAGAAGATTGAAGCTGTCGTTAGCTTTTGTATACTAAGGGAAATATACATGTTCGAGAATCACATCGAGTTGCGCTTTGAGTTCGGCAATCTCGCGGTCATGGCTGGAATGTCTGGATGGCGGTACGAGCTCTGGTACCACATCAGGTTCTGCACCGGATTGCTGCACAACTATCAAGTCGTGAATATCTGATTCAGGTCTTTCAGATTCTTCAAGTCTCTCCGATTCCTGTCTGTCCGTAATCATGCTAAATCGTGTCCTGTCTTGAGGAGGTTCTAATGTCAGTCTTCGAAGTTAGTTCGATGTACCCCCTAATTCATTATTCTCAGGAATATCTTCTCCAATTCCCTCACGAAGTCGTTTTTCCGCCGCTCGTCTTGCTTTGGCAGCTGCCATCCTCTCTTCATGACTTTCCCTCTTCTTATAATCCACAAGATTGAAAACACTATGACTAGAAGGATCGGCAACATGAGGGCCTTCCGAGGTGAAACCGCTCAACCGATGTGAGGCTCTAGCTTCACTTTGAGGGTTTGCCGGGGTTCCAGGAGGTGTGATTTTCAGCTCTGACCTTAGGTCTGCTCTGAGAAGAGATTCCGCTTCCATCGCAGCCGGAACGTTTGGACTTTGAGGACGAGGTGGTAACTGAACGACTTCTCCTTGAAAGCCTTCTGTTGTGCCGATTGACAGACTGTTTCGCCTGTGAAGAGGAGCGTCAAGGGCAGTTAAACTTCGACTTCTTTTGCGTAGACCGGATGTGCTGGTGCCGAAGGTTGCTTGATTGGAGACTTGATTGAGTCCAGGTTGGTGATGGAACAATTGCGCTTGAGCATTGAGTTCGTTTCTGACTGCTTGAATTTCTGGAAGGATGAGCTCTTGGATGGCAGATGCGATGATAGCTTGAAATTGGCGAGAGGAGACAATGTCGTTGGTGCCAGATGTGGACATCGGAAGAATGGACTGAGGATCTGAAAAGTTCCGAAGGCGCTCAATTGATCGTCGGAGTGGCTCAGGCAATGGTTCTTCTTCTTCCTCTTCCTCCTCGTGGACTGTGACAGGTGCAAGCCCCGGCGCCATGCTCGATGCTCCTGATATAACTCTAGACCGTTGACGGCCTCTGCCCGTATCAAGGTTGGAGGTGGGAACGGCAGTTGTTGTGTCTTCTTCCCGTTCTTCATAGCGATTATCATCCTCCTCTTCGGGGCGTTCGATAACGGTATTTTCACGAGTCGGCAAGGGACTAACGTAACTCGTTCGACTTGTGCGATTGCTTTGGTCATGACTTTCGCTCATATAGGGATTAACCCTGACCCGCACAGACGGGTGATTGGAACCTTTATTGGAAACACCTTCATAGTACTCTATTAACAGAGCTGTTGAGGGGGTCGTTCTGCTGCTTGAAGAGGTTGCTCCTGACTGACGTCTAGTATCCTGGGGTTCGCCGGTGGTTGATGCAGTTGGTTGTGCTGCCATGAGCAAGACAGCCACGTAGAGTGGTTTCCGCAAAAGACGTTCGTCGCAGGAACGTTGTGCCGCAAGGGAGTTGCGATCTTTTTAGATGGTGGATAACGTAGTAAGGGTCAGGGGATGGAGGGCGAAATAAGATTCTTTCGTAGAAGGAGGTTAGTGAGTGTGGATAATTTTATGTTCCAAGGACTTAGGAAAGGCTGGAACCGTTATAAACAACAGCCTAGTAACTAATAAGAGGCCTGAGAGTGTGAGCAGAGGTGGCTAGCAAACAAAGTTTTCTTACCTCAGCTTCTTTCATTTCTTCCCGTCCGCGCCCCATCGGATTGGGTGGTGAGACGCTCGGACCCCTTCTCGCTTCGGGAGGACTTGCATCTGCAAAGTTCAAACTAGTTCTTTTGTTTGTCCACAGTTGTGTGAGTTTTTCGATCCAAGGGATGTTGGCGCACGATGGGCTTAGAGAACAATGCAGCGAATGCATACTTTAGACTGCTGGAATCACATCAATGCTCCTTTTGTTCTGTTGGGTTTCATTCGGACATTGGGAAATAAAGTTTTTTCTCAATAATCCACAGTCGCATTTGCAGAAGGCTTGAAACTGCAATATCCGAAAATTGCTTTTCCGGCTGCATGGCCTGTTTCAAGTTACAGGTCCCGCTAAGAGGATCAGCGCATTCAGGGAGGATACGGTTACGCTTGATAATTGTGGGAATGCGGCGGATGGGCAGGTAGTCGTAATCGTCAGGCAGACTGTCGCCGACACAAACAATGGGCAGATATGAGGCCTCAGCACAATGTTGAACAAAGAAACTCTGATCAGCAATTGCCCAACCTATACGGAAAGGTCGTGCGTGAGAATCGATCGACGAGAAGATGCTGCTCGCGCTACTATGCGCAACCGAACTTGCCCAATCAGCCGCTGAGATTTTCAGGTGGAGAAGACTTCGGATCTCGAAGATCATCGCCAATCTGACGCCCAAGCATAAGTAATTCATCGGTTGTTTGATTCGATAATCATAAGGCAGTTTTCCGCTTTAGTGGAATCAAGTCGTCAACTCATGGGATCCCAGCCCTCTAGTCCCGAAGAAAACGAATCACCAGATATCCTTGCTTCGCTCCCAACTGAACTCCATCATGCCATCCTCAAATACCTCCGTGAGGAAGGTGGAATCGAATGTTTATTTGCCCTTCGAGCCGTTTCTCGTCGTTGGTGTCGTCTTGTCGACGACAATCTGTACATCTATTTTATCCAAGGTCCCGAGGTCCTCTATTGCTACGTCAATCTCTGGAATCGATTCCATCAAAAGCTAATCCAACAACGGGTCACTCTCCGCCTCCGGGTTCGCACAATGTTATACAAATCCAAAGCCCAGAGTCCAGCCTCACCTACAATAGATGTTCAAGCGAGAGTTCCACTTCCCCCGTCAACTCCCCCAGAGAAGTATGATTATTCGCGCATGGTAGATTGGCAACCTCCATCTCAATCCAGTAAAACTCCCAGTTTACGATCTCATCGAGAATACACTGCATACATCTACGATGCATGTTTTGATCACAAATTCAATTCCGAACGTGACATCATTCGTCCCGTAGATATCGATCCAGGGACACATTATCCAATCTCGCTGGGAACAGGTCTCGCCAAAGTCCTTGAATTGGCCCATCAACCTGCTCGCTCAGGAACGATTTTCCCTCTTTTTCACGTCATTCAACAAGCGTGGGATTTCATCCTGGGAGAAGATGCAACATTGATGCCCATCTATCCTCCAATCGCTTCAGAAGCATGGTTACAAATTCGTTTGGCTACAGGAACACCACCCTCACGATATCGAGATCCTCCTGCTACTATTTTTGTGGATCCGAGTAGAGATCCGTATTGGCCGTTTAGATTTGATGAGTATACTCGGATCCCGAATGGATGGCAGGATTCTGGCCAACATCAATATGCTGTGGTTTCAAGACTTGCTTTGCCGAATGTGCCGGAGGATGAGGGAATTTTACTTGTTTCTGTAAGGGACACGGAGGTAGGTGAGTGGATTCAGGATGCAAGATACCGGGAAATTATGCAAAGTATGATTGCTGTTGCAGATGTTGGTCGACCTCAAGAGTTTATCCTTGGTGGTGCTGTAATTCAATTGCAGGACTATGAAAGATTTATTCCACGAGGAATGGTTCGTTGGTTCAGAAGGAGAATCTTAGGAAGGACAAGCATGATTACGAGTCCAGCCTCTGAAGAGGGAAGTCCGAATTCGAGATCTGGGAAAGAAGAGGGAAAAAACCACATGGGAACAGATGGGTTGAGTGAAAGGGCTGGTGAGAATTATACTCCAGCTACGTTGGCCCGGGCAATGCTAGAATTACTGCGACCCGATGAAGATGCTGGAGAACCTCCACCAAATCAAAGAGGGAACGGAACAGGGGCTTGAGAGTACTGCACTTGCTGAATTATTGTAGATTAGCTGATAAACAATTGCTCTTGATTTTCTTATAATTCAGGTTCCGGTTAAA
>Ga0335072_10016108_pt1 | contig 10600 bp, 5 predicted proteins | sample Lox_Sample_21_FD_206725 | JGI IMG/M metagenome (GOLD analysis project Ga0335072, IMG submission 206725) | Soil microbial communities from Loxahatchee National Wildlife Refuge, Florida, United States - Lox_Sample_2.1 | ecosystem: Environmental > Terrestrial > Soil > Wetlands | place: USA: Florida... | reverse complement strand
CGGCTGGAGGGTTTCTACAACACGTACAAATCGATTTCGGGTGCGCCTCGTACTATAAGCTAGTAAGGCTGAAGGTAGTTAGGGATACACTGTCTAGTAGGCTGAGTCCACAGGCCAGCCTGCCTTGGAAACATAGAGAGACAGTAGCGGGAATGCAAAACATTGCTTTAGTTAGTGGGAGCGGACACGTCGTACATATGCTGCCTGGCTAGGGGTGTACGTGGGCAACTCCCGCGAGACACAGTCGGCCTTGCTGTAGGGAGGAGAGATCTGGTAGGGTAGCGCGAAGTGGTTCAAAGCTATAGGGCGCAGCATATAATGGGGGCGACTGTACTGGAACGGAAAGGCTGGTATGACACCCTCTATACTGGTCTTCAGCCCCCCCCGCGGCCGAGGGCGGTGACCTCGCGAATGGCCGCGACCACTGCTGGGGAGTCCTTCCTTAGGATCGCGGAGTGGTTACTGGGCACCTTGGCGCTGACCCGGATGTTCAGGTTGCGGGCGGCCACGGCATCGATGCTGGTGCGACACCGTTCCTGCTCGTCGCCGCGGCTCCCGCAGGACGTCCCCGAGGCGAGCACGTAGCGCACTGGGACAACGATGCGGTCCAGCACGGGGCCCAGCTCGCGCTCGCGGGAGACGACGCCGATTTCGATGTTGCTGTTCGCCTGCTGCTCGGCGGTCATGCGCGGGGCCAGGCCCGTCGGGCGTAGTGGCAGCATGAACCAGTTCAGCCGCCGGAATAGCTTCCTGATGCGCTCCTCCATGGCCTCGTCGAGCCAGTCGTACGGGTATGCGCCGTCCACCATCACCGCGCCCAGGCAACGGTCCGGGTTCCGGCTGGTCCAGTGCGCCGCCACGAACGCCCCGTACGACCAGCCCACTACTAGCACCCGGTCCGCCGTCCCCACGCCCCTGCCCGCGAGCACCGCGTCGACGTCGCGGATGGCGGCCTCGAAGGAATAGTCCGCCGAGCGCTTCGACTTGCCGCGGGCCCGCTCGTCGTAGGTGATGTGTCGCCACTCCTTTGTTCCCAGCTCGGTGATGACCTTCTTCCAGTGAAACTGGGTCGTGAACTGGCCGTTGAGGTACACCACGGGGATGCCGGGACCACCGGTGTCGGTGACGGCCAGGGCCGTATCCTCGAACGGCACCTTGCCGGTCCAGGCCGAATTGGTCGGGCTCGAGGTGGCCATGATGTGTGCTCCTTGGGCATCCGAGGACGGTAGGGCGATCGCTGCTCGCGGCGTACGGCGGCGTTAGCTGAGCTTAAGTGCTCTTTTGAGGCTGGAGATCAGCTTCGGGAGTAGGATGGCCGCGTCGACCGTGAACGGCAGTGGGCAGGAACTTGTCAGAAAGGAGTGCAGTCGCAAAGCGTATGACTTGAAAGGGTATCTTCTTGATGCCTTCTCGGCAGTCCTCTGTGGGACTGGAAATCGGGATTTGAGCGACTATCTATAGGTACGGCAAGCCCCTAGTCGACGGAGGGAAGTTTGTGATGCCTAGTCTGCGCAATAAACGTGTGCAAGGCTTTACGTCGCCTATTGCGTGGCTATGGCGATGATTATGGCGATGATTACGTGGCTCTGCTACGATGCTCAATTCTACTCGCAGAAATAGCCGGGGAGCGCCATTCTCCCACTTCGGACCCAGCCAAACTAAGTTTTTCCCCCTTTCCACCTGCAACAACGATAGGAGTACCCCGTCAGCGTCACAGCGCAAGCTCAGCTAGGCTAGAGTCAGCTTGGTTTAACTCTTCTTACTAGCAGCCTGTTTGCCTAATCAAATCATTCGACTAGGTTCAGAATTGTGTATGTGTATCTAGATAGGAATTGTATTTTATTCGCAGATGACTTTCATCGCTCTTCTCCGCTGTTCGCTGCATTTATCTTCATCTTCCAAGATTTCCAGTGCTCATGCAACCCATAAAACATTGTAAGGACGGTGCCTAGTCCGCTCAGCCCAATAGCCAAGTACCAGGCTCCTCGATATCCTCTCAATAGGTCTTTGCCGCCGTCATTGACTTGTACCTCTACAGTCCCTGCGAACCCCAGGGCCAGGGAAATGGAGTAATTGATGATAGTAGCCACCAAGCTGGCCGATACTCCCTAGTGTTCCCGTGGCATAGCGTTAGATAGCAGCAGTGTTGCCGCTAGGAAGGACATATCCCTGTTTTCGTTAATGACGCGGGGGATAAAAGAGCAATAGAGGCGACATACATTCCAAACGGCATAACAAAGATTGCGACAAACAGTTGCACCCAGTATGTTTGATTTACAGGGGCAGTTGCTAACAAGATTGGGCCAATGCAAAACGCCCCAAGGGAGATCATTATAAGGACGCTCCCTAGCACTCTAGTGAAAATCGAACCTGTTGTAAGAGCAGCTAGAAATCCAGTAATAGCTGCGGGAACGAATTGTGCCGTACCTAAAAGAGGAGATATTCCGCGAAGCTGTTCCACAAACTGCTAGGAGTAATAAACCCAAATGCCAAACGTGGCCCATCCGCAAGCTACACAGGCAAAAATAAACCTCATATCCGCAGTCATAGAAGCAATTGGGACCAGGGGAAACGTTGCCCGCTTTTCGACTTGTACAAAGATGCCAAGGAAAATAAGTCCAACTATTAATAGGACGCAGACGTAAGGTTCACTCCATCCAACCGCAAGTGCCCGATTCCACGCAAAGTTGACAAGTACAAGTCCACTAACACTAGTAAGACATCCAAAAATATCTGCTCGCACCCATATACTATATAAATTGTCGAACAGTGGCGATTGAGTGCGTGGAACAAGGAGGATCGAAGCGACGCCAAAAAGAAGACAGAACATGCCCATAACCCAGAAACCCCATGGCCACCAAACCAACTCTGCAAACAGAGACGAGAAGAGAGCACCAATAACAAATCCGCTCGGTGCTATAGCCCTAAAAGCACCAAAGACTATCGCTTTCCTCACACCAGGCTCATATGTCGTCCTAAGAATCGCAATCCCATTTGGCAGCAAGAAAGCGGGGCTAATGCCCTAAAAAGCTCTATAGCAGTCGAAGAGTATCAGACCACTATAGACAGCAAACCCAGCAAGAATGGACTAGAGACCGAACTAGAAGAAGCCTGCGACAAACAATCGTTTACAACTATAAAGATCCCCTAGTTGGCCAGCGATAAGGATGAACGTTCTAACAGTAAGGGAATATGCTGCTAGAAACCAGGACAGTTGCGCCGGGTCGTTGTCAACGCCAAATAAGGCCCTAATAATGCGTAGAGGTGCTATTGCTTGGCCCAGACCTGCCTGAGTTATAAGTTGAGCCATGCAAACTATAAGGACGAAGGCGATTTCGCTGGGTAGAGAAAGCGGAGGACGTTTTTCAGCTTTGGATTAGGTGAGACTAATAGGTGAGAAGCTATTGTCCTCTTCTTAGTTGGTGTGCACGGCATAGGGCTTAGGAGAACTATTAATAGAGTAGGGTGAAGGCATTTTCTCTCTTTCTGGAATTAAAACGCTACAAATTCTAGGTTGAAAACGAGGGCTGAAAACAAAACGTCAAGTAGAAGCATTAAAGACCTATAGGTTCCTAGCATGTAACTTCTAGAATAGGTTTGCTCGCATGCAGGATTCTCAGTTTATAGGGGACTCAGCAAATGCATTATAGTTAAATAGACATTATCAATTCCATCAATTGGTTCTAATAATAATTGAACCAATAAGACGGCCATTCTTGCCTAGGCACGGGCCGCACGAAATAAGAATAGGGGCTAGGGACTACTAGGAAATTGAGATTTCAAATCTAAGAGCTAATCCTAAGCAGTATTAGAAAGCGATTATTACTGCTAACCTTAGTAAGAAAGAAAGAATGCATAGCCACCCTGCGTTGGATATAGTAAATTTGCCTAGGGCACTTATCCTAGATACAATTACAGGTAATTGCACGCCCAGCCACACCCCATATAAGTCCTTCTTATCTATTTGCTGGATATCACTAAGCTGTGTCGCAATTGGCTGGGATCCACATTCTATTAGTTAGCATTAGAGGGTATATAACGTCTAGTACGACCTTTAAAGGTATTTCAAATTCCTCATTTTAGACCTTATTTGCACTCTTATTCTTAAGTAAAAATTAAACAACTTCCTTCTTAACATTTGCTTGTCCAAACAATTTTGCTTCAAATTCGTTAAGATAGCTGGAATCAAAAACGTCGTGCTTGTTGGAGTAAGTAGATTTCCCCGTGCGAGTTTGTGCAAAAGACAACGCTAATCTTCATAGGCCTCTAGATCTCTTAGAGGGCTAGTGCTTGATGCACTCGTCAAGTTTGGAAAATTCAACGTTACTATTGTTAAACGCTTATCCTCCACGGCAACCTTTCCAGCTTCAATTAAAATTACAACAGCTAACCTTTATTAGTCGACTCTGTTACTGCTGCATTTAAAGGTTAAAGATGCTGTAGTTTCAACTGTTAGAACGGCGGGATTGCCAGGCTAAAGCGTCCTTGTTGATGCTGCTGTTGCTGCAGGCGTAAAGCGCTTCCTTCCTTTCAACTTTAGTTGTAACATTGCTAATTCTAAGGCTGCTGCCTTGCCTGTATTTAGATATAAGATTGCGACCCACAAGAAACTTAGAGGCAGCTGCTGTCAAGTAGGATTTTACATATACCTTAGTTTGCAATAATGCCATTCCAAATTGGGGTCTTAAGATGAACTACTTACTTGCTTGGAAGGAGGGTAGGCCCGTGCTCTTTAATAGAGGTAACACTCTATTTAGCGCTACCACGCTTGCTTCTATCAGACAGGCTGTTGTTGGTGTTTTAAGTCACCTTGAGGAGACTAAAAACTAATTTGTCTATGTTAAAGATATCGACATCTCCTAGAACTACCTCTTAGAGATTGCGAAGAAGATTGAACCTGCAAGGAAGCGGGAGGAGCTTATACATGCTGGCACTACGGACATAAAGAAGTCGTCTAATAAGAGCCTGGTGAAGGGTCAAATAACTCAGCTAGTAATAATAGCCTACCTCTTCCAAGCTATTTTTAGACTATTAGAGTACGGCAGTTAGTTCGCAAAGGATGATAACGAGGAGTAAAAGGAAGGATAGAAGCTGATGTTGATGCCCTCTTAAAGACTTTAATGGTTGGTTGAAAGTAAAAGCAGGGAAGCTCATAGACTATTATGGGCTGTTTGGAATGCTTGAGTCTTTAACGATCCATGCAAATAGACTCTTAGCGCGGTTTAGTTCTTAAACTTACTAATAATCTCATGCTTACTGCTACTACCTATTACATAGTTATTATTGTTTATTGTACTATCTTATAGCATGCAGTTGAGCCCTCAACAAATTTCTACAAGGTCTTATAGATCATTTTGGCAAGACTCAGTCTCAGCCTAATAAGACTATGGTCAACTGCTTCTACAAGCTCAAATCAAGCAATGTTGGGGGCATTGTGGGTAGACAAGCACAAATAGTATATTAAGTAGAGATTAATGCGATTGGTCACAGAAATTTGTAATAAGCAAGAGCTCTAAATGTCTTAACCAATCTGAGTTGATAGATAAATACTCCCTCTCTAAGACAAACTTTAATATTTATTGGAATAACAGCTTTAGTGGCAGTCCGTTGGAGTCGACGAACCTAGACTGTCAATCCTTGGAAGAGTTTTTGGGGATCAACAGGTCTAGATCTAGTGGCAATTCTAAGACCCCAAAGTCCTTAGAGAACCTAGTATCTAAAATGTGTATATATAGGGGACTTGCATCCCACAGAGTTGTATTATTATCAATGAATTCTATTCCATGCTGCGCACATAATTACTACTCTCTTCCTGTGATTTCGGCAATATGAACAAATTTGGAGAGCTGAAAGAGGAAGATTTTCTGGTTATATACAACGTGATTAACATATAATAAAAGCAGCGCCTAGGCTTGTCTCTGCTTATTCTTTCTGTAAATACAACAATTTTTTTACTAGAGAATCAGCAATATCTAATAGTTTCTTGCAGCTCATAGAAAGCACTTAGTCCCTTTTAGCTTAAAAGGCGTTCTATTGATACATGAGATTGTAGGTTGAGACAAAAACGTACAACGAATAAAGAGACACTTCTAAACAGTGTCATCGCCACTAACTAGACGCCGAATACTCGTTATAAATAGTGTGGAGGCATAGAATGGGTGTGCCGTCAAAGTGCACGATCGTCAGGGCAATAGGTAGGTCAGCGTACAGACTCGAAGCCAAAACACACAAAAGAAACAACTCTATTCCGTGTCTGTAAAGAAATCTCTGTCCAAAGACCCGTATATCGTCCGTAAACTCTCTCTGTCCGTCCGTAAATCCCATAAATAACCCGTAAAACCTATCCGACCCGTAAAAGACAACTTTATGGCCGTTGCTAACTAAAGTTTGACTTGAAGTAATGCCTCCTTTTAAAACACAGTATTAAGGCCCAGAACCGTAGATATTGTAGTTCAGACTTTCTCTGAACCATTGCCACAGTACTTACAGTTGGATAGTACCAACCCACTTCTACTGTTAGAATTCGCATATAGGCTCAGGTTAATTGGGTTGTTTACTCGTCAATTGGTGCCTAGTCAGTGTTGAACAGTAAATTTTAGGCCTTATAGGCTTTCTGGTAGTGTTGAACCACTACGCTCGCTAGAACCCTAAGTACAGAGCCACTAAAAGTACTGAGCCAACTGACTAAACATATTACACCAACTGAAAAATTCGCAGAGACTACTAAAGCCACCAATTTAAATGGGCTGTACCCACTGAAACCACTGAAGATGATTAGACGAATTATTTAAAGGATGTACGAAGGCGGCGGCAAAAAGTAATTTAGCAAATTTTAGCGAGCCGAAAATTTGGATCTAGCGTAGTAGAATCACTAAAGTGTTGTACTTAGGCATTGCACACTGCTAAATTTCAGGGCCATAATCACTAAACTACAGCGCTCGTATATGACATATGGACTAATCAGTGTTTTCCAACAGACTTATAATATTACGATTTTGCAACACTACAGCGCAATTTCATGCGGTGTTAGTTTACTAAAACGATTACCAATATAGGTCTTACACCTGAAAATTAGTATAAGCATACTTAGAGTTCTAGTTGTGGTATTGTTCTGTGTAAATTAATTTTATTGGTTTGATGTACCAAATTTGCTAAATTACTTTTTGCCGCCGCCTTCGTATCCGTGAACATACTAATAGACTATGAACGAGGACCCAAACTTGCTTGTGCCTGTAGTTGTTTTATCCTGTTAAGCCAAAGAATTCTTTATAAAACCCTCACCCTGGAAGATTTTCTACTCCCTATCTTTTGCTTCATCACGAGCTCTGTAATTTTTTACCTTCTCAACCATTCTCTTCCATCGTTCCTCCCACTTTCACTGACTTCTCAGCATTCAGCTTCTCCTACCCTCTCCAACTGTTCCTTGGCTGTTGCCCCTTGATAGCCCAGCAGTCTCGGACGAGTTGCTTTAGCCATATCCAGCTTTGCTGCATGAATCTTAGGCTACCGATATTTATTAAGTCTTCTCATCACAATTACAGTAATATTCTTCACGGGCAAACGTTGCAGGGTCACACTGGAGAATCCATCATTGCTCCAGGATCCAGGGAATATATCCGAGGAATAATGTGGTTCCCTGGTGTTGACGTGCAGCGTCTCCAGCGCCTGGAATTTCTCTAGGATTGACTTTTTAGTTATGGCTCCGCCAGCCCACCCTTACTTTAAAGTTATAGAGGTATCCTCTACTCCAATTGATTTCAAAATGTAGGCTTCTCAAAGAACGTCTTTGGGGGCGTTGCACTCATACATGTACTTATAGAAGTCTAATGCGTGTTCTCAGTACATGACCAAGCTGTGGTACTCTAAGGAATGGATTCACTTTTAATACTCACTTGCGACAAACGCGTAATAGAGCGAGGTGAATTCTATTGCTTGCAAACCGCTCGCAGTCTCTGGACTGGTCTCCGTTCTCATCGTGTTTTAGAGAATCTCTGTAAAGCTTGTAGCATTTTGCGTGACGGTCGCGAGACAATCGTATATCAAGACCACACGCTCTCTGATGTCTATGATGTTGCTGTTCTGAAAGAGCTTATAGCCTTCTCGATCAGATATCTCTGCTTCGCAAGCAGTATAGGTAAAAGTACCGTCAGGGTCGACATTATCAGGCGTCCAATCAGGCTTTCGGCGCCTGTTCCGTAGCTGGATGTCCGGCTGAGGTCTTGGCAAAAACTTTGATGTGAATCCTAACCTCCCAATACATTAAGTCATATCTTTTCTCGTAGTTCCTGGGGGAGATTAAGGAGTGGTGAGGTGGTAGGATTGGGTTCAATGCTTAGCAAAGTCAGCAAAAGTTCCAACGATGGAGAGTCAACATGCCCCTTGTGTGCTTGTATTTTGGCGTAGGAAACGCCTGAGATCGTATTCTTAGGTGTATTGAGGTTGCCTGAGGACGAGTCGCGGTCAGGGCAAGTTTGTGCAGCTGTAAGGTACGCGACGAATCTCGCTTAGTCCAACCCTTAAGAATCCCGCTTGCATACACGTGACGCTTGTGTAACAATAGGAGTGCATAGTCAGGACTGCTGGAAAATGACAAGGGAATGAGCATATAGTATTCTAGATATACCTTATACATGTACAATGAATGAATAAGGTCAGTAAAAAAGGTAAAAAGGTAGAAATTTAAAAGTCAAAGGTACCAACCAGTCTGCGTCATACTGGGTATACAGCTTCAAATGTGAGATTAAGGCATTTGTATATAACTATGGCTAATTACAGAAAAGTTTGATAATAGCTATAAGTTCGAGTTGGTGCCTTATTTGTAGCTCTTGATGCTAGATTGGTCACTGTAAATGAATCGGGTTCTTAGTGATGTACTCCTCAAAAGTGGTCAACTTTCCGCGAGCATTCTGAGCCGTCCATTCGACTGTTCCTCCGTCTGTGGACCATAATAACCAAAATCTTGGAAGTAAAACAACATCTCAATGAGGTTGTCAGCAGCTGCAGGTGGCAAGAACCCGCGAAAGACGCTCTCGGGCAGCTGATTGTACTTGACGGTCTTGCCAGTCACCTTGCTAATCGTCTGTACGATATCTTCGAACGAGTAGAGCTTCGTTGCTGCTGAGAGGGCTTTACCCTCGTACTTTTCCGGCTCGGCGAGAATGGCGCCAACAAACCTGCCCGTGTCGGTGGCGGCTTCAATGAGCGGGAGCCGCGTCTGGGGCGTGACGACGTTGGAAATGGCGTAGGTCCCGTCGCCAATGGGATGGGGCGCCATCATACCCCCAAAGTTCTGCATGAAAGAGCCCGGTACGAAGAATGCGCTCTTGATTGGTAGGGTGCGAATGTACTCTTCAACTTCGGCCTTTGAGTCAAATTGCTCGACATGTTGGTACTTGCCGCCCGAGATCTTGCCTACATTTGATAGCGAGCCGTAGATGAAGTACTCCACACCTGCAACAACTGCCGCGTCCGCCTGCGCTTTGCCCTGGGCAATTTTCCTCGACTTGGTCTGACCGTCATATACGGTGGCAGTAAAGCCAAATACGGTGTGTGCGCCCTCCATAACCTGCTTGAGGGATTCCTTGTCATCTGCATCGCCCTTCATGACCTCGACCCCCATTTCCCGTAGAACCTGGGCAGCGGGCTTTGAGGGGTCGCGTGTGACGCCGCGAACCTTGTACTGCTTAGATAGTTTCGGGTCATTAATGATGTAGTTGACGATTGAGCCGCCCTGCTTGCCTGTAGCGCCAAAGATGACGAGGATCTTGCTCATGATTTTGACGGTGGTGGTGGTGGATAGGTAGCTCTATAATGTTTAGGATGGTATTATCCTAAAGGACCCGTTTGAAATTATAGACGAAGAAGGGTTTTGATCCCAAACGAGACTCTTATGTAAAGCCTCACGATGCCCAAAAAGGCAAAAAACTAAATCCGAAGATGCATTGCTAACTCCGGAGGCGCTGGACCCGACCAACACCGGAAATATCGCAACTCGATCATCCGCAATGGGGTAGAGATGATTTGAACCCAAGTCCGTTTACTATTTTCCCATTACAACGAATTGGCGTCCAAGAATTGGGTGATTTAGCAGCGAATGCAACGAGGTGGGAAGCAGATAAGCCTGACCCAGCGCAAGCGACCCGATTTGGTTCCTCCGTTGCACTTCCATCAAGTCTAACTTAAATTGGAAATAATTCGAGGGTTTCCTCCGGGGCCCATTTTATATCCGTCTCGCTCAGCCACACGTAACATATCACGATTTGACTTCATCCCATACGACCATGTGACATATACCATTCATGCAAGACGCTTTACAGTTTTCCTTCGGATCCAAATTCGGCTAGTAAGCTGCGCTGCCTTTGCCCGTGGCTCAATCATCTCACCCAACCAACTGATCATCTCCTAAGCACTGCTCTTCTTCTGTTCCCCTTTCTTAGTCACGTTACAATTCTCTTTTGTCAAGCGGCTTCGTCTTTTTGTTTTCGCTAAGTTTCAACAACGATGCTCGATGATGCTTAGGGAGAGAATCTGAATTGGACCTCCCCCAAACAGAACAAGCTACGGCAGGAGCTCACGTTCACAATGAAATCCCCTTGATCCT
>Ga0335072_10016107_pt1 | contig 10600 bp, 8 predicted proteins | sample Lox_Sample_21_FD_206725 | JGI IMG/M metagenome (GOLD analysis project Ga0335072, IMG submission 206725) | Soil microbial communities from Loxahatchee National Wildlife Refuge, Florida, United States - Lox_Sample_2.1 | ecosystem: Environmental > Terrestrial > Soil > Wetlands | place: USA: Florida... | reverse complement strand
GGTGAGGTAGCGTGCACTGCAGGATTGACACAGAGGTATGTTGCGCTGTAACGAGATATACCTACAGAATGAAATGAGATTGGGTGGTTTGCAGTGAACTCGTAAGGAACAGACAAGAGATGACTAGATCAATAGGCATTGGACATACAGTTCTCGAATTTGTAGCCTCAGCAGCTCTATTCCCCATATCGCGCCCAATAAGATGCGCAACGCTCTGCGCGAATTTCTCAACAGACGTCATATCCGGCTTCAAACGCTTGCCCTGTCCGTTCATGACCGTCTTGGCAAGGTCGTGTCATACATTTCCAAGTGCATAATGATATTGTATGACTGAAAATCGTATTCGATCACCTTGTAGTCAAGAACTATCAGTAAAGAATTTCCCCTTCGGGCTATGACCTTCAAGCCTGGTATAGTTTTGACAAAACCCCTGTCTCCTGTAGGGATCTTCAGAGGCTTTTTGTCGGTAGATGCTTCTAATATCGTCTAAGCGGATGATAATACTGGCAGTTCCAAGACAAGGTTGCAGAGAGCATTGAGGAGAGCGTATATCATTGCATTAGTGCTATCTTCCGCTTGATCAGTATATTCTGGCGGAAGGACATGTGGTGGTGAACTTCCCGCTGCAAAATTCAGCGGAGAGCTTGTTTGTATTATTGATGAGGACGCTCTGTAAGAAGAGTCAGGCTCGCTTGAAGGCAGATTGTTCCCAGATGCAAGGATACGAGTCAGGCTATGACCGCAGCTGGTGGGCAAAGGAGAGATTTTTGTGGTGGCCTCAGATGCAATCTCATATCCTGCACTCCCAGGGCTTGGATTTTGGTCTTCGTTTGAAGCATCAATCCATGGAGCGTCAAGCCTAGCACTAATTTCCAGAGCACTCCATGCAGAAATCTTCGTCGGCGTAGCATCTGGATCTCTGAATCCCTTGCTTCGGCGTTGAACTAATGCTGTGATGGGGCTTTGTTCCTTTTCCGCTACCCCGAGCGACCGATTAAAGCCATCTACCTTTCGTTCTGAATCTCTGCGCAGTCATTTATGGTCTGAAATGTCACCAAGTCCAGTAGGGCATGGTGTTGATTCAGTAAATGACGTCTGAGAATCCAAGTCCCTCAAAGTAGTACTTTCAAGACGCCAAGTACTGGCTGAAGGTAAAGATGGAGAAGAGTAGTCGACGCCCATAGACCTTGTCTGTGGTATGTTCTTAATATCCTGTACTGGAGGCTGACGTATTAATTCTCTTAGTAAACTGTAGAAGGTTGAAGCCTTAGCAGCACTTAGGGAACTGCGGGATTCGGCTCCTGGCCCGAACATGTCGTACAAAATGGACAGGATGTCTGCGATTGGATCTGCGCCTAAATCAAGGAATAAATCGCGCCACGGAAAGTCTTTAAGAGAAAAGTTCTGCGGCTGCTTCTCGAACCGGTAGGTATCTAACTCATCTTCTCCCCATGCGGATCCGCTCCTGTCAGCGAGGACTGGCCCCTTACGCCCATCGAGGCTCTTAGACATAAGGCAGCTCGGATATAGATGATTCTAATCCAAGTGAATCAATAGCTGCCAATTATATTGGGGTCTGAAATGCGTATAATTTCCTACGCAAAGACTGCTGAGTAAATCTAGACTTCATAGGACCTAATCGTGGGGCGCGACCGCGAACAGAAATATGAAAACCTTGCCAACTTTGATCGCAGAACAATATCTTTGGAGAGATTAGCCAACATTTCCCATTAGGTTGGAGGAGATGAAACTGAGCATCTTGCACTAAAAATGGCGATGGCCGTTCTCCTCTTTAGTGCTGATTTTAGCGGCTTGATAACTAAGGCCAAAAGTTTGAATACCCTTCTGCGACACTGTATCGGTTAACTGGCAGTCGGGATGTCGCCTGTTCTTAGTTCCATCGTTGCCGAGCCAGCACAGATATGAACGGTAGAACACAACTCTCTAAGCTTTTCTTTCACCATCACCAGCGCCGTCCGACAGGCTCCAACGTCTTCCTAGCTCAGCCCATCTCCGACTCTACCACATACACACGATCGCTTCAACATCACGAGCAGCTCTGCCACACGATACGAAGTAAAGGCGTCATCCGACGCGACTGGGCTGCATTTCGCCGTGAACTGGCCCTCCCAACTCTGCCTACAGCCAGGCAGGCCTCTTCAACCCCACGCTCTCAGTGCTTCACCGGGCCGAGAGTAAAGCCTGGAACGTCAACCCTCTCGATTACGAGATCTGCCATCTCAATCTACTCTTAGCGCTATTCAGCGCGAGCGTCGGCACCCTCATCGATAACAAGAGACGCTGCATGTGGGCTTTGAACGTCAACCCTGTAGGCATATCCACGCACTCCGCTATCTGTCATTACTCGTCGCATATGTACTGATTGATGATTGTAACATTTATAGGCACAACTCCCCACCCCCGCCTCTCTACCCCTCGGTGTCGACAACGTGCGATGCATCACCACTCACGGCCCCACCTGGACGTTCAGCCAGCAAGGGGTGCCTACAACGCGAAAAGTCGACATCCGCATGCCGCGAGGCAGGCTGGAGATCTTGGATATGGTGTCGTGTGTTGCGAGAGGGCAAGCGGGACCGAGGGTCTGGCAGCGGAGGGCATTGCGGGAGAAGACGCTATTGCGCAATGCGAGGAACGTGGGGAGAATATCGGCGAAGGCGAAGGGAGGAGAGGGAGGGGAGAAGGTGCTGGATGGGGGGTGAGAGGCGTGGTGCGGATAAGGGGGTAGGTGGTTGAGGAGGGGTGCTCAGCGAGAAAAATGAGGACTTGTACACTGTAACGAAACGAGACGATGCAGGATCGAGATTATTGGCCAGAAGACACGGTGTTTGGAGAGGAGGTATACGATTGTCCGTCGAAAGAAGTGGCAGATACTTGGGACTGCAAATGGCTGACAGGACATCGATTCGGGTGGAAAGGATACATAGCCTGCAAGAGGTTTAGTGGTGGGGACATTAGCAAGGCGACTACCATGGTTGCACGGTGGTATGTGTGGACAGACATGTGGCTGAATGATAGACTCCATCGCTCTTTGACTATCTTCTGGACGATTTTGCCTCTAATTCTACGCCATCAGCAAATGTCGAGGATGTTGGAATTACAGCTGTCCTGGCCATGAGCCAGTGATTCTAGCAATACTATATAGCCTGCACAAGGCGAGCAAGCCCTATTAAGGCTTGCAAATGAGGTGGAAATTAAGGCTTACAAGCATGAAGTCCTAGTCTATATAGTGAGCGTTCTACTCCATGATTTAGGAGTAAGCTCCGAGCAATTCAATCAATTCAATGCTTCGCACTCAATCACTTATTATAATCTCGTGATTCCAACAGAGGAGGAACGGCTAGCATTGCCCCTTTATCTCAACCAGTCTTTCCTCCGTGATGCGCGTGTCATATCACCCTATACAGTTCTACAGAAGCAGGATTGGATGTCAACATGCACTGATATTCGTAACTTGCGGTTTCTATCTCCAGTGGGCATATGGCTGCCTGAGGTATTGCAAGGTTTAGCAGGTCGGCCTATTAACTTCCCTGTTCTCAGCTACCTTGCGGATAGTAGGCTTGTGAGGCTGACTCGCAGCCTCTTCGAAGCTAGCCTCCTCTTGGGTTACTAGCTTTCTTGGGATACTCCTAGTATCCACTGTCGCAGTGCGCCTCCTTACTCCTTAGACCCGCGGGCTGAAGCAGGTTAACTTTATCCCTAGTCCAGTATCGCGGTATAAGGAAGATTAGATGGATATGATTCGTGGCGACCCTGCAAGTTTGTGAAATGAAGAGGCGTTCTTCGCGTGTTTCTTTCGCGCATTGGTCTTGCCGTTAGTTTACCAGCTACTGTAAGCCACCAGCCACTAATGTAATTTGGAGTTGTGCATGATCGTGTCTCGCAAAGAAGGAATGCGAATTTGAGAATATGTATATTCCTGCATAATAGCCATCAGCAAGTCGTGGTAGGTCCTATGATGAGTAATTTAAAGTGAATGTTCTTGAATGTAAAACACATGTTGTCGTGGTCATCAATAATCTTCTGTCGATATCGAGTACAGTAGTTCGGCGTCAACCGAGATTAGATTAAATCTAAGTAAAACGAGTTTCAGGGTCTAAATATGGGGTGTTGAATTGACAACATGGGTCGCTGAACTATATAGATCAAGCCCAATGGCCCACTCTACCAATCCGGTCCAGGTTTATAGGTCAACGTGCATGCATCGTCAAAACTTAAGCTTTTCATTCCCATGTTTCATTCACTCTTGTTTTGTGAGCTTCACTTCATAGAAATATGATCAAGTCATCCACATTCCTCGCCATTGGGGCTTGTCTTTTATTCTCCTCGAGTATCGTGGATGCCCTAGTTCTCGAGAATCGGGATGATCCAGCTGTTATTGCATTCCCTCTTCAACGAGTCCAAGGAACGCCTGCGTCGCAGGAGCTCCAACGACATAAACGATCGGTTGGATTAACATTGGACAACCAGGCCCTTGTCTGGACAGTGACACTTCAGCTCGGAACGCCTCCGCAGACAATTCAAGTACTATTCGATACGGGCAGCAGTGACTTGGTGGTTGAGACAGATTCTTCAAATCTTTGTGCATCTCAGCCAGTTGTCTGCTCGGGACAGGGCGCTTGTTAGCATTCTTATTCCTGCGTCTGAAATGAAGTTAACAAACGGCAGATGATGCAAATTCCTCGTCTACCTACGTTTACCTTAATAGCGACCTGAATATTGCCTATGAAAGCGGCGATTCTGCACAGGGAGACTACGCTTTGGATGTCCTCAATATTGGCGGTACTGTCGTCCAGGACATGGAATTTGGAATCATGTATACAACGACGGTAACGGAAGGCATACTGGGTGTCTCTTTTCCTGCATATGAGGCCATTGTATTAGACGGAGGCTCTGCGTACAACAATCTTCCCATTCTTCTTGTCAACCAAGGATACATCCAATCTAGCGCATTCAGTGTCTGGCTCAACGATGACGAGGGTACCTCAGGCGTGGTGCTCTTTGGTGGAGTAGACACGGATAAGTATTATGGGAACCTGGTCACCTTACCATTCGTCGAAGGGCCTGGCGATCCTCAAGTCCGGCAGTTTTATGTCACTCTGCAAGGGGTGGAAATCACTGGCAGCAATGGAAATATAATCACTCTGGACGGTGGTTCAACCCCTCAATCTGCGTTGTTGGATACTGGTACAACCTTCATCCTTCTGCCAGACACGCTAGCTGAATCAATTTGGGCGGAATTGGGTGCCGTTGTAACCAACGGGTTCCCATATATCGAGTGTTCCATGGCTTCGAGTAATATCACCGTGGACTTTATCTTTACCGGAATCACGATCAATGTGCCCCTTAGTCAAATAATCGATCCTAATCCCGGCCAGACTGATTGCATCTTAGGGCTCCTGTCAAATTCAGAAGATATTGTTTTAGGGGATACTTTCCTAAGCAGCGCCTACGTTGTATTTGATCTCGACAATAAGCAGGCCCATCTTGCGCCGGCTGTGTTTGGAGCCACGTCACAGAATATTATCCAGATTGGATCAGGTCCGAATGCTGTGCCGAGTATTAGTGGACAGCCCACCACTACAATTTCGACAGCATCGACTTCGACTTCCTCGAGCTTAACCACTTCAACAACGTCGACAACTTCCCAAACGTCTATCACTTCGACTACTTCATCTACCTCTACTACTTCTTATATGTCTATCACTTCTCCAACTCCCACCACTTTGATAACGTCGACGATTTTTACAACTTTGACGACTTGTTATGCCTCGACAACTTCCACCACTTCTTACACCTCCTAAATCTCCACCACCTTAATAACCTCGATGATCACTGCAACTGCTAACCCCGCCCAATGCAACTACGTAAGACTGACCCTTCATATACCCATCCCAATCGCGCAGTACAGAAACTAATAATCTCACAGGACAACTGCTACTGAGCTATTAGGATCTTCCGCAACATCTTTCTACTCTGGGTATTTCGCTGAAAGCATCCAGATGGCGCCGTCTGATATCGACTATATGTTCTGCTTCTGCGTCGAGGATCTCGAGTGGTTGCTACTGTCTTTAGACTAGTGAGTGAGCGAGGGAAGGGTTTTGGTTTGTATAAAGTGTAGATAATGTAAATATGTATAAATCAATACGAATAATAAGAATAATGTGGATTAACATATCCGTGAATTCTCTTTTGTGTCAATTCTACAAGCTTTAAGCAGGAACCAATCAGAAAACGATATAAACTAGGCCTCCTGTAAACCCAAAATCCAGGAAATTTCACGAAAAGGGTATCCCTGTAGACAGCTATTAATTTTACGAGCCACATTGCTCGCCAGCAGGGTACTAAGCCGCTGAATCAGCCATACAACCGTCGACGTCGATTGTGTGCCAATTAGGTGCACAATACATCCAATGATTGTTGCCCGGGTATTTATAGATGGTGGGGTGCAGCTGGGAAAATCTGGCATTTAAGTGGACTTGCATTTAAGCGGGATATCGAGTATGAACTACAATAAGAGGCTTCAGTCTGAAAATCAATGTTTTAAACTTAACTCTCACTTCTAAGCTCTATAATAGCTAGCAGCATTTTAAACCCTGCACTCGCTTACCTTCCCTGCTCCAGGGCGTTGCACGTGAAATGCAGACCTCTACCTGAGGATTTTATCTCGTCGCCGAATGGCACAAATTTCGCCAGACCAGCTAACATTCTAGCGACACTGTAAAGAATACATATTTCTACTCTATTTCACAGATTTCTGAAAGAATTATCACATCCCTACTAGACCTTGACCATGCGGCGCATTCGGCAGCGAAACACGAATCGAGATTCGAAAGCCCCCGGTGACTAGACTCATCGTTGTGTATGGAATCTGATTGTTTTCTGTGCCGCCGCATTGCGGACGGCGTAATGAACAAAATAGAGTTGATAAGCAAAACTAAGATGACACTGGCAATGGAGCCAAGGCTTGGTTTATTCTCGGAGTTCCAAGAGAACATATCTTGTTCTGTCTGCCAAGTCGTTGTCCGGCATTTCCCTTCATGCCAGCATTCTTGTTCTCTATATCTTGGCGACTTCATCCTCGACCAGTTCAGACCACAAGAAATCCGAATATATCCAGTGAGTGTGCGTAGCACCCAATCTGATGCAGGCGATAACTGCTGCTAGAGGTGCAGGTCTCTAAGAGAACAGGTTGATAGCCGCGAGGATTGCTCAAGGAGGCACCTATTAGAGTCTCTTGAACTAATTCCTTCAGCTTCTGTGGCCCCACAAAGAACGCACTTCATCCAGATTGATCCCCTCTGGCTCGATATGCGAAGAATTCGACGTTGGTCAGAATATTGTGATACATACCATGCAGGTTTCTGCCACACGCTGTCCAGATGGCAAAGGGTAACCCCTGCAGAAAATATAATCTTGCTTGATGTCGAAAATCAGTGCTTAGTTCGATTGCCACAGCACCAAAGGTACATAACACTAAGCTATGTGTGGGGGAAAATTCCAGATTCTTTCCAGACCACTCGAGCCAACTTCGCACAACTCCAGCTCTCTGGAGCGTTGCGTTTGAGAGGATTGGGTTGTCGATTGCCTGCAACAATTCGAGATGCCATAAACTTGACGGGGATGATAGGCCAGCGATATCTCTGGGTTGACAGCCTTTGTATTATCCAGGACGATAATACTGCTAAATTGGAGCAGATAGGCAAAATGGCTTCGATATATGCTAACTCGTACCTGACGATCATTGCTGCTGATGGTATTGATGCCAATTATGGTCTTCGTGGAGTTGGAAATGGCTCGCTGCCGCGGTCATACAATCCACCAACACTTAACTTCTCTCCTACTTGTACGATGCGACTGGGATGTGATGGAGAGACATGGTATAACAAAACGGAATGGCACAGGCGAGCCTGGACGTACCAGGAGCGAACTTTGTCGAATCGAAGCCTTGTCTTCTTCAAGGAGAAGGTGTTCTGGGAATGTGGCAAGGCGCGATGGACGGAAGAGCTGGTTTCTGAGCCAGATGGGCTGAGTCAAAGAGACAATCGGAACTTGGCGCCAAGCGTATACAGATTCGACTACTCGCGCTGGCCAGATCTTCGAAAATACGACTTGCTAGTCTCAACTTATAACCAACGACTGCTTACATTTCCATCCGACGGACTTCTAGCGTTCTCTGGCATTCTAGATGTTTTGAGTCAGACTTTCGAAGGAGGCTTCCTCTATGGATTGCCGGAACTCTTTTTCGACCTGTCTCTTCTATGGCGGCCTTCGAGGTCTGCAAGAAGACGGCTTGACGCACCAGGAGGGAAACCATCCTTACCGAGTTGGTCATGGGTCGGATGGGAAGGTTCCATCGCTACAAGCAGCCTTTACGGGGAATACCAACTGATATATGCTCGCCGGGATGCACTGCCATCAATCGAGATCTACCCCATAATCACATGGTTCAAGAAGAAAGTAGATAGTAGGGAAAGATATCCGATTGGCAATTCCTATCACTATTATCAACGAATGCGATATGACACTTCACTCCTGCTACCCTCGGGATGGACGCGTATACCTTTAGAGCCTCTTCATCCGCTGGGATCCCCGCCAAGTTCGCTCCAGGTCTCTAACATTTACCAACATGAAGATATTCCAGGACTTGACTTTGTGCAGCCTATTCCTATCCCTGCAGAGCCACTAAAGCCTCAACGACTTGCAGACTGGGACGTGCTCCTGCAAATCCAAACCTCTCACGCTTTCTTTTCTACAGGCTCCAAACTGGAGAATTCTTCTAGGGGTTCTATATACTTCGACAAGGATGGTGCGGAACCCGCTTACGCAATGCGTTGCACACTTTTTGATATGACCTCCAATTGTGTTGGAATGTTGTACTTGAACAGCTCACGCGAAAGTGACATCATACAGGGACAGCTGTGCGAACTAATCGTTATCTCTGGCGCAGTTGCCTATGCCGACAGAAAAAATCATATGAAGGACATAATGTTGCCTGAATGGAATTTGATAGATGACGTAAGGGATAAGAAAATATACGAGTATTACAACGTGCTATGGATTGAGTGGAAGGGGAAAATCGCCTACAGGAATGCCCTGGGTAGAGTTTGGAAAAGTGCTTGGCATCGACAGACCGTTGAGCAAATCGATGTCGTCCTTGGCTGAGTTATTACACTACTCAGGCGTTGCACGTGAAATGCAGACTTCTGCCTAAGGATTATGTCTCCGCCGAATATCGGCGCCTGGCACAAATTTCGCCAGACCAGCTAACATTCTGGCGATACAGTACTGTAATATATGATGTAATGACTTACTGCGAAGACATTATAGCCCGGTCAAACTATTAGGATTTCTCAACGCCCTTCTCGAGCAGCAGCCGGACCACAGCCTCGTGACGGTTTTTGGCCGCCCACCACAGCGGCGTCTGGCCACTGCTATCCTTTGACTCGAGCTCGGCGCCCATCTCGAGCAGGAGCCGGACCACAGCCTCGTGCCCGTTCTTGGCCGCCCACCACAGCGGCGTTCGACTATACCTGCCACCCTTCGACTCGAGGTCGGCGCCCTTCTCGAGCAGCAGCTGGACCACGTCCTCATACCCGTTCCTGGCCGCCCACCACAGCGGCGTTCGACCCTCTCCATCACATGACTCGAGGTCGGCGCCCTTCTCGAGCAGCAACCGAACCACGGCCTCGTGCCCGTTCTTGGCTGCCCACGACAGTGGCGTTTGACCACAGCTATCCTTCGACTCAAGCTCGGCTCCCTTCTCGAGCAGTAGCCGGACTACGGCCTCGTGCCCGTTCCCGGCCGCCCACGACAGCGGTGTCCGACCACCGCTATCCTTCGACTCGAACTCGGCGCCCTTCTCGAGCAGCAGCCGGAGTATGGCCTCATGCCCGTTCCCAGCCGCCCACGACAGCGGCGTCCGACTATCCCTATCCTTTAACTCGAGCTCGGCGCCCTTCTCGAGCACCAGCCGGACCACGGCCTCATGCCCACACTCTGCTGCGTACGACAATAGTGTCTTTTCATAAATATCTCTCCCTAATACAGCTATATGCTCAAGCCAAACCCCTCTAAGAGTACTGGAGTAGCCTATTTCCACGACTCCTGTACGGCAATTTTGCTCACGAAGTAAGAGAACTCGCTTCTTAATCGCAACGTGTACGTACTGCCCATCGCCCAGTACTTTGACGATTCGATCCTGATCGTACTCTTCTTTTTCTGGGACAATGGGACCTTGGTATATTTGTGGGTCTGAATTTGAACAGGTGGATATGTTTGCTGAAAGAGATCCTCCACGTTTATTCAATAATATTTGGAACAAATTTCCGTCATTGCACATAACCAACAATCGACCAAGTGTGCCATCAGGAATAGCTGCTACGTTCGTAACTAGGACTCCATCATGCAACTCCCAATTCGAGTCGAGAATGACTGTGTGTAAAGGGACATCCTCCCCTTCTACCCCTTCTAGCTTAATTATGCATTTCTCTATATTTTCCCATTTTCTGTTGCGTGTTGGACGGCATTTTCGGACGTATAAGCTTGTCAAAGGGTATTTTGACGGATTAATGTCGTCTAT
>Ga0335072_10016104_pt1 | contig 10600 bp, 6 predicted proteins | sample Lox_Sample_21_FD_206725 | JGI IMG/M metagenome (GOLD analysis project Ga0335072, IMG submission 206725) | Soil microbial communities from Loxahatchee National Wildlife Refuge, Florida, United States - Lox_Sample_2.1 | ecosystem: Environmental > Terrestrial > Soil > Wetlands | place: USA: Florida... | reverse complement strand
GATGACAGCCGCGGCGATATTTCCGTAGAGCCGGCCGGCAACTTCAGCGTGGAGGCAAAGAACGGAAAAGGCGATGTGGAAGTCACGTTGCCTCCCGATGCATCCGCGACAGTCGACGGGCACACCCACAACGGCGACATCGTGACCGACTATCCCCTGGATATTAGCGGCGACGAGAGCAAAACGATCAGCGGGCGTATTGGTTCCGGCCAGACAAAGATCACGCTGAGTGCCGATGTTGGCGACCTGCGCATCAAGAAAGGATCAGGCTTCCCTCCGGCGCCGGAGGATACCAATTCCACTCCGACAAAGGTGCCCCACCTGAGAGCGCCGAAAACTCCGCCTGCCCAGCCGGTTTCGCAATAGGGGCATTGCGACCTGATGCATCATCTTGGGGCGGAGTCACGCAATCGTTGAATGCGAAAGTGGCTCCGTTTCGTCATCAGGATTTTCACGACTTGGCATCTTGAAACGAGCGGCCTCATACGGATTGCATACGTGCTCTCGCTCGAAAGGCGCAAGATCGGCCTCGCAGCACCCGCTGGCAACCGTGCGCAGGCAGGCTCGGCAGAAGGAGTCGAAAGTTCCATCCTTATTGGTCCGATGGACGAACCCTTCGCGATCTGGATGGTCTGATGACATGGCGCAACATTAGCAAGGGTTTGTGACTTTTTCAACAAATGAAACCCCACTTTGGAGGAAACTCCTCTGTGGAAAACTTTTGGCCGCTTTTTCTTACAAAATGCAGAGTTTGTTCCGCGCCTCAAGTCTCTCAGAGTTTCATGGCGGTCATGTTTCCGCGCTCAACAGGGACCCTCCTACTTCGGCAGCTGCGTCACGTCCCATCCCCCGCCAAGTGCGCGAACGAGTTCGACGCTGGCGGCGAAACGGCGGGTTTCTAAGCCAACCGCGGTCTGCTGATCCTGGAGCAACGTGGTTTCCGCCACCAACACCTCCAGATAGCTCGTAGCCCCGCCCTTGAAGCGTTGATTGGAAAGATTCAGCGAGCGCTGAGCTGCATCCACGGCACGGGTTTCGACCGTTGCCTCCTGCTCGAGGATGCGCATATCGGAGAGCTTGTCTTCAACCTCGTTGAAGGCACCGAGAACACTGGCCTTGTAATTGGCTGCCTGAGACTCGTAGTTGTGGCGAGCCTGGTCGGTGAGCGCATGCCGCTGGCCGGCGTCGAACAACAGTTCCGTCGCCTGTGCGCCGAGGCTCCACAGAGCACTCGGGCCCTGAATCCATGTCCCTCCATGGGTGCTCTCAAAGCCGCCTGTTCCTCCAAGGGTGATATTTGGATAAAAGGCGCTGATGTTGATGCCAATCTGCGCGTTTGCCGCAGCCACGCGGCGTTCAGCGGCAGCGATATCCGGACGGCGCTCGATCAACTGGGAGGGTACTCCGAGAGGAACATTCGGCAACGGAATATCTAGAGGCGCGGGCTTGAGAGAGAGCTCGCCCGCCTCGAGATTGGCCAACGTCGCAATGGCGTGCTCGTACTCCGCCCGAGCCACGTTTACGTCGATGAGCTGGGCACGGACCGTCTCCAGCTCGGTCAGCGCCTGGGCTACGACCACGTCGGTGACCACACCGCCCTTCAACAGCCGCTGATTCAGGTCGAGCTGGTTCTCGTCGTCTTTCACGGTGGACTGCAGCAGCCGGCTCTGCGAGTCGAGACCGCGCAGCTCAAAGTAGTCCTGCGCCAGTTCCGCATGAAGGACGAGATCGACGTTGGCTGCGTCGGCGGCAGTGGCCTGAGCATTGGCATGCGCCGCCTCAACCGTTCGGCGGATGCGGCCAAAGAAATCCGGCTCCCAGCTTGCCTGCCCGGCCAGGACCAGGTCGTTGTAACTGCTCGTGGTAGTTGACAGAGGACGATGGGCGGAGAGTTTTTCGTGGGTCGCCGAAGGCCCAGCGGACAGACTGGGATAAAACGCTGAGCGTGCGGCGGCCACCTGATCACGAGCTGCCAGGTAGGTTTCGATCGCGCTGCGCAGGTTCTGGTTATCGACAGTTACGCGTTCTTCAAGGTGGTTGAGCTGCGGGTCGTTGTAGATTTCCCACCATTTGCCCCGCAGCATGCCGTCGGAGGGAGATGCCGGCTGCCAGGCTCCTCCGGCAGGATTCGGCGGTGGAACGACGACGTGCATTGCGCCCGTTTCTTTATAGACAGGCGGAGCCGTCATGCTCGGCCGGCTGTAGTTGGGGCCTACTGGCTTGCAGCCAGTGAGGCACACCATCGCGAAAAGGACCAGAGCAGTTGATCCGCCCGCGCTTCCCCAACTTTTTTCGAAACCTGGCATGGCTACTTTCCCTCTGCCTGCGACGTTCCTTCAGGATTTACCGGCGTGACTCGCTCACCGTCAATTAGCGAGTCGGGAGGATCCTGTATCACTTTATCGCCGGCGTTGAGGCCGCTAACGATCTGAACCGTGGCGCCGTCGTCCTGGCCGATTATGACGGGAACGAGATGAGCGACAGGACCTTTGTTTCCCTCAACCACAGTGCCGAGTTGCATCCCCTGACGGCGGAAAATCAGCGCCGCAGTCGGCACAATATACGTAGTCACGGTCGCGGCCGCATGGAAATGAACCTGCGCCAGCGAGCCTGGAAAAAGCTTTCCCTCGCGGTTATTTACATCAATCTCCACCAGCAAAGTGCGCGTGGTGGGATCGATTGCATCGGCGGTTCGAACCAGTGTTCCCTGAAAAGTCTTGCCGGGATACTCGGGAAACGTGAGATCGATCTTGAGGCCACGTCGAGCGGTGTCGGCATAGGCCTGGGGCACATTCGTGTAGACGCGCAGGGTTTGCAGTGCCTGCATGTGGAAGAGTTCCTTGGTGGCGCCCAGGTCGATCAGTTGTCCGGTATCGACATTGCGCGCGGTCACCACTCCGTCGAATGGAGCGTAAATTTTTTCAAATGAAACCATCTCGCGAAGCCGCTGCACATTGGCCTGCGCGGATTTGACGGCAGCCGCGGTCGACGCTGCCTGGTTTACGAACGTGTCGGTGTCCTGGCGTGAGACGGCATTGGAATCGACGAGGCCCGTATAGCGTTTGGCCTGGATGCGGGCATTATTCGCCGTCGCCTCGGCGGTGCCCAAGTCGGCCTGGGCCTGCGCCAGTTGCTGATCCACTTCCGGGCTGGCAATCTCGCACAGCAGCGCACCCTTTTTCACGTGAGCGCCAATGTCGTAGTACCAGCGGGTGAGGTATCCGTTGGTACGGGCATAAATTGGCGAATCGGTATAGGCGGTCACGTTGCCGGGCAGCACAAAGCTGTCTGCGGACGAACCCGGTTTGGGCGCAAGGGCAATCACCGTGGGAGGAGCTTCCTCCGTGGTGGTGCGGGCGAGAACCTCATTGTCGTGCCGGCGATTGAGAATGCCAAAGACCGCGAGAGCAGCCAGCACGATGAGGACGATGAGAACTCCGAAAATCGCCTTATGCGGCGCGATCGAAGCCTGATCCGGTGCGTTCTCGTGTTCGTGTTTCCCCTCATCGGGTTTTTGCGGATCGGGTGCGTTAGTCATGAAACTTCTCCCAAAGCTTGAGCAGAGCCTATTCAAACTCATCGATCGATGCGGTGCCAGCCTGGCGCATCGGTTTGTGGCGTTCGAGCCAGCCGTGCACGATCGAGAAAAACGCAGGAACAAAGAACAGCGTGGAGACGGTGGCCAGCATCAGGCCCCCAATCACGGCGCGGCCGAGCGGCGCATTCTGCTCTCCGCCATCCCCCAGGCCCAGCGCCATCGGCACCATGCCGATGATCATCGCCAGCGCTGTCATCAGGACCGGGCGCAGCCGCACAAAGCCGGCATTGAGCGCAGCCTTGCGCGCGTCGCCCACCAGGATCTCCATCTGTTCGCGGGCAAAGCTGACTACCAGGATGGAATTGGCGGTGGCTACGCCCATGCACATGATCGCCCCCGTCAGCGCGGGTACGCTCAGACGCGTCCCGGTGAGAAAGAGGAACCACACAATGCCCGCCAGCGCAGCCGGCAAAGCCGAGATAATCAGAAACGGATCGAGCCACGACTGAAAGTTGACAACAATCAGCAGATAGACCAGCAAAATCGAAAAGGCCAGGCCGGAGAGCAATCCGATGTACGACCTGTTCATGGTCTCGCTCTGGCCGCGCAACTCAAAGTGGGAGCCACGAGGAAGATCCTTCTGGTGCTCGCGAATGATGCGCTCCATGTCGCGCGTGACGCTGCCGAGATCTGTGCCATCTACGTTGGCATAGATATCGATGACGGGCTGGATATCGTAATGGCTCACGGTGCCCAGTTCCGCACCGGGCACGATGCTGGCGAGGTTTGCAAGCACTTGCGGCGATTGGGCAGCCCCCGGAGCGGCTGTTGAAGCCGCGCCCGGAACAGCCCCTGGAGCAGCTCCGGGCGCGTAGGCGACATTTACTTGCGATGAAGTAACTGCGGGCGCCGTGACCGGGAGACTTTGCAGCTGCGAGAGCGACGTGATGCGATATTGCGGTGCCATCACCGCAACGTTGTAGGTGACACCGTTGCGCGGATCGAGATAGAAGCTGGGCGTTGTCTGGAAACTGCCGCTGAGGGCGACCAGCAGACTTTGCGCGACGTCTTTCTGAGTCAGGCCGACGTTCTGGGCACGGGTTCGATCCACATCAACCGTCCAGTTCGGCAGATTAAATGGCTGCTGAATCCGTGCGTCTGCGACGCCGGTCTGATACCGCACTTCGTTCAGCATGCGCTCTGCGAGGGCGCGATTGGCGTAGAGATTGGGACCGACCACCTGGATATCAATCGGCGCCGACAGGCCGAAGTTCAGGATCTGTGTGGTGATGTCGACCGGCAACTGGTAAAACGTGACGCCGGGATATTCGCGCGCAAGTACCGTGCGCAGCTTGCGGATGTACTCTTCGGTGGGATGATGGTCCCGGGTCAGCTGGACCTGGATGTCTGCGTCTGCGGTCCCAATTGGCGCCGAGGTGGAATAGGAAAGGTTCAGGCCGGAATAAGGAAGGCCAATGTTGTCGACAATCGTAACAACTTCCTTTGCTGGAATCACCTGGCGAATCGTCGCGTCGATGTGGTCGCAAAGTGCCGCCGTTTCTTCAATGCGCAGTCCGGTATGTGCGCGGACGTGCAATTTGAACTGACCCGAGTCAACTGAAGGAAAGAAGTCCTGCCCCAGCCATGGCGCCAGAATGCCAATCGAGCCGACGGTAAAAACGAGAAACACCACCAGAAATACCCTGGCGTGGTTGACGCAGAGGGTCAGCAGGCCGAGGTAAAAACGGCGGAACTTCTCGAATCCGGCTTCGAACCCCGCCTGGAAACGAGTGAACGGATTGCGGCTGGCGCCTTTGCGGGCTGCATGTGCGTCGTCATGCTCGTGCAGCAGATACTTAGCCATCGTGGGCACGAGCGTCCGCGAAAGCAGGTAGCTCGCCAGCATGGCAAACACCACCGCTTCTGCCATGGGAACGAAAAGATATCGCGCCACTCCGCTAAGCAGGAACATCGGCACGAAAACAATACAGATGGCCAGGGTAGACACCAGGGCAGGCACCGCAATCTGTGCCGAACCGTCAAGGATCGACTGCTCCAGTTCCTTGCCTGCCTCGAGATTTCGGTTGATATTTTCGATCGCAACGGTCGCATCATCGACGAGAATGCCGACGGCAAGCGCCATGCCACCGAGAGTCATGATGTTGATCGTCTCGTGCAGAGCTGCGAGCGCGACCAGTGAACTGAGGATGGATAGCGGAATGGAAATAGCAATGATGATGGTCGACCGAAAGCTGCCCAGAAAGACCAGAATCATGATGGCGGTCAGGCACGCTGCAATGATGGCCTCGCGCACCACTCCATCGATTGCGCCGCGAACGAAGATGGACTGATCAGAGAGCGCTTTGATCTGCAACTGCGGCGGCAGCTGCCCCTTGATCTGGGCAAGCTTGGCGCGAATTCCCGAGATGATGTCGAGCGTCGACGCATTGCCGGTCTTCAATATGCTCATCAGAATGGCGCGCTTGCCATCGACCCGCACGATATTGGTTTGCGGGGGACTGCCGTCGCGCACATGCGCTACGTCGCGGACATAAATGACGGCGCCATTGGCCGTCCGGATGGGAAGGTTGTTCAGCTGCTCAACCAGTTCGGGTGCGGAGTTGGTTTCAATCGCATATTCAAATCGGTCGATCTTCGCCGTTCCGGAGGGAACAATCAGGTTCTGTGCCGAGACTGCGTTCACCACATCGGCGGGCGAAAGCCCACGTGCCTGCAGAGCGGCAATGTTCAGGTCGACCATGATTTCACGCTGCTTGCCGCCGTAAGGATAGGGCGTTTGTGCGCCTTCAATGGTCGCCAGTTGCGTCCGTATGGTGTTCGTGGCAAGATCGTTCAACCGCTGTTCGTCCAGCCCTTGCCCTGAAAGTCCCAGTTGCAGCACAGGTACGCTTGAGGCGTTGTATTGAATGATGAATGGCGGAAAGGTGCCGGGCGGCAACGATCGCAATTGCACCGAGCTGATCGAATTGACCTGCGCGACTGCTTCGCCGACATTCACGTGCGGCTGAAAGAAAACCTTAATGACGGCAACGCCGTTCAGCGACTGCGACTCGATGTGCTCGATGTCGTTTACCGTCGTGGTCATGCCGCGTTCGCTGTTGAAGACGATGCGATCGGCCATCTGCTCGGCGGACATGCCGGTGAATTGCCAAACCACGGTGACCACTGGAATGTCGATGTTCGGAAAGATATCCGTCGGCATCGTCACGATGCTGTATGCGCCAAGAATCAGAATCAGCAGCGCAAAAACGACAAACGTATAAGGCCGCCGGAGGGCAAGCCGAACAATCCACATAAGGCCGGTTCTCGCTACTGAGCTTGTCTGCCCGCCGCCCCGGCATGGGAGGAACGACGATTCGCCTTTTCTATAGCGAACCTCGTGATTCAGGCAAACAACAGCTCAATGGGTTGCGGGCCCACGGCGCTGCCGGTCCGGCAAGTTGCCGCTGGCCTTCCAATTGCCCTCAAGAAGCCCGCTTTGCGGGTGGTCGCTCAATTCCCCTTGCCGCCCGCCTGGCCGCTCGGGTTGGAGAACAGTTCTGGGTTTTCCTGACCTGCTCCAACGCTGTGCTGAAAGAACAATGGTAGACGAAGAGACTTCCCGAGGTACATAAGCGCCTCGGCATCATCGACCGGGATCACAAGTTAAGGACGTCTCTCGCTACCGGCAGGATGCAGCTTTGCGTCTTCTCCATCTCACGATATGAGTGGCTTCGAGTGGTTTCTAACTATTCGTTCCATCCCTTGCCCAGCCGCACCCTGCCGTGCCGGGCAAATCCGTTCAGGCAGCAAATATGCCCACAGCGACAACTCCGATCCCGATGGCAAGGCTCACACGGTCCCGTACGGCAAACACGACAGGGTCATCGTCCAGTTGGCCGCGCGATGCCAACAGCCAGACACGGTTGAGCCAGTAGAGCAGCAGAGGCACGACGAGCCATAGCCGGGTCGGATGACTGTAGAGCGCCGTTACGTCGGGGCGCGCGATGTAAAGCATGAAGACGACCACCGCTGCATAGGCGCTGGCCGTGCCGAAGCTGCGAATCTGGCCCATATCGGACACTCTGTATCCGCGCCCATGGGGAATTGCGCCGCCTCGTTCGCGCAGGTTTTCCAGCTCGCTGAAGCGCTTGACCATCGCCAGGGAAAGAAAAAGAAATGTCGAGAAACCGGCTAGCCAGGGAGAGATTTCGGTGTCGGTGGCGGCTCCGCCGGCCAGCAGGCGGAGGGTGTACAACCCTGAGAGCAGCAGGACATCCACTACTGCGTGGCGCTTGAGAACCATCGAATAGGCCATTGTCGAGACGATGTAGACTCCCAGCCACATGGCGAAATTCCGAGACAGCATCGGGAGCATCGCGGCCGAAGCAACGAACAATCCAGCAGCCAATGCCAGCCCGCTCGCAATGGAAAAATCTCCCGCGGCAAAAGGACGCAGCCGCTTAGCCGGGTGCCGGCGATCACTCTCAATGTCCAGCATATCGTTGATCAGATAGTTGGCTGAAGCCATGAAACTGAAACAGAAGAAAGCGGCAATCGCTGCGGCCAGGGAACCACGCGTGATCCGATGGGAAAACGCCAAGGGTGCCAGCAGCAGGATGTTCTTGGCCCATTGGTGCACGCGAACGGCCTTGAGCAGCGTGCGCGCCGCCGGGCGCCGATCGTTGAACGTGCGCGCGACTGAAATGCCCCGCAGGCGAAGGGAGAGTCGCAGTATGCGAGTTGGGTTGGCCACCATGGCCTGCCGCGCGTTGGCCAGCAGTGCGAGATCGGCCCGGGAGTTCCCGATGTAGTCGAATTCCGCAAAGCGAGCCTGAATGCGATTGAGCTTGTGGCCGTTGATGAGGTTTGTCTCACCGTCCGAAGCCAGTACGTCCTCAAACAAGCCTAGATGCGCGGCAACGCGCTCGGCCGTGGCGCCATCGGCTCCCGTTGTAAGAAAGATCGGCTGCCCTTCACGCCTCAGGGCCCGCAGATAGCCAAGCAGGTCCAGGTTGTAGGGGAGTTGGAGCGGATCAAGCGGGGCACGCCGGCCCACTTCGATCTTCAGATTCGCTTTGCCCCGGCTTAACCAGATCGGAACGCGCAGCAGCAGCCACGGCTGCTTGCGCGCCAGCTGGCAAAATTCCTCCAACAGCGTGTCCGACTTTACCAGCGTGCCATCCAGATCGACGCACAATGGTCGCGCCAACTCGAGTGTCTCGGCAAGTTCGGCGGCGACGGGCAAAGGCATCTCGCTGCGCATCAGACGTGCCTCCCCGGCGATCCGGTGCGAGTTTGATCAAACTGCAACAAGCGGCGGGATTTGGCGGCTTCCGGATTGGTGATAGTCGGAAGGATGATGCGTCCAAAATTATATAGGAATGCAAAGTGCGATTCGGCCCGTCTGCTCCCACTGCGCATTAGAATGGCTCAGTCGGGCATTCAAGGTTTATCGGACACTTTGCCGGCGATCGGGAATGCTTCTCGAGGCCCGGAGACGACCGAAACCTTTGCCGTCACGGGAACGTCCGTAAATTGAGAGCATCGATCGCGTTCCTGCCTGGGCCGGTCAAGAACTCATGCCTACCTTGTGACAATCACGAGAGAGAAACGACGGAAATCGAAAAATGGCAATTGATTATGCATCCGAGTCTGATGTGCGTGCCTACGGGGGGCAAACGCCCCAGAAGCCTCGTAGAAAGCGGACCCTGATCCGCGTCGTAGTGTATCTGGTGATTGCAGCGGCCGTGGGTTTTGTTGTCTGGAGAATCTATCGGGACAAGCAGCAGGTGGCCGCCAATACGGCGCGGCAGGCAGCCATGCTGCAAAGCCGGCCGGTTCCGGTGCAAGTCACGCCGGTTGAGCAGAAGGCCATGCCGATCTACCTGACCGCGCTTGGCACGGTTACCCCGTACATGAGCGTCACCGTCAAGGCGCGGGTGAGCGGGGAACTGCTCCCTGTAAAATTTGTCGAAGGGCAGGAAGTCAGACAGGGAGAGACCATCCTGCAGATCGACCCCAAACCCTACATCGCTGCACTTGATCAAGCCAAAGGTACAGAGGCACACGATGAAGCGCTGCTGCAGAACGCGCAGGCTGAGTATGCACGGTACAAGGCTCTCTACAATGCGGGAGTGACCTCGAAAGAGACGCTGGACGCCGACGCCGCCAGCCTGGGTCAGTACCAGGGAGCCATCGCATCCGACAAGGCCGCCGTTGAAACTGCCCAGTTGCAATTGAGCTGGTGCACCATCCAGTCGCCCATCAACGGAAAGATCGGCCTGCGCCTGGTGGACCCCGGCAACCTGATTTCGGCCAATACCACCAACCTGGTGATCGTGAATCAGCTCAGGCCCATCTCGGTTTATTTCACGCTGCCGGAGAATCAGCTTCCCCAAGTGTTGCAGCGGCTGCGTGAAGACAAACGCATGCCCGTCGATGCCTACGACCGGGGTGATGTGCAAAAACTAGCGCAGGGCCAGCTTCTTACGGCCGACAACCAGATCGACACAACCACCGGAACCGACCGCATGAAAGCGGTCTTCGCAAATGAAAATGAAGCCCTGTTCCCCAACCAGTTTGTGAATATTCACCTGATATTGGAGAACCGGCGCAATGCGCTCGTAGTTCCTTCCGCCGCGATTCAATCGGGAAACCAGGGGCCATTTGTCTGGACCGTTACGAAGGACGACAAGGGCACGATGGTCTCCAACATGCAGCCTGTGAAGATTGCGCTGGCAGAGGGCCAGGTAACCATCGTCGACAGCGGAGTGGCACCGGGAGCCAGCGTCGTTGTGGACGGAGCGGATCGCTTGCGCCCCGGGCAGCCCGTGGTGGTCAGCAAGACGCGCCAGGCGGTTTCGTCTGTTTCCGTGGAATCCCCCGACGGAACCTCTGAGGACTCGTCCAAGCTGCCTTTGACGAAAACATCGCAGGCTGCACAGGCGGCCACAAAGCTTGCTCGCAGCCATGGCGCACACCAGAAAAGGACACAGCAGTGAGTTTGAGTCCTTCCCGGCCATTCATCCTTCGCCCGGTGGCCACGTCGCTGTTGATGTT
>Ga0335072_10016103_pt1 | contig 10601 bp, 7 predicted proteins | sample Lox_Sample_21_FD_206725 | JGI IMG/M metagenome (GOLD analysis project Ga0335072, IMG submission 206725) | Soil microbial communities from Loxahatchee National Wildlife Refuge, Florida, United States - Lox_Sample_2.1 | ecosystem: Environmental > Terrestrial > Soil > Wetlands | place: USA: Florida... | reverse complement strand
GACCAGCGGCACATCGGGGGCGCCCGACAGAACCGCCTCGAGCGCTTCGTGCGCGTCGTCGTCGCCGGCCGCAAGGCGCAGCACGACGCAGGCGAACGCGTGCTCGCGCAGCGCGCGGTGGATGCGCGGCACCGTGTCGCGGACGAGCACGTCGGCGTGACCGCCGGCCCTTCGCCTGAGCCGGTCCGCGAGCGCCGCCGCCCGGTCCGCGGTCGCGTCTACTACGAGCAGCCGTAGCCGCTCATTGAAGTCCTTTTCTTCGGTTCGCCCCAACCCCACAGAGATCCCTGTCTCTTGCCGTGGTTTTGTTGGCTACGAGGCTAGCGCAACGATTAGCTCATTTCTGGCTGTGTAGGGTGCACCTCCACAGATGTTCGGAATGCGCGAACGGCTCCGGGGGGCCTTGTTGTTGGCGACGCTCCTGGTGGCGTCGTTGACGGCGTGCCTCGCGATGACGGCGACCGCCTCGGCCGCGACCACGCTGGTGCCCGGCGGCAGCGTCCAACAGGTGTACGTGACGGGTGCTCATGCCGGCGAGCGCGTCGCGCTTTTGAACCGCCGCGACGCGACGGTGGCAGTGCTGCCGGCCGGCTCGCTCGGGGGCGTGATCTTCCGCGGGGTGCGGCCGGGGCCGGGGTACCGGGTGCGCCCGGCCGAGGGCGGCGCCGCGTCTCGCGCGGTGACCGTTCTCCCTGACCGATCCGCGCCAGCGAGCACGAAGATCTACGACCAGCGCATCCCCACCTCGGGCTATGGCTACCTGACCACGCGCGACGGGACCAAGCTCGCGATCGACGTCCGCCTGCCGTCCGGCCCCGGCCCGTACCCGACGCTCATCGAGTACTCCGGGTACGGCTACGCCGACCCGGCCGGCGCGGAGAACGGGATCAGCCCGATCGCGACGCTGCTCGGGTTCGCGGTCGTCGACGTGAACATGCGCGGCACCGGTTGCTCGGGCGGAGCGTTCAGTTTCTTCGAGGCGCTCCAGAGCCTCGACGGTTACGACGTGATCGAGACCGTGGCCCACCAGCCGTGGGTGCTGCACCACAAGGTGGGGATGATGGGCATCTCCTACGGCGGCATCAGCCAGTTGTTCGTCGCCGCCACCGATCCGCCCGATCTGGCCGCGATCGCGCCGCTGTCGGTGATCGACGACACCGCGACGACGCTGTATCCAGGCGGGATCCTCAATACCGGGTTTGCGCTGCCGTGGGCGAAGGATCGGGACTTCGACGCCGAGCCCGCCTCGCCCGGTCATGGTGAGGCGTGGGCGCTCGCGCGGATCCGCGGCGGCGATGAGACCTGCCGGGCCAACCAGGTGCTGCATCCCGAGGCCGTCAACGAGGTCAAGGAGATCGCCGCGAACCGTTACTACGCGCCGTCGACCGCGAACCCGCTGAACCCCGACGCGTTCGTGCACAAGATCCACGTGCCGGTGTTTCTGGCGTGTCAGTGGACCGACGAGCAGACCGGTGGTCACTGCCCCGAACTAGCCGAGCACTTCACCGGCACGTCGCTGAAGTGGTTCACGTTCACCAACGGTGCCCACATCGATTCACTTGATCCCGCCACCGCCGTGCGCTGGTATGACTTCCTGTCACTGTTCGTCGCCCAGCGGTTACCCGATCTGACTCCTAACCTGAGGGCGCTCGCGCCGGTGCTCTACCAGACCGCGATGGGAATCGGTGGGATCACGTTTCCCGCGGACCCGATCGAGAGCGAGCCCGACTATGCGTCCGCGCTGGCGGCGTTCAAAGCCCTGCCGTCGGTCCGGATCCTGTTCGACAACGGCGCCGGCGGCTCGGCGCCCGGCGCACCGGTGGCCGGTTTTGAGGACTCGTTCCCGCGCTTCCCGGTGCCCGGGACCGTCGCCAAGGCGTGGTATCTGGGCTCCGGTGGCGCGTTGCAGAGTCCTCCGCCGGGGTCGGGTGGCACGGACGTGTTCACCTGGTCTCCCAAAGCCCGGCCGCTCACCGACTTCACCGGCAACACCGGAGCCGGCGGCCTGTGGGGTGCCACACCGGACTATCACTGGACCCAGAATCCGGCGGGGACCGCGGTCTCGTACGTGACCGCGCCGCTGCCGGAAAACCTCGTGGTCATCGGCGCGGGCGCGCTCCACGCCTGGATCGAGGCATCGACGCCGGACGTCGATCTCCAGGTCACGGTCTCCGAGGTCCGGCCCGACGGCAACGAGACGTTCGTGCAGAGCGGATGGCTCGACGCGAGCGAGCGCAAGCTGTCGCCGCAGAGCAGCCTGCTCGAGCCGTTGCTGACCGAACGGAAGGCCGACGTAAGGCCGCTGCCTCGCGGACGCTTCACCGAGGTGGTCGTGCCCTTGTATTACGAGGGTCACGTCTACCGGGCGGGGTCGCGGATCCGGATCACGATCTCGGCCCCGGGCGGCGATCAGCCGACGTGGGCGTTCTCTCAGCTGACGCCCGGGGGTCACGCGACCGTCCGGGTGGCTCACTCGCGAAAGATGCCGTCCCAGTTGAGTCTCCCGGTGGTCCCGGGCATCGCGGTTCCGACCGGCCTACCGCCCTGCCCCGGTCTGCGCGGCGAGCCGTGCCGGCGGTACGTGCCGCTGACGAATCGAACCGTCAGCTGAGTCCGAGCCCGGCTGTCAACCGACGCCGAACACGCGCTCGAGCACCCGGGCGACACCGGCATCGTCATTCGACGCGGTGACCTCGTCGGCTGCGGCGATCACCTCGGGATGGGCGTTCGCGACCGCTACCCCATGGCCCGCCCACGTCAGCATCGGCAGGTCGTTGGGCATGTCGCCGAACGCGATCACGTCGCGGCGGTCGATTCCCCGCTCGTCGCACAGGCGAGCGAGCGCACTGGCCTTGCTGACCCCGGCGGCGCTGATCTCGAGCAGGGTGTCGGTCGCATTCGAGTGGCTGAACTCGGCGAGATCGCCGCACACCTCCCGCGCGCGCGAGAGCAGTTCATCCGCCGACAGCTCCGGGTGCCGAAGCATCAGTTTCAGCGCCGGCTGCTTGACGAGCGCCTCGACGTGGGCGATCGTCGTGTCGTCGGGCACGGACCAGCGGGGTACGTACTCCGGCTCGTGCCCGAACCCGCCGGCGCGCTCCACCGCCCACGCTCCGCCGGGCACCTCGGCGCGCAACAGGTCGACGAGCTCGAGCGCGATCGCCGGCTCGAGCGACGTGGCCTCGATGACCGATTCGGTGTGGAGGTCCCAGATCACCGCGCCGTTCGCGCACACGGCCACGCCGCGATGGTCCGTCGCCTCGGCCAGCGGTTTCAATCTCAGAGGCGGGCGGGCGGTGCAGAACACGACGAGCGCGCCGGCGGACTCGACGGCCGCGATCGCGCGGCGCGAGCGCTCGTCGACCGAACCGTCCGAGGTGAGGAGCGTGCCGTCGAGATCGGAGGCGACGAGTCGGGGGCGCATCATCACGCGGCGCTGTCCGCGCCGATCGGGAGGCGCCCGGTCATGGCGCGCTCGGTGACCAACCAGGTGATCAGCCCGACCGCGGCCGTCCCGGCGCCGAGCGCGCACACGGCCTCCCAACCGCCGCTCGAATACAGCGCCGAGGTGGCGGCCGAGAGCGCCACGCCGCCGCTGAAGTAGGCGACCATGTACGCCGTGGTGAGCCGGCTGCGGGCCTGACCGTGAAGCGAGTAGACGGCGCTCTGGTTGGAGATGTGCATCGCCTGGGCACCGAGGTCGAGCACGATGATCCCGACGATCAGCGCGATCACCGAGGACTTGCCGAAGGCGAGCACGCCCCAACTCAGCAGCAGCAGGACGATCGCGGCGCTCATCGCGGTGCGACCGCGACCCCGGTCCGATAGCCGTCCCGCGACCGGCGCCGCCATCGCGCCCGCCAGCCCGGCGAGCCCGAACAGACCGATCACCGCGTTGCCGTAGTGATATGGGGCGCCCGAGAGCAGGAACGCGACCGACGTCCACAGCACGCTGAAGCACCCGAACGCGGTGGCGCCTAGCAGCATCCGCTGGCGCAGCAGCGGCTCGTCGCGGATCAGGTGAAGAACCGTCCGGAGCAGCGCCGGGTACCGAAGCCGTTCGGTCGTCGGGACGCGCGGAAGCGCGAAGCGGAGCACGCCCGCAAGCAGCACCATCGCGACCGCGGCGAGCACGAAGATAACGCGCCAACCGAGTAGCTGGGCGACGATCCCGCTGATCGTGCGGGCGACGAGGATGCCGATCAGCAGCCCGCTCATCACGGTGCCGACGACGCGGCCGCGCCCCTGCTCGCTGGCCAGCGACGAGGACATCGCAACGATGATCTGGGCGACGACCGCGGTCACGCCGAGGACCCCGAGAGCGAGCGCGAACACCGCGAATCCCGGTGCAGCCGCGGCGACCGCGAGGCCGACGGCGGCGAGCAGCAGCATGCCGGAGATCAGCCGCCGGCGCTCGAGCAGGTCTCCGAGCGGGACCAGCAGCGCCAGCCCGACGACGTAGCCGGCCTGGGTGACCGTGACCAGCAGCCCCGCGGAGCTGTTCGACACCGAGAACGCCCGCGCGATCGTGTGCAGCAATGGCTGCGCGTAGTACAGGTTCGCGGCCACGGCACCGCACGTGAACGCGAGCAGCAGGACCATTGTCCGGCTGACGCCGGCACCGAGTTCGGCGGACTGTGCGTTGCGGGCGGGCATGGGTGCCCCTTCCAAGGTAGTAGGGTGCCCGCCGGTTCGAGGAGGGAGAGCTTGTGGTGAATCGCATTTGTTGGGCCGTTCTGGCCGTGTTCGTGAGTGGGCTGACGATCGCCGGGTCGGTGGCCACGGCCAGACCGGCGCGCGCTCGAGCCGCCGCCGGAAGCGAGCCGGCCGCGGACTGCCAGCCGTTCTCGGGCCGTCCATGTCTGCTGCCGTTCCCCAACAACCTGTTCACGCGCCCGGACCCGACGAGTCCGACCGGGCTGCGCGTCGCCCTGCCGGCGGGCGCGATGCCGGTCAACTCGAGCGGACAGCGGGCGAGCGTCGCTCCCTACGACCGCGCCGACGGCTTCAGCCCGGGGTCAGCGGCGATCGTCCACGTGCCCGGCCTCGACAACGCCGCGGCGTTCGCGCGAACCGGCGCGGCCGGCCTGCTCGACATGGGCACCTCGCTCCGCCGCAACCAGCCGATCGTGATCGTCGACGAGCAGACCGGGCGCCGGCAGCTGATCTGGTCAGAGCTCGACGCGAACGCCACCACGCCGGACACGACGAACCTGCTGATCCACGGCGCCAAGGCGTTCGTCAACGGGCACACCTACGTCGTGGCGCTGCGGAACCTGAGGACCGCCACGGGTCACCTGCTCGCCGCGCCGAAGTGGTTCGAGCGGCTCCGCGACAACCGCCGGCTGTCCTCGGGCGAGGCCTCGCAGCGCGCCCGGTACGCGCGCATCTTCGCGGCGCTCGCACACGCCGGCGTGCGCCGGTCGAATCTGTACGAGGCGTGGGACTTCACCGTGGCCTCGCGGCAGAACGTGACCGGCCGCCTGCTGTCGATCCGAAACAGCGCGTTCGCCGGCCTCGGCGACCGCAAGCTCGCCGACGGGAAGGTCGCCGGCCGCGCCCCGAGCTACACGATCACCCAGGCGAAGCCGCTGTCGCCGCAGTTGCGCGCGGTCGTGGGGACGTTCGACGTTCCGTGCTACCTGATCCAGTGCGGGACGACCGCGACGACCGGCTTTCACTACAGCTCGTCCAAGCCCGACGCGCTCCCGACCCAGCGCCGGGGTAACGTCGCTGTCGCCCCGTTCGAGTGCATCATCCCGACCACCGCCGGCAATCCGTCGCCGGCGCGGATCTCGCTGTACGGCCACGGACTGTTCGGCGACTACACCGAGGTCGAGGACCCGTGGGTCGAGGCGCTCGCCACCCAGCACAACATCGTGTTCTGCGGGACCGACTGGTGGGGGCTGACCGACGCGGACGAATCGTTCGCGGCCGACGTCGTCGGGAACCTCAACCTGTTCGGAGTGATCGTCGACCGCCTCCAGCAGGCGGTGCTGAACACGCTGTTCCTCGGGCGGCTGATGGACAGCCCGCACGGGTTCGCTACCAACCCGGACTTCCAGGCCGGCGGCGGCTCGGTGCTAGATACCTCGCACCTGTATTACAACGGCAACTCGCAGGGCGGGATCATGGGAGGGGTGACACTGGCGGTCTCCGCGGACGTCCGCCGCGCGGTGCTCGGCGTTACCGGGATGGACTACGGAAACCTGCTACTCCCGAGGAGTACCGACTTCACCTCGTTCAGCCAGTTCCTCGGGCTGTACTACCGGGATCCGTCGATGTATCCGGTGATCCTCGACCTGTTTGATCAGTTGTGGGACCGAGCCGACCCTGACGGTTACGCGCCGTACATGACGTCGCACCCGTTGCCGGACACGCCCACCCACCAGGTGCTGATGCAGATCGCCTACGGGGACTTCCAGGTCAGCATGTACGCCGGCGCGGCCGAGGCGCGGACGATCGGAGTGTCGGCGTACGAGCCGGCGCTCGACCCCGACCGCTCGCGCGACCGCAACCTGTTCTACGGCATCCCGGCGATCGGCCACTATCCGTTCCACGGCTCGGCGATCGAGATCTGGGACAGCGGCCCGGGGCTGGTTCAGGCACCGCCGGTCGGGAACATCCCGCCCACCGCGAGCGCCACGAACATCGACCCGCACCACGACCCGCGGAACACGCCCGCGGCCCAGCAGCAGATCTCCAATTTCCTCGAGCCGGACGGTGCCGTCACCGACGTGTGCGGCGGCGCGCCGTGTCACTCGTCGGTTTTCACGCCGTGACCGTGGGCAATGCGTGCTGGATTTACCCCGTATAGCGGGGAAAATCCAGCACGCTTCGAGGAGAGGCCGTCGAATCCCTGACCTTCAGCGCCACGGGCACGCTCTCGTGGCGCGGCGGGATCGTCGGGTTCTCGATCCGCTCGAGCAGCAGGTTGACCGCGCGCTCGGCCTGGAAGTCGAGCGACTGCGCCACCGTGGTCAGCGAGATGCGGTGCAGGCCGGCAAGCGCGATGTCGTCGAAGCCGACGATCGAGATGTCGCCGGGTACGCCGAAGCCGAACGTCTCGCAGGTCTCGATCATCGCGATCGCGCCGATGTCGTTGGAGACGAACAGCCCGGTCGGAGCGTCGCGGGCTCCGAGCAGGTCGCGCATGTCGTGACGGGCCCTGCCGGCGGCGACCGAGTCGGCTCCCGGCGCCCACTGCAGCGCCGGCGTCGCCGCCACGCCGGCCTTGCGCATCGCGGCGCGGTAGCCGCGGTAGCGCGCCTGGTCGCCGCTGCGCTCGACGAGCGGCGTGCGGACGTACGCGATCCGCCGGTGCCCGAGCGCGAGCAGGTGCTCGGTGGCGAGCCGGCCGCCCTGCGTGTCCTGCGGTCCGACCGAATCGCCCCACTGCTCGCTGAGACCGAGGAACACGATCGGGGCCGCGGCGCGCCTGAGCGCGTCCTCGAGTTGCGCGCTGCGCGAGACGAACGCGAGGAACACGATGCCGGCCACCCGGTGCTCGAGCAGGGCCTCGACGCCGGCGGCCGCGATGCTCTCCTCGCCCTCGATGTTGCAGAACATCGTGGTGTAGCCGCGGCGGAAGGCGGCGCGCTCGGCGACCTGTGCCATCTGCGCGTAGTAGGGATTGCTCAGGTCGCCGACGAGCACCCCGAGCATCGTCGTGCGCTGCTTGACGAACTGCCGCGCGATCGCGTTGGGCTTGTAGTTCAGCCGCTCGATCGCGGCGAGCACGCGTACCCGGGTCGCCTCGGACACATCGACGCCGCGGATTACGTTGGAAACGGTGGACTTCGAGACCCCTGCCGCGGCGGCGACGTCGAAGATCGTCGGGGCCTTCCGCTCTCGCCGCCCGCGAGCGCGCGTTGCCGGCATCAGACGCCGATCATAAGGCTTCGAGCCGTGGTCGGCTTGATTCCGGCGCACGTACCGCATTATCCTGTGGAACGTTCCAGAACGAGGCGGTTTCCAGCGGTATGAGCTCCGTCGTTCGCGAGGTCGGGATCGGGATCGTCGGCTACGGGACGATGGGACGGGCCCATGCCTACGCGTACACGGCGGCGCCCCGGATTCGCCGGCTCCCGTGCCAGCCGCGCGTGCGCGCGCTCAGCGGCCGGAGCCGCGGCGCCGTGCAGGAAGCGGCGCTCGACCTCGGGGCCGAGTGGTTCACGACCGACTGGCGCGAGCTCGTCGAGGCCGCGGACGTCGACATCGTCGACATCTGCACCCCGCCGGGCACGCACGCCGAGATCGTCGAGGCGGCGGCCGCGTGCGGCAAGGCGATCCTGTGCGAGAAGCCGCTCGCGGCTTCGTGGGAGGACGGGTGCCGGGCGGCGGCCGCGGTTCGCCGGGCGCAGGTGAAGAACGCGATCGGGTTCAACTACCGGCGGCTCCCGGCGCTGTCGCTGATGAAGCGGATGGTCGACTCGGGGCGTCTCGGCGAGGTGCGGCTGTGGCGCGGAAGCTGGCTGTCGGACGAGTTCGCCGACCCTGAGATCCCGTTCGACTGGCGCTTTCAGAGGCGCCTGGGGGCGAGCACGATCGCCGACCTCGGGGCGCATCTGCTCGACCTCGCCGGCTGGCTCGTCGGCGAGATCGACGCCGTCAGCGCGCAGTCACAGACCTTCACGCTCGCGCGGGACGACCCGGGCGGGGCGCCCCGCGAGGTCGACGTCGACGACGCCTCCTCAGCGCTGCTGCGGTTCTCCTCGGGCGCGCTCGGGGTGTTCGAGGTGGCGAAGACGTGCGTGCGCCGGCCGTGCGACTTCACGGTCGAGGTCAACGGCGAGCGCGGAACGGTCCGGTTCGACTATGCCCGGCTGAACGAGCTGTGGTACGGAGACGCCGGCGACGATGCGGAGCTGTACGGGATGCGCCGGATCCGGGCCGAGCATCCGCTCCATCCCGAGACTCAGGGGTGGTGGGCGATCGGCCAGGGGATCGGGTACGGCGCGAGCTTCGTCAACCAGGCGGCCGACCTGCTCGAGCAATGGCCCGACGGGGACTGGTCGCCGGACTTCGAGACGGGGCTCGAGGTGCAGGCTGGATGCGAGGCGATCGAGCGGGCCGCGGCCGAGCGGCGGTGGGTGGCGCTGGACGAGATCCGGGCCGCGGGGTAAGCGAGGTCCGGGCCGCGGGGTAAGCGAGGTCCGGGCCGCGGGGTGAGCCGGGTCCGGGGCGCGAGGTGAGCCGGGTCCGGGGCGCGAGGTGAGCCGGGTCCGGGGCGCGGGGTAAGGCAAGCCCTACCAGGCGCCGACCGGCAAACAGGCTGGGCGGTCGCCCCGCGATCGCCTACGGTTGCCGCCATGGCATGGCTCCAACCACGCGCACTGCTCAGGCAGGCGCCGCGGGACCTCCTGTACGTCGGGCTGAGCGCTCCGATCGGGCTGGCGTGGATCATCGGGCTGGTCATCGGGTTCGTGTTTGGGGTCGCGCTGACCGTGGTCATCGTCGGGCTGTTTGTGCTCGCGTGCACGATCGAGCTGGCGCGGCTCGGCGCGAGGATCGAGCGGGCCCGCGCGGCGCTGGTCCTCGGCGCGCCGATCGCCCAGCCGGTGCTTCCGCGCCCAGCCGGCGGAGTCCCGCGCCGCGTGTGGGCGCGGTACACCGACCGCGTCGGGTGGAAGGAGGTCGGCTTCATGCTGTTGCTGGGGACGGTCGGGACGGCGCTCGGCGCGATCGTCATCGCCCTGTGGTCCGGAGTCCTCGCGGCGATCGTCGCGCCGGCTTTCCACGCAGCCGCTCCCAGGCAATCGGTGCTCGGCCGCCAAACCGCCTGGGCGCTTGTCGGGATCGTCGCCGGCGGCCTCGCGCTCGCCGTGCTGACCGTAGTCGTGACCCGCGGGTTCGCGATCGGGCTCGGCGCGATCGCCAAGTGGCTGCTCGCGGCCGATGACCGAGCCGTGCTCGCCGCGCGGGTGGACACACTCGTGGCCACACGCGCAGCCGCGGTCGAGTCGGCCGACGCGCGCCTGCGCCGGCTCGAGCGGGATCTGCACGACGGCGCTCAGCATCGGCTCTCGTACATCGCGATGGAACTGGATCGGGCGCGGGCCAAGCTCGCGGACGACCCCGAGGCTGCGTCGGAGCTCCTCGGGCGCGCCCACGAGGAGTCGAAGAAGGCCATGGTCGAGCTGCGCGATCTCGTCCGCGGGATTCATCCGTCGGTGCTCACCGACCGGGGTCTCGACGCCGCGGTGTCGGGGCTGGCCGAACGCTGCCCGGTGCCGGTCGACGTCGACATCCAGGTGGAGCCGCGTCCGCCGGACCCGATCGAGACCGCCGCCTACTACGTGGTGGCGGAGGCGTTGACCAACGTCGGAAAGCACGCCGGCGCTCGGTGTGCGGCGGTGGAGATCCGACGCGAGGGGCCGGTGCTCGCGATCGCGGTGTGGGACGACGGGCACGGCGGCGCGTCGCGCCGGCCGGGGTCGGGACTCGAGGGTCTGGCGCAGCGCGTCGAGGCGCTCGACGGCTCGCTGACGATCCACAGTCCCGCCGGCGGTCCCACGACGATCCGCGCGGAGGTCCCATGCGCGTCGTGATCGCCGAAGACCTGGCGCTCCTGCGCGAGGGGATCGCCTCGCTGCTCAAAG